>Ga0116226_10006745_pt1 | contig 10330 bp, 6 predicted proteins | sample S1TSphfallax_FD_89692 | JGI IMG/M metagenome (GOLD analysis project Ga0116226, IMG submission 89692) | Host-associated microbial communities from peat moss isolated from Minnesota, USA - S1T2_Fa - Sphagnum fallax MG | ecosystem: Host-associated > Plants > Peat moss > Unclassified | place: USA...
AAATTGGCAAAGTTTTTACCACCACTATTATTTGACAAATTTAGAGGTGTGTCAAGATTGATGAAAATGGTGGCAAACATTTAAAAATAGAAGTTCTTGATTAAATATGGACATTGGGCCTTACGATTCCATGTAAAGAAAATAAGGTGGTCCATTTTAGTGACAAAGTGTAAGGTAAAACACGAAGGCAATAACATTGCAAGAATAAAGGTGCACATGAAGCAATAAGATTACTACCTACTTTTAGTAAAGTTTTTGCTTGAAGGCTTTTGTTGATGTAAATGATTCAATTGTGTTTATTTCTTGGTACAACAAAGTGATATGTGATATCAGGAACTACGAACCCAAAAAAACATAGCAAAGAAATAAACCCAAAAAAATGTCCTTGTTTAGAAACACTCAATAAAAGGCAAGAACTTTCATCCAAACCTAAAACATTCATAACTCACAATGGATTGTAGAACAATTGCCATAACGTTCAAATTTGACCCCTCATCTTTTACATAAGCAAGAATTTTCTTCTTCAACCCATATTCATGTGATTCATGTCAAATTTCTTGCCAAGGCTTGACTAATAACCTCTATTGCTTCAAACAAACCAACAATGACATGATTTGGCTATCAATTAGCCCTTAATGTTTTTATCACATTAATAAAAATGTCATGTGCACCTTGAAAAAATCACAAATCAAATTTTGTTGTAGAATTTCATTTTGTTATATTTTGGTAGAACAAACCATTGTTTTGTTTTTTCCACCAAATTAGGCAACACTTTTTGAGCAATGTTTTTGACCACTTGAAGACATAAATGCAAGGCCATACACTTCATCTAAATATTTTCCACAAATTGCATTGGCAACTGACTTTTGACAAATAAAATGTTTAAATCTTGCAAAAATTCTTTTTGTTACACATCATCCTTTTTGAAAAAATCTTTTGTAGCAAAAATAATTTAATTTTTTTGCTAAAAAGATTAGACTTTTTTTTTGTTGGTTGTCTTTGAGTAGTTTTTGTAATGAACTATTTATTTCCTTCAATTATTATTTTTGCAATAATGGCATGGTCTACATTCACAAGTTTGTTGACAGTTGTTCTATCATTTGTTTGTAATATGAAATTAAACCCTTTCTTGCCTAAGTTTTGGGATTAAATGCATTGATAAAATTGTGTAACAAATAATACAACACATCATTTGAAGAATTTTACGATCAACTTTTTTGTAATTGTTAACACAAAAAAACCATTTTTTCCATGATGTTTCCATTTAATTTTTTGAACATTAAAATTTTGAAGGTTCATTTTCATTCTTTTATTCATCATTTTTAGGAAGTTTGTTGGTTTTTGTTTCAAAATTGAGATGGTCTTTAAACAATTTTTTTCATAGGAACGTCATTGGGAAATCTTTGGATGTTGCATTTTTAGTTGAAATTTTTTTTTCATTTTCAATTGATTACTCCTTTTTAAACAAAATTTTCAAGAGTGTTATTGAGCAAGTATGGAAAAATTAAAACAAAAAATTTATACAAAAAAGATTATTTTGATTTTTTACTTACAAATTAATTTAACTATTTAAACCCTACAATATAACTCAAAACATTTACCAACATTTACAAGGTCAAAATAACTCATTTAGCCCACCTCTCTTTTGTAAAAAATGAGCATGCAAAATGAATTGTAATGTAATTCAAAAAAATTATGTATGAATCTTGCAAACAACAAACATATTTACTAATGTTAAAATCATGCCAAGTTTGATAACAAACAAATATTGAAATTGGAACATAATTTTTTTTCCACCAAAGTAAATGGAAAAACATTAACATCTAAACAAAAAAAAACACATAATTATAATAAACATAGTTTCAAAGTTGTACTTGAAAAAAAAACTCAATGGTGAACCCAAACTCCTCACTCCCAAACCTACACAAAGCAAATGGGGGGAAGTACCAAATTGATAAACAACAACAAAAAGCCAAACAACAAGAGGAGTTGAACAACAACACAAGAAAAATTAAGCAACATGCATGGGAATTAGGTCAAAATGGTACTTGAGTTAGGAGGAGTTGAATAGCAACAAGAAAAACCAAACAACAACAAGGTGAATCTAACAATAACAATACAAGAATCGAACAACATCAACAAAAATAATTGAGTAGTAATAATATGAGTCAAACATTGTGATAAGAATAATTCAACAACACAAGAGGTCCTAAATAACATGCATGATAATTAGGTCAAAATAGTATTTGAATTTGGTGGAACTAAGTAGCAACAAGAAATTACGTAGCAACATAATTAAAGTAATCAAACAAAATAATAAGAAAAATTAAATAACATGACAAGAGAAGTCAACCAACAATAAGAGGAATCCATTATCAACTTAAGAACAACACAAAAGGTGTCTGAAGAAGAGTTGAACAACAATGCCATTTAGGAATTGAATAACAACACAAGAAGAGCTAAACAACAACATTATAAGAGGAGTCAAGTAGCACCATTGGAAGAACCAAATAACAATGACAAATCAAATAATAATATTGTAAGAAGCATTGAGTAGCAACACAAGAGGAACCAAATAATAATGTTACAACGAGGAGTTGAGTAACAACATTATAAGAATCGAACAATAATGTTACAAGAGGAGTGAGTAGCAACACAAGAATAATTGAACAATAATGTCATAAAAAAAGTTGGACAAGAACACAAGAAAACCCAATCAAGCCAACAAAAAACTTCAACTTATAAACCAAAAAATACAAGACACAAAAAGAAATATTCAATTTTAGAACATCATAGAACTTTAACACACAAACCAAAAGCACAAAATAAATTAAATAACAAAGTGGGACCCAAATAGAAAGTGAAGAAGAGTGGAGAAAATAAAATAAAATACCAATTGTGATGGTAGTTGGTTGAAAATTGTACTTATTCTATTAAAGTACCCTATTAGGTATATTGTTTTTGGGATTTAAATAAAAGGACATAGTGTAGGTGTCAATATTCACCCCATCGAAACCTTGTAGGTTGAACATCAAGTCAAATTTCATTGTAAATATTATTTGATTTTCCTAATGAAAACCGACCTAAATTCATGGCAAGTTTTTCTTCATTTATGACATTCACCTAATGGTAGTTGTCGCAACCTTAGCTTTGGGTTTGCAACCAAGGTAAGGGCTTGCAAAGTTGTGAGCTAAGAGAGAAACCTAGGAGTCACATCTCATGCTCCCAGTAGTGTAAAAGAGTGTGAAGGAATGAACCCTCACACTCCCAAGTGAGCTCCCACTTTGGGAGTTGGAGTCCAAATGGACTTCCAAATTTTCAGAGAGCAATTGCAGGGGTCAAAAACCATTGGATTAAGGATTTTTTTATATCATTGGAAAGCTCTTGAAACTTAGATGTCTAAAATGAGCTCGCATGACCCATTTAAACATTTAAAACACAAGTTATGGCCAAAAGAAGGGCCGGGAGTCAAATTGACAATTTGACTCCTGACCATTAAAAGTCATGAATTACGTCGATTTCCTTGTGTGCAGGTGGCATGTGACATATTGTTGGAAAGCTCTCGACAAGGGCTACAACTTTGCTTTAGACCTCATATCCATCGAAGGTTTACACACAAATTATGGGCCCCCAAAGTCACGGAAGTCCCAATTGTGAGAATTTTGGGACTACAACTTGGGAAACCTGGGACAAAATGACATTTGAGTGCTGGTCCCATGGCCAAACACATAATATACTATAAGGGGGAAGGTTGTGGCTTCCCCCAAGTCCGGGCCGTGGTGAGTCTTATGAGTTTGTGGTTGTCCATGGCTCGTCTATGCACCAAAGTGTTCTAACTACGCATTAACCAACTTGTTGTTTGGTTTGTGCAGGTCCGTGTGAATAAGGGAATTTCTTTTCAACCTTCTTAGTCCCATCCCAGAGCTTTAGCACACCCCTCTACCCCCAAAGTGTTTCGAGCCAAGGAGCGCACCCTAACTCTTTCTCTTTTCGTTGTCTTCACCTTTGGGCTTGCTGTTGAGTCCATCAAAGAGCTTGGGGTGCGTCAGTAGTCCTTTTGGGGATACCTTACATAATGAGGCAAGAAGCTATTAACCCCCTTCCCTCTCCAAAAAATAATTTTAAAACCTTAGTGTCTTATTTGAAATGGGTAAAGACAAAGATGGGGGACAACATTGCCATAATGTCATGCCAGACATGTGTATGGCCACTTATTATGCCCTTTATTATATTATGGGAATGGCCATTATGGGGGCTTTAACACCCATAATTGGTTCATTGTAATGAAAATAAAATTGTTGGGAAGTTGGCTCAAACTACCCAAGTCACTACTAAAAAACATTTCTTTTTTTTACTTATTTTTGTTGATTAATTTTTTTTTTAAAAATGTCATTGTCAACTAAAATTTTGACTATTTTAGTTGACAATGAAATGTTTTCAACTCTTTTAGTCAACGAAGATAAGTTGAAAAAGATGTGTTTTTCTATTAGTGAATGGAGATTAAAAACACTACTAATAATTAGAGACCTAACTTGACTTGGGATTTTTTTCCAGTGTTGGGCAGGTATTTGAAGGTCTGTTGAATATTAATCAAGTTTTACCATGTGTATATATATAGATGTATATCCACTAAATGTTGAATTTTTAAAGAATCGATTTACCTCATACCCAAACATTTTAGAAAGTTGGTAATTGCCCCCACCTCATAACTAGAGCTTTTAGAAATTCAAATAGCTTAACCATAATCAATTTGAAGGGAATTAAATGGAAAAGGTATCTCCCAAAAACCTATATACCCTTTTATTATTCAATTTATAACCTTTCAACATATTATGCTTAGGGTTAAGGATTTTGTAGTTTGTAGTTTGTAACGTGCATGTTTATTTCACTTTTTACAATAGCTTGCAACTTGCAATGTTCATTTCGAGTTATTTATTTATGTGTCATCAAAACTATAAATGCAAGTTACTAATTATTGGAGTTTTATAAGACAAATGAATTTTCTTTCAAGGGAACATGGCTACTGACGCGCCCCCAAGTTCCTTGTTAGATTCAAAAGAGTCCAATTATGTTAAAGAGCGGAAGTAGTTGGAACTTGGTGCTGCTCCCAGCTTCCAACACTAAAGGGGGTGAGAGGGGCGTGCTAAAAGCTCCGGGATTAGACTAGGAAGAGGGACAACTTATTTAGTTACTCCGTCCTGCATCAAAACCAACCATAAGTTGATTAGTTCACCTTTGGAAACACTTTTGGTGTTAGGACAAGCCACGGGCAACACGGACTCACTCAACTCACCACAGCCCGGACTCAGGGGAAGCCACCACCTTCCCCCATATAGTATTCTCTGCGTTGTTCCACCACACCCGCATCCAAATGACTTTTATTCCCGGGACTCCCAAGGAGGAGTCCCGAAACTATCCCGGTTTGGATTCCTGGGACTTTGGGAGCTCATAACTCCCGGTTCATACCTCTGATTGAGATGAGGTCTAAATCAAACTTGTAGATCTCTTCGAGAGCTTTCCAACGATGTGTTTCACTTCACCTGCACACACCAGGGTTGGGTCGATTCCCGCCTTTTAGTGGTCGGGAGTCAAACTGCCAGTTTGACTTCCGGCCCTTCTTTTGACCATAACTTGTGCTGCAGATGTCCGAATGGTTCATGCAAGGCCATTTTCGACATTTACATTTCAAGGGCTTTCCAACAGTATAAAGAATACCTCAAGGCAAGGTGTTTTGACCCCTGAAATCGAGCTCTGAAATTGCAGGAGTCCCGAAGGACTCCGAGTTCCCACTTTTGGGAGTGCGAGTCTCATCCTCACACTTGCCTCAAAGTGGGGTTGTGACAGCTATTATAGAACCCATTGAATTAGAAAAAGGTAAGTGGTTCTAGAACTTTGTATCTTTTTTTGAGTTTAAATCACTTTATTTGGTTTCATTTATTGCACCATCGTTTTTACATTGATATGAAACTTGTATGCTCAAGTTGCCAAGGTGGTGGAGGATAAGGGAGTTCAATATAGATTTGGTGATTGTTGGCAACATTTTTGGTCCCTAATCTTGGAGTTTCATTATGTTTCATTGGTGGAGGACAATGATTTTCAACAAATCTATAGTGATTGTTGCAATGTTTTGGGTGTCTTATGTTTGTTCATTATTTAGATCTTTTGTTTTGCACCTTGTTGCTATAAGCTTTTCTTGGTTGAAAGCACACACAAAACAACGAAGGTTCAAGGGAGCTTGTTGGAATCCAATAGTTTCCTATTGATTTAGAAAGTTGCAAGTGTGTTTTATTTTAGTGGTGCAAAGAACATAAGTTTCTAACCATTTTTCTTCTCATGTGACATATCTTCGGCATTCCAACAAGCCAAATCAAAATCGAACATATTTTTTCCATTGTTGGAATATTGATAGCACTTTGTAAATGTTGTTTGCCAATAAAAAACTTGCACAAATTAATTTTTGTCCACAAGAATTGATCCATGGATTGGATGCATGAAACCAATTGATTTTACCTTGGCATGTGAGGTGGAATCAAATTTGACAATGGAGTTGGAAGTTGAATTTCAAGATGAAGTTCATTGTGAAAATTTCCTAATCCTAAATGAAACCCTTTAATTTCTTTATGCAAGTGGTTGGAGATTGATGGGCTTGTCCATGCTCTCTAGGTATGTTGAAAATGATGATTGAAACATTTGTCATGGTTTAAGGTTTTAGGTAAACTAATATGTGATTCTACATTTTGAAAAGGTTGATAATTTCTTGGTGTATTGTTCAGTGCTTGTTTATTATGGCATTTTGGTTTGTTATTTGGGTTCTAGTTTAGAATTTAGAGTGTGTAATTTTTTGTTTATGTTTTATGTAGGGTATATGATGCATTCCCAAGCTCTTTTAATAGATTCAAATGTGAATCAAAGGTGAGCACAACGGAATAATGAGGAGTTAGCATACATTCCCTGGCTTGTAGCACTTCGGGGGTAGAGGGGCATGCTAAAGCTCTGAGATAAGGACTAGAAAGAATGACAAGCAAGTCAATTACTCACATGGACTTGCACAAACCGAACAACAAGTTGGTTAGTGCATAGTTGGAGCACTTTTGGTGCACAGACGAGCCACGGGCAAACATGGATTCATAAGATTCACCACAGCCCAAACTTGGGGGAAGCCACCACCTTCCCCCTTATAATATTTTTTATGCCTAGCCATGGGACCAACATCCAAATGTCATTTTGTCCCGGGACTCTCAAGTTGGAGTCTCGAAATTCCTTAAATTGGGACTCTTGCAACTTTGGAGGCCTATAACTTTGTGTATAGACCTTTGATTGAGGTGAGGATTGAAGAAAAATTATAGCCCTTGTTGAAATCTTTTTATCGATATGTGGCATGCTACCTACACATAAGGAAATTAGGGCGATTTTTTACTTTTAGTGCTTGGAACTCAAATTGACAATTTGACTTTCGACCATAATTTATGTTTTAAGTGCCCAAATGGGTCATGTGAGCCCATTTTAAACATCTAAGTCCCAAGAGCTTTCCAATGATATAAGGATATTTTCAATCCAATAAGTTTTGACCCCTACAATCATCGTCTGAAAATTTGGGAGTCCATTGGGAGTCCAATTCCCAAAGTGGGAGCTCACTTGGGAATATGGGGGTTCATTCCCTCACACTTTCCTAAACTCTTGGGATCATGAAATGTGACTCATGGGCTTCACTCTTGGCCAGCACCTTTGCAAGCCCTTGCCTTGGTCGCAAGCCCAAGGCTAGGGTTGTGACGGTATATAACCCCTAATATCCAATTGTGATTAAATGCATAAAGTAATGAGGGGACTTGTGGGCCCATGAGTACACGTTGTTTATAGTGGCAGGGGAAATTAACATGGTTATGTAGGGACTTATGGGCTCATGAGTGTGTTGTATGCAGTGGTGGAGAAAATTTGTGGGTTATATAGGGACTTGTGGGCCCATGAATGTGTTATATCCAATGGTGGGGGAAATGGGTGGGGTTACATAGGGACTTTCAAGCCTATGATTATGTTGTATCCTATGGTGGGGAAATTGACGGGGTTATATAGGGACTTATGGGCCTATGGGTGCATTGTAATTAATGGCAGGGAAATCGACAAGGTTACATATGGACTTGCACATTGTAAGTGCACTATGTTAGGGGCACAAAAACAACCAAGATTTCCGAAGGACATGAACAAGGGTAAACTTAATTTCAAATTGTAAATCATGAAACAAGAACACGACATGTGTAAAATAAGATTTCAACGAAAGTTTATTATAATAACAAGAAAAAGAACAAAACAAGGTTGTCATAAAAGAATGTACCCAAATTTGGTGTTTTAAAAAATGAAAGTAATGGAGGATTCTACTTCTATTTGTACCCATTAGGCACTTAATTCAAGTAAATTTCCTAAAAAAAATTCAAGCTACATGTAGCCCATGTTCGCCCATGTGCATCCATGTGTAACCATGTGTGGCACATGTCCACCCACATGTGAATTGTGAATGAACTAAAACTCAACTAAAAGTGAACTAAGAGTTAATTAATAATTAACAAGAAGTGAATTAAGAGTTAATTGGAAATGAATTAAGAGTGAACTAAAAATGAATTGGAAGTGAACTAAGACTTAACTAAGAATTAATTTGGAAGTGAACTAAAAGTGAACTAAGATTTAATTAAAAGTTAATTGGAAGTGAATTTAATATTTAATTAAAACTTAAATATAAATGAACTAAAATCTAACTAGAAGCTAATTGAACGTGAACTAAAACTTTAGGTATAAGTTCATTACAAATTATGGATGAACATTCATATGAATGAACTCCATGGCATTGGGATTTATGACACATTGTATCCATTGGTAGGGAAATTGGCGAGGTGACGTGGGGACTTATGGGACCGCAAGTGTGTTGTATTTAATAGCAGGGAAATTGATGAAGTTTTAGAGAGATTGTGGGTTCCTGAGTCCCTATATCCAATGGTGCAAAAATCCACAGGGCTCCATAAAGACTTGTGAGTGCCTCTTTCATCTATTTCTTCTAGGTGCATGTGATTTTTTTTACTTTGTTTCTTCAATGTTTTCAATCTTGGATTTATTGGTTAATGTTTCTTATGTTTTCATGGGTCTATATATTTTGTTTCATCAATTTGTTGTAAGGATATCGTATTTTGTGGGTCTTATGTGTGTGGGTGTTAGATGTATGTATGTGGTTTCTGTCTTTTACAAGTTTGCTATTTGATGTGTGTTTAGAAATTAGAATGTTTTTATGTGTCTCAAGTTTTAAGTGTCAAGATATTTCAAGTTTCAACTAAGTGCTTAGTTTAGTTTTTATGTCTTTTGGAATTTTATTGTATTTAGTCTTGGAAGTCTTGGAAGTTTGTTGTACTATGTGATTTTGGAAATTTGTTATTTTTGGTTTTGGATGTCTAATGTGTGGTTTTGTGCCTTTTAGAAGTCAAATTTTATGTTGGTCACCACAATGTGGGTTGTTTGATAATTGTTTGTCAATTTGTGTTTTAATTTCCAGTTTGTTAGTAGTTTGAGGGATATGATTTGAGAACCAAACGGAAGATGGAATGAAGGAAAAGTTTCCTAAAACAATGTATAACATGACATAAAAATTTAAGTTTGATTCATTAGTCCTTAATGATCTTTAGAAGAGTTTACTTTTTTAGCTACAAGTAGTAAGTTTGTTTAGTTAAAAAATTTCAAAAAACATCAATGACCCTCCCTCAATTGATGTTGTTTATTTTATTTTTGTAATTGTGTTTTCAACTACTTGAAAATGCAAAAACTTAGGTTAGACCCGTGCTTTTATTTTGTCAAAGACTCATGTTTGTATATGGGTGTTGTACATATTCTTTTCTTAAGAAATGCAAAGACCCAAGCTTTATATTTGTTAAATACTTAGACTTGGTTTTGAAATTGTTTTATATTTGTCAAAGATTCATGCTTGTAAATGGGTGTTGTACATATTCTTTTCTTAAGAAATGCGAAGACCTGGGCTTTGTATTTGTTAAAGACTTAGACCTAGTTTTGAAAAAACAATTGTTTTGTATTTGTCAAAGACTCATGCTTGTAAATGGGTGTTGTATATATTCTTTTCTTAAAAAATGAAACGACCCGGGCTTTGTATTTGTCAAAGACTTAGACCTAGTTTTAAAAAAAAGACTTGTCAAATAACATGGTCAACTAACTTAAGTATACTTGTCTATGTATTTTTCAAAGAATCAAGATATATACCTGGTTAAATCATGTAACTAAACCCCCACCTTTGGCTCATACCCATTCATCATTAATTTTTAAAACTTCGACCCTAACAATT
>Ga0116226_10006748_pt1 | contig 10328 bp, 9 predicted proteins | sample S1TSphfallax_FD_89692 | JGI IMG/M metagenome (GOLD analysis project Ga0116226, IMG submission 89692) | Host-associated microbial communities from peat moss isolated from Minnesota, USA - S1T2_Fa - Sphagnum fallax MG | ecosystem: Host-associated > Plants > Peat moss > Unclassified | place: USA...
CACTTCAAAACCTCTGGTCATCAGAACATCGCCATGACCATGGCCACCATGGGCGTCCTCTACTTCCTCTTCATGATGTTTGGGGTCTTCATGATCCGCGTGCCCGCGCCGGGCTGGAAGCCGGAGGGTTGGAGCGCGCCGGTCAAGCAGTCCGCTCTCATCTCGACCCACAACGTGGATGTGGCGCACGCCTGGAAGACGCCGCAGTTCTTTCTGCTCTGGGTGGTGCTGTTCACCAACGTGACGGCGGGCATCGGCATCCTGGAACAGGCCTCGCCGATGATCCAGGATCTCTTCAAGGGGACCATTACCGCCACTGCCGCCGTCGGCTTCGTCGGCCTGCTCAGCATCTTCAACATGGCGGGAAGGTTCATCTGGGCCAGCACCTCCGACCTGCTCGGTCGCAAGGTGACGTATTTTGTCTTCTTCACGCTCGGCGCGGTGCTCTACTTCTTTCTGCCGTTGACGCGGGCGGACCATCTCAACTCCGTGACGCTCTTTGTGGTGGTGGCGGCCGTGCTTATCTCGATGTACGGCGGGGGGTTTGCGACGATCCCGGCCTATCTGAAGGACCTGTTTGGGGGGTACAACGTCTCGGCGATCCATGGCCGTCTGCTCACGGCATGGTCCACGGCGGGAATCGTCGGCCCGCTCATCGTCAATGGAATCCTCGACCACTATGTTGCGAACAAGCTGCCCAAGCAGGATGCCTACCCGCTGATCTTGCACATCATGTCCGGTCTGCTGGTGGTGGGCTTCATCGCAAACCTGCTGGTGAAGCCGGTAAGCGCCAGGTACTGGATGAAGGACGAGAAGCTGGAGGCGGTGGGAGCCGCGCATTAGCCTGGTTCTTCCCACCCATCGCGATGAGGCTGCGATGGATGGGCACCCGAGCATTTACAAGGAATTGAGGAGTTCGAGATGGCTGAAGTTGCGATTGTAAAGAAGTCGTCGCCGGTGTTGATTGCGGCGGCGTGGGTGATCGTCGTCGTCCCAACCTTGTGGGGGCTGAACTATACGGTGCAGAATGCGTTGAAGATCTTCGCGAAACCGGCCCCGGTGAGCGCACCGGCGGCGACCCCGGCCAAGTAGAGACCCATGTCTCAGGACCGAGACATGGGGCACCCCGAGCGCTACTGAAGCAGGGAGAGTGCGGCGTCGGATATGGCGGTAACGCCCATGCGGAGCGTCGGCTCCGGAACAGGTGCGAACTGTCGTGGAGAGAAAGCTGCGCAAGAGGTGCATACCGGCTGCTGGGACGATGCTTGCTTTCAACCGGCGTCTCTGAAGTGTACAGGGCTGTAGACTTCAAGCAGCGATGACAACCCTCTGGTCGGCGATGATCGGCGTGTTTCTGGGGTTTGTCTTCGGTGTGGGCTGCGCGCTGGCGGTGATGTACTCGATCTACTCGGGCGGGTACCGGGCGGCGGTGCGGGACAGCCGTCTTCCGGACCCACCGGAGCGTCTGCGGAAGGCGCTCGAGCGGTTGAAGCGATGATCTTCCTCTGGTCTGAAACACCAAATCGGACCTGGTCCGCGTCCAAACGTAAGAGGCACGGTCTTGTTCCGGGTGACGGGCTTGCCGATCAGGGAAGGGAGGCGTTTCGCGTTCCGGGTCCCGGCACCATGAAACCCCGCAACTCGCCATGCAACAGAAGTGGCAGCGTGATGGCCCGAAGTGCAACCTGGGTTCCCCAAAGTGGAAGTGTGGTTCGGGGTGCAATGCGGCAAACTATTCCTATCAGTTACGAAAGTGTAGTCTTGCATCAGAGCTAGGGACGGAAACTCCGGTCCACCACTCCTGTTCACCGGTCGCCGCGAGGGGGCCGCACCAAAGGGTTTATCGAATATGGCGACGCCAATCCGTCACGACGCAGCCGCTCAAGCCAAGAGTTTCCCCCCCTCACCCGTATCTTCCCGCCGCGACGTCTCGCGGCTTCCGGCCACCAACTACCAGTTCAAAGACTTCGGCGTGATGAACACGGGCAGGCAGGGCACAGGCTCGACCGCCACCGCCATCGTCCTGAACCTTGCGCTGGTTGCCCTTGTCGTCGCGCTCAGCACCATGGCGAAGCAGAAGCTCGAGGAGCGTCACCGCATCGCGGAGTTGACCATGCCGGTGCTGAAGCCGGTTGAGCCCATTCAGCCTAAGGTGCTGCCCAAGCCGCTGCCGCCTCCGCCGGTCGTCGTGAAGGCGGACCCGCCCAAGATCAAGCTGCCGGAGATCAAGCCGGTGGAGGTTCCGAAGCCGGCCGAGGTCAAGATGACTCAGCCGCTGCCGACGATCGCGCCTGCCGCACCGAAGAAGGTCATTGCCCCGGCCGCGCCGGTGGCCGTGAACCTCGCCCGTACCGAGGCCGCCTCGGTCGTCAACAACAATCCGCATCCCACGGCAGTCGCCCTGGGACAGGCGAACAACCCCATTGCCGTCTCGAACCGCCCGGCGACGGCGACCGTCAACCTGGGCCAGCACGGACTTGCCGGAATGCCCGCCTCCAACACGGGTGGCGGCCCTGCCGCGACAGCAGTCAACCTCGGTTCGGGTAGCGCCGGCAGCCAGACTCTGGCGGGTAACGGTGCGCGTCCGGTACAGGGCGTGAAGCTCGGCATCCCCGGCGGCACGGGGCCGATGAACTCCACCAGCCGCAGTGCCGGCCAGGTCAATCTCGGTCAGATCCAGCAGGTCGCCCTTCCCAAGCCGCCCGCGGCGGGTGCGACATCGGTGGCGATGAATACGCCGAAGGTCCTCTTCAAGCCGAAGCCCGTCTACACGCCGGAGGCCACGGCGCTGCACATCAATGGTGTGGTTCAGGTACGCATCCGCGTCTCCGCCTCTGGCGCGGTCACCGTTCTTGCCATCACGCGTCCGCTCGGACATGGTCTCGATCAGTCCGCGGAGCGCGCCGCTCAATCCATGCGCTTCCAGCCCGCGGTCGACGCCAGCGGCCACCCCGTCGACTGGGAGGGCAACGTCACCGTCACGTTCCAGTCTGAGTCGAATGGGTAACTTCCATCCCCTAACCGCCTCAAGCCGCGGCCCATGGGCCGTATGCTTGCAGATGTGTCCCAGGAGCTTTGAACCATGATTCTGCGGAAATACCTCTTTGCAGCCACGCTGTCGGCAACCGTCATCCTGTCCACACTCCCCGCCAGCGCCGGACCCCTGGGTATCCTGGGCGGCAAGAAGAAGAAGGAAGAGCCGCCGGCCCGCAAGCTCACTGCCGCGCAGAACGCGCTGATCGACAAGGCGATCCTCCGTGAGGCGGCCACGGTCAAGGTCATCAAGGAGCGCACGCCGCTGGTGGAGACGTACATCCAGACCATGCGGCCGGTTCCGGGCGTCGTGCAGGAGCCGGAGTCCGATGAGCAGATCCTGACGCGGGTCCAGTTCGGCAAGCACATCAACGACGAGGACTACGCGAAGAATCCCGTGAAGGAGAAGGCCGACCACAAAGTAGGCAGCCTCTTCAAACGCTCGCTGGGCTTCGGTTCCGGCCTCGGCGACAGCCTGCATCTTCAGTTTCAGGAGACGGGCTTCGTCCGAATGCTGGTGATGGACGACACGGACTTCAACCGCCAGACCTATAACTTTGGCTACGTTCGCAATGAGTTTCTCGGCTCCGTGCCGACCGCCGTCTTCGACGTGACGCCGGTTGCCAAGAAGGCCCGAATTCCGGGCGGCAATAAGCTGGCGGGCGAGTTCTTCGGCCGGATCTGGGTCGAGACGCGCGGCGGCAACGTCGTGCGCTTCAACGGCGACATTCTGGGCGCCGAAAAGGACTACAAGGAGTACTACCACTTCGACAGTTGGCGGACGAACGTGCAGCCGGACCTGTGGCTGCCGAACTCCATCTACGTGGAGGAGACCGACCCCCGCAGCCCCACCAAGACGCTCCAGTTCAAGGCGATCAACCACGTCTGGGGCTATGTGCTGAAGATTCCGGTGTCGGACGCCGAGAACACCTCGGTTGAGGTGGAGGGCGCGACCGACGTCTCAAACGACGCGCAGGACGTCAGCCCGCTCGGAGCGCAGCGCGCCTGGGTGCAGCAGGCTGAAGACAATGTGATCGAACGGCTCTTTGAGGCCGGCCTGCTGGATGCGCCGGGAAGCGAGTTCGACAAGACGCTCGAAGCCATCGCCAGCAACATCCTCGCTTACAACAACATCACCGTCTCGCGGCCCATCCGGGTGCGGACGATGATGACCGAACCGCTCGAATCGCTCGCGGTCGGCAATACCATCATTCTGTCGAAGGGCCTCATCGACACCACCGGCGTGGTCACGGCGGACGGCGCGCAGCAGATGGGCGACCTCAACGCCATCCTCGCCTTTCAGGTGGCGCATGTCATACTCGGGCACCGGCTGGATACGAAGTATGCCTTCAACGACCGGCTGCTCTTCCCCGACACGTACTCGTTCAAGCGCATTCCCATGCACCACACGGACGCCGACAACGAAGCCGCCGCGAAGAAGGCCATGGAGCTGTTGAGCGCGAAGGAGCTCGCCGACGGCCAGCGCTACTTTGGCTTGTATCTCGAACAACTCCGCGCCCGCGCCAAGGGTCTGAAGGCGCTCAACGATCCCATGATCGGCGACGGCCTCATCAAGCCCGGTCCCGACGGCCAGTTCTGGATGCAGGCCATCCTCGCCAAGGGCGACAAGCTGGAGAACAACAACCTGAAGCAACAGGCGGCGATGCCGCTTTCGAGCTTCCTGCGCTTCGACCCCTGGACGGACAAGCTCATCCCGATGCACTCCGCCTTCGAGCCGATATTGAGTGCAGCGGACAAGATGCCCTTCGAGGTAGAGCCGGTGTACCTCAAGCTCTCCTACTACAAGGCTCCGGAACCGCCTCCGGCAGCGGCACCCGCTCCTGTCGATGGCACGCAGCCATCAGCCGCCGCGCCCACGGCAACACCCGCGCCGACCGCGAACCAGTAGCAGCAAAGGCTTCAGGAGATAGAGGAAATGTTCAAGAAATGGCTCTTGCTGCTTCCGCTGGCACTCGGACTCAGTACGGTCGCGCGGGCGCAGAAGCTCCCCACCGCGACCAGGCTGCTCGACATCCAGGCTGGTGGAGACTTCGTCTACGGCCACTCCGACTACGGAAGGAGCCTCAAGGGATATGGTGGCTATGCGACGGTCGATTTCAAGCCGCACTACGGCGTCGCCTTCGACTTTCATCAAGCCAACGGCACGGACCAGATCTACGAGCGCACCTACGAGTGGGGCGGTCGCTACGTGCGGCACTATGCCAAGTGGAACCCCTACGCAAAGCTGATGTACGGGCGCGGCGTGTTCAACTTCCCGCCCTCGCCGCTCGATCCAATGCACAGGTCGGCCGCCAACCTCGCGTATAACCTCGTGGCCATCGGCGGGGGCGTGGACTACAACTTGCGCCGGTCCATAAACCTTCGCGGCGACTTTGAGTACCAGGACTGGTTCTCAGGTCCGCTGCTCAAGGACGGCCTGACTCCCTACCTCGCCAGCGTCGGCGTTGCGTACCACTTCCACTAAATCCGGATGAATCACGCCGCGATGGTGACGAAGCGGCGGTGCAACGAGTCCATCCTCCACGCCGCTCACCGACCTCCACGATAGACTGCTGGAGGCCCCGACTCGCTCACGGCGCCCATGGAGAGAATGACGAAGATGACGAACGCAACCCTCCGGCGGACCTCCGCTTTGGCGCTGCTGCTGCCCCTGGCCTTCGCCGCCGGATGCAAGAACTTCTTTCCGCCGCTCAACGGCGGCACCGGCACTGGCACGGGAACCGGCAACACCGGAGATTACGCCTACGTCGTCAGCGCCAATACCGTCTCCGCATCCGATCCCATCTACAGCCTCAACGCTTTTTCGATCGGCACTGCGACGCTCACCCGGCTTAGCGGCTTCCCCGTAACGCTGCCCTTCCCGCCGGCCATGGCCGTCGTGAATCCCGCCAACAGCCTGCTCTACGTCGCGGGGGCGCAGGTCATCTACGGCTATAGCATCGCCTCCAGCGGAGCGCTGACCGAGGTGTTGAGCAGCACCCTCAGTCCGGCGCTCGCGAACGCGAATATCGTCTCCATGGCCATCTCGCCCGACGGGCAGTGGCTGCTGGCGCTCGACGTCGCCGACACCGCGGTGACCGTCGATGAGTTCCAGATCCTCTCCACTGGCCTCTTGAACGCCGAGCCCGTCACCCAGTACGTGCTCACCAGCGGCGACCCCATCGTCGCCTCGCAGATCGCGATCTCACCCAAGGGAGACTATGTCGCCGCCGCCGTAGGGACCGGCGGTGCCGTCCTCTTCAGCTTTGCCACGTCGACCGGAACGCTGACACCGGTGTACGAGGCCTTCCCCGGCAGCTCCTCCAGCGCGGACCAGGCCGTGACCTATGACGCCACCGATTCCGTGCTGTATGTCGCCCGCAGCGGCACAAACGGCGGCGTGGTGCCTTACACCATCGGCACCGGCGGCACCTTAACGCAGGTCGCCGGCGCGCCGTTCTCCCTCGGAACGAACGCTACCGGGCCGTCCTCCATCCTCATCGACGCGACCGGCAAGTATCTCTACGTGGGCAACAAGACCAGCAGCAACATCTCGGGGTTTTCGATCGCCAGCGGCGGCGTGCTGACGGCGCTGAGTGGATCGCCGTACACCAGCGGCACCAACGTCGGCGCGCTCGCCCGCGACAACACCGGCGACTACGTCCTGGCGACGGCGATCAACGGGTCCCCGGACCTGCAGATGTACAGCTTCGACTCCACGACACCGGGCAAGCTCGACGCGGCCACCTCCGCCACGACCGGCAACCCGACCGAGCCAGCCGGGGCGGTCGCGATCGCACTGACGCATTGACCCCGCCGCCGGATGTTCCCTCTTCGTCACGGAACCGGCCGCCGGGGTCACCCGAGCTACCGGCGGATTCGGGCGATAATGAATTCTGGGCGGATCGCGCTGGCGCTCGGCCCGGAGGTCTCTTGAACCGTCATTCAAACATGGGGCAGGGAATCGTCGGCGGGGCCGCGCTGCTTCTGCTCCTCTCGCTTGCAATCGGCTGTTCGCGGTTCAAGACGAAGGCCCCCGACCAGTATGTCTATGTGACCGCGAAGCAGACGTTTCTCCGCGACCGCGTCGCGGCCGTCTCCAACCGCACCGGAACGGTCGAGAACGGCGAGCGCTTGAAGGTCCTCGAACACGGCCGCCGGTTTGTCCGCGTCGTAAGCGAGAGGAACGAGACCGGCTGGGTCGACGACAAGACCGTCGCCACGCAGGAGGTCTTCGACGCCTTCGCCGCGCTCGCTCGTGAGCACGCGAAGGACCCCGTCGTCGCCTCGGCGGCGGTGCGGGACGAGGTCTATCTCCACCTCGCGCCGGGCCGGTCGACAGAGCGTTTCTACCGGCTCGCCGAAGGCGACAAACTGAGCCTGCTCGAACGGGCGACCCTGGTCAAGGGGGGCGGCCCGAATCCCAACGCGAAGTCGGCTGCGCCGAAGAATCCCCGTCAGGCGGCCATCCCCGGCGCTGCCTCGGGAGTCAAGCCGGTAGCCGCCGCTGCCGCCTCCCGGCCGGTGGCGCTGCCCGCACCATCCGCGGCGGACTCTCCGCCGCCCCCGATGGAGGACTGGTGGCTCGTCCGCGACGCCCGCGGCCACGTCGGCTGGATGCTGAGTCGTCTGATGGATGTCGATGTTCCGGATTCGATCGCCCGGTACGCCGAAGGACAGCGCATCGTCGGTGCCTACGTGCTGGCCCGGGTGGACGACCCGGATGCTCCCCCGGTTGCATCACAGGTTGGGTCACAGGTTGAATCACAGGACGACAGGAAGGTCCCCGAGTTCGTAACCGTGATGGGGCCCTATAAGGCCGGTCTGCCCTACGACTTCGACCAGGTACGCGTCTTCATCTGGAACGAGAAGAAGCACCGCTACGAGACCGCCTTCCGCGAGAAGAACATCGAGGGCTATCTCCCCGTGACGGTCGCGATGCTCCAGGACCCCAGCGGCAAATCCCCGAGCGCCGGCTCGCTGCTTCCGGGTTTCACCTACAGGCTTCTTCCGGGCGGTGCGGCCCCCGTCGTCCCGGATCCGGTCACGGGAGCGATCGTACCCGGGCCCACTATCGAAAAGACCTATCGCCTCGAAGGCAACATCCTCCGCCGGCTCCAGCCGCCCGGCACTGCCTCGGTCGACGAGGCGCACCCCGAACCGGAGCCCGAGAAGAAGAACAAGAAGGACAAGAAACGGTCAAAGCATGATTGACCTCGATCTGGAGTGGAGTCCGTCACATTCTTGCGACCGACGCTCAGACAATCACGGCTCAGCCGTAGAACTCCGCGATCCCATCCACCACCGTCTCCTGCTCGTCCTCGCGCAACTCGGGGTACATCGGGAGCGCCAGAACCTCGGCGGCGGCCTGTTCGGCCACGGGAAAGTCTCCTGCCTTGTAGCCCAGCCAGGCGAGGCTGCCCTGTAGGTGCAGCGGTATCGGGTAATAAACCTCAGTCCCGATCTTGCGGTCGGCCAAGAACTGACGCAACGCATCGCGCCGCGAAACCCGGACGACATACTGGTGGAAGACATGCTCCGCCCGGGCATCGGTGCAGGGAAGTACCGCTCCCTGTGCCGCTGTCGCCGCCGCCAGCCCGGCCCGCTCGAAGAGCCGGTCGTAGGCCGCCGCCCGGTCCCGCCGCGCCGCGTTCCATTGCGGCAGGTAGCGCAGCTTTACCTCCAACACCGCCGCCTGAATGCTGTCCAGCCGGGAGTTCCAACCGACCTCCTCGTGGATATACCGCTGCCGCATCCCGTGGGCTCGCAGCAGCCGGGCGCGGTCTTCAATGGCCGGATCGCTGGTCGTCACCATTCCGGCATCGCCAAAGGCGCTCAGGTTCTTCGTCGGGTAGAAGCTGAATGCCGCCGCGTCGCCCAGTGCGCCGGCCGGAACTCCGTCCCATCGCGCGCCGAAGGCCTGTGCCGCGTCCTCCACCATCGCGATACCGAACCGCCCTTTGACCGCTCGCAGCGCCTCGAAGTCCGCGCACTGGCCGTAGAGGTGAACGGGGAGCACAGCTTTGACTGCCGTATCTCCGCAGTGGCGAATCGCATCCTCGACGGCCCCCGGCGAGAGGTTGAAGGTGGCACCGTCGATGTCCGCGAATACCGGCCGCGCCCCACAACGCAAGATCGCGCTGGCCGTGGCGAAGAAGCTGAAGGGCGTCGTGACGACCAGATCGCCCTCCCCGACGCCCGCGCCAGCCATCGCCAGCCATAAAGCGTCGGTTCCGCTCGCGCAGCCCACCGCTCTGTCTGTCCCGCAGGCCGCTGAGGCGGCTCTTTCGAAGCTTTCCACCGCGGGCCCTAAAATAAAGCGCTGGGAGCTGCAGACTGCCTCGATCGCCTCCAGAACCTCCTCGCGGATGGTGGCGTATTGCCGACTGAAATCAAGCATCGAAACGGGTTGCGTCGCACTCGGAATCACATCTCCATCGTACATCGCGCATCCACCGGGGCAGTCTCGACCCTCCTTCTCACGCGAAATCAGCATCAAATGCATCTGTAGGGGCAAAATGTACCAAACTAGGCGTTGAAACTTCCATCCGATCCCCGTATCGTGGTTACGTTTGGGGGATTACCCTCACCCCTCCCCACTCGTCCGCGGAATCGGCCGGAATCTTTGGGCCGAACCTTACTTTTGAACGTCAAATCTATGAAATAGAGGAGATCGGCACTATGGAATCCAAGCCGGCGCAGAACATCCAGGACACGTTTCTCAATACGGTCCGCAAAGACAAGAGCCCCATCACCATTTATCTCGTCAGCGGCGTAAAGCTGACAGGCAAGATCCGCTCTTTCGACAAGTACTCCGTGCTGCTTGAAAACAACAGCCAGGAGCAGTTGATCTTCAAGCACGCCATCTCGACCGTAGTCAGCGGCCGCGCTGGGGCGCACCTGGAGTTGCGTCCGGAGCGCTCTGAGATGCGCTCCGCACCCGCGTCGGTCAACCACGCCATTGCCCCTTCCGGCGTTTCGCTCCTTGCGGAGAGCACCATCGCCGCCGAGCGGTAGCCCTAATATCCACTGGGAGATCGGATAGGTCGTGGCGGCGACGGCTAGCTAGCCGCGCCGCCTGGGAACCTGTGGCAGCTACTCTTGTTGGCTGGGCCTTCCAAGGGAGACTGTGATGTGTCGCACTCCAGCACGAAGCCTGGGTGGGCCATGCGTGACGATGGCCCATTGCGGAACAGAACAGGCCGCCTGATAGGGGAGCGGAGGTGGTGTCCCCAGTCACGCGGCCTGTGCGGCCCGGGTCATAGGGCCTTAGATGTCTCTTAGTTTAAGCCGGA
>Ga0116226_10006749_pt1 | contig 10327 bp, 10 predicted proteins | sample S1TSphfallax_FD_89692 | JGI IMG/M metagenome (GOLD analysis project Ga0116226, IMG submission 89692) | Host-associated microbial communities from peat moss isolated from Minnesota, USA - S1T2_Fa - Sphagnum fallax MG | ecosystem: Host-associated > Plants > Peat moss > Unclassified | place: USA...
CATCATTAGTGCTAAGAGAAGCCACGGGCGATTCTGGATTCACAAGACTCACCATGGCCTGGATTCGAAGGAAGCCACCACTTTCCCCCATATAATATTTTTTGTGTTACTCCGCGGCACCTACATTCAAATGACTTTTTGTCCCGAGACTCCCAAGGAGGAGTCCCGAAACTGTCCTGGTTTGGACTCCCGAGACTTTGTGAGCTCATAATTCTTTGCTTAGACCTCCGATTGAGATGAGGTTTGAAGCAAACTTGTAGTTCTCCTTGAGGGCTTTCCAACAGTGTGTCACACTCCGCTTGCACACATTGGGGTCGGGTTGATTATTGACTTTTAGTGATCGGGAGTCAAACTGCCAGTTTGATTCCTGGCCTTTCTTTTTGCCATAACTTGTGCTGCAGATGTCCAAATGGTTCATGCGAGGCTAGATTCGGCATCTCCACTTTGATAGCTTTTCAATGATATGAAAAACGCCTTAAGGCGAGATGTTTTGACCTTTGCAATCGAACTCTAAAGTTTCAAGAGTCCCGGAGGACTCCCAAGTCCCCATTTCAGCAGTGTGAGTGTTATTTTCACATTTTTCCAAAAGTGGGGTTGCGACAATGTGTGCATCAAGTGAAGAAGATTTTTGAAAATTTTGAAAATTAAGAATCAATTATGAATTAATTGAAACTTAATTATAATTAATTAATATTTAATTCAAAGTTGATTATGAGTTAATTGGGAGTTAACTATGATTTAATTGCGATTAAATTCAAACTTAATTGAAAGTTACTTAAAATAAAATAAAAAATGAACTGAAAATGAACTGACATTAAACTATAAATTAATACAAATTCATTACAAATTATGAATGATTATTTAAATGAATGGACCTCATGACATTACAATTTGTGACAAAAGCTTGAAACTAAATATAAAATTTGTAATAATTTGTGTGATCTTAAGATTAGGTTAAGAAAGGAGTTCAATGAAAATTTAGGTTTTATTTATTCATCTCTTTTCTTTCATTGATTTGCATGTAATCAATTTTCCAACATGTGTCACGATTGATAACCTAACCTAACCTACCAACCGAGGTTAACCTCTAGGGTGATGAATGAGACTGATACATGGGAAGCACACTAAAGGGCAATTAGGGTTTAGGGTTTAGGAGACAAATTCTAAGACAAATTCCGAAACCAAGAAATTATGGAATTCGAATTCCAGACAAAAATTCCAGGGACAGAATCCAGACAAATCTCCGCCAGTTCCACACATTCTGTCCACTCCATTGCTAATTCCACCTTGCGTTCCGCCAATTCCACTCTCGTTCGCTCGCTCGCGCGCGCGCGCGATCGACGCAGTGGACGATTTCTTCGACCACCCATAAGCTCGAAATGTTTTTCTCTGTAGCTGAAATCATGTTGTAGACAGCTGTTGCGACAATGGTTTCGTGTTAGCATTGTTGTTGTTGTTCGCCATTCAGATCTGATCTGGTGAGTTTTGAGCAAAAGAAGAAGAAGAAGACAAAGAAGAAGAAGAACAAGTGGCTGTTTGGCCGGCTTGCTGCTTCTTCTCGGTTGTCAACAATGTTCGTGAAGCGTCTGATCCACAAGGCAAAGGCCATACCTGAGGTTTGGATCTTCTGACCTCCGAATCTTCTTCTCCTTCTTCTTGCCCACGTTTTGCATTTCGACACGGAAGTACTTCTTCTAGCAATTCCTCTTGTCCGGTTCTGATCTCTCTCTCTCTCTCTCTCTCTCTCTCTTCTTTGCACCTTCTTCATACACGATCCTTTATTGATCCCTCCCACACTCCCAGTTGAATGGATCCGGCTGGATCAAGAGCTGTAGTAGATTTCAGCAGCTTTGTAAAATGCCATGGAGATACTTACTTGGGTTTTGCCTGAGATATCTTCTGCTGCTACATTCTTGCATTTTGTCTAAAGACAGTCTTGTAATCCAAATGCGTGGAACAACAATCTGTGCATTTCCCTTTTGCATATATATATATATAGATCTATCCGAATTTTGCTCCAGAAAACTCAGTTGGTATAGATCTTTTGTATGAAGAAACAAGAATCCTGAATCAAACCAGAGCTGGATTGTTTTCATTTACTGCCTGTCATTAGCAGCTTGCAATGCTGATTTTCTTAGGGTCTACGGAGCAAGAAAGAGTCTTCTCTCGTCATCTTTTGGGTCTGGGAATTTTTTTATCCCCTCTTATTTACAAGAATTATTCATTGGCAGCTTGCCATGCTGATTTTTAGGGTTTAAGGAGCAAGCAAGAGTCTTCTCTCATCATTTTTGCGTCCAGGATTTAAAAAAGTCTTATTTATAAAAAATTATCATTAGCAGCTTCTAGTCCTGATTTTTTTAAGGTTTATGGAGCAAGAAAGAGTCTTCTCTCGTCATTTTTGGGTCCAGGGTTTTTTTTCTCTTATTTATAAATTTGTTTATTATCAGGTTGCAGTGCTGATTTTTAGGGTTAAGGAGCCAAGAGTTTTCTGTCATAATTTTTGGGTCTGGGATTTTTTTTTCTCTTATTTATAAAATTTTGTGTCAAATCAGCAGCAAAAATTGTCACCTTTGGTAGCACCTTAAAATTCCATTGAGATTTCTGCAGGTATTGATACCTCAGGGGACATTGAGTAAAGAGGAGATAAACCCAAGACTCACACTCCATCATGGTCTGCCAGAAACAGCTTCAATTTTGGCATTTCATCCTGTTCAACGTCTGCTTGCAGTCGCCTCCTTGTATGTATTTTCTGGACACCTATCAGTCACCCTATTTTGCATTGTCACTAAACCCTATACCTGTCAATTTTATGCCACTTCTGCACTGATCTGGGTTGAATAGTTAGTCAGCTGAAGGAGGTGTTCTTTGTTCTTTGGGTGTGGTTCTATATTAGGAATGGGCAAATCAAGGTATTAGGTGCTCCTGGTGTTGAAGCGCTTTTCCTCTCACCCACACGAGCTCCATGCAAGTTTTTACAGGTCAGGAAAGAAAGGATCAGATTTCCTAGACACAATAATATCTTCTATCTCTCCCTGCAACAACACCCCTTGCTCCAGAGTTGAATTCCTCTGATGTACTGTGGCATGTGGATTTTTTTGGCAGTTCACTAGTGAAGGACGACAACTTGTTCACATTACTGCTCAAAATGAAATTGAGGTAAAGAAGATGGAATTGGTAGTGTCAGCAACTTTGTCTTTTGCTTCACTTTGTCAGATGGATTCCTGCTTGAATATGACAGTGTCATGTCATGTTTTTTCCAATATTGTTGGTTCCTGTGGTGTATCTATCAGGTTCAGGATTTACAACATGGTTTGTGCTTCAGATGTGGGATCTTGGAAACCAAGAGAAGATTTGTACACTGAAGTGGGAAACTGACATCACTTCCTTCACTGTTATTGAAGACACCCAGCTCATGTAAATTATGTACTGACCTAATTACCTCTTGCTTCATCATGGACTTCATCATGTTTGGTCACAGTGCTGTTTCCTGGTTGACATCATGAGATTGTCACACCCATCTATCAATCTCTCCAATTGCTTCTTTCTTAGTCCCAACTTTTGGCTTTGGCATGTATGGCACACAGGTATGTTGGAGATGATAATGGGACTGTCAGTGTGGTGCAATTTGATGAGAAACAGGCACAACTGACTCGGCTTCCATACTGCATCCCCGCCCATGTTACCTTAGGTGAGGACACTCTCTGGTGATTCTCTGTTTGTTTGCCAGCATTGACCATGGCACAAACATTTCCTGTTCTAGATCTGCAATTTTTGCATTTGCGAATCAATAGAACCCAGGTTGCGTTTGTTGGCTGGTTGGCTGCTCATGGTGGGATATGCTGCTGCTGCTTTCCAGCAAATTCATTGACTACCTTGGTTGGCCTGTTGGGTGATTTCAGGTGGGATAGTCAAAGCGGGTAGTATCACAGCACCTTCAGTTGTGGGTGTACTTCCACAACCCAATGCAGTATACAGCAGGTACAGATGATGGATGGATGCATTTCCATTGGTCATCAAAGCCATGCACTTCTTGATTGCAGTAAATGTCAATTTTACTGTGCATTTTTCAAAAGTGCTTGCTCTTCTTTTATTCCACATCTTTACACCTGCAAAACTTTACTGGCAACAGGGTGGTTATTGCCTATCGGAATGGCTTGATCATTCTCTGGGGACTTCATGAGACTCAGGTTCTAGCTGTGCGGGGTGGCACAAAAAGGCAGCGAGATACACTTGCCGAATATGCTGCCAGCTTGCATGAATCATCATCTTTCACTGAGAAGTCAGCTGAGGCACAGGCTTCTTCTCTGAGTGAACAGCTTCACTTCCCTCCTCCCAAGTCACCTACGACTACTACTACTACATGGCCGGAGATTGAAGATGATGAGAAGAAGATTTGCTCAGTATGCTGGGCATGTGGGAACATTTTTGTGGCTGGGTACGTAGATGGAGATATCCAATTTTGGAGCTTTCCTAATGAAAATAAAATCCAGGGGCAGCAGCAACCTGAATCACCTCGTCCATCTTCCGCTTCAGGGGTTGTTGTTCCTTTGCGCAAAATAGACCTGGCACCTGGCAAGACAGCAAGGATGCCAGTCATGGTACTGAGATGGTGGGATAGTGCCAAAAGCAGCAGCAAGCATGGAGGGGGGCAGCTCTATGTATATGGTGGTGGTGAAGTGGGTGCTCCTGAAGTGTTGAGGGTTGGCTCCTCTCTCTCTCACACTACTTTCCTGCAAAATTCCTTCCACAATTCATTCACTGTTTATTAGCACATGGGCTGGATCTTTGCTTGAGAGTCGTGGAATTTTTTTTCCATGTGGCAGGTGTTGTCCTTGGAGGCGGATGTAAGCAATAATAGCAAGCTGCAGTCATTTGATCTACTGTTGCATGGACCATTTGCAGACATGGCACTTGTGCCAAGTGCTGGTGGTGGTGCAGCACCAATGTCGGCAGCAGTGTTGTTGGTTCTCAGCTCACCTGGCCTGCTGCATTTGTATGATGAAGCAGGCATTGCTTCTTGCTTCTCTGCTTCATCAGCTGGCTCTCGTCCATGCTTGCAGCCAGTGGCCTGGCAACAACCGATAACAGAAGCAACAATTTCCAAACTCATATTACTGGCAAAGGATTCAGTGATGGCTACTGGGCTTTTCCAGGTACTGTTCTAATTGTATTGACAATCAACACCCACTTGAAGAATTCTGCTTATTTCTATGTCTATCCTTTCTCACTCTGTTTCTACAATTCCTCAAATTACCAAATCTACATCCAAACCCAATTTCCAGCTCTCCATGATTGATTGCCCCTGCAAACAATGTACATGCTTGAGTTCTTTTTTTTGTTGAGTATAGATCTTGTTCACTATCATCAGAAAATGTCATGTGAGACATACTCTGACAAGGCTGTTGTTGTGGAACTAACAGTTAAATGTCAACCATAGTGTCATGCCTCCTCCATTGTCATCTGGGACAAAGTGGCCAATCACTGGAGGACACCCAGCAAGCATCACCATCATGTTGTCTTCTTCAACACCCAAGCAAACACAAGCAAAAGGGTGTGTTCTCATTACTGGGCATAGAAATGGGGATGTTCGGTTTTGGGATGCTTCATCTCCAACACTAGACCATATCTGTACTGTGACAAATGAGGCAAGTGGTACATTCAAAATTGATCTCTTTCTTACTGCAGCCTATATTGCTTTTGGAGCATGCACTTTGTGCATTGGTGGAAAAAAAGCTTTCAGCTCTTTCTTTTGTAATTGACAACGATGTTATGTTCTTTCAATTGTGAATCATGCAACAATCCTCACTTTTCAAACCCAGGATTCAGCCAGCAGCTAAAGTGGAGTCACTTCTTGCAGAGCAAGATGGAGGATGCACCTACAACAGCTTTAGATTTTTGTGTGGACTTGGGGTATTTAGCAGTGGGGAACAAACAGGGCGAGGTACTTCCACACATGCTTCATACACATCAGTTGATAATCAGGGGACTATGGATTTCAGCTAATCAGGCTATCAGGCTTCTGTAATTGAGGTTTTTTGAGCCATGAGTTTTGTAGCTATGCAGGTGCGGGTGTACAGATTTCAGGCAGAACCAAGTGAGGTCAACTGTCATGTGATCAGCAGCCTTGACAACCTTAAAGGAACAGGTAATTGATCTCTCACAAAAAACTTGTTTCTTTCTTTCAAACTTTTTTTTTTCTTGAACTTTCTGCTTCATAGTGCTGCTGTAAACTATTTTATTTTATTTCCTTTGATTGTGGCTCCTACAGTCAAGCTGTGCTGTTTGTCTGTGGACGCAATTGTTGACATTGTTGACAGTCTGTTGCAGAGGTGCTGCTAAAGGCAACAGCTCAGTTTCAGTGTGTTGTAGCTCTTGGTGTACATAGATCCTCTATTCAATGTGTTGCTATTGCAAGCAGTTTTCAACTCTCTGCTGCTGGGGACGCAAATGGTTTGGTAAGTTTTTGGCCTGTGCACATCGCAACCAATTCTCCATTTATGTGGAAGCTATTGGTTTAGGGTTTAGGGTTCATGGTGTGATTGACAGATACAATTCATTCATGGAGACATAAGTGTGTGAGTTATCTGTGCAGATATCAGTGCTGGATCTGTCCACATGTAGCCTTCTCTTTCTAGGTGATGCATTTGAAAGCAAAAAGCCAGTGACCATTTCAAGCCTTGCTTTTGCCCCATCTGCTTGTTTGTCCAATGATGGTACTACTACTCCACCTGTTCTGTCACCTCCAGTATCTCCATTTGGAAACAAGAAGCAGCAGCAGTGTTCCCCTGCTGCTGCTTGTCTTTCACCAGTCATATATGCAGTGAACAAAGAAGCAGCAATAGTTGTCATTGATGGGAGCACTGGACACAGTGCTCTTGGCCCAGGTCCCTCGAATCGAAAGCATCCCTCAACTGCTGTGTCTATGTATCTTCTAGGCAAGTGTTTTGCTTCTTTCTCTCTATCTTTTACTTAGATCATTTCCTTCTTCAATTGATGTAAATGGGTGTCTCTCTAATGCTGTATCACTAGCAATTTTCCTTCCATATGGTTTCCTTCTATGTACATACCAATCATTGTTATTCCTTTTATGTTTGCAGATGCTTCTGGTGCTCCTTTCAATTTACCATCTAACAAAGAGCTCAAGGAGCACAATGGAAGCTACCCATTTCCATCAGAATCAAGCACAAATGCAGAGGCTCAATTCCTGCTACTGTGTTGTGAAGAAAGCTTACACCTTTTCTCCACATCTGCTGTCATTCAGGTCATATGTTTTTCCTTTTCTCTGACTTTTTTCGTCAATTAGGTCGCTTCTATAATCAGTGTCATTGAGTACTTCTCAAAGGTAGGCATCAACGCATGCCGGCAGTTGTCACTTCTACATCAGAATTTTCACAACAAGTTTGTATTCATCCTGGGCGATGCAACAGTTAGTGGATTTGATATTTGGGTCTTTAAGTTCTAGTGGCTAAGATGGGTGTCTCTGGTGATTGCAGGGGCTGGACAAGGCTTTACGAAAAGTAGAGCTACAAAAGCCATGTGTTGGTGCTTTCCCGTTCCAAGATCCTCATACTCATGCTTCTGGTCTCCTGGTCTTATTCAGATCTGGTCAATTTGAACTTCGGTACGTCAGAGATTAAATTCTCTGTGTTTTCTTTCTTTCTGTTTTCCAAGTGAGCTTTTGGATCACAAATTATTACTCATGATATCCAGCTTTTTTCTTTGGTGATGCTGCATAATCCCTAACTTGGCTGATAACACTGCTGCTGAGTTTTTCCAATATAGATCATTGCCCAATTTGGATACTCTTCTATTGGAGACAACATTGAGCAAGGCAGTCAACTGGCAGATGGAACCAAACCTGAGCTCTTTGAAAACATTTACATGTGCTTCAAATGGTCGTATTGCACTGGTAATCTGTTTTTTCTCCCGTAGGTTCCAGGAGTGTCATGGCATCTCTTGTGTTAATTCTTTGAAAGAAGGTAAATGTTATCATCTCTGCAAATGATCAATGCCGACAAACAGGGCTGGCAACAAGTCTTGATGTTAGAGGTCTTGGGCACCTGCTCTTCTTCTCACATCAACTTTTTTTCTCCCTACACTTCCTAGGGTTTTCCTACCACTTCCACTGTGTTGGGAAAAGCTGACTTGAATTGGTTCTTTGCGAAGCTCACATAGTTTAGTGTTGTGGGTGGATGATTGATGGACAGATTGATGGAGACCGGGTTGTTGTTCAAATCTCTTTACTTGCAAAAGAAAATGACATGAGGTAACACACAAAAATGTCACATGGGTCCTCTTGTTTAGATGGATTCACATCTCTTTTGAGAAAAGATTTTGTCTGAAACACATGTTAACATGTTTTGTAGTTGTATCTGCTATACAATTATAGTGGCCGGCAGAGGATTGAGTCAACCCACCTTGTCATCATGTTGATAAATTTTTGTGCTGTTTTTTCAGGCTGTCAGAGTCTCGACCACAGTTGCTGAATAAGAACCTTGCTACTGCACAGGAGACTGCCATGACTGCTCCTCCATGTACACCAAAAAAGAAGGTATGAATCACACAGTTACCCACCTCCTGAAGTCATGTGGGGTGGCAATTGGTCAAGAGGTCAAGGATCTTTTGTGTACTTTTGCATCTACCATTTGTTTTTGCCTGATTGGTGTTGTGTGGATCTGTGCAACTGTGATAATAATGTCCATTGGCAATGAATGAAGCAGTTACAGATGCACGGGTTGATAGAAGGAGTAATCAGAGAAATAAAAAACATACGGGAACAACCAGCAGCAGCAGCAAATACCATGCATTCGTCGATTGAGCTACCCAAGCTTTTCTCCTCCCGACCTTTCACTACAGTCTCTGCTCATCATGCTGTGCGGCTTGATGAACCTGATCCATGTTCTGGCTTGGATATAGGTGAAGACATGAAAATACCTTCAATTCTTTTCGGTTCATAGGACCTTCTGTACAATAAGTGCTTTTGTGCACTTGAAGTATTATTGACAGCACATGCTTGTGGGTTATGGTCTTCATTTTATGGCACTTAGGTGATATGTGAACCAGTGGTTTTTTTGGGTCCTTTCAGCTGCTGATGTTTATATGTGACTCAACAGACACCAAACATATTTGAAATGCAGATGACCTTGACATTGATGATCTTGATGAAAGTCTGCCAACACCAGAAGTATTGTCCAAGAAAGACAAGCTTGTTAGGAAAATCAAACGGAGTTTCAAAGGTAAGGAGAAATCCTCTGAGGCAGAAAGCAGATTGGATCTGTTTGAAGGTTCAGCAGACAACAACAATACTACACCTCATGTGCGATCTGCAGATATGATCAAAGCAGCTTATGGTCACCAGGCTGGGGTAATAACTTGAACCCAATTTCACCCATGTTATAATAGATGAAACAATCTAAGATCCATCTTCAATTGGCAGATTGGTTTATGGGTGTCTGTTTTCCAGCTGGGAATCTGAAAACAGTTGGTGTACTTGGGTTTTCAACTGGTGGTTTTTATGTGCATCCTGTTCTGTTGTTGCAGGATGCATCAATCGCAGCTGGACTTGCAAGGGATAAACTGATTGAACGACAAGAAAAGCTTGAGGTTCTTCTGTTCTTCTCCCATCCATATCTGGAGCTAACCTTTGTTTTCTGGAATTCTTTAAACATAAGATCACTCAGAACAGCAATGACTTTAGACTGCCTTTCTGAGTATGCTGGTCAAGATCTAGTATGTCAATCTGAGTCAGTTCATTGTGTGTTACATTCACATTGGTGCTCTCTGCACTTACTCTGGACTTTTGTGTCCCTTGCATTTTATTTGCAGGCAATTAATCAGCAAACTCAAGAAATGCAAGTGGGAGCAGAGAACTTTGCATCAATAGCAGCTGAACTAGCAAAGAAGATGGAGACCAGAAAATGGTACGAGTTTTGAGCTTGGCTGACCGTAACAACTGGACATTAGATTGCAAATGACACATCTAATCTTGCATTTTCAGTGCCAGTCAATTCAGCTTGAATTTTGTTGATGAAAGGATCTTTGACAAGCTACCAAGATTGCAAGTGCCCGGATGTGTATGGATGGATTCAGCTGCACACAAGATTGAAGTCTAAGGTCTCATCAATGTACCCAAGATAGCTCTCGGCATGTACCCAAATGCTAGGGGTTGACCTCCACGACTGTGCTGTTGGATTAATTTTAACATAGTTTTGCTAATCTTCTTGCTTCATCAGTGTTCAAATGTTCTAGCTTTGATCATTTTTTCTTTCAGACCTCAGGAATTGAAGCAAAGCTGCAGATACATGAAGTTACATAAGGTTACCCCGCA
>Ga0116226_10006752_pt1 | contig 10326 bp, 7 predicted proteins | sample S1TSphfallax_FD_89692 | JGI IMG/M metagenome (GOLD analysis project Ga0116226, IMG submission 89692) | Host-associated microbial communities from peat moss isolated from Minnesota, USA - S1T2_Fa - Sphagnum fallax MG | ecosystem: Host-associated > Plants > Peat moss > Unclassified | place: USA...
CAAGAAAGAATAACAAGAAAACGCTGATATGCTGACCCACTAATACCTTCAAGAATAAACACCCTAATTTCCCATAACAAGCCACCCACATGAGCTATTGCCCTCATTTGACAGGGGTTTAGAGAAAAGGAGGACATACCTACACAGGTATAAACTAAGATCATGGTGACCTTAGTGTTAATATCATGAAAGTAACAGCACTACACACATTACGACCAGCTGCATAAGAATCTTAGAAGGCCCCAGTAGAACATAGAGGATTAACAGAAATCTGATTGCAGGATGGAAGCCATATTAGACAACAAAGTAACAAGCCAATATGATGGCATTGAGCTTGAAGACAGCTGATTACAATCCCCAGAATCAAATAGAGGAACACTCTCATTTCATGTTAAATGCCTGTTTGGACTCTTGAGATACAACTTCAGGTGATGAATATTTCTGCAACACTGTGAAGTCCATATCAAGCCTTGGGGTCCGCCTGAGAACCTGGCCCCACACTTATACCATCACCATGTGGAATAGGAGAGATGGCCCAAGATGACTGCTTTGTCCACCATACTGGCATAGGGCACATGAGGAGGAACACACCACACCAGGAAAGAGTATTCTATTGGGTCCAGCTACAAATTAAAAAGACTGGTTTCACATGCTCCTATTCCTCTCCTTTGAAGACAGGATTGAATCATCAAAAAATCCGGACATTTGGGCAGCTCTTGCAATAATCTGCACTAGGAGCAGACTCTGCGTGCCACTGAGAAAAAGTGAGTTACACCATCTCATGACTTGAAGTACATATCAACATTGAATCCCTGATGAAAATTATGCAGGAAGATGGCAGATCGGCTATTCAGATTAACATGCAGAAGGGCTTCTACTTCCTTTTTTAGGTGGGCGATGTTGTACTCAGATTTGATTCCCTTGCTGGTAAATACACCTGGTAGACCATTCTGACTGATGATACATGACCTATACATTCTCCCGATCCTTTAGCTTCTTGCTGCCTGCTGGTTTTGCAAAAGGCTGATTCATGCCTGCCATTTTATTGTTGTACTTTGCTGGAAGAGGCGTATTATATGTCCATCTCTGTGGGGAAGTTGAAACATGTTAGAACATGTGGACATTTAGTTCAATGCAGTTTTGGATGGTACAGTATAATGGGATGAGGATTTAGTGAAATGGAACACTCACCATATAAGAATATGGTGGGCGTTTCATTTCATTTTACAAAATGGTTGCCCCTGTATTTGTAATTTTGGCTGTGCTTTATGTTGGGCAAGGCCCACAGAGAAAGGGCATTACTGAAATAAGGACCGCTTTGGCTCCACCTCAGGAGGATCCTTATTCAATAATGCCCCACTCCTGGGGTGTTACCCTACACATAAAGTAGCAGTTGAAAATTTCTTGTGAATCTGGAGGACAGGTTGTCTAGCAGAATTTCTCGCTGGCAAACGTGCCGTTCATTTTTTTTCACCTTGATGCCTGGTGGGTATCATGCAATATGTGCTGAGTATCACTGGAAAAGAAATTTAAAACAATTTTCTACCAGTGCTATCCATCAGAACTCCCTCATAGCAAGGTCTTACCCCCGAAGAACCCACACTGGCCAAAGCCAGGGCAGGCCTATTTCAAGGAGAACGCACCACTTCGATGGCATTATCTTGAATCCAACTTCATGTTCTCAAGTTGCAGAGAATAGTCCGATCTAAGGTCATCTGTTTAGATTCGCCTCGCCTGAAAGTCTTGCTTCTTATTGTACTTGGCATTGTAGCATGTGTCTAGCCCAATGCATAAGGGCAATTGCAACTTCATGTCATTGTCACCTTCCTCTAGTACATCCGTGGCAGATTCTTATGAGTGCAGTACATGGTGTACATTGTCAATCACTTTTACAAAGATTGAGTATCACATTGTTATGTGTGATGTGCTATGAGAATTGTGCTGGTCGAAGTACCCTTGAACAACTATGTATGATTGTAGTCACATGACATTATGATATTCTTTTTCAATGGTGTGATCTTCGTTAATCTGAAGTAGTTAATAAATGACCTTTTAATCCAAAGCACATGTCTTAGCAACACAAAATGAGGGTTGCACTTGTTATAGGACTTAACCAAACATCTTACGACACAAACTAATGACAACCATGCAACACCTCTATAAATTTTTGTACCGTCATGTTAAGCATAAACAAACAAATTTATATGTCAAGGGTTGATAAGGTTTTGCATGTTATATTGAATTAAACCACATGCTCCACCACTTGTGTAGGCCCTCGTAAATTCCTTTGAGTTTTAGCCTTAGAGTCATACTCACCAGGTGGAGTGTTTAACGCATTAGTTGGGCCCTTGATCAATTGTTTTGCATACAATGCAAACCAAGGATGAACACTCATCGTTTAAGGCACGGATTATTGGGGTCATATTGAAGATGTTTTTTTCACAACATTGAGCCTTTTTACAATGGCTTAACTGTTTTTTAAGGTCGTAATGGAAATTTTAAAATCTCATTATTTCATGATAATTATCTCCAAAAATGGACTATACCATTTTCTAAAATAAACATTTTATAGTTGCTTTCTTTTTATTGGCTAATAACTCTTAGTTGATGCACTCAAAAAGAAAAAGTAAAACTTTTTTCATCTCATAAATCTAATGTTGTTGAATTTGGAATCTTTGTAAACCAATAAGCCTTGTTGCTCACTAAGGTGTGGTAAAAGTATTATGCTTTCTTAAATTTCTCAATTCAAAAACAAAGGCAATAGCAACACTTCTAATATGATTACGGCATTTGCAATTTACTTGGATAGGTTCTATGTGAACATAAACTTTCCAAAAAGTGTCTAAGTATGAGCTTAAAGCTAAACATTTGTTTTTGTCAAAGTCATTAATGCCTAGCAAAGTCCCATGGCCATTAAAAGTAATCAAACCATCTTCACACTACCAAAGAATTATCCTTAGTGATATCAAATAGTTTAACTATCATCATTAAATGAGTAAGCAATTGTCTTTATGCATGTTGGCATAAATACTTGTAAGTGCTTTGAGGGTTCAATTTTAGACCAAAAGCTTCTTGTTTTGGCACCATTGGTGACTTGCTTTTGCAGGGAATTTGGTGCGGAGATTTCATGTAATGATCCTATTTTCCATCAAAAGGAATCTTCCTCCTATTTGGCTATGATGAATGAAGCTTGCATTTTTGTAACTTTTAGCTATTTGCAATGAGCTATCTCTCATAATTTTTAGACAATTGATTTCATTGAATTTGAGAAAGATATTTTCTTGAGTCTTTTTGAGTGTAGGTTAGGAGTTTGACCTTTGCCTAGGGAAAAAAACCTTTTTTTTCAGCTTTGAGGCTCTGTAAGGTTAATTGGCCTCTACCTTTTTTTTTTAATATCTTATATTTTCCTATTTGCATAGTCTTTACTGGGTGATCTTGATATCATGAAAACACTTCCTTCAAGATTGTCTAATATTGAATGGTACATATACATCAAAGTTTCCTTGAAATAATTAAATACACAATTTGACTTGGCAATTGGAAAGGACACCTTTGGCCATCTTTTATTCCAAGCCTAGCTAGATCTATCTAATCTTGTTTGCTCCCCATCCTTTTGCATTTCAACGTCAATAAAAACTTAGAAAACTACCTTTGCTTTTGGAATTTTAAAAAATATTTGTGAATTTTATCTTTACACATGAAATTCCACTATCCTCTTACACAAGTAAATTAGTTTCGAAAACATTATGTCAATTGAGCTAGCAACTTTCACATTCCACCAAATTTATCGCCTACGTGCCTTTACACCTAATCATTCCAATTAACAATAACTCCCCTTATCTTATTATGGTTGCTAAGACAAAGTTAGATACAAAATTGATGAAATAACTATACAAGCTATGTTGTCATTTTTCATTCACACCATATTGCCGAATTAAGCTTTCACTCATTGTCCAAGATTCCCCATTGTTGTCTCTTTTAGGAGTTTGGGCCATGTTTCAATCCTATTGTCATTGATCATCCAAAAAGACTAGTTAAGCATTCTTAGGGTTGGTCAACCTTTACCTAATTAATTACTTAATAATATGTGGGCTCATCAAATTACATTTTTTAGCTTTCTTTATTAGGGATTTGACCTAAAATGTTCGGCAAATTTTTACGTGTTACACATTTGTTTGTCATTTTGCTTATATTTTAATTTGAAAACAACATTTGACTTGCATGTGTTAAGCATATTGCTAGTGTTCATTATGAGCCAAGATCAAATTTGTTTTGTTTAGTATGATTTTTTACACATAAGTAGGTTCTAAACCTACCAAATTTCTAATATAAAACCTTTGCGTACCACTAAACAAATCATCATCATAAATAAATCAATTGCCCATAGACTTATTTAAATTTCCTATGTAGAACTCCTAGTCTACATATTAGCTATAGTTTTGGATTACACAATTACATATTATTTACATATTGTAAGTATGTTATATGAAATGCCATGCCCTTTGTTTTAGGTAGCCCCATTTGTAATTTTAAAAAAATGTAGTCTATATATATATACTATTGCATTTTTATTTCACTACTTTATTTTTAAATAAACTATATGTCCTTGGACCTCAAAATATAGGGGTAGATAATTATAAGAATAAATGAGTTTTATTGGTCTTAGTATGAGTTCCTAATTTAAATTTTTTTTGTTGCACTCCACTTTGCAACTCTTCCAACATTATATTAAACCTAGTTTAATTGTTCATACTAAGGAAAATCAATAAATCATTGTAGATTTAGGTTTGAAGAAGGTTTCATTTGTATGGTTTTCATCTTTTAAACTTTGATAAGAATGATATTTTTGGGCCATAGCTTTTTAAGACTGTAAGATAAATTTAGATTTGAAATCCTACTTGTATTTATTTATCTATGATTGTTCACGGTTATTTTTCATAAAATTATTTAATTAGTAGCACAACCAAAAGTTTAAAAAATATTATAATGAATGATTAATTCTATAATGTAATTACATTATAAAGTTAATCATTATATAACTTTACAACTAAATGAGGTAAACAATGACCAATTCAACCCTCTTGGCTTCAAGCAAGCATAGGAAAGCTAAAACACTAATAAATGGCCAATAAAAAATAAAAAATTCCCATTTAAATCGAAGAAGAAAGTGAAAAACATGATAGTGGATTTTTTCCATGTCCATTCAGTACTACAAAATGCATCATAGTTCATTTTGCGTTTCATTACATTTTGAGTGAATTTGGACATTTTACCTAGTTAAATTGTTTAACCCTTTGGTGAATGAAGACCAGTTGCTACGGACAATGAATTGTTTCACTAGTACTTAATGAAACAAGGTTATTTTCAAGTGAAATATATATTTATCAAACCATTCACTTGCTAATTAATTAATTAACTAGCATGGAAAATCAATGAAATCTTAATTTATTCAATATATAATATCATTGATAATTTCATAATTTTAAACCTATGATTTATTGACACGTGTCACTATTTAGGCTAGGTTAAAAACCTGATTTAGGTAAGTAGGTAGGGCACATAATCAACCTAGGCATCTATTATAGGAATTCAATAGGAGAATATTTTATCAACATACCATTGTTGACCACACACAACACCAATCATGAGGTTTGATTCGTTGACCTTTTGAATGGAGGTAAACACCCTTACCATCAACCCATCGCACTTGTAGTATGTTACATTACATTATATTTATCAAATACTTCATTTTAAACATTACAAAAATATAAACTTTGAAAATTCATATCTTATTAAGATTTTGTTCAAATGAACCGATTTGAATTTATTTGTTAAAAAATTTCAATAATGTACATAATTACATTTATTTCTTTTTGAAAGTTTAAAATCATTTGAACAAAATAAAAATTGAATATCATTATTCAATAACATTTCAATGACTATTCATTTGAATTTTTTTATAATAAATGGATAATTTTTTTGTTAATATAATAATATTACGTAGCCTGAAGTTAGTTGAATAATTTTATTTATAATAACTTTAAAGGTTGTAATCAATTAATTAAGATACCCTACGGTAAAATAACATATAATAATTTAAGGTACAATAATTTATAATAACCTATAATAACATCAAATATAAGTTAGAATAACAAAAGTTGTTTAAAATAATATAAGGTATATCACGAAGTAACATAAATAATTTTTTTGAAACACATATAAATAATTTTTTTCTATTATAATAAATTATAATAGTGAATTATGTTGAAAACATGATGTCTACATAATGATATTATAATGAAATAACTTTCACCAAGGGGAAATGAGTAAAATGTTATGAAATTATTTCACTTTTAAGGTCCCGTAGTGATTTAGGTTAGTAGATTGCACACAACTTTTGTAATAGTGATTAATGTTAACATCTTTAACATTCATAGAATATTTATTGGGGAACATAAGCAAAGTTGTAGTGCAATTTGGTAGTGCATATGTTTTGGGTACAAAGGGCCGTAGGTTCAAATCCTATCATTTTGAATCAAAATCATATTCAACTAAAAACATGAAAATAAATCAACCCTTATCACTTCATCCCACTATTTATAAAAGCCACAATTTATTTCTATTTTTTCCATTTTCCATAAAAAAATTGGGGCTTTCTTACGGGCGGTTGTTAAGTAATTTATGATTACAATAAAGACACTATTGCTTGAAAGATTCAAGGCTTACCTAACAACAAGGAAAACAAAACATGCCATAAAAGCAATGGTGATGGGACATTTGTTGGTTACTTTATTGGCATGCCCAAAAATTCTTTGCAAGCTTGTTGGCACGTGTTAAATAAATAATTAAATAAATATTTTTATTTAGCATGACATGATGGAATTTTCCTAAAAATTTGAAATTATTTTGAGGTCAACATGCTTCACACAAACCACTGTAGAAAAACATGTAGGGAATCACATGAACAAACACAATTATGGTTTAAGCCTACTAGTGGCAAATAACAATAATGATAGTAAAAAAAAAGATATATTTTTTAAGCATGAAAGTAGATTACCCACCTTTTGGAGGACATAAAACCAAACATCTCAAGCACTATAATTCACAAGTGATAATGGTGAAATCCAACTATATGATATGGTTTAAATCAAAAGTCAAAAGACTTATAATAATTGCCCAATCCTAAAGGAATTTTGTAAACAAAAAAATTGATAATAATAAAAGGTAAAGAAAGGGGTCTATGCACTTGCCTAGTTCAGTAGGTTTTCCTTTGTCAAACCCAATAAAATCAAACATATTTGAAGGCTAGCAAATATATATGTATATTGTTACGTCCCTAGGATTCACATTATATTGGTGTCAAAACATTATATATGAGAATACATTTAGTGCCATTGATAATATAGCTAAGACATTAGTGGGTGGAAAAGGTATTTAATAAGTCTGAATCCATAAAGCTCATTTCTTACCATATAGGGCAAATTGAAATGAAAAGGAAAATTAACCAGTTATGTGATGGGAGCCTATCTCTTATCTCTTATGGTTTGAAAAGCACATAGTAGGCAAGAGTAAATGATCACTTTTTGTTGAAACTTGATTCTATCTACTATGTTGTTTTTTAGGATTTAAAAAAAAAAAGACAATTTAGACCCTAATTTTTATTATTTATTTTCATTGGTTCATTTTAAGTGTACTCAATTTTACTTTATTAAGGTTGTGTTATCATATGTGTAATGAAATTCTTCATTTATTGTGAGATTTGGATCTTTTAAAAAAATTCCAAAGTGTATACTTTTGGAATTTTTATGTTATTATGTGCAGCTTGTCTAACAATATCAAAAATTATTTAATTTAATTTATTGTAAGTGCAAAGTATGATACTTTCAAACTCACTAGAAGCAAAAAAGAAAAAAGAAAACAATTGTCTATATTTGAAATAGCGACCTAAGGGCAGTGGGAGAAGACCATTTCCATCACATATTCACCATTCTGACCTTTACAAAGTAGATAACCCTGACATGGGACATTAAATGAAAAAGGGTGCTATGTCCTCCACAACCGAATCAATGGGACTGAGAACGAACAGTCAAAAGAAGTTTGGAATAACTAAAAACGTAAGGCAAGCATAAATGATGTAGATGATATATTTTATTTTCTTGATTGGTTCGACAATGATTTGTAATTAAGTCTATTTTATCTCTCCAACAAAAACTAAAATGAGTCTGCAAACTACCGTAGTACTATTTCAGCTGATGAAACACTCTTCAATTTGATAGACACTCTTCCATTTGATAAGGGAAGCCTTATAACGGGCAACTGTCATATGGAGTTTTATAAGAAGAGGCTGGACTTGTGATATTAGAGTTATCCATGAAGTCAGCATAAGATGGTACTAGAACCCACTGTTTCACTCTTCACAGTATTTGTGCCTGGTATAATTACGCCTGGGCCAAACCACCACCTATACTGGTACCAAGCTACAAAAACACTTTGTGTTTGGTTCTAAACTAAAGTCATCCTTTTGAGCATCTCCCCAGGAGCTCTGGGTATATGCTCACTAGAAGAATTAGTCTCTCCCTTTTTCTAGTTCCTGCGGATTGTTTGTCTTTTGGCCTTTCTTCGGCCTTCGTTTTTTTGACGCCTTGATGATGGTTCCCATCTTCCGTCTTTTATTGGATTTTTGTGACTTTTGGTATATTGCAATGGAACAATATTTCCCAAAATCAGGATTAGTTTCTTTTCTTTTTTTCCCCAACCCCACAATAAATAGTTGATAACCAATAATATCTAATAGCAACCCACTTCGACCAACCACCTGTCTAACAGTCTATCCAACAATCAACAATGCGTATTGTCTAAGAGCACCTCCACCCCAAAACTGGAAAAATTCCTTTTATCTTAAAATAGAAGAGTGTTTAATGATCACTGTCCCCACCCACAAACGTCATAAAATTTCCTTTAAACACTCAAACACCATTTATGTCTTTCCATCTGGACCAGTAATAGTCATTATCTAAATCCATAGTAGAAAAGAGCTTTTAAAGGCGTTCCAATGACCACTGCAAAATCGACATAAGTACAGGACGGAGCAGGAGTTATGCTATCCGGCTGCCAGATTTAATGAAAAGGGCTCTTTACAGATATGGGCTCGAGATCCTCTAAGGACGCTATATGTATCTGTAATATTCTGAAGCTTCCCCCCAAACACTTTGGGATTTTCACCGCGGTTCAAGTCTAAGCCAGGTTCACCTGACCAAGCCAAATTCACCCCAACATTGGGATCACGGTAAAAACCGCAAAGCCCATCTAAATTGCTCATAAATACTTTAAATATTTACGAATATCAACTGCCTAGTTAAAATCAGGGTCCCTATATCCAAATCTATAATTTTTGGGGCGTACTCTGGCCATTTGAATGGGTTTTGGGGGTTTTTATGGTCATTCCAATGTGGCGGGGTCCATTCACCCTGGCCGGTTCGCCCAGGGCACAATTAGCCATGCATTGCCTGCAACATGAGCTCTGGCAGAACGCTTCAATACTGCACTGGGTGAAATCAGCAAATAGCAGGGAACGTGTGGATCCTTGGGTCAGTTTTGAGATATAGCCCAAGTGGCTATCATCGGTAGGAAGATTTAGTCAGATTTCGCTATGAGCTAAATATGGCATTAAAAAAATTTAAACATCTTTCTCTTATTTTTAGCTACCTATTTGAAAACCATGTATGGAAATCTGACGACTTTTCTTTCAATTTTGTTGAATTTTGGCTATTGAGAATCTCAAAAAGCATTTGATTTTAGCACTTTTAAATTTGTGACTTAGCTTTTTGGTTATCGTTTTTTTGGTAAAAGAAAGGTCAGTGGGTGGATGTGAACAAAAATCATGATGATAATAATGCAGGAGGCCAGAGGGAAAAAGTAAAGCGTGTTTGACAAGTCTCAAGGTGACATTGCATATTCCATCCTCAATTATGAGTAGAAAATAGAGACAGGTGTTCCAGAAAAGAGAGTAATGAATTGCTTAGTGGCCAAGAAATCGGTAAAGCGTGTATGCTACAGTTTGAAGAGTCATGGCAAAACCCTTCTAGAAGTTTCTGGGGGAGGAGAAAATGAAGAAGGGAGAAACATCTGTTAGAAAAGTCGAAAAAGAAGTAAGAGAAGAGAGCGGTAAGGGAGATGGTGAAGAGGAAAGGGGGTGATGTTTATTGGAGAGATCTAGTACAAAGATCAGCTTAGCTTGCAGGCATCTGTCATGTGAGGGACACCCATCATACCCTGTGTATGCTATTGGGATGGCAAAGGATTTGTAGCAGGTTTTATGAGAGCAAA
>Ga0116226_10006753_pt1 | contig 10325 bp, 4 predicted proteins | sample S1TSphfallax_FD_89692 | JGI IMG/M metagenome (GOLD analysis project Ga0116226, IMG submission 89692) | Host-associated microbial communities from peat moss isolated from Minnesota, USA - S1T2_Fa - Sphagnum fallax MG | ecosystem: Host-associated > Plants > Peat moss > Unclassified | place: USA...
AGGTCGTGCAGGTCGCGCGCGCCGTGCAGGGCGACATGCCGGAAACCCTGGCGGAACTCGGTACGGTCACGCCGACCGCGACCGTCACCGTGCTGCCACAATTGAGCGGCTACCTCACCCAGGTCGGCTACCAGGAAGGCCAGGACGTGGCCAAGGGCCAGTTCCTCGCACAAATCGATCCGCGTCAATATGAAATCGATCTGCAGCAGGCGCAAGCGGCCCTGCAAAAGGATCAAGCGACTCTGACCCAGGCGCGATCGGACCTCGCACGCTACGAGGATCTGCGCGGCAAGAAGGCGATCGCGGAGCAAACGGTCGTCGACCAACAATTTCTGGTCCAGCAGGACGAAGCCCAGGTCAGGAGCGACGAAGCCAGTGTCGCGCAGGACAAGCTCGATCTCGCCTATTGCCACATTACCGCACCCGTCGCCGGCCGCGTGGGTCTGCGCCTCGTCGACCCCGGCAACTATGTCACCGCTTCCAGTTCCCCCGGCATCGTCGTGATCACCACGATGAAGCCGACGACCGTCGAATTCACGGTTGCGCAGAACGACCTCGACCGGGTGATCGCGCGCGTGCATGCGGGCGCGACACTACCGGTGACCGCCTACACCAGCGACAACAGCCGCAAGATCGCGACCGGCGTGCTCTACGCGATCAGCAATCAGATGACGACGAGCACCGGCACGGTGACCTTGCGCGCGAAGTTTGCCAACGACGACGAAGCCTTGTTTCCGAATGAATTCGTCAACGTCCAGATGCTGGTCGACACGCTCACGGGCGCCGTCCTGATCCCGACGCCCGCGGTCTTGAGCGGGGCACCCGGAGACTACGTGTACCTCGTGAATGCCGATCAAACCGTCTCGGTACACAAGGTCAAGCTCGGTCCCGGCGACGGCAAGAATACCGCGATTCTCGCCGGACTCAGCGTCGGCGACACGGTCGTTGTCGACGGCACGGACCGGCTCAGCGACGGCGCGAAGATCAGTGTCTCGGCACCGGCCGGCGGCGGCTGACGCACGACCCTGCGATGTGCCTGCGATGAACCTCTCCCGCTTGTTCGTACTGAGGCCGGTCGCCACGTCCTTGTTGATGATCGCGTTCGTGCTTGTCGGTCTCGTGGCGATCCGCTTTCTGCCGATCTCCTCGCTGCCCGACGTCGATTATCCGACCATCCAGGTTCAGACCTTCTATCCGGGCGCGAGCCCCCAGGTCATGGCGACGACCGTGACCGCACCCTTGGAGGTGCAGCTTGGGGAAATACCCGGACTTGCGCAAATGACCTCCGCGAGCTCGGCGGGCGCCTCGGTGATCACGCTGCAGTTCAGCCTCGCATTGAACCTCGATGTCGCCCAACAGAACGTCCAGCAGGCGATCAATGCGGCGAACGGCCTCCTGCCCACCGGTCTGCCGGCACCGCCGGTCTACGCCAAGGTCAATCCGGCGGATCAACCCATACTCACGCTTGCGATCACCTCGAAATCCATGTCGCTGACCCAGCTGCAGGACGTCGCGACGAACCGGCTCGCCTCGAAGATCGCCGAGGTTCCGGGCGTCGGCCAAGTCACGCCGTCGGGCGGCAACGTCCCGGCGGTCCGGGTCGAAGCCGACCCGAGGAAGCTCTCCGCCTACGGTCTCAGCATCGACGACCTGCGCACGCTGCTCGCCGACATCAACGTGAGCCAGCCGAAGGGCAATTTCGACGGACCGGAGCTCGACTACACGATCAACGACAACGACCAGATCAACGATCCGAACGATTACCTGAACTCCGTGATCGCCTATCAGAACGGCTCGCCGGTGTATCTGCGCGACGTGGGCGATGTTTCCCAGGCCGCCCAGGACGTCGAGCAGGGTGCCTGGGTCGACGGCACGCCCGCGATCGTGCTCAACGTCATGCGCCAGCCCGGTGCGAACGTGATCGCCACGGTCGACCAGATCAAGCAACAGCTGCCGAAACTGCTCGCGAGCCTGCCGCAAGCCATGCATGTCGAGGTCGTCGCCGACAGCACCGGCGTCATTCGTGCGTCCGTGAGCGATGCCGCGGTCGAGCTGGGCTTGTCCATTCTCCTGGTCGTGCTCGTGATCTACGTGTTCCTGCGCAACGTCCCGGCCACGATCATCCCCAGCATCTCCGTGCCGGTGTCGCTGATCGCCACGCTCGCGGTCATGTACGAACTCAACTACTCGATCGATAATTTGTCGCTGATGGCGCTGATCATCGCGACGGGCTTCGTCGTCGACGACTCCATCGTGATGATCGAGAATATCGTCCGCTACCTCGAGGAAGGACGCAGCCCCCTCGACGCCGCGCTCGAAGGCGCCGGACAAATCGGCTTCACGATCATGTCGCTGACCATCTCGCTGGTCGCCGTACTGATACCGCTGCTGTTCATGGGCGGCGTCATCGGCCGCTTGTTCAGCGAGTTCGCGGTCACGCTCGCGGTCACGATCGTGATCTCCGCGGTCGTGGCCTTGACCCTGGTCCCGATGCTCTGCGCGCGCATCTTGCGGCGCAAGGCGGAGCGCGCTCCCAGCCGTTTCGAACGCATCAGCGAGGGACTGTTCGATCGCACGCTGCGCACGTATGAAAAGGGCCTGCGCTGGGTGTTGGGTCATCAGCGTCTGACGCTGGTCGTCGCCGCCGTGACCGTGGCGCTCACGGCGATTCTCTACATCGTGATCCCGAAGGGCCTGTTCCCGGTCCAGGACGTGGGCGTGATCCAGGCGATCAGCGTCGCCGACAATTCGGTCTCGTACCAGGCGATGTCGGCGCGTCAGATGGCCCTCGCCGACGCGATACTCAAGGATCCCGACGTGACGTCGCTGACGTCGTATATCGGGATCGACGGCACGAACATGACGCTGAACAACGGCCGCTTCCTGATCAATCTGCGCGCCCACGGCGATCGCTCCGCGAGCGCGGCCGAAATCGCAAGGCGGCTGCAGACCGAGGTCGCCGGCGTCTCCGGCGTCAAGTTGTTCCTCCAGCCCGAGCAGGACCTGACGCTCGACACGGTGATCTCGCCGAACCAGTACCAATTCGTGCTGCGCGGACCGAGCCAGCAGAGCTTCGCGACCTATGTCCCCGAACTGATCGCGCGCCTGCGGCAGATCAAGTCGATACGCGACATCACCAGCGACCTCGACAACGAGGGGCTCTCGGTCGATGTCGAAGTCAACCGGCAACTGGCGGCGCGCTATGGCATCACGCCGGCGACCATCGACAACGCGCTCTACGACGCCCTGGGGCAGCGGATCGTTTCGACGATCTTCAACCAGTCGAACCAGTATCGCGTCGTCCTGGTCGCCAAACCCGGCAGTCTGCCCAATCTGCGCGCCTTGGGCTCGCTTTACCTGCCATCCCAGACCGCGAGTTCGGGGCAGGTGCCGCTCAGCGCGATTGCCGACATCAAGACCACGAAGTCGCCGCTCGTCGTCAGCCATCTGGCGCAGTTTCCGGCGGTCACTGTCTCATTCAATCTGGCCGAGGGCGCTTCCTTGAGCACCGCCGTCGACGAGGTCGAGAGCGCGGAACGCGCCGTGCATTTGCCGCCTTCGATCACGACGTCATTCCAGGGCGCCGCCCAGGCGTTCCAGGACTCCCTGTCGAGTGAGGTGTTCCTCTTGCTCGCCGCGCTCGTGACGGTCTACCTCGTGCTCGGCGTGCTCTATGAAAGCTACATCCATCCCGTGACGATACTCTCGACGCTGCCGTCGGCGGGCATCGGCGCCTTGCTCGCGCTGATGCTCTCCGGCAAGGATCTCGACGTCATCGGGATCATCGGCATCGTGTTGCTGATCGGCATCGTGAAGAAGAACGGGATCATGATCGTGGACTTCGCGCTGGAGGCCGAACGCCAGCATGGCAAGACCCCCGAAGAGGCGATTTTCCAGGCATCCCTGCTGCGCTTTCGACCGATTCTCATGACCACGCTCGCGGCGATCTTGGGTGCCCTGCCTCTGCTCGTCGGTACGGGCACGGGTTCGGAACTGCGCAGGCCGCTGGGGCTCGCGATCATCGGTGGCCTCGTCGTGAGCCAGATGCTCACCTTGTTCACGACGCCGGTGATTTATCTGCTGTTCGACCGCGTCTCGGCACGCTTCCGGAGTGCGCCGTGAACATTCCCGCGTTGTTCATCGCGCGTCCCGTCGCCACGGCCCTGATGGCGGTGGCGATCGCGCTGTCGGGCCTGCTCGCCTATTTCCATTTGCCGGTCGCACCGCTGCCGAACGTCACCTTCCCGGTGATCGTCGTCCAGGCGAACATGGCCGGCGCGAGCCCGGAGACCATGGCGGCGACCGTCGCCGAGCCGCTCGAGAGGCGGCTCGGCACCATTGCGGGCGTGACGGAGCTGACCTCGAGCAACAGCGTCGGCACGGCCCAGGTCGTGGTTCAGTTCGCGCTGAATCGCGAGATCAACGGCGCGGCGCGCGACGTCGAGGCGGGAATCCAGGCAGCGCGGGCCGATCTGCCGACGACGCTGCGCAACAATCCGACCTATCGGGAATACAACCCGGCGGATTCTCCGATCATGATCCTGTCCCTGACTTCGGACACCCTGACCACGGCCCAGCTCTACGATTCGGCCGACACCGTGATTCAACAGCAGCTGTCGCAGATCAACGGCGTCGGCCAGATCCAGCTCGGCGGCAGCGCCTTGCCCGCCGTGCGCGTCGAACTGCAGCCCGACAAACTCGACAGCTACGGGATCGGGCTCGAGGACATCCGCGCCGCGATCGGGGCGGCGAATGCCGACAGCGCCAAGGGCTATATCGATCAGGGCGGGCAGCGCTACGAGGTGACCTCCAATGACCAGGCTGCTAAGGCGGAGGATTACCGTAATCTGATCATTGCCTATCGCAAAGGGTCGCCCGTGCTGCTCCACGACGTCGCGGACGTGGTCGATTCCAACGAGAACATCCGCAATGCGGGTCTGTACAACGGCAAGCCGACCGTCGGCGTCGTCGTCTTTCCCCTGCCCGGCGCGAACATCATCAAGACCGTGGCGCAGATCAAGCAGGTGCTGCCGTCGGTCGTGGCGACGCTGCCGCCCGCGATCCAGGTCCACATTGCGCTCGACCGCTCGCAATCGGTCACGGCGGCCGTCGGCGACACCGAACGCAGCCTCTTCATCGCGGTGCTCCTGGTGATCGGCGTGGTCTACGTGTTCCTGCAATCGGGCCGCGCGACCCTGATACCGGCGGTCGTGCTGCCCCTGTCGATCATCGGCAGTTTCGGACCGATGTATCTGCTCAACTACAGCGTCGACAACCTCTCGCTGATGGCCTTGACGATCGCGACCGGCTTCGTCGTCGATGACGCCGTCGTCGTGCTCGAGAACATCGTGCGGCACATCGAAACCGGGATGAACGCGCGCGAGGCGGCCGTGCTCGGCGCGGGCGAGGTGAGTTTCACGGTGATTTCCATGAGCCTGTCGCTGATCGCGGTATTCATCCCGATCCTGCTGATGCCGGGCATCGTCGGCCTGCTGTTCCACGAATTCGCGGTCACGCTGTCGATTGCGATCCTGTTCTCGCTGCTGATCTCGCTGACGGTCACGCCGACGATGTGCGCCTACCTGCTTGGGAAAAAAGCGGCGCTGCATTCGAAAGCCCGCTGGGCGGTCTGGTCCGAGGCCCGCTTCGAGCGCTTCAAGAACGCCTATTCGCGCACCCTGACGGCCGTGCTCGACCATGCATTGCTCGTCGGTCTCGGACTCATTCTGCTGATCGCGCTCAACGTGGTCCTGTTCAAGCTGCTGCCGTCGACCTTCTTTCCGGAACAGGACAACGGCATCCTGACCGGGCAGATCATCGCCGACCAGAGCATCTCGTTTCAGGCGATGGAAAAGAAGCTCGCGCAGCTGCAGGACATCGTGCAGACCGACCCTGCGGTGGCCTCCGTGATCGGCTTCACGGGCACGCGGGCGCTCAACACCGCGAACGTCTACGTGGCGCTCAAACCCCTGGCGCAGCGCCATCTCACCGCCGACCAGGTCGTGCAACGGCTGCGGCCCAAGCTCAACCAGGTATCCGGCGCACGGCTGTTCCTGCAGGCGGTGCAGGACTTGCACATCGGCGGCCGGCAATCGGCTGCCGAATATCAATACACTCTGACCAGCGACGACCCTCAAGCACTGTACATGTGGACGCCGAAGCTCGTGACCGCGCTCGGCAAGGAGCGCGGCGCGCTCGTCGACGTCAACTCCGACTTGCAGCAGCACGGCTTGGAGACTTTCTTGACGATCAACCGGGGCACGGCGCAACGCTACGGATTTCAGGTGAATCAGTTGGACAACGTGCTCTACGACGCCTTCGGCCAGCGTTCGGTCTCGACGATATTCAATCCCTTCAATCAATATTTCGTGGTCATGGAAGTCGCGCCCAAATACTGGCAGCAGCCGCAGCAGCTCGAGCGCACGTATTTCAGCACGGCGTCCGGCAATCCGACCGGCACCGAACAGACCCAGGCACCGGGCGGCACGGTCAGCGGCGTGACCGCTTATTCCGCGGTCGCGGCCGGCGGGGGGGCGTCCTCGAGCACCAACTCGCTGAACGCCAGCGCCGAAGCCAATGCCGTCACCAACAGTATTTCCAACAGCAAGGGCGGCAGCTCGACGGGCAGCTCCGACAGCACCGCGGCCGAGACCATGGTCCCGTTGCCGGCAATGGCGACCTATAAGAATGATCATACGGCGACGCAGGTCAATCACCAGAACGGACTGGTCGCGGCGACGATTTCCTTCAATCTGCCGCCGGGCGGATCGTTGAGCCAGGCCTCGACCGCGATCGCCCGGACGATGACGGATCTGCGCATACCGGCGTCGGTCCGCGGCAACTTCGCCGGTGCCGGGCAGGTATTCGCCCAGTCGATGTCGACGCTGCCCTTGTTGATCACCGCCGCCCTCCTCGCGGTCTACATCGTGCTCGGCATCCTCTACGAGAACACGATCCACCCGATCACGATCCTCTCGACGCTGCCGTCGGCCGGCATCGGCGCGACGCTCGCCCTGCTGATCTTCGGCACGCCGTTCTCGATGATCGCGCTGATCGGCATCATCCTGCTGATCGGCATCGTGAAGAAGAACGCGATCATGATGATCGACGTCGCGATACACCTGCAGCGCGAGCAGAACATGCCCGCGCGGGCCGCGATCCATGAGGCGGCCGTGATCCGCCTGCGGCCCATCATGATGACGACCGCGGCGGCCGTGCTCGGGGCGCTGCCGCTCGCGATCGGCATCGGCCAGGGTTCCTCCCTGCGCCAGCCGCTCGGCATCACCGTCATGGGCGGCTTGATCCTCAGCCAGATCGTGACGCTTTATACGACACCGGTCATCTACGTCTACCTCGAACGGGCCCGCGTGCGCTTGCGCGAGGCGTTCTCGGGTACGGTCTTTCGACGCGACCTTGGAGTACCATCATGAGTGGCGGCAAGTGCAGGTTCGGCTGGCTCCTGACGGCGGCGATGCTGCCCGCCGGGTGTATGGTCGGTCCCGACTACCACCGACCCGCCGTACCGGTCGCCCCCGAATACAAGGAACTCGCGGGATGGACCGCGGCGGCGCCCGCGGATGCCGCGCCCAAGGGCGACTGGTGGACCGATTTCCACGACGAACTGCTCGATCAGCTCGAACCCTTGGTCGCGATCTCGAACCAGACCGTGCGCCAGGATTACTTCAACTACGAGGCGGCGCTCGCTGAGGTGAAGCTCGCACAGAGCGAGCTGTTCCCGACGATCGGGCTCACCGGCTCCGCGACCCGCTCCGGCGGGGCCGGCTCCGCCACCACGAACCGCGGGTCGCATGTCGTCAATGCCGGGTCGCTCGAGGCGACGGCGAGTTGGACACCGGATCTTTGGGGTCAAGTCAGGCGCCTGATCGAGGAGAACAAAGCGACGGCGCAAGCGGATGAGGCGACGCTCGCCAATGCAACACTGTCAGAGCAATCCTTGCTCGCCACGACCGTGATCGAATTGCGTCTTGCGGACGCGAACATCGATCTCGAGCAAGCGACCGTCGCTGCCTACCGCGCATCGCTCGCCGTCACTGAGGCGCAAGGCGCAAGCGGCATCACGGCGACGCCGCCGTTGGCCGTGATCACGGCACGAGTGGCCCTGGAAACGGCGCAGGCGAGCTTGATCAGTCTCGGGGTGGCGCGCGCGCAGTACGTACATGCAATCGCGGTGCTGGTCGGCAAGAATCCGGAAGACCTCGATATTCCGCACAGCCGCTCCGTGCCGGCGCTGCCCGCGGTTCCTGCCGGCGTTCCGTCGACTCTGCTGCAGCGCCGCCCCGACATCGCCGCCGCGGAACGAACCATGGCCGCGCAGAACGCGGCCGTGGGTGTCGCGGTTGCCGCCTATTATCCGACGCTCTCCTTGTCGGCCGCGGCGGGATTTTCGCAATCCCCGCTCGACGGCCTGCTGCATGCGGCCAATCACGTCTGGTCGCTGGGCGCGTCGGCCTCCGAAACCCTGATCGACTTCGGCTATCGCCATGCGCAAGTGCTGGCGGCCAAGGCGGCCTACGAGGGGGCCGTGGCGAGCTACCGGAGCACGGTTCTCAATGCGTTTCAGGACGTGGAAAACGACTTGTCGAATCTGACGATACTCGCCGACGAGGCGCAGGCCCTCGAAGTCGCGGTCGCCGACGCGAAGCGCGGCACGCAAATCGCCCTGGACGAGTATCAGGCCGGTACGGTCGACTATACGGCCGTCGCGGCGGCCCAGGAGACCCAGCTCGCGGATCAACAGAACGCGCTCAGCGTGGAGCAGAGCCGCCTGCTCGATGCTGTCGCGCTGATCACGGATCTCGGCGGCGGCTGGTCCACGAGCCGATTGCACGATCCGAATTGAGTACGTCCGGGTGCGACGCGCGGCGAGCGGCGAGCGGCGAGCGGCGAGCGGCGAGCGGCGAGCGGCGAGCGGGAAACACCCTAAAGAGGCGGGCTGCGCCCCGGGATCCACGAAGTGCCCGCGAGCGGCACACCCGCCATCGCGGCCGCTTCCACGGTCAGGGCGACCAGGTCCTCCTTCTCGAGATGGTGCACGTCCTGCTTGCCGCAGGCCCGCGCGATCGTCGTGAGTTCCATGTTGAGCGTCTTCAAGTAGTTCTTGAGACGTTTGGCGCCCACGGCGGGTTCGAGGCGCAACTCCAGGTCCGGATCCTGCGTGGTCACGCCGACCGGGCACTTGCCCGTGTGGCAATGATGACAGTAGCCCGGCGACGTGCCGAGTCGCGCGTAGTCGGCCACGGCGGAATGGTGCTCGCCGCCGCTCACGAAGGTGTCGCTGTTGCAGCCGAGCGCGAACAGCACGCCCTGACCGATCGCCACCGCATCGGCGCCCATCGCCAGCGCCTTGGCCACATCGGCGCCGCTGCGGATACCGCCGGAGATCACCAATTGCACCTGTCCGCGCATGTTCAAGTCATCGAGCGCATCGACGGCCTGGCGCAAGGCGGCCAGCGTCGGGATGCCGACGTGCTCGATGAACACCGTCTGCGTTGCGGCCGTACCGCCCTGCATGCCGTCGACGACGATCACGTCGGCGCCCGCGTGTACGGCGAGCTTCACGTCGTTGAAAGTGCGCGTCGCACCCACCTTGACGTAGATCGGCTTCTCCCACTCGGTAATTTCGCGCAGTTCCTTGATCTTGATGACGAGATCATCCGGGCCGGTCCAGTCGGGATGACGCGATGCCGAACGCTGGTCGACGCCCTCGGGCAGCGTGCGCATGCGGGCGACACGCGGATTGACCTTTTGTCCGAGCAGCATGCCGCCGCCGCCCGGTTTCGCACCCTGGCCGATCACGATCTCGATCGCGTCCGCGCGGCGCAGATCGTCCGGATTGAAGCCGTATCGGGACGGCAGGCACTGGTAGACGAGGAGCTTCGAGGCAGCCCGTTCCTCCGCGGTCATGCCGCCGTCGCCCGTGGTCGTCGACGTACCCACCTCGGTCGCCGCGCGGCCGAGCGCATCTTTGACCCGCGCCGACAGTGCACCGAAGCTCATGCCGGCGATCGTGATTGGAATCGCCAGTTCGATCGGCCTGGAGGCGTAGCGCGTCCCGAGCACGGTCTTGGTCACACAGCGCTCGCGATAACCTTCGAGCGGATAGCGCGACAGGGACGCGGCGAGGAACAACAGATCGTCGAAATTCGGCACGCGCCGCTTCGCGCCCAAGCCGCGGATCTCATAGAGACCGCTCGCCGCGGCCCGTTGAATGTAATCGATGGTCTGGCGGTCGAAGCCGGCCGACTCCTCGTGTTGCAGCTTGGTCATCTTCGCCTCAATACTCCTGATCGGCGTCGGCATGCCAG
>Ga0116226_10006754_pt1 | contig 10325 bp, 7 predicted proteins | sample S1TSphfallax_FD_89692 | JGI IMG/M metagenome (GOLD analysis project Ga0116226, IMG submission 89692) | Host-associated microbial communities from peat moss isolated from Minnesota, USA - S1T2_Fa - Sphagnum fallax MG | ecosystem: Host-associated > Plants > Peat moss > Unclassified | place: USA...
CGCCATCGACGATGGCTTCGGCGATGCACTCTGCGAGTTTCGCGTCGCCATCCAGGAGTACGGTGCGTCCAACCCAGAGCTGCTGGCCGGGCTGAGCAGCCGCTGCTACGAACTCACCAAGGTGCCGGTTTACCAGTGGGCGCTGCCGGTTGACCTGCAGCCTCTCCGCGAGTGCGTGCTCGGCATCGCCAACGGCAGCGTCGATGTGGTGCTGTTTATGAACGCCGTGCAGGTCATCCATCTCTTCCAGGTGGCTGAGCAGATGGGCGCGCAGGCTGAGTTGCGCGCCGGACTCGCGTCGGTCGCGGTGGTTTCGATCGGCCCCACGACGACCGAAGAGCTGGCGCATTCCAGCATCACCCCCGACTTCGAGCCTTCGCGGCCCAGGATGGGCTTGCTGATCCACGAGGCCGCCCGGTACGCAGGCGCGGTTCTCGAGCAGAAGCGCGCCGGACAGACCGCTCCTGCCCTGCGCGGCCTGGTGAGCAACGGCGCGGCCAGGAACAGTATCGCGATCGGCGTGGCTAACGCCGGCCGGCGTCTCGGGGATGAAGACGGCGAGGACGAGCTCTCCGAACATGTCGCCGCCGCGCGGGTGCCGAGAGTCCCGCTCTCGACCACGACCATGGCGGGCTTTCGCGATGACCCCTCGCAGATCGCCTTCCTCCACGAGATCAGCAGCCGCATGGCCGCAGCCGACTCGCTCCACCTGGTGCTGGACCGGATCGTCGACTTCATCACCTAGATCATCCCCTGCGACTCATGCTTTATCTACGTATTGGAGGGCGAGCAGCTGGTGTTGCGCGCCTCGAAGAACCCGCATGCGGACCTGATCGACCACCTCGGGGTCAAGGTAGGCCAGGGGGTTACGGGCTGGGTCGCGCAGCATAAGAAGCCGGTGGCGCTCGCCTCGAATGCCTCGAACGACGCACGATTCCAGCCCTTCAAGAGCCTGCCGGAGGATCACTTCGAGGCGATGCTGTGCACGCCGATTCTCTGCGCCGGCCGCGTGGTCGGGGTCATCAACCTGCAGCACCGGCTCTCCTACCACCACTCCGCGGAAGAGGTGCGCCTGCTCTCGACGGTCGGATTTCTGGTCGGGGCCGAGGTCGAGCGGGCCCGCCTGGAGATGGAGAACGCCGAGCTGGCGGGGCGGCTGGAGACGCGCAAGCTCGTCGACCGGGCCAAGGGCATCCTGCAGCGGGACATGCAGATGACCGAGGACCAGGCCTACCAGACGATGCAGCGGGAGAGCCGCCAGCGCCGCAAGACTATGCGCGAGATCGCCGAGGCGATCCTGCTCACGGAAGACATGAAGCGGATGCGGCAGGAAAAGTAGCCGCTTCCGCTGCGTCTTGCCCGGTAAGGCTGGGCTTTGCGCTCCAGCCTCACCGGGCAAAGGCCTGCTGCAGACAGCTACACAGCTCCTTACTGCACGATCAGCGTGACGGTGGTGGAGCCGCTGGTCGAACCGCTGGTCGCGGTCACGGTGACGGTGTACGTATGGGACGTTGTCCCGGTCGTGGATGAGCTGCTCCCTCCTCCGCAACCCATAAGCCCGCAGACCGCGCCGAGCGAGAGCAACCCGAGCATCAGGCTGAGCGAGGGCGCGCTGCGTACCGCCCGACGCAGCCGCCGCGAGGCGCCGAACGGGAGCAACAGCAGCCCGAGAGCGATGGCGAGGCTGCTGCCTGTTCGGTTGAGCAGCCGATCGGCCGCGGCTGAACTGGCTGCCGTCTGGATCGTCAAGGTGGTCGTTTGCGAGGTAGGACCGGGCGTGAGGGTGGCCGGCGAGAAGGTGGCCGTCGCGCCCGCCGGCAGGCCGGTCGCAGCAAAGCTGACCGGGTTGGCGTAAGTGCCGCTGGTGGGGGCGAGCGTAAAGGTGTAGGTCGCCGCGCCGCCGGCGGTGACAGTCTGGGTAGGCGCCGAGCCTGCCGTGCTGCCGCCGGAGCCGGTCAGCGTGAAGGTCGCCGCCGCGACCACCACCGAGGAGGTCACGCTTTTCAGGAACGGACTGCTCGTCGTGACCGTGTAGGTGCCGGCGGTGGTGAGGGTAAGACCGGTCAGGTCAAGAGTGGCGACGCCATTGACAGCCGTAGCAGTCACGGTTTGCGAGTAGCTGCCAGGGCCGGTGACCGTTGTCGTGACCTTCGCAGTGGAGGTCGTAATGACCGCACCCGTGGCAGACTCAATCGTGGCGGTTGCCGTCCCCAGGTTGGCGCCCGGGGCGATGCTCGCCGGAATGCCGCTCACCACCAGCTGTGTCGCTGCCGGAGAGACAGTCACGCTCGCACTCGCTGAGGTGAGCCCGGTGCTGGTCACGGTGAGGGTGTAGGTGCCCGCCGTGCTGAGCGGCAGACCGCTCAGATCGAGACTCGCCACGCCGTTGACCGCGGACGCGGTGACGGTCTGCGAGTAGCTGCCCGGGCCGGTGAGCGTGGCGGTTACGCTGGCGGTTGAGTTGGTCACCACAACGCCGCCACTGCTCTCAATCGACGCGGTCACGGTGCCGATGTTGTCCCCGAGCGCCACGCTGCTGGGTACAGCGGAGAGCACGATCTGGGTCGCCAGATATCCCCCGGTCCCGGTGAGCGTGAGCGCCTGAGTGGCAGCCGGATTATCGCCTGCGTTGTCGGTCAACTGGAGCGCTCCGGTGAGCGCCCCGGTCGCCGTGGGCGCAAACTCGATGCCCAGCGTGCAGCTCTGGCCCGTAGTCAGCGTCGTGCTGCTTGTGCACGAGGTATCCGCACCGGAGGCATTGAAGGTCGAACTGGAGCCGAAGGAGACCGCGCTCAGATCGAGGGCCGCGTTGCCGTCGTTGGTCACCACCACATCGATCGCGCTCGAGGTGGTATTGACCGTGGCCGTTGCGAAGTTCACGATGCCGGTCGCGGGAGTTACTTCATCGATTGCATTGCTGTTGCGGTCGGCAAGATAGAAGTTGCCGCTGCTGTCTACGGTGACGTCCTGGATGTAGCCGAGGCCGGCCAGGTTCGCAGCGCCACCCACACCGGAATTCTGCTGGCTGCCGGTGTGGGTCCCCCCAACGGTGGTGATGATGCCGTTAGCGGCGCTTACCTTTCTGACGACATAATTGCTGGAGTCGGCGATGTAGAGGTTGCCGGCTGCGTCGGTCGCAAGCCCCTCCGGGTCATTGAGTTGCGCGCTGGCCGCCGGGCCATTGTCGCCCGCGTAGCCGCCCGCCGCATAGGTGATGCAGGCCGACGATGAGACCATGGTCGCGTCGCCGGCAAAAGTGGTGATGATGCCGGTCGAAGGGGAAACCTCGCGGACGAGGTTATTGCCCTGGTCGGCGATGAATAGGTCGCCCGCAGGGTCGAGGGTCAGACCTATGGGGTCGTTCAACTGTGCCGAAGTGGCGAGGCCCATGTCGCCGGAGTAGCCGCAGCCGTCCGTGTAGCTGCCGGCGACGGTAATCAGGACTCCCGAAGTTGCATCGATCTTGCGAACGGTCTGGTCGGCATTGTCGGAGAAATAGAGATCTCCGGAACTATCGAAGGCCAGCGCAAAAGGGCTGTCCAGCTTGGCGAGCGAGGCGACGGTGCCATCCGGGCTGTAGCCCGCCGTGTTCAGAGTACCGGCGACCGTCGTGATGATCCCGGTGAGGGCGTCCACCTTGCGGATCGCGTGCGCCTGATCGTCAGAGATAAACAGGTCCCCGCGCCCGTTCAATGCCAGCCGCCATGGGTCCAGGAATACGGCGCTGGTGGCCGGACCGCCGTCGCCCGCGGGCGTGCCGCAGGAGCCCGTGCCCGCGACCGTCGTGGTCGCGCCGGTCACGCTGAACTTCTTGACGACGCAGGAGCCAACCAGGGGCGTGGTCTGGCCAACTGTGTTGTTGGGCGACTGCCCCTCGACGTAGTAAAGATTGCCTGCAGGATCGGAGATGACACTCGCGACGTAGGACCCGTCGCCCGGCGTGACCGGCGCCGTCAGGATGCCTGCGTCGAAGCCTGCCAAGGGCGCCAGTCCGATTCCATGAAGCGGGACCGTCGCCAGCAGGGTGGCCGTTGCCCCAGCGATGCCCCCGGTGGAAACGCTGCCGGTAACATCGGCCGCCCCTAGGCGCACTCCGGCTGCAAGCGGTTCAAACAGCACGGTGATCGCGCAGGTTGCGCTGAGCGTGCCGATGCAGGTGTTCGAGGTCGAGGTGAAATCGAGGTTGGCCCCGCCCTGGGTCACTACCCGCGCGCTCGCCGAGGTGATGGCGGCGCCGCTCGCGACGTTGAAGTTCAGGGTCACGCTCTTGCTGCAGGGCGCGGTCTGCGATCCTCCAGAGGGGCACAGGTTGACTTGCCCGAAATCCACCGGGCCGGGCGCGATGACGTCGACCTGACCCGCTGTCTGATCAGCAACATACACGGTGCCCGCGCTGTCGATTGCCAGGCCAGCCGGGCCGGACAGGCCGGTGCCCAGCTGGCGGACCGTCCCCCCTGACCCGAGCTGGGCCGGGACCTGGTACATCGTCACGTAGGGGGTGGCGCCGCCGCTCAAAAGGATGTCTCCGGCAGGGTCCACGCCAATGTTCTTCGCGGTATTGGTGAGGCCCGTAAGCAGCGTCACCACATTGGTTTGCGACCCGGTGATCGTGACTTCGCGGACCTTCTGGGGCACTGTCAGCGAGCCGGTATCCGTCACGTAGAGATTGCTCAACGAGTCGACCGCCAGACCGACCGGATTGGTGAAGAAACCGGAGGCGACCACCGTTTGCGCGCCAAAGACGGGTATCTTCAGCACCTGCGGCTGCCCGCTGTAGGTGCCTGCGATATAAACGTCGCCCGCCGGGTCGACAGCGACGCTGGTGGGGTGCGAGATGCCGGTCCCGATGGCGGTGGTTCCGCCGGTAGCGGCGAGCCTCACAACCTGATTCGCACCATAATCGGCGACATAAATATTGCCGAAGCTGTCCACCGCTATCGAGTCCGGATCGGTAAAGCTGGCGGTGATCAGGGTTGGCGGGCCGGACGCGCCCACCTTGACCACATTCGAGCTGTTGCGGTTGACGATGTAGGCGTTGCTGGACGTATCGAGCGCGATCGCGGCCGGCGCCGTCAGATCGGTCGAGGAGAACGTGGTCTGCGAGCCGGCATAACTGAGCACCTGCGCGGGAACAGAGACAGGAAGAGCCAGCACGCAGGAGGCAATCAGCGGCTTGGCCCAGGCGAGAACAGGCCGGAAACAGGAAGAAGCGGACTTCAAACGCACGTGGAACTCCTCTTGGTAGTGGCTGCCGGAGCGGCAGCGGTTCAATCGCCTGAGAGCACGAGTCTTCAGGGAGCAGCGTGTCTGGAGGGGAGCGAAGCGCACGTGCAAGATGGTGAAACTGCTAAGCAGTGCCCGTGACTCAACGTTGCAATAGGCGTTCCCATTTCGCAATGGATTGTGCAGCAACGGTTGCACGTTGGTAATCAGCGCGGGAATGCCGAAAGCCGCCCGCCAATGCTATGCAGGACCAAGCCGCCCGGGGCTTCTTCCGCCCTCAGATAACCCCCGTAACAAGACAGCGCGGCTGGTCTGCTCTAGGGTTCAGGTATGCGCCATCTCGCTATCTCGTGCGCCCTTGTCTGCCTGCTCGTGCCTCTGGCTCGCGGCGATCAAGGCGAGAAGAAGCCGAAGCCGCCCAAGCCGCCCAAGGTGCATACGGTGGTGCTGGGCGCGGGCAAAAAGGTGCCCTACTCGAAGGAAGGCGATCCGGCCGGCGCCTCGGCGAAGGACACCGATCTGCGCGTGCGGCCGCTGCTGGTCGATGGCAAGATCAAGGAATGGACCGCCGGGGACTCGCACGACGTGACCGACCGCAGCTTCACGATCCGCCGCGCGATCCGCATCAACGATGCCCTGCCGACCGATAAGACCGAACACTGGGTCTGGCAGCGGGGACCCTGGCTCCTGGTCGACCGCACCGCCGGCCATATCGTCGCGCTCCACCTGCCTGACTACGATCCGTCTGTCTCGGACGTGTCCTGGTTTCGCGACTACGCGGCCTATTGCGGGCTTAACGCGGGGGGCAAAGAGCTCTATGCTGTCGTCGCCCAGGTATCCGCGCGCAAGCCGCTGGTGGCCAAGAAGCTCAAGCCCTGGGACCCGCTCGATCACCCGTCGCCCGCCTGCGGCCCCGCTACCTGGCAGCGCGAGCCGCTCCAGATCACCTTTCAGCCGACCGGCGATCCCGCGGCGAGTTTCGACCTCGTCGGGCTCTCCGCGGTCCTGGTGGAAGACGGCGATACCGCCGGAGACGCGCATCCGCAGTAGCCCTCTGGCATCCTAAGTAACAGCATGGAAGCACTGGAAGAACTGCTCGGGCTCGCCGAGATCGCGCACGGACACCTCTGCGCCGGACAAATCCTGGGCGTGCGCATGGCGATGCTCGGCTGCCGGAGGCTGGCTATCGAGGAGCCACGCGGCGTCGACCGCAAACGGCTGGTTACCTTCATTGAAATCGACCGCTGCGCAACTGACGCGATCGGCGTCGTCACCGGCTGCCGGCTGGGCAAGCGCGCGCTCAAATTTCGCGACTGGGGCAAGATGGCCGCGACCTTTGTCGATCTCCCCTCCGGACGCGCCATACGGATCGCGGCGCGCGAGTCGTCGAAGGCGCTGGCCAGGGAAATGTACCCGGAGATCGAGAACAGGAATCAGCAGCAGATGCGCGCCTACCGCGAGATGGCGGATGCGGACCTGTTCACGGAGCAGTGGGTCTCGGTAGAACTCGCGCCGAAGGAGTTCCCCGGCTACAAGGGCGAGCGGATCAGCTGCGACTGCTGCGGGGAAGGCATCAACTACGAACGATTCGTCAGCCGGGATGGGCAGACGCTCTGCAAGGGCTGCGCGACGCCGGCGGAGCGCTACTATCAGCCGCTCGCCGACCCGTTCACCGCTTCCACGCCGGCAGGGGCGATCACGATCCCTCGCTGCGACTGCTGAGCAAGACCCGGGCTGGACCGCTACCTCCGGCCGACAACCTCGGGCAACGCGGAGTGGTCGCGGTCCGAGTAACCCGGCTGCTGCGCCATCGACGAGACAGCGCTGAAGCGCGTCCGCGGAAACGCGTCAGGGTAGTTCTTCTGGATGAACTCGATCATGCCCTCGCGGATGATGCAGCGTAGATCGAACTGGTCCCCGGCGTTGCGCGCACTCATCAGGCAGCGGATCTCCATCGTATGCTCGGAGAGATTGGTGACCTGGCAGGCATTGATTTTGCGGTCCCAGAGCGGCGAGGCTTCAAGCAGCCGCGTCAGCTCCGCCCGCAGGGCAGGCACGGGCACGGAGTAGTCGACATAGAGGAACGAGGTGCCCATCAGGTCGGACTTCTCGCGCGTCCAGTTCTGAAACGGCTTTTCGATGAAGTAGGTCAGCGGCACGACCAGCCGCCGGTAGTCCCAGATCGCCACCACCACGTAGGTCGTGGTGATCTCCTCGATCTTGCCCCACTCGCCTTCGACGATCACCACGTCATCGAGGCGAATCGGCTCGGTGAGCGCAATCTGCAGGCCGGCCAGCATGTTCTCCGCAGTGGACTTGGCGGCGGTCGCGAGCACGAGCGATGCCAGGCCAGCGGAAGCGAGCAGACCGGCGCCGTAGTGCCAAATCTGCGAGTCGCGAAAGAGCGAGAGGATCAGGCCCGCATCGACCACCAGCAGCAGGATGATGCCCATGCGCCGGAAGAGCTGCAGCTGGGTCCGCACCCGGCGCGCCTTGAGGTTGTCGGCGCTGGTCGTGTCGTAGCGCAGCAGCATCAGGTCTTCAAAGGTGTACACGGCCGAGACCATCAGCCAGCCCAGCGCCAGAAACCAGAGAATCCCCGCGCCCTTGGCTACGTCCGCGCTATAGGCTTCCGGCAGGCCGATAAAGGGCAGCACCGGTCCGAGCGCGGTAATCAGGATGATGGCCAGTGCCGGGCGGCGCACCCGCTGCATGACGATCCGCAGCACCGGGACATCCTTGACGCTGCGGTGGCGCAGCTTGGCCAGCAGCCAGAAGAAGAGCGTGTGCGCGAAGAGGCCGAGCAAGAGCGCCGCGCAGATCAGCACCACGCCCAGGATCATGTCTCGATGAGGCGGTGCGGGCACAGCGGCGATCGCGATTGGACTCATAGGGTCTCCGGAGTAAAGTCACAGCTTCAGGCAGGGCGTTCGTAATCGCCGCTCTTGCCTCCGGTCTTTTCGAGCAGCAGGATCTCTTGGATGACGATGCCCTTGTCGAGCGCCTTGCACATGTCGTAGACCGTGAGCGCGGCGACCGAGGCAGCGGTGAGCGCTTCCATCTCGACGCCGGTCGGGCCAGTCGTCGCGGCGGTGGCGCGGATGGCGACCCCGCCCTCGACCACAGTCGCCGAGACGTCGAGAAAGCTGAGCGGCAGAGGATGGCACATGGGGATGAGCTCGCTGGTGCGTTTTCCTGCTTGGATGCCGGCAAAGCGCGCAACTTCCAGGGGATTGCCCTTGGGATTGCCGGGCAGCGCGGCGAGCACGGCCGGCGAGAGCGCAACGAAGGCGGCCGCGACCGCCTGACGCCGGGTGGCCGGCTTTTCGCTCACATCGACCATGCGCGCCTCGCCCTGGGCATCGTAGTGGGAGAGACGGACCAGATGTGCGCCGGGGGAATCGTGAGCGTTATCCATCGTTCAAGCCTAACGCAGCCACTGGCAAGCGAAAAGTGCGCTCCGGCTGCTCCGATCAGACGAGCAGGACCCGGACCGGGGTCCCGGGCGCGAGTGTGTCGACGCTGCCGGACTCCTGCTCCGGCACGACGAGCAGGCAGTTGGCCTGCGCGGTCCCGGCGATGTCGCCCGAGCCCTGCCAGGGCACGAGTGCGACCGTCGCTGCGTCGGCGGTCGCTGTGAGCCGCGCCGGCAGGAAGCGACGCAGGCCCGGCTTGCGGGAGACCGGCTCTCCGGTTCCGGGCCCTCCGCTTCCGGGTGCGTAGCGCGCCTCGGCAAAGCGCGGAGCATAGCCGCGCTCGCCGCCAAGCGCCGACAGCACCGGCGCGACGAACAAGGCGAAGGTCACCATCGTCGAGATGGGATTGCCGGGCAGCCCGAAGAACGGCCGTCCGCCCAGCCCGGCGAGTTCCCCGAAGACCACCGGCTTGCCCGGCTGCATCCGCACGCCGGTAAAGAAAAAGCGTGCCCCCAGCGAAGCCAGTACGCCCTCGACCAGGTCATACTTGCCCATGGAGACGCCGCCTGAGAGCAGCAGCAGGTCGCAGCCCGGCTCGCAGGCGGCCCGGATAGCGCCTGCCAGCGCGGCTTCCGAGTCGCCCGCGATCGGCTGGATCAGCGGCTCGCCACCCAGCGCCAGCACCTGCGCCGCCAGCGAGTAGCTGTTTGAGTTGCGTATCTGGAAGGGCATCGGCTCGGTCTCTAGCGGGACCAGTTCATCGCCGGTCGAAAGAATCGCCACCCTTGGCCGGGGGTAGACCCGCAGCCTCGCCTTACCAACCGCAGCCGCGGCCGCGATCTGCGCCGGGCCGAGCCGCGTGCCCGCCGCCACCAGCATCGACCCTGTTCGGGCCTCAACGCCGGCCTGGATGAAGTTCTCCCCTGCGCTGAGAGTTCGGCCGCCCAGCAGCCGGATCTGATCGCCCTCCCGCGAAACATGCTCGACCATCGCGACGCAATCGGCGCCCGGCGGGAGTGCTGCGCCGGTCATGATCTCGACCGCCTCGTCCCGATTCATCTCTCCGCGCGTCCAGGCGTCCCCAGCCTTGAGCAGCCCGATCACGGTCAGCGGCCCGGCGGTCACTGCATCCGCCCGGCAGGCGAAGCCGTCCCGGGTCGAGCGGGCAAAGGGCGGCTGGTCGCGATCGGCGAGCACCGGCTCGGCGAGCACCCGGCCCAGCCCGTCGAGCAGAGCTGCCTGCTCCGGTGGCCCTGCAGCCGCTAGGCCAGCCGCATACGCATCGACCAGCAGGCGAGCCTCCGCATAGGAGATCGCAGCGTGAGGGTCTGGGGTAGGGCTACGCATGCCTGATTCTAGAAGCTCGACGCCCAGCCGATCGAGCGCCCGCTGGCCACCAACCGCTACTTCTGCTCAATGCCGGTCAGCCGAAAGGTGATCGTGCCCCAGAACAGCCGCGCCCGCAGCTGCACCGGGATGTGCCGGTCGTCATCGGTATACCAGACCCAGATGTTGCCGCTGTTCCGCACCGCCGGGTTCGACCAGGTGGGCTGCACGCGGAGCGCCTGGTAGGTCGTGGTCGGCGCGCGCACCGCCTCCTGGCCTTCGACCTTCACGGTTGCATCGATCAGGTCCGGCCCGTACACGACCGGCAGATGAAACTGCTGTCCGCTCTGCAGCGGCTGC
>Ga0116226_10006755_pt1 | contig 10324 bp, 3 predicted proteins | sample S1TSphfallax_FD_89692 | JGI IMG/M metagenome (GOLD analysis project Ga0116226, IMG submission 89692) | Host-associated microbial communities from peat moss isolated from Minnesota, USA - S1T2_Fa - Sphagnum fallax MG | ecosystem: Host-associated > Plants > Peat moss > Unclassified | place: USA...
ACGATGGTGATGCCAAGCGGCCGCCGCAACTCCGCGCCGGTACCGGAGCCAAGCGCCAGCGGCAGGCCGCCGAGCAGCGCCGCCATCGTGGTCATCATGATGGGACGGAAGCGCAGCAGGCACGCCTCGTAGATGGCTTCGGTGGCGGTCTTGCCGTGCTCGCGTTCGGCTTCAAGCGCGAAGTCCACCATCATGATGCCGTTCTTCTTCACGATGCCGATGAGCAGCACGATGCCGATGATGGCGACGACGCTCAGGTCCTGATGAAACAAGATGAGCGAAAGGAACGCGCCGACCCCGGCCGAGGGCAGCGTGGAGAGAATGGTGACGGGATGGATGAAGCTCTCATACAGCACGCCGAGCACGATGTAGACGGTGACGAGCGCGGCGAGGATGAGCAGCGGCTCGTTCGAGAGCGAGTTGCGGAAGCTGGCCGCGGTGCCCTGGAAGTCCGCCTGCACGCTGGCCGGCATGTTGAGGTCTTTCTGGATCTTGGTGACCTTCTCGATTGCCGCGCCGAGCGAGGCGTTCGAGGCGAGATTGAAGCTGACGGTGATGGCCGGGAACTGGCCCTGGTGGGTGATCGAGAGCGGCGCGGTGGTGGTCTCGAAGTGCGAGAAAGCGCTCAAGGGGACGGCGTTGCTCTGCGCGGAGCTGGTGGAGCCGTCGGAGGTCGCACCGCCGGAGGTTGATGCCGATTTGAGGGCGTTGGCGGGCGGCGTCAACGAGGCCGCGAAGGGCGTGTAGAGCAGCGCGCCGGTGGTCGCGTTCGATCCGGCCGACGTCGATCCTGATGATGAGAACGAGGCCGCGGCACCCGCTCCCGACTGGCCGCTGGAAGCGCTGGCCTGGATGTAGATGTGGTTGAGCTTGTTCGGGTCGATCTGGAACTGCGGCATGCTCTCCAGAATGACGTGGTACTGGTTGAGCTGCGTGTACATCGTGTTGATCTGGCGCTGGCCGAAGGCGTCGTAGAGGGTCTGATCGATGGTCGTCGGCGCGATGCCGAGGCGCGATGCGGTGCCGCGGTCGATGACCAGCTTCACGGCGAGGCCGCCGGGCTGCTGGTCGGTGGCGACGTCTTCGAGCTCGGGATGCTCTTTGAGCTTGGCGACGAACTGGTTGGTCCAGTAGTTCAGCTCGTTCTGGTCGGGGTCTTCGAGCGTGTACTGGTACTGCGTGCGGCTGACGCGGTCGTCGACGGTGATGTTCTGCACCGGCTGCATGAAGAGCTGAATGCCTTCGACGTTGGCGAGCTTGGTCTCCAGGCGGCGGATGACGTCGGCGGCCGAGAGGTCGCGGTCTTCGAGCGGCTTCAGGTTGATCGACATGCGGCCGCTGTTCATGGTGGTGTTGGTTCCGTCGGCGCCGATGAACGACGAGAGGCTTTGGACGGCGGGATCTTCGAGGATGATCTTCGCGAGCTCCTGCTGCTTGGCGGCCATCGCCGGGCCGCTGGTTGTCGGCGGCGCCTGCGAGATGGCCTGGATCACACCGGTGTCCTGCACCGGGAAGAAGCCCTTGGGGATGATGATGTAGAGGTAGATGGTGAGCGCGAGGGTGCCGAGCGCGATGAGCAGCGTGACGCCCTGAAACTCCAGCACGACCTTGAGGGTGCGGCCGTAGAAGTCGATCATGCTGACGAAGACCGCCTCGGACCTGCGGTAGAACCAGCGCTCCTGCGCCTTTGGATCGTGCTTGAGAATGCGCGAGGCCATCATCGGAGTGAGCGTGAGCGAGACGACGGCGGAGATGACGATGGTGACGGCGAGGGTGACGGCGAACTCGCGGAAGAGGCGGCCGACGACATCGCCCATGAAGAGCAGCGGGATCAAGACGGCGATCAGCGAGACGGTAAGCGAGAGGATGGTGAAGCCGATCTGCTCGGCGCCCTTGAGCGCGGCCTCGAGCGGCGGATCGCCCTCCTCGATGTAGCGGGAGATGTTCTCGACCATGACGATGGCGTCGTCGACGACGAAGCCGGTGGAGATGGTGAGGGCCATCAGCGAAAGGTTGTCGAGCGAGTAGCCGAGCGCGTACATCGCGCCGAAGGTGCCGATGAGCGAAAGCGGGACGGCGACGGCCGGAATGATGGTCGCCTTCAGGCTGCGGAGGAAGAGAAAGATGACCAGCACGACCAGGCCGATGGTCAGCGCCAGTTCGAACTCGACGTCGTTGACAGAGGCCTGGATGGGCGTGGTGAGGTCGGTGAGCGTGGTGACGTCGATGCCGGCGGGCAGGTTCGCCTTCAACTGCGGCAGGAGAGCCTTGATGCTTCCGACGACTTTGATGGTATTGCCGCCGGGCTGGCGCTGGACGTTGAGGATGACCGCGGGAACGGAGCTGCCGTCGGAGCTCTGGCCCATCCAGGCGGCCTGGTTGTTGTTCTCGATGCCGTTGACGACCTGGGCGACGTCGGTGAGGTAGACGGGCGCGCCGTTGCGGAAGGCGACGATGACGCCCTCGTAGTCCTTGGCGGTGACGAGCTGGTCGTTGGCGTCGATCTGGTAGTCCTGGCGCGGCCCGTCGAAGTTGCCCTTCGCCGCGTTGACGCTGTTCTGCGTCAGCGCGGTGCGGAGGCTTTCGAGGTCGATGCCGTAGGAGGAGAGCGCGGTCGGGTTGGCCTGGATGCGCACAGCCGGCTTCTGGCCGCCGCTGATGCTGACCAGGCCGACGCCCTGAAGCTGCGAGATCTTCGGCGCGAGGCGCGTGTCGACGAGGTCCTCAACGGTGGAGAGCGGAATGTTCTTCGACGTGATGGCCAGCGTCAGCACGGGAGCATCGGCGGGGTTGGTCTTCGAGTAGGTCGGCGGCGCGGGAAGGTTCGCGGGAAGGAAGCTCTGCGCGGCGTTGATCGCCGACTGCACCTCTTCCTCGGCGATATCGATGTTGAGGCTCAGGTTGAACTGCAGCACGACGACAGAGGTCCCGCCGGAACTCGTCGAGGTCATCTGGCTCAGGCCCTGGAGCTCGCCGAGCTGGCGTTCAAGCGGCGCGGTGACGGTGGTCGCGACCACGTCCGGGCTCGCGCCGGGATAGAAGGTCAGCACCTGGATGGTCGGGTAATCGACCTCCGGCAGCGCCGAGACCGGCAGCTGCGTGTAGGCGACGATGCCCACCAGCAGGATCGCCGCCATCAGCAGCGAGGTCGCGACCGGACGCAGGATGAACGGGCGTGAAGGGCTCAAGGAGCTTGACTCCCGCTGGTGTTGGGCGCGATGGGCGTCTTCGAGATGTTGACCGTAGAGCCCGGAGCGAGTTTATCGAAGCTGCTGTTGGCGAGCACGTCGCCGGGGTTCACGCCCTCGACGGCCGTGGTGTTGCCGTCGGTGTCGAGCGGCTTCACAGGCTTCTCGGCGGCCTTCTCGTGGCCCTTGCCGTCGGAGGTGATGACGTAGACGAAGGCGACCGTGCCGTTGTGCTGGATGGTCGAGGAGGGGATCAGCGTGACGTTGCGCAGTGTGTTCACCAGCAGCCGCGTGTTCACGAACTGGTTGGGGAAGAGTTCGCTGGCCTTGTTGGCGAAGGTGGCCCGGCCCTTTACGGTGCCGGTGGTGGTGTCCACCTGGTTGTCGAGCGTCAGCAGGACGCCCGTGTCGATCTTGTGTGTATTCGTGCGGTCGTACGCGTCGACGGTGAGCTTCGCACCCTTGCGCAGGCGAGACTGCACCTCGCCGAGATTGTCTTCGGGGATGGTGAAGACGATGGTGATAGGCTGGATCTGGGTGATGACGGCGAGGGTGGTGGTGCCGTTGGCCTGGACGACGTTGCCGGGATCGACCAGCCGCAGGCCGACGCGGCCCGTGATGGGCGCCTTGATGTGGCAGTAGTCCACCTGGACCTCGTCGTAGGCAACGAGGCCCTGGTCGTTCTTGACGGTACCCTGGTCCTGAAGGACGAGCTTGTCTTGATCGTCGAGCACTTGCTTGGCGATGGCGTTGCGCGCCCACGCGGCCTTGTACCGCTCAAGGTCCATCTGCGCCTGGCCCAGCACGTTCTGGTCCTTGTCGAGCGTGCCCTGCGCCTGCAGCAGCGTCGCCTTGTACGTCCGGTCGTCGATGTCGATGAGCGGATCGCCCTTGCGGACGAGCTGACCCTCCTTGTAGTGCACGGCGGTGATGAGACCGTTGACCTGGCTGGTGATGGACGAGGTGTAGACCGGCGTGACCGTGCCGATGGCGTCCAGATAGACGCCGAGGTCGCCCTTCTGCGCGGTCGCGGTGGTTAGCGTGACGGGGCCGCCGGCACCGCCGCCGCGTCCGCCCGCCGCCGGCGCAGGGGTGTCCTTGCGGTTCAGGACGAGGTAGATGCCGATCCCGAAGACAAGCAGTATGACCAGCCAGACCAGCACGCGGACAGTGCCGCTGCGGCGCGGAGGCGGCGCGGGAAGCTGGTGGTCCAGGCCAATATGAGGTTGCGGGTGCTGCGTTTCGAGGTCGGCGGGCAATGTCGTTCCTTTGCTACTTCAAGTGAGGTGCTGGTCGAATTCCTGCATCCGATTCGATGCCGGGAGTTCCACTCTGGACTTCGCGGCGCTTCGAACAGCTATCGGATCGAAAGTATGTCCCTATTCTGCACCCTGCTCTATGGACGCTCCAAGGGCAGGTTAAGGACGCACTCATTTCTCTATCGCTCGCGTGCAGAGTGTACCGGATAGACCCGCTTCAATCGAAAAAATAGTTGCAGCGATGGGGTTTAGACGATCTCCGGCGGCCTGGGGGGATGGGCGATCGGCGGTTTGACCTCCGTGCCCTCAAGCAGACTGGATATCCTTCAACAAACTCGGAGAGCGGGCTCGAAGTTAGCTGTTTTGCACGGCCGGCGCGATTTGTGTTGCATACGGGACACTGGCGGACTACCTTCCTCCGCGCAGGCGCATCGCACGAAGATTCGCCGCAGTTTTTCTTGCAGCACCTTCGGAGGCAGTATGAGTTCCAGGTCTTTCCCCGCGTCAACGTCCGAACATCGCGCAGCAGCGCATCGTCTCTCCCCAACAAGTCTCAAAAACAAGCTCAGAAACGCAGCGCGCGCAGTCTTTGGGATCGCCCTGCTGCTGGCCTTGCTTTCAGGGCCGCGGGCCTTCGCCCAGTTCGGCTCGAGCCTGAACGGCACGGTGCAGGATGCGACCGGCGCCGTCATCCCGGGCGCGACCGTAACCCTGACCAACACGGGCAACCAGCAGAAGCGCACGGCGACCACCTCCGGCGGCGGCGCCTACAACTTCAGCGAACTCGCGCCGGGGCTCTATGACGTGACAGCGACGGCGACGAACTTCAAGCCCGCCACGCTGACGAATATCCAGATCGGTGGCGAAGCTCCGCGGACGGCCAACATCACGCTGGACACTGGCGGCACCTCGACGACCGTCGATGTAAGCGCGTCCGACACGACGGTGCTACAGACCTCGGACGCTTCGATTGGCAATACACTGAACTCGGAGACGCTCGAGCGGCTTCCGGCGATCGGCGGCGATGTGTATGAACTGCTTCGCACCGCTCCCGGCATCACCGGCGACGCCTCGCGCTCCGGCGCGGGCACGGCGAACTTTCTGCCCAATGGCGCGGGGCCGGGGCAGTCGAACAGCGGCATCTTCCAGACCGAGAACCAGATCCAGATCAGCGCCGACGGACAGTCGGTGGGCGCGAACAACTATCTGATCGACGGCGTCAGCGTGAACTCGCTGGGGCAGGCCGGTTCGGCGGTCGTGACACCGAACCAGGAGTCGGTAGGGCAATTGACTATACTCTCCACCTCGTACTCGGCTGAAGACGGTCGCAACTCCGGGGCGCAGATCAAGGTAGTCACCAAGAGCGGCACCAACACTGTCCATGGCAGCGCGTACTTCCGCTACGACGAGCCCGGGCTGAACGCCTACAGCAAGGCCTTCTCGGTTCCCGGCACGCCGCAGGCCGCGCCCGTGCTGCGCGTAAACAACAAAGCGCGCGACTACGCCGGATCGCTCGGCGGCCCGCTGATCAGGGACAAGCTCTTCCTCTTTGCTTCGTACGAGGGCTTCAAGGTGAGCAACAACTCCTCGTCGAACCAGTACATCGAGACGCCGCAGTTTGATGCGGCAGTCGCGGCCCAGCGCGGCGGCACGGTGACGAGTTCCATCATCGGCTCGGCTGGAGTGACGCCGCGCGTGCTGAGCGTGCTGGCGCCAAGCTGCTCCTTGTACACGGCGAACGGTCTTCCTTGCGCGATCGTCAATGGCGGCCTCGATGTCGGCTCGTTCGGTCCGGCGGGCCAGAACGGCAAATACTTCAATCAGAGCAACTGCGAGAACCCGACCGACCCCGCTTGCGTCGCCGGGTACGCGGTTGGCACCGGCGGCTTCCAGACCGGCGCGGGGCTCGATGGAGTGCCTGACCTGGAATACGCCCAGATCCTCGACCCGACGCACAGCCACGCCAGCCAGTACAACGGCCGCGTCGACTACTTCTTCACGCCGAAGGACCAGTTTGCCGCCAGTGTCTTCTTCACCAAGCTGGACCAGCTTGGGCCGTCGGGAGCGGCGGGGAACCGGCCGCAGTCGGACGTGCCGCAGAAGCCGCTGAACTCGGCGGCGACGTTGATCTACATCCATACCCTCTCGCCCACAATGCTGAACGAGGCGCGCGCCAACTTCACGCGTTTCTTCGACAACCAGCTGCAGGACGCGGCCTCGGACAACGTCAACTTCGGCATTCCCTACATCAATATCCAGAACCTGCCCACCAGCCCGGATGTGCAGTACGGCGTGGTGCAGGCGGCGACGTCGCCCGCCATCTTCGCCGAGAATACCTACGAGGTCAGGGACGCCATCACCAAGGTGATGGGCAGCCGGACGCTGAAGATCGGCGGCGAGTATCGCCGGGAGCAGGACAACAACAATCTAGGCGGCGGCTCGCGGCCGGTCTATGCCTTCCAGGGCCTGTTCAACTTCGCCAACAACGCTCCGATCTACGAAGGGATCTATGCCAATCCGCTGACCGGCGGCCCGGCGAACACGGCGCGCTATCTGCGCGCCCACACCATCGGCGTCTTCGGCCAGCACGACTGGAAGGTCCTGCCGAACTTCACGCTGAACACCGGCGTGCGGTACGAGTACTTTGAGCCGATCTACAACAAAGGGCAGGAGTTGAACCTGCCGGTGCTGGGGCCTCCGGGCATGGAGCTCTCCGCGGCGACGCTGGTTCCGCACAACCACTTCTTCAACCCGGACCGCACGGGCGTGACGCCGAAGGTTGGCTTCGCCTGGTCGCCGGACCTCTTCAAGGGCAGGACGGTGATCCGCGGCGGCGTGGCGCGGGCCATGAACCGCATCAATTTCTCGCTCTTCGATCCGGCGGTGGAAGATGGACCGGGCTTCTTCAACTACGGCCTCTGCTGCGGCACCGCGCCGGGGGATTTCGCCACTCCCTTTGCCGGAAACACCATCCAGTATTCCCTGGGCACGAGCAACTCTCCGGCCAGCTATCCCGCCAACCCGGCGCTGGTCACCCCCATCGTCAACAACCTGCCGGTCGGCGTGCAGGTCGAGGTCTACGGCTCTCCCGCCCGGGTCAAGACGCCTTACGCTTACCTCTACTCGCTGGAGATACAGACGCAGATCAGGGGCAACCTGGTCTTCACCACCGGCTTTCAAGGCTCGGAAGCGCATCACCTGACGCGGCTTGTCAACCAGAACTTCCTCTTCAGCACCGTCGGCAGTCCGTTCACCTCTGCCTACTTCACGCAGGCGGACTCGAACTCCAACTACGCCGCCCTGAACCTTCGCCTCTCGAAGACGATGCGGCATGGCTACCAGTTCGACATCAATTACACGTACTCGAAGTCGCTCGACCAGGTCTCGAACGGCGCGGGCGCGGACTCGCTCGCGAACCAGACCAATCCGGCGTTCAACTCCACCGAGTGGGGCCCAAGCGACTACGACGACCGGCATCGCATCAACATCAGCGGCCTGTGGACGATCCCCGGGACGAAGGGCGACAACCTGATCGTGAAGACGCTTACCAACGGCTGGCAGATCAACGGGATCTATACCTTCCACACCGGCTTCCCGTTCACTCCGGTCACCTACAACATCAACAGCAATCCCTACATCCAGAATGCGGGGACGATCAGCCCGGTGCGCCCCTACGGGTACCTCGGCGGGTTCGTGTCGAGCTGTTCGAACTCGAACTACATCACCGGCAACGACGTGAAGAACGCGACGTTCATCATCACGCTTCCCACCGATCCCCTGACGGGAAAACCGGTCCCCTACAGACCCGGCATCGGACGCAACTCCTTCAGCGGCCCGTGCTATACCGACACGGACCTGAGCCTCGCGCGCCAGCAGAAGTTCATGGTTCACGACCACCCGATCACCGCCCGCTTCCAGGCGAACCTGTTCAATGCCTTCAATCAGCTCAACCTCAATCCCTTCAACAACGGCAACGCGGGCGGGCCGGCCCAGATCGTCGGCGCGGTCCCCGACTCAGGCGGCGCGACCACCCGCACCGACTCACAGTTCGGCAAGCCAACCGGAGCCGATGCGGGAAGGACGATCGAGTTCTTCGCGCGCCTGTCCTTCTGATCGCTGGAGGTCGCGGGAATCAAGTGCCGGGACGATTCCGTGAATCGTTCCGGCCATTTTTTTGCCCGCTCTACATCCTGCGCGGGATTGATCTTCGCGCCTCAATCGGCATCTTATAGAAGCGTGGATGGGCCCGATGATCTCTCAATCCGCCGACGGCAACGAGAAGGTGGGACGATAGCACGACACGGAACAACCCGGATCTCCCGGCGGAACCTGATGAGGCTTATGGGAGGCACTGCCCTGTCCACAATCGCTTTGCCGAAGGCCTTCGCAACCCGCCAGCAGCGGGCCGCTCGCGCACGGCAGCCGAGGGCCGCAAAGCTCCCTGTGAAGCTGTCGAAGGACGACGAGGCGTTCCTCGAAGAGATGACGCATCGCGGCTGCATGTACTTCTGGGAGCAGGCCGACCCGGTCTCGGGCCAGGTGCTCGACCGCGCGGCGAACAAGGTCTCCACCGGCGGCTTCGATAAAGACCGCCGCATCGCCAGCATCGCTGCCACCGGCTTCGGGCTCTCCGCGCTCTGCGTCGCCGACAGCCGAAAGTACTACCCCGCCGCGCAGATCAAGACACGGGTGCAGTCCACGCTGCAGTTCCACCTGAACAAGATGCCGCACCAGCACGGCTTTCTCTTCCACTTCAACGATGTCCGCACCGGCGAGCCCTTCGGCTTCAGCGAGGTCTCGTCGATCGACACGGCGATCTTCCTCTGCGGCGTGCTCACCTGCCGCGCCTACTTCAACGACGGCAGCTCCGAAGGCAAGGACATCGCCGATCTCGCCACGGCGCTCTACGACCGCGTGGAATGGCCGTGGATGCTGAACGGCGGCGACACCTTTGCGATGGGCTGGCGGCCTTCGAGCGGCTTCATCCGGTCGCGCTGGAACCACTACTGCGAGCTGATGATGCTCTACCTCCTGGCGATCGGATCGAAGACCAACCCGGTCTCGCCGAGCACCTGGGACGCCTTCACGCGGCCGCCGATGGTTTACCAGGAGTTCGAGTACATCTCCGGCGCGGACCCGCTCTTCGTGCACCAGTACTCGCACGCGTGGTTCGACTTCGCGCACAAGAGCGACGCCTACGCGAACTACTTCGAGAACTCCGTGACCGCGACCGAGGCGCACAAGGCCTTCTGCCTCTCGTTGGGGCGCGGATACAGCGACGACTACTGGGGCGTAAGCGCGTCGGACTGGGAGCATGGCTACGTCGCCTGGGGCGGGCCGCCGCTGATGGGGCCGGTCAATGGATCGGTTGTGCCGTGCGCGGCGGCGGGGTCGTTGCCGTTTGTCCCCGCCGAGTGCATCCAGGTGCTGCGAGCGATGAAGGACAGGTTCGGCGTGGACGCCTGGGGTCGGTACGGATTTTCGGACGCCTTCCATCCCGAGTTGCTCTGGTACGACCCGGACGCCCTGGGCATCGACATCGGCATCGGGGTGCTCATGGCGGAGAACCTGCGCACAGGCCTGATCTGGAAGACGTTCATGCAGAATGCCGAGGCGGTCGCGGCGATGGATCGGTGCGGCTTTCAAGCGGATGGTGAGCACTGACGAAGCGCCTTCCCGTTCATTTTGTTGTTTGTCCTTCCCCAAGAAAATCTGCCTTCGACCCTGCACTATACGGAGAGATGCTCTAAGCTAAAGTCGTTCCTCGCGAGCCAGACTCCTTCCGCCTCTACCTGAACCGCGTTCTTCTCGCCGGGGCTTGGATGGGGGCCAACCGCGAGAGTGTCGCCGACCAAGCGACGCGGAGGCTCTCATGTC
>Ga0116226_10006756_pt1 | contig 10322 bp, 5 predicted proteins | sample S1TSphfallax_FD_89692 | JGI IMG/M metagenome (GOLD analysis project Ga0116226, IMG submission 89692) | Host-associated microbial communities from peat moss isolated from Minnesota, USA - S1T2_Fa - Sphagnum fallax MG | ecosystem: Host-associated > Plants > Peat moss > Unclassified | place: USA...
TAAATATTTTGTAAAATATGAAGAAAATCGTTTTCGATAATGGTGAAACATGGGTGGTCTCAGCTTGAAACACCAGGGAAAAATATCGAAAATTATGTATGTAATTTTATTCTATGATTTCTAAACACAATGCTGACGATTTACGAAATAAATAAGGTAACAGAACTAATGATGTTTGAAAATAAAAATATCATCATAAAGGTTTTCTGAGAAAACGTGTTAAGCGTGTTAAGAAATTTAAGCAAGTACGGATCTCAAGATATTTGATTAGTATGTCGGACGCACTTCGAAGAAATAATAATGAAAGCTTATCGTCAAATCTACTGAAACAAAAAGAGTATTTACGAATTGTACTGGATATAAGCAAGTTTAACGCAATATCTCGAATAAAAAAATACTCTGTCTAGCTCCAAAAAATAACAAGGTTTCCTTCCTTTTTTTCAATAAGGCCATGGGAAATTTCCAACTTGTCACGATAAGGCAAGCGTAAATAGTAAATATACGCGAATAGTGTAGGTAGTGCTTGTAATAGGCATCGCATACGAAGCATGGTCTACTTAAAAAAATAACGTTCCTTTTTTCCTTTCTTCCGTCAATACTCAGCGTTCTCTTTTTTCATACCTCGGGTAAGGTCAATACATGTATTATACGACCACACTCCGTGTATGGTAGGCAAATGTCGTGCACCACTGACACTTAACGTATGCGAACTAATATGTATCGTGCAAATTTGGGGTGCGCATCTATCGAATGGAGAAACGTATAATTGTAAATCGATATTTTGATGGATCAATAAATATTGATCAAACTTCCTATTCAAAAAAACTTGTTTTAATTTTAATAAAAAGGAAGTACGCGTCATGCAACATTGATATTTACCTTTAGTAATTGATCATATCCGAGGAAGGTGATTACAGTCACCAAGATGGTCATAAACGACCATATATACTGTCGTTTTATACAATTTACGATCCTAAATAGCTCTAAATTGCCTTTTGGTAGCGACAGTATTACGACCGTATTTTGCCGTGCCTTGCACAGCTGATAACGGCCGTCAAAAGGTCTGATAATCGAGTATCCGACCGTTTACGACCGTTTACAACACGGTGAGATACGATCGTAAAACTATCGCTATCAAAAAGGACGAGAAACTCTCAAAAACAGTCGCTTACGACCATGCTTATTTGACGTGGGATTGGGTAGTACGCAAAAAAAACATTCCTTTTTGCAATTTTTTTCTACATCTTAGCATTAAATTTTCAGTCCAATTCTTTTTAAATTAAATAAAACTAAAAAGAAGCTACGATGTAAGTGACGATATTTTAATTTTAAAAATGTTCCACTATCATGGAAATAAAACAGAAAATTATCAAGTTATGAGGTTTGCAATAAATCAGATATTCTAAGCGGAAACGATTTCCTGCTAACAGTTAGGTTTTGTTTGAAATGAAATATCGCTATGAAACAACCAGCACGTTTATTAGAATTCTTACGTAATTCTATAATAATCAAATTAATAGAGTGCATGACTTTATGTCAAAATATTGAAGACTTTTAAAATCACTACACTATTTTGTTATTGAATTATCAAATTTTTCCAAAGAGTAGCTTTTTCCCAGCCTTACTTATTACAAGCAGAATGAAATTACATTAAAAGTTGAAGGCTAAAGATTTCAAAAGAATATTGTCGAAAGAAAAAGTGAATATATAATTCGATATATGAAACAAAAACATGACATTAAGTAACTCCCGGTGAGGCACTGTGACTTAAGGAATTTTTAAATATTTTATTTCAAAAATTTAATTACATCTCTGTTCTACATTGAAAAGGGAGAACGCAAGAAATGTAGAACTATAGGCAATCAAAAGTGAAATTAAAAATGATTTACTACAACTTTGAAAAAATGTTCTTTCATATTTAGGAAGAAACTTTTCGTCAGAGTCAGTTTACATCAGAAGAAGCAATATATGAGATTTTTTTCACATAATTACTCTAAAATAACAAGAGAACAACAAATACGGCTCACAGCGGGTGAATGACGCATCGCAAAGATTGGATTTTTTTCTCGAATTCTTCTACATGTTCGATTTTAGTGGAAACAATTTTGTTGAAAATGTTAATTGGACGAATCTCCAATCTAAATAGATCGGAAGTAGGTTTCTAGCAGTAAAAATTTTGTTACATTTGATGAAGTTTTTGAACGCTTCTCAACGGGCTTTGGCAACACTTTCACTCTATGGACTCGGTGCTTTTAACTATTCTTATAAAAAATAAGGCATAGATTCTATACTAATTTCAGCATCTTCCGGAAAAGAAAATGATCACTTTATCTACAATAGGTGATTCTTAATCGAGCACGTCGATTGGTTCAAAATAAGTACCTACTATTTTACTTCATTTTCTTGATAGTTACCAATGTCCATGTCACTTGCAGAAGCTCTTCTCGTTTTCGCCTACCACTAGCATGAATTACTTTTTTTGCATTTTATTTTCCGTTTGTTTACTTAGCAAACAAACTGGCGTGAGTGTGGTAAGTAGGAAAAAACCAACGTGTAGCTTGGCAACAATACTTGATAATTCACTTTAACAAAAACAATGCTACAAATACAACGATTTTGTCGTTCTTTTTCTTCCAAAACAGTCCTGCTCGTTCAAAATTCGAACTTGTTCAGGCACGGTTTGGCAGTTAATTTTGTATATTTAAATCGAAACGATGTTGATTCTCAATACTTTTGTAAAGCTCAAACATCTATAAAAAAAATAGTTTGATAACATTAAATGAAATTTGACAGACTAAATCGATTTTAATTCCTCCTACAAATGAGCCACTCTAAGGTTAACTTCGGACACATCATAAATTTGATTAATTTAAAACTTAAGTTTTTAAAATTTACTTATTGATTCCCACTTTATGAAAAAAGGTTTATCTTCTAATATTTGAATTCAAAAAAATTAGAAGACAATATTAGATGTTTTCTTAATAATCAACATGCCGCTAGTTTGATCTAACCATTAAGAACATGTTCGAATACCTTCACAAGCATTCCGTGAGCTGATCATCATCATATTTTGAAAGACTCAACGGTAGGTATGATCGTGATACCAATATCTTACCGAATGATACAAAGTCAAAAGATCGCGACTCAATAAATCAATTTTTTTTGTTCTATACAAGTAACTGCTGATATATGTTGACATAAATATGTATTATGTTATAAATGTAAAGAAAAATACAGTCCAAAATAAAGAAGAAGCAAAGTTCTTTTGTATATGAATAATATTTTATGACATTTCAATTGGAAAAAAACTAAGGAAAAGGTTCACACAAAATTCTTGCAAAGTAAAACACAAGAAAAAAAAAAGATTTTTCTTCATTTCCTTTTGAGAAAGTTATTCTTCATTCTTAATACATTTCTCCGAATATTCTTTCTCAATCTTTAAGACAAATATTTTCCAAATGTCCATGGTTGTGATAATCGATTGAATGTTTCACTTTTACTTTCTTTCAGATTCCGAACAAGACGCAATGCATTATCAACATCACGACGAGCTTGACGCTAAATTTTCCAATAAAAAAAATAATCATTTCATGGGGAAAAAATCATTCAACTTACAGTATTTAGAGCAAAACGATACATTCGAGGAGCAACACCAGCTTGATCTTGTAAAAGCCATCGTCGATTTTTATCAATTTGAATTTGATTTTCATAGAGTTTGTCTATTGTCTCATCATTCAGAGCTTGTAAATCGCTAAATAATTCATTTATAATTAATTGTAAATAAGTAATCATACTTACTAAGCCGTTTCAAGATTATCTTCAGCTTTCCAAGTACCTGGTTTAAAATCAACACTCTTTGATAGACCGTTATATTTAACACCAACATCTGTAATACCATCTTTTTCAAATTGAACATACTGAAAAAAAATGTCATTTATAAATAAATATCTTTTTTTTTGTTTTCAAGATGAAAACTAAAAAATCGACATTTAAAAGATTTATGTTCACTTTTCTTTTTTATTGCATTAATTAAATTATTATGAACAAGAACGAACTAGATAAAAATATTCGCTTGTTGGTTTGCACAAAACTACGGTAGAGGAGAAAAAAAAATTGTTTGTATTGAATAAAAAATGAACGTCAGTGGATCACACAAATGTGTTTGAGCCATGATTGGGGAGGACGGTGCATGTGCGGTGCATGTGTGTATGTATGTGTGAAGATAATGGAAGTTCTAATAATAGCCGGACTGAAATAAAAAATTTTTTTTCTCATAACTATAGAGAAAAATTTTTAAGAGAAAAAACAAATGTTTCATATTGAATTTTTTTTTTAAGTAAAGATATTTACAGATATAGAACACTTACCGTTCGTCCAAAATAATCACGTGGATTATTCAGTGTTGAAAGACCAGTACTACCAACACGTGATTCAACAGCACGTCGAACATCTTCTCGTGCTCGGCCTAATAAATTATCACCATGAGTGATACTTGAATATGTTGATGGTGTAGCATAACGTAATTGTCGTAATTCACGTGCATAATCAAGATCACGCATTGCACGTTTTAATGATGTAACACGATCAATTGAATCATTGAAACGATATTTATACGATGAATCATTGCCTGCTGATGACAAAGCTGAGGGAGAACGATAACTATTAATTGGTCGATAACGCCAATCATCGTATGGAAAAAAATAATAAAAGGTACGTGGTGCTGTATGATACCAATAATAAGGCCTATAATGGGTATAATGACTATCGAGAGCAATCGGTGTTTTATCTCGAATACGCTCTGTATAACGATCAAAGTAATCGAAATCATGTGTACCATAAGCAGAATAAGGTCGTCGTGCCTTTAAATGATCAAAACGGCCAGCCGATTGCGCTCGATGATATCGATTATAAGCACCACCACCACCAAGTATTTCATCATCGATATCTTTAGATCGAGCTACAGAAACAGCTCGAGTTGAACGAGATATCGATCCATACACATCAGGTGTATAGACATTGAGACGTGTTGAAAAACCGCCTCCACCAGTGCCATCACTACTTGACCCATAATCATAAATAGACGGGGTCGTCTCACGCCCTGGTGTCGTGCCTCGGAGACGGCTCAACGAACGGGCTCGGCGTGACATATTGATCTACAAGGAAGAAATAAATTTTATCTAAAACAACACTAGTACTGATAGAACCAGGTTCATCTCGGAATATTTATGTTGACATTTTTCTTTCGGTAATATCTCATATCATATGAAAAGAAATAGTAAACTCATTTATTCAAACATTACTTTATATAAAACTCTATGGATAACTTCAAGTTTTCCATTAATTTCTTTAATTTTTTTCGATCTAAACAACTTTACCTATAATATACTCATAGTTACTATGTAGGTTTCTATATATTTGTGCGGAATAATATATATTTGTATACATAGAGAAGAATGTACTATACTTACGATCTGTTAACATTCTTTCTACATTTTTCTCTTTTCTTCTTGATAGTTTACATAGCCGCGTAATTTTTTATGTGGTTTTTCTGTCCATTTCTTTCTTTCTTTTGATCGTCCTTGTGCATGTCAACAACAGATATTCTCAGCAATATGCCGCAAAGAAAAAAAAGGACGCTAACATATTCTACTTAGTATTATCACTAACGTCGATACCATTGCTCGTATAGAAAAACAACTTAAATATCATCATGACGACAGCAACGACGTGTGTTTTTTTGCGGTCTCCTGGTTATTTTTCTAGCTGAAGATAAGGCGTTTACCATAAGGAGAAAAATCCCCACCCAAACTATTTCCACTCCTCTAGAAAAAGGGAGAAAACAAGAAAATTGTTTGGTTGTTTTTGTTGTTCTCGCATGTGGTTATTCCCCAAATGGTATTAACGCATTTAGAATGATGTACATAAAGAGAAATAATAACATCCTATTACAGAAAAATTAGTTTAAATTAATCTCGAAGGACATTTTCATGAAAATGATATTATTTTATTTCTGTATGAATAACTATTTAAAAAAAAATCTCTTTTTCTAATCGTGAGTGATCGATATTTCTAACTCTCACAACGTATATCTAATAAAAGTCTCCGACAAAATGAATGACATTATACTGTTAGAGAGAAGAGAAGAGAAGAAAAAACAGAGACGATATAGAGATGAGATCTATTTTTGATATTATTAGACAACAAACAATATAACAAACGAATGAGCAAAATGAGACCTTGTCCTACTCTCTGTCTAATAAAGATAATTCAAGCCACCATTGATTGTTTACGCTTGTGGTTGATATAATAAAGATCGTCTTATTACATCGGATATTAATTATAAAAAAATAAATGAAATATTCACACAAAAATAGAAAAAAGAAACTAATAGATGTTCTTATTCTTCAATACAAAAATATTTCTTTTTCTTTTATTGTCTTTATTTTGATTGTTCATTTGTTGATTCTTGTTTTGGTTGAATAACAAGTTGACCAGCTACATTTGGAACTTTAACAATCATAACTTTTGTTGTTGGTTGTTGTACAACAACTTTAGCTGTTGGTATTGGTACACGTCTTAAGATAATACTTTCTGTTATATTTGATCTTGGATTAGCAGTAACATTAGTTTGAGTTTCAGTTGTATTTGAATATTTTAATGAACGATCAATAACTGTATGTGCTCCTGTTGACTTTTTCTTTTTCTCATTCCCTTCTGTTTGAATAGCAATAGAATCTTGGTTAGGTGCTTGTGATGTTGATCGAAATTGTGTAGCAAAACTATTAGCTATATGTGTTGAATACATACATTGATGTGCACTTGGATGTAAACGATTACAACCAGGACAAAATATAATATCATCACCAATAGTTTTTAAATTTGAAGGTGGAACTAATGGATCTGGTAATGGTGACGTAGCTATTTCACGTTTTTTTCCATCATCTGATAAATTAATAATAGTAGATTGAGATACATTTTTTCTTTCGTTTGCTGAACCTTGATAAAGAATAGTACGATTTTGAATTTGATCATCATCAAAATTTGCAATCGGTGTTTGATTATCATCATAATTTTCAATAGTTGTTTGATTATCATCATCCATATCACCATAATAATCATTCATATTATAAAGTTCTTCTTTTTTTTTATATCGCCATGGTCTATTACGTGATTGTTTAAATATAGTTAATAAAATTAAAATAATACCAATTATCAATGTTACAATACTAAGTACAATACCCACAATTATCCATCCTTGATTACTTGGATCTTGATCTATATTTAGATTAGTTTATTTTTTGTTTTAATAACAAATTTAAGTTTTAAATAAAAAAGAGAATGACTTACTGAAATAAATACCACAAATAGCTATTCCACCTAAGCAAAAAAAAAATGAAATCAACTAATGTATAATAATGATGGAAACAAACCTCCTCCAATTAGAACGCAAGCGACCAAGAACATATAGAGACATATAATACCACATAAATCAAGTCCAGTTGCAAATTTTGCTCCTTTTAATTGTTGTTCTTTCAATGCTTGCCTTTTTTGAAGTGTTCGTTCTGATATTTTAGGAGTGAATTGCTATCAGATAATCAAAAATTTATTTATAAAGAATTTTTAAATTTTATACGTACAGTATTCGTTGTAATTATCACTGGTTGAACAATCTGTTTGTTTCTACCTGATGGTATCGGTTGTCGCATTGTGCTTTTTGGAATCAAAAATGAATAGAGAAGCACATCAAAATACAATTCTACTATAGGTAATCGCCTTTTTTTTCGTTTTCTCTTTTTTTGGTTGCTATACTTGACAGGAATGTTTACCGATTACTATATGTGGCTTGATGCTTATAAAAAAAACTTACCGATCAATACTTAACAACGATGTGTCCTCTAATAAGAAGAATAAGAAAAATTCATCTATTTGTATAGTTAAAAGATTGAATATTAAATGAAAAAATATAAAATGATTAATGTTGGCAGTTAATCGAATTCTATTAACACTTTATCTATATTTGAAAATAAAATTTGAAAGAAAAATAATCTATCAAACAAACTTAAGCATATTAGAAAGCTCGTTCAAAAGTAATTATAATCTACTCTCAAACAAGCTTTTTTAGGACCATCTTGATGTGTCTATGACTATTTTTTATTATTATTCTTTGAAATAAAATAGTTGAAATTACGCATTTACATTAAAAAAAAATGCATTACCCAATTGTCTTTTGTATAGAGAATTTAAAGTCTAAAAACATTGAAAAAAGATCAGAACTGATTAAAATGAAATTTATTTATTTCATATCTAAATTACTCAACAATATTTCATCAAGTATTAGTTTCATGAAGAATTTCGACACAATAAATGAGAATAAATATGTTATAAAATTCGATATTATCTGCATTTATTTATCAAATATAAATGAAGCATTATAAAAAAATTATTAATAAAATAAAACAATGAATAAAATTAACATTAATACGAGTTATTTTAACATAAAAGCGTGTTTATTAAAAAGATATTTCTAAATTTTGACTCAATATGTCAAAAATAACTTTAATAAAAAGAAAAAGTTATATTTTTATTTCAAACGTATCGATTAACAGCAAGCAATGATAGAGCACCGAGAAGCACAGCTATTGTTGATTTTGATGTAAAGCTTCCTGTGTTGCAGTAACTAAATCTGCAACAACAAACATACATCTGTTGTCCGAAGCTGTCACGTCTCCATGTACATCCAGACGAGTAACAAAGCCCAAGTTCCGCAGGACCTCGACTGGCTGCGTAACCAGGATCAGAAGAGTAACTTTTTTTCTATATTATAAAAAATAAGACATGATTCAGAATAATCGATAAATATTTCAATCAATGAATTGTAATTTACTTACAGCACAAAATCCGGTACTGGACGCCCTTTCTGTAACAAATGCCGAGTATGGGTTGAAAGGATTCGGACAGCTTGAACAAAAATAACACGTTTGACTACTAGCACTGCCTACAATGAACACAATCAATTTAATAAAATATAAAACATATTTTCACTCACCAACACAGGCTATTAATAATATAAGCAATAAAAGTAAATTGTTCATTTTGTCGTTCGATTTAGAAGATGAATTTTTGATATAACTCAAACAGTTAGTCTTCACAATACACACTAATAAATAAGATTTTTTTTTCTTGCTTTTTATATAATAATCACAATAAACATTGAGTCAAAGTATAAAGATAAACTTCATGTAATTACATTTTTCGTTATCTTTCTTTTGCGCATGTCACCTAGAAAAATATACAACGGACGGTGAAAGAGTCTAGAGTTTTGTTTGTCATAAAAAAAAGATACTTTCAATGGTTACTAATGGAAAAAAGTCCTTATCTAATAAGTAATAAAATGTATATTCTACAGTAAAAAGGACTCCTTTTTTTGTTCTTATCAGATTATATTTTTGGTAAACATATTGAGAAGATTTTTTTCTTCTGAATGTATCAAAATGATTCTCTTAAGAATAAATTGAATATTCAAAATAATTTTGTTTATATAAATATAAACAAATCTTAATTTTTCTTCTCGATCAAATTGAATATGTATGTCACGGTTAATATCAGAAGAAATATTCTCTTTTATTCAGCTATAATTGATTACTCATATTCTGTAAAACAAATTGCATGAAGGTGAATAAATAAGAGTCAATACAACCGATATTCAATATGTGTAGAATGGAAAAAAATTAGTCATTCAATCTCTTATGAATTTTTCAAATTGATCATTACAAAATCGATTTGAAAAAGTTTTATAAATTCTGTAAAAAAGATTCTGAATATTCTCGTCGATATTTCTTTATCGATTTGCCTCAGGTGATATCGACAATATGGTCAGAAGTTTTGATTTAAATAATAATATTTAAGTTTATAGTTTCCCGAAAATAAAGAGAAAAAAAACCCAAGCTATCGAATGATGTCCTAAGAACAAAACTTCTAGTATCAACTTATATGATCAAGACACCAGCTGTTACTGTTGTTAAGATTTTTTTATTGATTCGTTTCCTTTTGCTTTTCGTGCACAGATCGGTGTGGGTTGAAGAGAAAAAAAACCGATTAAATAACAGAATGAATAGAAAGAACAAACAAAAAAAATATCGATGAAAAATGATAGACAAATATATATATATATATATTATGCCTATTTAGTCAGTCTTCCAGAATATTTTCTATTCAATCCTATTTTTTCATCCCTTCCTATCCAAACTCATTTTTTCTACTACCTAATTCCAGAATATTACAAAATCTTTAAACCGTTCTTCTTCGATTTAAATAATTAACAA
>Ga0116226_10006758_pt1 | contig 10321 bp, 8 predicted proteins | sample S1TSphfallax_FD_89692 | JGI IMG/M metagenome (GOLD analysis project Ga0116226, IMG submission 89692) | Host-associated microbial communities from peat moss isolated from Minnesota, USA - S1T2_Fa - Sphagnum fallax MG | ecosystem: Host-associated > Plants > Peat moss > Unclassified | place: USA...
GCAACTGGGGTTGGTCCATCATCATCGTCACCGCGCTCATCAAGCTGTTGTTTTATCCCTTGAGTCAGGCGAGCGGGCGGTCGATGGCAAAGATGAGATCCGTTGCGCCGCGCATGAAACAGATTCAAGAATCCTACAAGGATGACCGGGAAAAGCTCGGCCGCGCGATGATGGAGCTCTACAAGAAAGAAAAGATCAATCCGCTCGCCGGCTGTCTGCCGATGGTCGTGCAGATTCCGTTCTTCATTTCCTTTTACTGGGTCCTGCTCGAAAGCGTCGAAATGCGCCAGGCACCGTTCATGCTCTGGATCAACGACCTGTCCTCGCGCGATCCCTTCTTCGTGCTGCCGCTGTTGATGGGCGGTGCGATGTTCGCGCAGTTCAAGCTGAATCCCGCTCCGCCGGACCCGATGCAGGCGAAGATCATGCAGTTCATGCCGCTGGTCATGACCGGTATGATGGCGTGGTTCCCATCGGGGCTGGTGCTCTATTGGTTGACCAACACGGTGCTGTCGATCGTGCAGCAGTGGCGCGTGAACCAGGTCGTCGGCGCCGAAGCGGGCAAACAGCGATCGTAACGATCGCGTGTGCCCGCGCAGCAGTGGTGCACCCAACGTGACGACCCAACGCCCACCCGGCCCCGTGTTCGATACCATCGTCGCGATGGCGACTCCGGCGGGACGTGGAGCGGTGGGCGTCATTCGGTTGTCGGGCGCCGACGTGCCGGGCATCGCCATGGCGCTGCTCGGCACGCTGCCCGCGCCCAGGGTCGCGCGCCTCATGCTGTTTCGAGACTCGGACGGCGTGGCCTTGGACCAAGGCCTCGTCGTGTACTTTCCGGCACCCGCTTCGTTTACGGGTGAGCACGTGTTGGAGTTGCAGGGCCACGGCGGCGCCAAGGTCATGGACATGATCATCGAGCGGCTGCTCGCCTTGGGCTGCAGAATGGCGCGGCCCGGCGAATTCAGCGAACGCGCATTCCTGAACGGCAAAATGGATGTGGCCCAAGCCGAGGCCGTGGCCGACTTGATCGACGCGGGTACCTCCGCCGCGGCACGTGCCGCCGTGCGCTCGATGCAGGGCGACTTTTCCGCCCGAATTCATTCCCTGCAGCGGCACCTTACCGAGCTGCGAGTCCACGTCGAGGGAGCCATCGATTTTCCGGACGAGGAAGTCGATTTGCTCAACGAGCCTGCACTGAACGCGCGCCTGGCGCGCGTGTTCGAGGAGTTCGATTCCATCCAGAGCGCGGCCCGGCACGGCGCCGTGCTGCGCGCGGGCTTGTCGGTGGTGATCGCCGGTCGACCCAATGCCGGCAAGTCCAGCCTACTCAATCGCCTGGTGGGAGATGAGGTGGCCATCGTCACGAGTCTGCCGGGGACCACGCGGGATCTGCTTCGACAGCACGTCGAGCTGGATGGCGTGCCCGTCAATTTGGTGGATACCGCCGGGCTGCGGGTCGCCGTCGACGTCGTGGAGGAAGAAGGCATCCGGCGCGGCAAGCTCGAGATGCAGGCAGCTGACCGGCTGCTGTTCGTCGTGGACGCGAGCTTGCCGGCACCTTCCCCGCCGTTGGAGCTTCGTAGTCTGCCGGATGTCCCGGTGACGTTGGTGCTCAACAAGATCGATCTCACCGGCGAGGAGCCGCGCATCGAGGCGAGCGGCGGCGTGACGCGCATTTACGTGAGCGCGCAGACCGGCGCTGGTGTGCATCTTATCCGCGAGCATTTGAAGCGCGGCGCCGGGTTGCTCGATGTCGGGGGCGGAGCGTTGTCGGCGCGACGGCGTCACCTCGATGCACTTGAGCGCGCGAAGCAACAGGTCACGCTCGCAGCCAAGATTCTGACGGAAACCAGAGCATCCGAATTATTCGCCGAGCATTTGAGGCTCGCGCAGCGCGCGCTCGGCGAGATCACCGGAGAATTCACCAGCGACGATCTACTCGGCGAGATATTCGGCAGCTTTTGTATCGGAAAATAGCGATACGTGGCGTAACGACAGGCTAGCGAAAACCCGCGCGTTTCCCGCGCTTCAGCTGAGAAAGACCGTCGGAATCCACCAATTGCGCCAACCGCGCGGAGATGGCGAACGCAGCGAGCACGACGATGGTCACGATGGCCGTGGTGACCGGATGGTGCCAGAAAAACCATACCATCGTCACGGCAGACAACGCCATGAGAGCAAAAAAACCGACTAAGTTGATGCGCTTTTGCGCTAGATTCGACATGCCAGCCCCCCAACACGAACTTCTTTACGGTCTTTTACTATATACCTGTTTACCTAGCGGATCGCTAGAGGGGTAAACACTCAAATTGCGAAGAAATGCGTCGGAATGGTCTTTGCACCGAGCCTCACCCCAGCATCGTCTCACGACGCCAGTGCCGTGCAGTCAACAAGCCGAGCACGAGCGCGATGCCGAGCGAGGAACCGGCCGAGCTCACCACATCCCACGTGGCGATGGGTTCGTCCTTGAGGACGCTGGTCATGAGCAGATGCTGGCTCAGCGATGGAATCCACATCATGGAACTCTGTGTTTTCAGGGAGTAGATGCTGGCAAAGGCGATTGGCAGCGTCGGTACCAGTAGGACCGTCGTCAGATAGGTTTGCGCCTCCCGGTAACTTCGGGTGAATGACGCCACGAGGGTCATCAGGGCCGCGCCCAACGGCACGAACGGCACGCAGATGGCGAAGAACTCGATCGCGGTTCCCACTCCCAAGTTGGCGCTCATACCCAAGCGTTCGAGCGGAACGAAGCGGAATACGACGACGAATGCCGTCAGACTGATGGCGAGTGACGCACTCATGTAGGCGCAGGTCGCAAGTATTTTGCCGCCCACCAAGCTGCCCCGAGCCACCGGCAAACTCAAGAGGGCCTCGAGAGAACCGCGTTCCCGTTCACCCGCCGTCGAATCGATGGCGAGGTACAAGCCGCCCATGAGTACGGCGAACAGGACGAAGTACGTCATGAAACCCAGTACGGCGCCGGCTCTTCCCGCGGGCGTCGCGACATCGATGTCGTTGATGGCGACCGGCACCACGAGCAGCGGGCTGACACCGCGAATCTCGAGCCGCCGTTGCGCAATTGCGCTGCCGTAGCCACTCAATAGTTGTCGCGCCCGGTCTGCCACCTTGCGCGTCTGCGAATCCGCGCTGTCAGCGACCAATAGCACGGGAGCCGGTAACGCCGCCCGGAAACGGGGCGTGAATTCGAGCGGCACGATCAGCACCACGGGGGACTGGCCGCTGCGGACGGCGCTGCGCGCCGCGCTTTCCGACAGCGCCGTGAAATCGAGCTTCGCACCCTGGGATTCGAGGTACCGTATCAGCCCGGGTGCATGTTCACCGCCCGACACGGTGAGACGCAACGGTTCGTCGGCTTCGATGACGCTTTGGTTCAGCATTCTGGAGACGACGGCGCCGAATAGCACCGGCCCGAACAACGGCCCGAACAACAGTGCCGAGAACAGCGTGCGCCGATCGCGCAGGTTCTCCAAGAATTCCTTGACGAACACGATGACCAAGGTTCGCATCAGCGCAACCCCTCGGGCTCGCCGAGCACCGCGAGAAAGGCCTCTTCCAGAGTCTCGGCGCCGCTGCGCGCACGGATGGCCTGCGGCGTGTCATCCGCCAACACCCGGCCACGGCCGATGATGACGACGCGATCGCAAAGCGCGGCCACTTCCTGCATGACGTGCGACGAGAACAAGATGCACCGACCCTGCGTCCGCAAGTCCCGCAGCAAGTCCCGCAAATTGCGGATGGCCATCACATCCAGACCGTTGGTGGGTTCGTCGAGAATCAGATTTTCCGGATCATGAACCAGGGCTCGGGCCAGCGCGACCTTGATGCGTTGTCCTTGCGAGAAGCCCTTCACACGGCGGTCGATGAAACCGTGCAACCCGAGGCTCTGCGCGAGCACCGTCGTCCGCTCACGCGTCCGGTCGCGTGTCAGACCCTGCAGCGCGCCGAAATACGCGATGTTCTCGCGGGCGGTCAGATGGTTGTAGAGGCCCGCCGCATGCGGCAATACGCCGAGATGGGCGCGAGCCGCCGAGGTCTCGCCGCGTATGTCGATGCCGTCGATGCGAGCGCTGCCGGTGTCGGCCGCCAGCACGCCGTACATCATCCGCAGGCAGGTGGATTTGCCGGCGCCGTTGGGGCCCAGCAATCCCGTGATTTCGCCGTCGCGGGCAGTGAACGAAACCTGGGTCACGGCCTCGATGGACCCAAATCGCTTGCACAGTGCGTCCGCTTCGATCAAGGCGCCGGCCCCGTCAGGCCGACGAAGAAGGCTGCGGGCAGGTGTCTATCGAGGCAGCGGGCATCGAGCGACCGCGGCTCCGCGCCGTCCAAGAATTCCGCCATGAGTTTCGGCATGCAACCGGTAGCCAGTTGACCGTGACCCTCGCCAGCCAGGATCAAATGCCGATGGTGCACGAGACCCGCCGCCGCACGCTCAGCATCCTCGGGCGGCGTCACCGGATCGGCGGAACCCGACAGCAGCAGCGTGGGAATGTCGCTGTGCAGCGCATCGTGCAGATCGGCATCGACCGGTCCGCGCGGCCAGACACTGCAAATCGCGGCCAGCGCATCGAGCTGATCCGCACCCTGGTACGTCGCCGCCATGCGCGCACGGTCGCCGTTCGACAGGGCGAAGTGCGGCTCATCCTCGCTGCAGATGACGCTGTTCTGCATACCGCTCGCGAGTTGCTCGTCGATCTGTCGGGCCAGCATGATGGTCTGGGAGGCGAGAGGCCCGAGATTGCCGTTCGCGCCCTGATGCACCAGCGCGGGTAGCAGCGATGCTTCGACCGCGTTGTACGAGAGAAAGCGCAGGGCGGCGTTCAACATGCCGCGGTTGAATTCGATCGCAAGCGGCAGACCATCACCGGGGTCTTCGATCTCGAGCGACCGGCGTTCCAAACCGAACCGCTGCCGCAATGCGCCGAGCTCCTCGCGCAGCGTCGGAAAGGCCGCGGCACAATCGGCCGCACTTTCGCACCGGTCCAAAATGAGGTTCAACGCATGCTCGCCGTCGGTGGGCGTATCGCGTCCGATGGCCTGCTCAGGATAGGTCACGCCATCGAGGATGACGGCGTGAGTTTCTCCCGGATGGCGGCGCATATAGAGTTCGGCGACGCGCGTCCCATACGACGAGCCATAGAGATCGATGCGGCCATAGCCGAGCGCGATGCGCACGGCGTCGAGATCGCGCACGGCGACGCTGGTGGTGTAGTACCGCACACGATCGCCGAACCGCGCAAGGCACTTGCGCGTCACCTCGCGCAATTGCGGGGCCGCCGCCGCCGCGCCCTGCCAGTCATCGGGATACCCACACTGCAGCGCTCCTGAATGACCCGTGCCGCGCTGGTCGACGAGCACGATGTCGTGATTGCGATTGATCCGGGCGAACGCGGCCGCCTGACTCGTGTAGAGGTCCGTGGCCGCCTGACCGGGTCCGCCGGCCAGCAAGAAGAGTGGCGCGCCGTTGGCGCGGCGGTTCACAGCCGGCACTACCGCGACGCTGAGGTCTAGCGTCGCGCCGGTCGGATCCGCCGGATTCTCGGCCACGGTGAGCCTGCCGCAACGGGCCGCGATCGAGGCCAACCGCAGCGGGTGCTCGAGCCGGCACTCATGCAAACTCAAGGCCGCGGCCGCCGGGGCGCGGCCGCTCGCACAGAATACGCCGACGATGAGTGCCGATACGAGCCGCATGCGAAATGTCACCTGACCAGTGTAGCGATTCGCTACCCACTCGAGCCCGCGACTTGGTAGATTTGCGGCCCAGTCGTCTAAAGCCGCGAGAATGCCATGACCGTGATCCGTGAAGATGATGTCATCGCGAGCGTCGCCGACGCCTTGCAATATATTTCCTACTATCACACGCCCGATTTCATCCAGGCCATGGGGCGCGCTTACGCCATCGAAAAGAGCCCGTCGGCGCGCGACGCCATTGCGCAAATCCTGACCAACTCACGCATGTGTGCCGAAGGTCACCGGCCAATCTGCCAGGACACCGGCATCGTGGTGGTGTTCGTCAAAGTCGGCATGGACGTGACCTGGGACGCGACGCGCGATCTCGAGGCCATGATCAACGAGGGTGTGCGCCGCGCCTATCTGAATCCCGACAACAAGCTGCGCGCGTCCATCGTCTCCGATCCGGCTTTCAAGCGCGGCAACACGCGCGACAACACGCCCGCGGTCATTCATACCGAATTCTCGCGCGGCAACACCGTCGAGATCACGGTGGCCGCGAAGGGTGGCGGATCGGAGAACAAGTCCATGTTCGCAATGCTGAATCCGTCCGACTCGGTGGCCGATTGGGTCTTGGAGATGGTCCCGGAAATGGGCGCGGGCTGGTGTCCGCCCGGCATGCTCGGAGTGGGTATCGGCGGCAGCGCCGAAAAGGCCATGTTGCTCGCCAAGAAGTCCCTGATGGAACCCATCGACATCGGTGCACTGATCGCACGCGGCCCCCAGTCGCGGCTCGAGGAGTTGCGCCTCGAGATCTACCAGCGCGTCAACGCGCTTGGCATCGGCGCTCAAGGGCTCGGCGGGTTGACGACCGTGCTCGACGTCAAGGTGCTTGATTACCCGACCCATGCGGCCTCGTTGCCGGTGGCCGTGATACCCAATTGCGCAGCGACACGGCATGTCCATTTCACGCTGGACGGGACCGGGCCGGCGCTGCTCGAGCCGCCGGATCTTGCGCTGTGGCCCAAGGTCACGTGGGTCGCCGATGCGGGAGCGCGGCGTGTTTCGCTGTCGGGTCTGACGCGCGCCGACATCGAAAGCTGGCAACCGGGCGAACGCTTGCTGTTGTCCGGAAAACTGTTGACCGGGCGCGATGCCGCGCACAAACGTATATGTGCGTTGCTGGACGCCGGCGAACCGCTTCCGGAGGGACTCGATTTCACGGGACGGCTCATCTACTACGTGGGCCCGGTCGACCCCGTCGGCGCGGAGGTGGTGGGGCCTGCCGGTCCCACCACGGCGAACCGCATGGATCGCTTCACCGACACCATGCTCGGCAAGTCCGGACTCTTGGCCATGGTCGGCAAGGCCGAGCGCGGACCCGAGACCGTCGCGTCCATCGCCCGGTATCGCTCCGCCTATTTGATCGCGGTGGGCGGCGCGGCATTTTTGGTATCGAACGCCATTCGCAGCAGCCGGGTCGTCGCGTTTCCCGAACTCGGCATGGAGGCCGTCTACGAATTCGAGGTCCGTGACATGCCCGTGACCGTGGCGGTCAGCGCCCGTGGCGAATCGGTCCATGAGACGGGGCCGAAGCAGTGGCGCGGCAAATTCGCCGGCATTCCGGTAGCCGTGGAGTAAACTTCGGCGCCATGCGTTTCAGCGAGTCATACGATGTCATCGTGATCGGCGGCGGCCACGCCGGCACCGAGGCCGCGCTCGCGTCCGCCCGCATGGGCTGCAAGACTCTGCTGCTCACCCACAACATCGAGACGCTGGGGCAGATGAGCTGCAATCCGGCCATCGGCGGCATCGGCAAGGGCCACCTGGTCAAGGAGATCGATGCGTTGGGCGGCGCCATGGCCGTGGCGGCTGACCAGGCTGGCATTCAATTCCGCACCTTGAATGCCAGCAAGGGTGCTGCGGTGCGCGCCACGCGGGTGCAGGCCGATCGCCAACTGTACAAGCGCGCCATCCGCCGCTTGCTCGAGACGCGGCCAAACTTGCAGATTTTCCAAGCCGAGGCGGCCGATCTGGCCATCACCGGCGGGCAGGTCACGGGCGTTTTCACCCAGGGCGGCATCGGGTTTCGTGCGGCCGCCGTCGTGCTGACGGTGGGCACGTTTCTCGGCGGCAAGATCCACGTGGGTTTGGAGAGCCATCCCGGCGGGCGGGCGGGCGATGCGCCCTCGAACCGGTTGGCGGCGCGGCTGCGCGACATGGCATTGCGCGTCGGTCGTCTCAAGACCGGCACACCGCCGCGTATCGACGGCCGCAGCATCGATTTTTCCGGTCTCACGGTGCAGCACAGCGACGATCCGCGTCCGGTTTTTTCTTATTTGGGGACGCGCGCCGCGCATCCGCGGCAAGTTCCTTGTCACATCACCGCCACGAATGCACGCACGCACGACATCATTCGCGCCGCCACCGACCGCTCTCCTCTGTTCACCGGATTGATCGAGGGCGTGGGTCCCCGCTATTGCCCGTCGGTGGAGGACAAGGTGGTGCGTTTTGCGGATCGCTCTTCGCATCAGATCTTCATCGAACCCGAGGGTCTCGATACACACGAGATTTATCCAAATGGCATCTCGACCAGCCTGCCGTTCGACGTGCAGCAGGAGTTCGTGCGCACCATCAAGGGTTTCGAACGCGCCCACCTGACGCGCGCCGGGTATGCGATCGAGTACGATTTTTTCGACCCCCGGGATCTTCGGCACAGCCTCGAAACCAAGTCCATCGCCGGCTTGTTTTTCGCGGGTCAGATCAACGGCACGACGGGCTACGAAGAGGCGGCCGCCCAGGGCATTCTGGCGGGTGCAAACGCGGCACTGAAGGCCCGCGACCGCGACGCGTGGTGCCCACAGCGCAGTGAAGCCTACATCGGCGTGCTGGTCGATGATCTCATTACGCGCGGGGCCGCCGAGCCCTACCGGATGTTCACCAGCCGCGCCGAATACCGCCTGTCCTTGCGCGAAGACAACGCGGATCTGCGTTTGACGCAACGTGGCCGCGAACTCGGCCTCGTCGACGACGCGCGATGGGCATTTTTTCAGCGCAAACGCGCTGCCGTGACCGACGAAGTCGCGAGATTGACCGCTGCCGTCGTGCGCCCATCGCAGATCGATGGCGCGTTGCTCGCCAAGCTTAAGTCGCCGCTGCTGCGCGAAACCCACGCCATCGACCTGTTGCGCCGGCCCGAACTCACCTATCGAGACCTCGCCGGAGTCGCACCGTGGGCCGTCGGCGGCGCGCCGGAAATGAGCGATCGGGAAGCAGCGGACGATTGGCGCGGCGACGAACGGCTGCGCGACCAGGTGCCGGAGCAGGTCGAGGTGCAGGCGAAGTACTCGGGCTACTTGAAGCGGCAGGCCGAGGAAATCGAGCGCCAGGCGCAGAGCGAAGCATTGCGCTTGCCGCCGGATCTCGATTACGCGGCCGTCGGCGGCTTGTCGACCGAGGCGCGCCAGCGCCTGTGCGATGTCCGGCCGGCAACGCTCGGTCAAGCGGCACGCATCCCAGGACTGACCCCGGCGGCGGTCTCATTGTTGCTCGTGCACCTGAAGAAACGCGACCATGCCGCATGACGCCGTTCGCTGGCAATTTCGCCGGCCACTCTTTAACATCGTGTGGTTAACATCGTCCCGTTTGACCCACGGGGCCCGGAGAATTTAGATGCGCGCTCGATTGAATGGTTTGGCACTGGCTTCGGGCCTGCCGGTGTTGGCTGCGTTGGCGCTCGGGGTGGTCGGCGGTGCCGTGGCCGATGCGCCGGCAGCGGGAACCCCGGCGGCGGTGGTCGGAGACCCGGTGATCGGTCAGAAGAAGTTTTACACGTGCGTCGGTTGTCATGGGATCGACGATTACAAGAACGCGTATCCCGATTACAGCGTGCCGCGGTTGCGCCATCAGCATGCCGCGTACATCGTGTCCGCGTTGCAGGAATATAAATCGGGCGAGCGTCCGCATGCCACCATGCATGCGCAGGCGTCCTCGCTGTCCGATCAAGACATGGCTGACATAGCCGCCTACCTTCAGGGGGGCGATCCCGTGAAGCCCAGCACCAAGATCGTGGGAACCGCGCCAGCGCAGGTGGCCGCATGCACGGCCTGTCACGGCGATAATGGCCTCGGCGTCGATGCGCCGCTCAGCCCCAAGCCACCCGTGCTGGCCGGTCAACACGTCGATTATCTGGAACAGGCGCTCACCACTTATCATAACGGGCGGCGCAAGAACGTCGTCATGGGCGGGATGGCGCAGTTGCTGAAGACCGACGACGACATCCGGGTCGCGGCTGCTTATTTCGCGAGCCAACCGTCGCCGCTGGCGACCGCGAAGACCACCAGCAAGTAAACCTGACGCGGCTCGACGGTTCGCGCAGCGTTGAGCACCACTGCGGCTCGAACATCAACGACGCGGTCAACGTCAAGGATGCGGTCGCTGCGATCCCGCGGGTTCGGCGCGCAGCGCCTGCACTAAGAAATCGGCGAACGCTCGATAGTACGCGTCGCGATTTTGCGCTTTCTTGAATTCGTGGCCTTCGTCCTTGGCTTGCACATACCCGACGTCGACGCCGCGGCCGCGCAAACGGTTGACGATCTGATCCGATTCACTCGCGGGAACGCGCACA
>Ga0116226_10006759_pt1 | contig 10320 bp, 7 predicted proteins | sample S1TSphfallax_FD_89692 | JGI IMG/M metagenome (GOLD analysis project Ga0116226, IMG submission 89692) | Host-associated microbial communities from peat moss isolated from Minnesota, USA - S1T2_Fa - Sphagnum fallax MG | ecosystem: Host-associated > Plants > Peat moss > Unclassified | place: USA...
CTCGGCGACGTGATGCAGGAGTCGGCGCAGGCCGCGCTCTCCTACATTCGCAGCCGCTCGGCGCATCTCGGCCTGCCGAAGGACTTCTACCGCAACGTGGACATCCACGTGCACGTACCCGAGGGCGCGATCCCGAAGGACGGACCGTCGGCCGGCATTACGCTCGCGACCGGCCTGGCCAGCGCGCTGACCAAGATTCCGGTGCGGCGCGATATCGCGATGACCGGCGAGGTGACTCTCCGGGGCAAGGTGCTGGCCATCGGCGGATTGAAGGAGAAGCTGCTTGCGGCGCATCGGGCAGGCCTGTTTGAGGCCATCATGCCGAAGGAGAACGAGAAGGATGTCGCCGACTTGCCTGAGGCGTTGCGCAAGGTGATGAAGCTGCACTTTGTCGACTCGATGGATGAGGTGCTCGGCATCGCGCTCGAGGGCCCGCTGCCTGAGCTCAAGGAAGAGACGCCCGAGGTGCTGGCGAACGTACCGACACCGGCTCCCGAGCGCAGGCCTCACCAGTAGCTTCGCGATTTTGACGGTCATTTCAAAAGCCAGCGCTTCGTGCGCTGGCTTTTTTTCGCCTGACTTGAAGCAAGGATGTGTTCCAAGTTCGGTTGAAGCTTGGGGTGGCGTCTCTAGTGGCAGCCGACACCCTGCACTTCATAAGAAGCCTCACCAGACACCCCTCCGAACAATGACGATAAGCCGACATATCATTACCTATCCGCCAAGCAGCACAGAACAGAGATTAACGTCCTGTACAGTCCTTCATGAGGCTTAATCCAATGATTTCTTCCATCCGTCGGGAGGTCGAGAAATGCGGAATGACGCTCGTCAGAGGCGTCCAAGACAGCAACTCATTGATTGACTTGGCAAGAGGTTTGGGAAGTCTAATCGAGAATCCGGACGGCAACCCTCTGAAAGTGCTGCGTGTGGTGGGATCTGAGACTGCTCGTCCCAATACGCTCAGTGCATCGTTCGGAAGAGGTCGCTTCCCCTTGCATACTGACACCGCCTTCTGGAGCTTGCCCGCGCGCTTTCTCGTGTTGAGGGCGAGCGGCGACTTACGTCGACCGACGACGGTCTGTCCCTTTCATGAAATATTCGCATTAGCTGGAGAACGTCTACTTAAAGCAGTTCAAAAATCTGTATGGACCCTCAAAACCCGCACGGGGACCGTCTACAGCGAGATGGAGTTTCGCTGTATCGACGGGCAGCTAGGACGGCGGTATGATCGGCAATGCATGAATCCGGCGAATACCTCAGCGAAGGAAGTTCACGAGTACTTGAGCTCAGGCACATTCAGTGATCTGGTACGTGAGATCACGTGGGCCGATGACCTGGCGCTTGTAATTGATAATTGGCGAGTTCTGCACGGCAGGGGGCCAGAACCGGTGGGAGAAGAAGAACGCGCCCTTGAGAGAATCTATGTGGGAGAGAGCCGATGATCTGGGAACGTAACCCATTGTGGTCCAAGGCTAAGCTTTTCCTTGAACGCGCATTCGAGCAGCCTGCCGACGACTCTCAATTCGGTCTTTGGTGCTCGTTCGGACTCGAGCTTCTCGCCCGTGCGGCCGTTGCTTCGGTGAGCCCGACTCTACTCGCGGAGCCAGAGCGTGATCATCAAAATCTCTTGCATGCTTTAGGTGTCGGACAGAAGCTTTCAAACCCCAAATCCATCAGCGCTTCTCAGGTTTTCGCGCTTTGTCAAGGCTTGTTCGCTTCTTTTACAAAGGAAGACTTTGTGGCCTGCATGGCGCTGATCAACCGGCGGAACGCTGAATTGCATTCAGCTGAGGCGGCGTTTGACACCTACCCTTCAGGGCAATGGCTTCCTGGCTTCTATCGCGCATGCGTGTCGTTGGTCGGGGCATTGACGGAATCGATGGAAAGCTTACTCGGGCAAGAACAAGCTCGAGTCGCTGCTGAAGTCCTCCAACAGTCGAAAGACGGTGTCTTGGGCCGCGTGAAGGCAGCTATCGCAGCCTACAAGAAAGTGTTCGATGAACGATCAACATCAGAACGTCAGGCTGCCGCAGATTCTGCTAGAACTGCCGTTTCCAAATTGGTATATGAGCGGCGCCACAAAGTAGTGTGCCCAGCTTGTGGGTCGGATGCTGCCGTGGAGGGTGATGAGTTTGGACCTGAGAGGCTCGATCATGAAAATGGAGATATCGTTGTCAGACAATCAGTCTCCCCTCGGGCATTCAACTGCATGGCCTGCAGCTTGAAACTGAACACCTATGCCGAACTCGATGCGGCGGATCTTGGTGGAATCTATACACGCAGAGTGACTTACACCCCCGAAGAATACTATGGCCTGATAGATCCGGAGACTGCGGACATGTCGCCGTACGTTGAGCGCTACCTCGAGCATCTGCGGGAATATGACAACGAATGAGAGCTCATAACGTGAACCAATCGAAAGCCATTTAGTTAGTACCGATAAACGCCATTCTCGTCAGTTGGGCGGCAACCGGGCCGGCTCCCGTGGGGAGCTTTTGCCGTTCGACCGCTACGCACAGAGTGACAGGCGGAGTTTGTGGCTACCCTCGGGTCGAAAGCCGCACGCGGAAAGTGGTTCCCGTCCCTACCGGATCGTCGACCAGGATGGAGCCTCCGTGCTTCTCGACTATGCCCTTGGAAACCCACAGGCCGAGCCCGGTGCCCACATCCGCCTTTGTGGTGAAGAATGGCTCGAAGAGCTGCCTTCGATTCGCTTCAGAGATTCCGCAGCCTGTGTCGGTAACGGTGATCTCGACAAAATCCTCGAAACGTGACACCGATGTCTCCACGATGCCCCCGGCTGGTGTGGCATCGATCGCATTGGCTATGAGGTTGGCGATCACCTGCTTGATCTCTCCCGCAATCACCGTCACGAAGACTTCGTCCTCCGTCCTGTCAGCGGTGCGCAGCGTCACTCCTCGCGAGATACTGCGGGACCGGTACAGATCCAACACCTCTGACACAAGTTGCAGGAGCCCGGCCGGCTGCGGAAGGGTGGCCTCGCGATAGAAACCGAGCGTCTGCCGGACGATATGGGTGATCCTGCGCAACTCAGAGTCCGCAAGCTGCAGATGACCGGCCGCTTCCTCCAGCCCCTTCGCGTGTTGCGCAAGGTAGATCGCATTCACCAGGGCTTCCAGAGGATTATTGACTTCGTGGGCTACAGTGGCAGCCAGACGGCCGGCTGCGGCCAACTTCTCCGCCCGGCGCAGCGCCTGCTCGGCCATCCGTGACTCCGTCACATCGATGATGAGGCCGGCTATCCAACGGGCCTTGCCGCTTGCGTTGCGTCGAATTCTTCCTCGCACCTGTAACCAGAGGGTGCGTCCGTCCGGGGTGATGGAGCGGTGCTCGGAGTTGAATGTCGAAGCGGAGGAATCGAGCGTTGCCTGAAAGGCCCGCTGGGCTGCTTCGCGGTCTTCCGGATGCACGAGCGCGGAGGCGGCTTCCCCGGTAGCCTGTGCATCTTCCGGTAAGCCATGCAGCGCTCTGAACTCAGCCGACCAGGACAGCCGGTCATGCTCCAGATCCCAGGTCCAGCTTCCCATCTTGGCGGCGGCGTGAGATAGCCTCAACTCGGTAGCCTGCTCGAGCAGTGCGCGGTGTAACTGCGCATTCTCGATGGCGACCGCCGCGCGCTGCGCGAGATCGAGCGCCAGTTGGCAATCGCTCTCGCTAAAGAAGCGGCCGTGGGCGCCGAGCAGGCGAATCGCGCCGAGTACCCTGCCTCGCGATTTCAGGGGTACGACGATACTTGAGTTCAACTCAAATCTTCGCAGGAACCGGAGATGTTCCTCGCCCTGGGCGGCGGCGGCGAGCATCTCTGGCGTGATGACGGGAACAATCTCGGGCTCACCGGTGCGGAACACCTTGCCCACACCATGATGGGGTTCAATCTGCTCGGGATACCTGCGTTCGTACTCTGCAGCGAACGCTGCCATATCTGGATCGGCGTGCGCCGCCACCAGCCGCGAGAGCCTGCCGTCTTCGGCTACGTGGACCGTACACCACTCTGCCATCCATGAAACGGCGAGGCGGGCAACGCGCTTCAGGGTCGACTCATAATCAAGCGAAGACGCCAACACGGCACTCGCTTCCGCCAGGAACGCCAGGCGCTGCTTTTCACGCCGGCTCTGCTCGTTCAGGGCGAGACGGTTCATCGCGGTTGCCGAAAGATTCGACAACGCCAGCGCGTAGTCGGCATCGTCAGGACTAAACTGATGCGGGTTTCGCCAATAGTAGACAATGGCGCCATTGATCCCAGCGCCCGCTATCCACGGCACTACCATCGCACTGCGAATACCCTCGCGTTCATAGACGGATGTGTGAAATACGGCTCGTTCATCACCGGCGATCTCCTCAGCGGCCCAGACCCCTTGCGGCACGGTCTTCGTGTCGAGTGCAAATGTCTTCGGATAGGTATCGGAAAGACCTCGCTGTGCGATCGCGCGCCAATGGAGACGATCCTCGGACTCGCGCCAGATGCCATAGGCATCGGCAACCAGTAGAGTGCTGGCGAGGTCCAGGATTTCCGATAGAAGAATCTCTTCGCTGCCGGCGTTGAGCAGTAGAGAGGATGCCTCCAACAGGACATGCAGCGCCTTGGGGCGGCCTGGTTTGGAAGATGACTGCAGCATCACACTCATTGTTGGAGATCATATGTCGCGAGTGACTGGAACACAAAGCTTGCCGAGGGGATCCAAGTGCACGTCATAAACCGGAAACCCGTTTCACGCGTCCCTGTGATCGAAAAGCTTTCGGTATTCGAGACGCCTGCCTGCGACGCCGCAGGGTGGGACGCCGCTCCTCAGCGGCCAACGACGAGAACGGTGAAACTATCCGGCAGGATGGCGGGACGTGGACGCGGATTGGCTGCGGACGGCTCAGGACGCGGGCCAAACTGCGCTGTGACCAGATAGATGCGGTCCGCAGCGTCGTCATAAGCCATGGTGCGCGCACCTTTCTGCGTCGGCAGCGACTCAAGGACCGCATAGTTGTGGGCCACATCAATTACGCTGAGGGTGCCGTCGCTACCATTCGAGCTGAAGGCGAGTTGGCGCTTGGCGTCGAAGCCTGCGGCGTCCGGGCCATCGCCGATCCTGGCGGTCGCTAATTGCTGGCCGCTGTTCGCGTCGATCACCGCCATCGCATTGCCGTCACAGACGGGAAAGAGTCTGTGACCGGCACGGTCGATGGCGAGACCCGATGGCGAGTCACAATGCGCAAGCGGCCAGGTTGCGACGAGCTTTTTCGTCGTCGCGTCCAGTTGCACGATCTCGTTCTTATCCTCAATGTTGTCGAAGACGTGACCTTTGCCATCGGCCTGGGGGAACTCAGGCTTGCCCGGCAGGGCAATGGTCGCGACGACGGCGTGAGTCCCCGCATCGATCACGGTCACACTGCTGCTGCGTCCGTTGAATGCCCATACCGTCTTCGTGACAGGCTCAAAAGCAATGCCGTCGGGATTGACGCCGGCCGGAATCGTCGCGAGTATGGCAAAGGTCTTCCGGTTGAAAACGACGACAGCATTGGCGCCGCCATCACTGATATAGCCTTCCTGTCCATCCGGATTGAGTGCGACTCCGTGCGTTGCCTTGAGGCCGGTGATGACGCCGGCAGGCTTGCCGGTCTTGGTGTCGAGCACTTCCACCCGAGGCCCATGCGTGATGTAGAGCAGATGAGCCCCCGGGTCGGCAAGCAGGTAATCCCAACCACCAGTGCCTCCAATCACCCAACGATCGAGTATGCGATAAGGCTGTTGCGCCTGAGCCGAGCCTGCTAACACCCCGAGAAGCAAGGCGAGCGTGAGAAAGTGCGGACGAGTCGCGGAAAAGCGCAAGTAGAGTCTCCTCGAAGATCGAAATCTTTACGGCACATGGATGGGTCCTGCAGAGAGATGAAAGCCGGCCTGCAACGCTCTGCTGAGAGGGCTGCACCAAAGCTCTAGCACCCACACTAAGCCAGGTGCGCACCCACGTCACTTTCTCATGCACAGCGTCCGGACTGAACATAGCAGATGCGGCGCATGGCTCGCAGCCGTCATCAGGTATCTGGCGCAGAGTGGGGTGGCGGCTGGTCGGTTGCAGCCGGCGGGGACACAGGCCCTAGGACCCGTGCATCCACAAGCCCGCACCGCCGGGAAGCCGCTATGCGTCTGGCGCCGCAGTATCTCCCAGCCGCATCGAGTGCGCGCTCACAACCTGATTCCGTCCAGCCCGCTTCGCCTCGTAAAGCGCTGAGTCGGCCAGCTTGACAAGGGCGGAGGCGAGCCCCGGTATCGAGATCTTGAGATCCTGCACCAGTTTGAACTCAGCGGTGCCCGCGCTGATCGTCACCCGGCCCACAGGGCTGTCGAGGTGGGCCAGATGCAGCGCCCGCGCCCCTTCAATCGCGCGATTGGCCACCACCATCGCCTGCTCCTGGTTGGTATTGGGCAGGATGACCGCGAACTCCTCCCCACCATAGCGGGCCACCGTATCGGCAGGCTGGCGGGTGATCTGGCGGAGCATGGCCCCGATCCTGCGCAGACACTCATCGCCCTCGACATGACCATACCGATCGTTGTAGCTCTTGAACCGGTCCACATCGATCATCATCAGCACGAGAGGCTGCCTGGACCGGAAGCACAGGTGCAGTTCGCGCACCAGCATGTCATCGAAGTGACGCCGGTTGGCCACCCCGGTCAGATGATCCTCGCGCACCTGCAGTGCGAGTTCCTCGGTCGCCAGCTCCAGCTTGCGGGTCTTCTCGCGCAGCGCGGCATCGAGCTGCCTGCGTTCATTGATGTCCTCAAGGATGCCGTACCACCGCAGGATGCTCCCGTCGGCTCGCCGGCGCGGCGCGGCCCGCACCCGCAGCCAGATCCATTCGCCCCCGGTCGAGCACACCCGGTACTCGACGTCAAAGGCAGCTCCGGTGCGGATCGATGTGCTCCAGGCCGCGACCGTCGGCGGCCGGTCGACCGGATGAATGGCCTTCAACCACGAGTCGCCCTGGATCAGCCCCGACGGCAGTCCGGTCAGATCGGTCCAGCGCGAGCCCAACTCCACCAGCGACCCGTCCGGGGTGCAGGACCAAGGAATATGCGGGTTCAGCTCGACCACATGGCGGTAGTTCTCTTCCCGCTCCTGCAGGGCAATCTCGGCCCGCTTGCGCTCGGTGATATCGAGCAGCCCGGCCGAGAGCCCAACGATATTGCCGGAGGCATCCTTCACCGGCCGGCAGGTGCGCAGCAGGACGACCGGCTGGCCGGTCTCAGGCGAGTCAATGACCATCTCCCGCTGTACGACACTTCCAGTCTGCAGGCAGCGTTCCAGATGAGAGGTGATCAGTGGCGCGAGCTTCGGCAGCGCCTCGGCGACCGTGCGGCCGATGAAATCCTCCGGCTGCATGCCGTGCATCTTCGCAAAAACCTGGTTTACGCTGAGATACCGGAAGCTCAGGTCCACCAGGGCCAGCCCCACCGGAGCCGTGTCGAGCGCAGCCTCCAGATGGGTAACCCGCTCTTCGGCGGACATGGACTGGTGGCCGGCTGCTGCGGACGCCGGACTCGATTGGGAGATTGCAGATGGCTGGGAAGGACCCGCAGGGGCACTCTCGCCACCGGCTGCAGTCCCCGGCCCGGCCCCAGGCAATGAATGAGCGGGAGGCTCTCCGTCCGCCCCTGCGCCAGTACGATTGAGAAGCGGGGCAGCCGGTCCAGCTATGGGCAGATTCGCGCGGTCTGCGCTACCGTACCCTGGCGTTGCACGACCATTGAGCATATGTAAGAAATCCATTCCTTGCTGCTGGCATCGGGGAACGTCGAGACTCTGTCTCTATGTCTGTATCGGCTCGGGTCAGGGTTCGTCTATGCCCGGCTTACGAAGGTAATGGCACCGCAGGGCGCTCTAGGGGAGCAGTCCGCCGTCTGCGTAGGCCCCCACACCCGGCCAGGATCAAGCCGAGGCCGATCTAAAGCTTGTGGAATCTGTGCATACCAACCGGCCCGGCCTGCTCGCGCATCTTACGTGTTGATTATGAAAACTCCCCGTTATCGCAAGGTATGTCTCCCTCTGGCTCTCGCTGGCGTCGTGTTTGCCGGTGGCTGTAGAAGCAATACGCAGCCTGCTCCGGAGCCGCAGCAGGATCAGGCGCAGCAATCTGCACCTGCGCAGAACCAGCCCTCCCAGCCCGCGCCGGTCCAGCAATCCCCTTCGCAACCACTTCCTCCGGCTCCACCGGCTGCGCAGGTAATCCCGGCCGGTACGCGGATCGTGGTCAGCCTGGGGCAGACGATCAGTTCAAAGACCGCGCAGCCGGGTGAGTCCTTTGCGGCGACGGTGGTCGATCCGGTCAGGGTGAACGGCGAAGTGCTGATTCGCGCGGGCGCTCCGGCAACGGGCACGGTCGTTGACGCGAAGGCGCTCGGCCACTTCAAGGGTGGCGCCGAACTGGCGATCCGCCTCGATAGCGTGCACGCCGATGGCCACACCTACCGTGTGGACAGCAGCACGGTCGAGCGCGTCGAGAAGGGCAAGGGAAAGAGGACCGCGATTCTTACCGGGGGCGGTGGCGGCTTGGGCGCACTGCTCGGTGGGTTGGCTGGCGGCGGCAAGGGAGTGCTGATCGGCGGCCTGGCCGGAGCCGGTGCGGGCGTGGCGGGCTCAGCCTTCACCGGGAACAAGGAGCTGGTCATCCCGGCCGAGACCTACCTGACCTTCCGCCTGGAGCGCAGCGTCCACGTGGAGTAAAGCTCCTGAGCCCAGCTCTCAGGAGGCGAGCAGCTGCGCGATCGGCGTCCACTCCTTGCCCTGCGAGGCAGCGACCGGCTCGCAGGTGAGCACCCCGGCGTGGGTATTGACTCCTCCGGCAAGGCCAGGGTCAGCCAGAAGCGCCTCTCTCGGCCCCATCTGCGCGAGCCGCTGCAGGTAGGGAAACGTCGCATTGGTGAGCGCGAGCGTCGAGGTATTCGGCACCGCCGCCGGCATGTTCGTGACGCAGTAGTGGACGACTCCATCTACTAAATAGGACGGATCGCTGTGCGTGGTGGGGCGCGCCGTCTCGATGCACCCGCCCTGGTCGATCGCCACATCGACGATCACGGCGCCCTTCTTCATCTCGGCGACCATCGACCGGGTGACGAGCTTGGGCGCAGCCGCGCCGGGGATCAGGACGCCGCCGATGACCAGATCGGCCACTTTGACCGCTTCGGTGAGGTTGTGCAGGTTCGACGCGAGGGTAAAGATGCGGCCCCCGAAGATGTCGTCCAGTTCGCGCAGGCGATGCAGGTTCCGGTCGACGATCGTCACCTTCGCGCCCATGCCGAGCGCGATCTTGGCCGCATTGGTGCCGACGATGCCGCCGCCGATGATGCAGACCTCGGCCGGAGGCACGCCCGGCACGCCTCCCAGCAGCAGCCCCCGGCCACCCTTCGACTTCTCAAGATACGAGGCTCCTACCTGGACCGACATACGGCCGGCCACCTCGGACATGGGGGTGAGCAAGGGCAGCGTTCCGAGCGTGTCGCGGATCGTCTCGTAGGCGATACCCGTGACTTTCTTGGTCAGCAGCGCCTCGGTGAGCGCGGGCAGCGGGGCAAGGTGCAGGTAGGTGAACAGCGTCAGGCCGGGCCGGAAGAAGACGTACTCCTTTTCGACCGGCTCCTTGACCTTGACGACCAGCTCCGCGTGGTCCCAGACATGGGCCGCGTGCCCTACGATCTCAGCACCGACGCGCTGGTACTCCTCGTCGGTGAACGCGGAGAGTTCGCCCGCATGCTGCTCGACAAGCACCGTGTGGCCCGCAGCCTTCAGCTCTTTTACCCCGGCCGGGGTCACGCCGACGCGTGTTTCGTGGTCTTTGACTTCCTTCGGTACACCAATGATCATTGCCTGTCCAGTCCTCGCTCGAAGAGTGCAGTGACTATCGTACCGGATGAAGTTTGCGCCATGTTTCCCGGCCTACGGCTGGACACGAGCCGCCTCGATCGAAAAGTCCGCCGGGTTCACTCACCCGTGTCGATCTGCGCCCGCTGTAGCTTATCAGAGTAGTCAACGTAGACCGACTTCCACTGGGTATAGAAGTCGAGCGCGCCGGTGCCGCCCTCGCGGTGTCCGTTGCCGGTCTGCTTGACCCCGCCGAAGGGCAGGTGCACCTCCGCGCCGATGGTCGGCGCGTTCACGTAGGTGATGCCCGCCTCCAGATCGCGGATCGCGCGAAAGGCCTTGTTCACGTCGCGGGTGTAGATCGCGGTCGAGAGGCCGTAGTCGATCGAGTTGGCAATCGCGATCGCCTCGTCAAAGTCGGCGAACTCGAGCACGCTGACCACCGGCCCGAAGA
>Ga0116226_10006760_pt1 | contig 10320 bp, 10 predicted proteins | sample S1TSphfallax_FD_89692 | JGI IMG/M metagenome (GOLD analysis project Ga0116226, IMG submission 89692) | Host-associated microbial communities from peat moss isolated from Minnesota, USA - S1T2_Fa - Sphagnum fallax MG | ecosystem: Host-associated > Plants > Peat moss > Unclassified | place: USA...
AATTAGGTAGATTATATGGTTTGGATAGTGGCTTTCTGGACTTGTTGGTACATAAATTCAACAAGTGTGGAGCTACTAGAATGAGACCAATGCATGTTCAAATTATTAGGGACCTTTAAGTTGGCAAATAATTCATACATTGTCTCATATTTTAGCATAGGGTAGCCATGAAAAGGAATATGAAACAGGGATTTGAATTGGATTACTTTTCGATTCCCCTCTCCCGAAGGTTTGTTGACTTGCTACAAGATAGAATTTTGACCCCATTGGGCCCACAAACACATCTTTATCAAATGGGCACAATCCTTGGCAATGTATTCCCCCCCCTTTCTTCATCCCAAATTGAAGTAAGTCACAAACTACAATCCTACAACCAACATTTTTGGTTAAAGTATCCCATTTACATTTGACAATTTTGTCTTTGTTTTCAATCAAGGAATAAACTTTGCACCTCACAATCTAAATAATCTAGGCAATAGCCACTAACCCTTCAACTCATGGTAATTTTTTTATCGTTTTGCTTAGAACTTTTTATTATTATCATATGACTTTTTGTTAGGCTTGTTCCCAATGCCACCCACACGAAGCTTTTATTTCTTCCCTAGGGGGTTAGTTTGAGGATCAGATTGGGAGTTTGATAGTTCCATGATTTCATCGAGATCTAGATTTATAAAATTAGGGATTTTGGGAAGGACTTCACGTACTGCAAAAGAAAAACTAGGGTTTTGGAGCTCTCGGGATTTGGTTATTCCTATTGGGTTAACAATTTGTTCTGGGGATTTAGGCCAAGCTTTAGTTAGTGGCGATTTTGGCCCACTATCAAAATAGTTATGTGACCTTGGGAACATATCAGAATCAAATACAAGACACAATGGCATGGTAAGGGTTGGGTTCTTGGAATAATTGAAGTATTGCAAGATTGAAGACATAGCAAACAAACTAGCCAAAAACAAAGAGAGAGGCAAAAACATTGTGAGAAGAGACGGGGGGTTAAAACTAACCAAAAACACAATGAGAGGCAAAAACATTGTGAGAAAAAGGGGGTCAAAGCTTTTTGAACTCTATTCGCCAATAGACGAAATCATTGTGAAACGGTCGAAGCTTTTTCAACCCTACTTACTTGAAGGTAGTCAAAAACACAATGAAGGGGTTGAGGCTTTTTAAACCCTCTTGCATAAAAATGGACAATTTTGCAACATAGAACAAATCAAACAAAAAAGTGCACAATGCAAACAAAGCCTTGAAAATTCAAACATAATCAAGTCCAAAGTGGTCGAAAACATTGTGAGGGGGGTTGAATTTCCTTTAAACCCTCCTTGCAAAAGAAGAATAAAAAGAACTTGTAGAAGAACAACAAAAGGTTAGGAACAAAAAGAACTTGCATAGGAAGAAAAACTCTTAAAATGGACAAATGGAATAACAAGTTACAAGGTGTGATCAATAAACTTATCTTGAGGTTCACTTTACAAATTTGAACCAAAATCCAATCTACAACCTTCTTAAGTCCCAATCTTGCCATTATTCAAAGTTGAAAGGACCACTATCATAATCTTGCACAAATCCACAAGCACAAATACAATATCATCCTTCACAAAAATTGAACAAAAATAAGAATTGGAAATTGGAAATGAGTTGAAGGATTAAGAATTGGGAATGGTCGTTTCAACTTTTAAGCATAGCAAAAAGTTGTGTACATTCGCCACATCCTTGGATAGCTGGCAATACGTAGGAATGAAGAAGACAATTTAGGCAATCTCAACTACAAGAGGAGTAGATCTTGGCAATCTACATTAAAAGAACTTGCAACAAGTCAAGCGAAAGAATTACACTTTGGAGCACCACTATTGGTGATGGCAGCAACTCTGTGAGAACAACAACACTCCTATTGAGAAAGCTTGCAGCTATTCGTGGCAATTAGAATTAGTGTTTTGGCAAAAAAGGGCAATGAAGTCACATCCTTATTAGCTACAGTGACAAAAATTTTGACGATCCAATCACATTTGGTGGATGTACAATAGCAACCTACACGTCCATCCAAGAATGATGATGGTGAATTACATCCTATACATCCTACTAGCCCCATCGCACCACCTCAACAAATGTCAAAATTTGGCCACATATCACTAGAAAAAAAAGGTTGTTTCACACATTAGAAAAAATCTACAAACTCTTTGTAGTCCTGGAAATTTTGGAAAAAGGTCTTGCAAGGATTCAAAATTTTAAAAGTTCGCATTTTTGTGGAGTTTGAAAAGAGTATGAAGAAGACTATGGTGTGAACTTGTAGAAAGCCGATTCTGTTTGGGAAGGCGGCCCATGGAGGGGTTGGAGGTTCTCTGACAGGGGAGGCAACCACAATGACACAATGAATCCATGGGTACAAAGTACAAAGTAGAAAGCCAGCTCATGCAGAGCTCATGCTAATTTCACTTTTTTGTGAAATTTCACCAGTAAAATACGATCTGACTAGGTACCTAGTGCATTTATGAAAAAAATTATGTAGCCCAAAGTGGTGATCCTAGGTAGGAAAATATTAAAAAATTGTTGAATAACCTTATGAAGATTTAGCCGAATCTATTTATAAACCAGATATGAAATACAAAAAAATTAATCAAGCTTTTATATTTATGGCTACACACTCAAAACCAACTGTAGGAATTTGGTGACGTTTCTATTTTATATTTCTTTTGCTTTTGGCAATGAAAACCTTCCACAATCACTTCATTTATGAATTTTGAATTTTGAATTATTTTTTTTAGTGAAATTTTGTCAGTAAAATAATTGCTAACTAGGTACTGAGAGTGTGTTTAAGAATTTTTTAATGTAGCTTAATTGAGGATCCTATCTAGGAAAATATTAAGAACTTGACGATCCTTATGAGGGCGCAATGTAGGTGTAGCATTGCCACTAATGTCTTTAACACTTGGAGAGAAAGTTAGCACTTGAACACAAACTAATTTGGGTATTTGTTGATTCACTGGGAATTGTATGTCAAAATTATTAGTAAGAAATTTGCTTCTTTCATGTATGCTTACAATAAGGTTGACCTCAGATCTCAATTGCTAATTAGCATCATAACCTTAACACTATACAAATAGTAGATCCATCTATGTGGCACCCAATCTCAAGAAAAAAATTTAAAATCTCAATGGGTACCCTACTTGCTGGGGTCACTAGGTCAGAAAATGGCTCTCTGGAAAATTGCCCTCAAAAGGTTACTTTTAAAAACTTTTTTAGCTTACTAGCCTGTTACGTCATAAGGACACTCTAATGATCTGTAACCACTTTTTCCTTTGAAGATTGTACATATCCAGATTTCCAGGGACCTGCAAATTTAATGTTCCTTTGGCCTTTTATGGAATAATGATGCGTTTTCTTTCTTGAATTTAATGAACAGATACCTGGTAGGTTAAGTAGTCATTATGCAAGCAATGCCATAGGATCTTTAGAAGTACAGTTTACTTTACAATTTAGAGCATGTCAAGTGCCCAATAGATCACATAAGCAACCAAACTTGAAAGGAATAAATTGGGAACATGTTAAGAAATGCATTGGGAACTCTATGTTATAAAGATAAAGATTGCATTGGTGGGAAATGCTTGTTCTGGACCTCTTAGTATTATTAGATCTCATGATTTGCCTGCAAGTGACATTAGAAGGGTTGTGGGTGAAATAGCTTCAAGAGGATGGAATCCAATAAACTTTGATTTTGATAATAATTTAATTCAAAGATTTGGTGGTTTAATATCAATATGTTTCACTATTGCATTTTTCAATACAATTGGAATTTGTAAACATGTTAATGCAACTTTTGTTGGTGATTTAAGTTTTGAAATAATTAATGTGGAATGAATTTCATATCATATAACATGTTCAACTTTAACAATGACACCATTATTAGAATGAATATATTTTTTTATAAATTGATGAAATTTTTTATGGAATAAAGTTGCACATCCAACTAGACAAATTTTCCATGTCATGTGTTGATGTGAATGTTTTTTTTAATTATTCTAATTGATCAATTTCTACCCATCCTAATGACAACATCTCATTGGATGTGAAAGTTTTTTAAATGACACATACCAAACTTTGCTACCATTGTCAATAAGTCTTGTAAATGTGACATATGTCATCAAAATGAGCCGTATAATTATTTAAATGGCAAATGAAACTTCACTATATGATTAATTATTTCTTCTACCATTGTTGGATTTTGTGATTTAATATTTTCAACATTTTTTTCAAGAATTTTTTTTGAAGTATGTTATAAAATTTGAATTAATTGATGTAAATTTTACATACTTAATAAGTAAGGTTCATATAAAATAAAAGGAAAAAATAACATACTTGTGCAATATTTAAAATAATCATTTAATGAAATTCTTCCATCATATGCACCTTCACCTTGAGGAAATAAAAATCGAAAGAGGGTAGTTTCCAAAGTTATGAAAGGAATATTGCTTTGTAATCATTCAATATGTACCTTAAGTTGTTCATGAGTTGTAATTGAATTTGTGATATTATTTTTTGACAAACTTCCAATTATGAAAAATTCCTTCTTTGGGGGTAGTGATGACATTTCTTTCATACTAAATGATAATGAAAAACTTTGAATTTGTTCATTTATGTGAATGGATTGAAAACCTTTGTGGGTACTATGGTTTTCAGATACGTTCCTTAAATATCTAATGTCAATTTACACATAATAGTTCTTTTGGTTTATTGAAATAAGATAAAATATGATTTGAATAATTGATTGGTATTCATGTTTTGTGAAAATGTCAGCATTATAATATTCATTACTTCATTTCAACTAATTTATTTACCAATATACCAGTTCAACTAAATAAAGGACTATTTTTTTAAAAATTCATTCATTTTTCCTATATGAAAACCTCAATGTCTTTCTTCGATATGTAAACCAATGTCAATCAATGATAATGATTGCATATGTTTAGGATGGATACATAACATTGAACTCATGTAATTTAGAAAATGAAAAGCTATATATGAAGTTTTATATGAATAATTACCGTAATACCTTAGTGGCTTCAACACAAATTAAATTATTTTTTAGTATGCCAAAAAAAAAAAATTATTTGCCAAAAGTTTGAAAAAATAACTTAAGATTTAAGAGGATTCCTAATCATTTTGAAGGGAGGATACTAAGTAGAGGTCCACTTGACCACTAAAACAACTCAAATCATTTGAAATGAATGTACCTTACAATAAATTTATTTGTTATTGCTTCAGAATTAAAAACCTAGGCATCAAACTAGGAAACTAACCTTAATTAATTATTCAACACTTGTGTGTCAAATTTTCCAAGGTATTATGATATGGATATATTGTTGTTTATTTCATTTTGTGCATATATACATTAGTTTTCCATTTTCATTTGTAGTATATTCAACCATTAATGATTATATAATTAGCAATATACATCTAAAAAAGGAGAAATTGCATCATTATTGTAAGTATTTCTTTTTCTTTTGAAATGTTGATTGTGATGACTTAATCTTATCGAACCACATGACACACAACATTTCATTTTTGAGAAATATTTGAAATCAAATTAATCTGATCATTAAGAAGTTTAATTCTTGAATGCTAATTACACTCATATGGTTGATCTTTTTTCAGCTATTTTCTAGTTGTAGAATCATAAACATGTTGCTTGTATGTCATGTTGATGGATGCTAATTTATTTTTTAAATGTCTAAATTATACAAAACCAACAATATATAAATTAAAAATAATAAATATGTAATAAACAACTAAATTAATTTCTGAAATAATACATTCAATAGCCTTTACCATCAAACTTAAATATAAATTATCAAGTTATAATTTAAAGATAATTTGAATTTTTTATTTTATTTTATTCTTAATAATTCAGGTATTATACATTTTTATACCTTATCAGATTTCACTTACATTAAATTAAAATTTAAGGTTGTAAAGTTTAATTATTAATTACACCATACTATATTAGCACTACTTTCATATGTCACCTAACATGCAAAAAATTTCAATAGGTATACAACTTGTCACATATGAATTCACCACAATTTCATTGTTTTTTCACAAGTTGTATATCTTTTACTTCATAAAACAATGAATTCATTGCCTATCATGAAAATGGTTCCTTGAAACATTGCTCTCAAAAAGTGACAACATGCCATTTTTCAACTTAATGGCTTGTTACCTCATAAAGCCACGTTAATAGCCTATAACCACTTTTGCTTTTAAAGATTTTACAATTCAAGCAAGTTGCAAATTCATTTGTTTCCATTGTTTCTACACCTAGGCACTTGCCTTGGGCTTTTGTTTTTACACCCAAACGATGGTTTTTTGATTGTTCACACCTTTCCAATAACAAACTTCTTAACTTCAAAGGTTTTTAACTATGCAACAAACCTCTCACACCTCATGAGGTGTAATTACAATAACAGCCCCATTTTTTAAATGAACCAATGATCAACAACAACACAAGCAGGTGAAAACATGATCAATTAGACACAAAAAATAGTTATCATTCATGCAATTATATTTTTGCACATAAATGCAGGAAAGTAAAGTCAAAATGTTTTCAATCATTATCAAACCATCATGTTGCTCAATAATGGGTTTATAGTTTGTTGTATATAAAGTTTGGGAAACTTTTATATAATAAAAGTAGGTTAAAAGTATTTTTGAAACATATTGGCCAAAATGTGTTCAAAAATACTTTTACATTAGAAAGCTTGAGATATTATTACTTTTAAAGTGAAAGTTGAAAGTACATAAGTATATTTGAAAGTATCCAAGAAAGTAGAAAAATCCAATATTTCTCCTACTTTAAGCCTATTTTTTATAAAATAGGTGCTTGGAAAGTAGAAAAAATCTACTTGAAGTTGTGAAAAATCTATTTAAATGGACATTAAACATGTAAATTATATTTTACATAAATTATATTTTTTATATCATTAGCATAAAGTCAGAGAACATGGCCATATTGATCATCGGAATAAATAATATTTTAAAAATTTACTATATGAAGGTGTATTTTATGGCTACATTCCATTTATGTAGACAAGTATCATGAAATGTTTAATTGATCATGCTTTCACCCTATAGATGGGTTGCAAAAAAAAACAAGCATGGAATTTTGCAAATATATAGATTAGTTTTATTACAATGAGATTGAAAGTGAAAGTGAAAGCTTTGCTGTAACTATAGAGTGACCTTGAAAATTAATGTGCAAAATTCAAACACCATAAATATACCAACAAAAATGTCAAATCATGCAACAACATGATAAACATGCATTTCAAACCTTACACTTTGAATTAACTATTTGTCACCACATGGCGAGACTACTTGTCAATGCATGGGGATGATCCCATGCATTCTATAAATCAATGATGCCTTAGTAGATCAATTGGCAAATCTTGAAATTACAATGGCCATGAACTCAACGACCATTTTAATTGCACACTCTTCAACTCTAGAATTTATAATGCATCATAACTTCATACATGGATTTTTAATTTTATATTTACAATACATGTTAATCATGTTTGATGACAAATTTCTTGTACATGTTTTTTCTACATACAACATTTAGTGATGTGGATTTGCAATTACACATCATCAAGATTTAATTGTGGTAGATCTTGATTGGTAAAACATTATGAACAATTCTTTGAACGTCATATTAACAAACATTTCACAACTGCGAATACCACATTGTATGTGTAATCAAATAGTGGATTAAATGAAAAACTATTTGTTGACCTTACATGTCACCTTCATTGAATATAAAAACATAGTTAACTTGTACCTTGTTGTAATTTGCCTATTTGTTATGTTGTTATTTATTGTTTAAAATATCTTCTTCAACTTTTGGTGTTGGAATTGTAGTAGCATTGTCAATGAAAGAAAATCAAGCCTTGTGTTCACATTATCATATCATGGTTGCATTCCATCATTCCATGTTCCATTTTGATTTCAAACCTTTTAAAGTTTTTAAAAAAAGTTTATCATGGTTACAAAAGGGAGTTTTGTTGATGCACATTTGGGTTCGTCAAGTGATATTGAGGGCAAATAACTAGCCAAGTTTTAATTTTTGTAATGGAATATAGGGCACATCCCTTAACTCCCACAAAAAAAGAAAGCATGGGAGATCTAGAATGGGATTAGGGTAAATTCACATATAAAAGTTCAAGATGAAAACAATTTACACAATCTGAGAAACAATTAATGAAAACTCATCACTTTCCTCCCTATAATATATTTTATGATTGGTGGACAAAATTACATTAAGATGTTAGAAAGTCGCAAGAGTTCCAACACAAAGTGTTAAAAATTCATGATTTTTCCAAATTATGGATGCCATTCTTGTAGGCTCACAATTCCTACATTCAAAGATGTGGATATTCAAGACTGTTCCAAGATCTAAAATATGTTTACTTTGGACATTAGTTATTATTTGCATTTTTTTCCCAAAAATTCAAAACAACATGGGACTTTAACTATCATGAACACTAAAATTACAAAGACAAAAGGGATTTTCCAAGGTACATGGAAATTAACACAAACTATGACAAAAACAAGTTTAAATCTAAATTCAAACAAAAAGCACAAAAATTTAAAACAAGAACATGAAGTGTGTAAAACAAAAGTTTAAATGAATTGAAGTGTGATAACATATGAAAACATGTATGGGTGCAATTAGAGCTAAACTTGCTTTCTTAAGTGATTCTTTATTTGAAAACATTCCCAAATATCCTAGAAATATTTAGTTTGTAAATTTGAAAAGTTCAAATCTGACCCAACAAATGTTGTAATATATTATTACATAAATATATGTTTAGAAAATCTTCATTAAAATATGTCATGTTTAAAAAATCTCCCCAAGATTAAAAATCATTTGTTATAATTTTTAATGAATGTTTTTGGATATTTGATCATCATTAGGTTAATTTTGAATCATATCACATGTTTCCATAATATATTAAATACATTGTCATGAATGTTTTTGCATGAATGACAACATTAATACAATTTTTGACACTAAAACATGTGAAAAATCAAACATTAATTACAACTTATTTAGCTCATATTAGTGTCATTACATTTGAATATGAAATGAAACAAGTAGAATTATTGTGCAAAATCAAACTTTGGATTGGTGTGGAATAAACTAAAGGTAATGGAGGGTTGTACTTTTATTTATACCCATTTTGGAAATTAGTTTTTTTTTAATTTCATAAGGGATTCCATATGTTCACTTTTCAAATAACTTTTTCAAAAACCTTATTTTTTAATAAGTCATTCTAATGTTAAAAAACACATGTTATAATGTTTAATGAGTGTTTTTGAGTACTTTTTATTCATCAAATTTTTTTTAGATTAATTCACATGTTCTAATAATATATGGTGAACGTTATTATATAAAAAAATCTTATACTTTCAACACCAAATTAAATTATTGCTTCTAAATGTGAAAAACTAAGCATGTGTTACACTTGTTATGTCTCATGTTAATGTGATTACACCCAACTACAATAGAATGAGAGCCTAGGAATATGACTTGATGATGTAATTGTGAAATAATGCAAGGTATATGTTTTGAAAGAAATGTTATGAATATGTATGGGAGTTGGGACATTAAGAATTCTTCATACATATGTCTCCAAGTAGATTTGGTTCTTCTTGAAAGTTTCCAAATAGGATTTTAGTGATTTTAACAAGTTATGCACCACATCATTCTAACAAAAATCACATTGGGAAATATATTTAGGTCATTAGGTGTAGTTTTGACGCAAAGTCCAAATATGAACATAATGGTAGTCTTCATGTTCATTGAATGTTGAGATTGTGGAATTCTTTTCTTTTCATGCTCATCTTATGTTCATGGAGTGTGATTCCATTGTAAAATTTGTAACTTGTGAAGTGTGGCATGTTGTCACATGTATTGTTGTTGTGGTTGTACAAGTGCATGGTTTTGTGAAGCAAGTGTAAGAACTTCTTATTGTTGATGGGACATTATTTTTTTCCTTTCTTCACAAGGAATTGGTAGATTTGTTTTCAACAATGTGCATGCTATATTTTTCTTAAAGAATGTTTCATTGATTGTATGTAATGAGGTGAAGTTAATTTTGGCCTCGAGTTCTATCATGATCACTTTAATACTAGACAAATAAGCTCAAGAGCACCTTAAGTTGGTTCACAAGGCCTTGACCATCAAAATGAACTTTCAAATGAATTTGAAAATAATCTTCTTGTTTTGTGTTCAAGCCTTGTTCAAATAATTTTTTTATAATTTATAATAAT
>Ga0116226_10006761_pt1 | contig 10317 bp, 15 predicted proteins | sample S1TSphfallax_FD_89692 | JGI IMG/M metagenome (GOLD analysis project Ga0116226, IMG submission 89692) | Host-associated microbial communities from peat moss isolated from Minnesota, USA - S1T2_Fa - Sphagnum fallax MG | ecosystem: Host-associated > Plants > Peat moss > Unclassified | place: USA...
GTCCGGCGCATATGCCGCCGGCACAATGGCCGTCGAGGTCATGGAGCTCGGCAGCGGCACCTGGATAATCTCGCCCTTCTGCTTCACTTCCTCGCCGAAATCGGCGTAAACCAGCTTGGGCATCACTAGGTTGGAACGCAGAGCTTCAAAGCCCTGCGCATATAGCGTCGGAATGACGCTGGAAAGCGTGTTGTTAACGGCCATGTCTGGGGTCTTTCATGAGATTGAAATTGCAATCACACCGGCTCCGCCAGCCCGCTGCCCGCTCCGCGGGTGCGCTTAAGTCACGTCAAAAAAACAAAACGGCCAACTCCGTCGGCCGTTGAAATAATTAGCGAACCTTCACCTGATTCGCAGCAATCTTGCCCACATTTGCAAAAAACGCTGCGGAATCCGTTCGGCTGATCGTGCCTGCACCACTTCCGCCGCCACCGCGCGCACCTTGCGCACCGCCGCCCTGTGATTGCTCAAACAGGTGTGGCGCTTTCTCGGTCAACGCGGCCAGCCACTCATCCATGGACATTGGCTGCCCGGTTTTGCCGTACAAAACCTCGTCGCCGCTCATCGGCACGGCCTTGCCATCCACGAGTTTGAACGCTTGCCGGCCGCGCAACAGCACATCTTCCACCGCCGTCGGTCGCACGCCTGCCTTCGTCGCAGCGTCGCGGATCGCATCGTCAATCAGCAGGCCCTCAAGCCGGCGCTCGGCCGCCAAAGCACGTTGCTCGGCCGCCGTCAGCTTGGTCTCGAAGTCCTTTTTCACCGGCGCTAGGCGCGCGGCGAAGACTTCCTCGGCCTTGCCCTCGGTCAGCAGCTTGCCCTCTTCGAGTTTGCGCTGCTGCTCCTGCAATTCGCGCACCTTCACCGGGTCGATGCCCTCGAACTTTTCCAAAAGTTCCTTGTTCTGTTTCAACAACTGGATGTTGTTGTTGCGGAAGGTCTTATGTTCCTCCGCCGAGACCACGCCTTCCACCGGCAGGTGGAATTTGCCGTCTTTTTCCACATAAAAGCTCCGCAGCGCCTCCGGCACCGCCTCAATCGTCTCAACAACAACCTGCAACGTCATTTATTCCCCTCCGGGGTTAAAGCAGCCAGCTCCGCCGGCTCCTTGGGTTACGCCACCACGGCCAATGCCGCGGCAGCAGCCTTCGCGGCGGCGAGCTTTTTGGCCTCGCCGTCGAGATCAGTGCCAGGCGGCAACATGTCCGCCTGGTCCAAACAGAACAAAAACGCATCCAGGCTCATCGCGCCCGCCTGATACGCCGCCACCATGCCCTGCAAGGTCTGCGGGTCCAGCTTGGTGTCGATAAAATCCCGGTTCAGGTGCAGCAAAATCTCGCCCGCTTCGCCCAGCCAGTCCCGCGCGAAGGTCAGCGCCGCCATCAGCGTCTCTTCCACGCTGCTCACCACGCCCATCAGCAGCGAATTCTCCGCGCTGGTCCTTATCCGCGCCGTCTCCGCCGCCTCCACGCCCTTCTTGCCGCCCGCAAACACCGCGGCGCCCAGCACCGCCATTTGCTGCTCTTTCTGCTCCAGCCCTTTCTCCAGGCTGCCCAGCCCGGCGCCGGTGAACTCCGCATACCCCGCCTTGCACTGCGCATCCGGCAATTTAATCACCGCGCCGGCGCCCACCACAATCGGGCTCTCATCCGTCACCCCGGTCACATACAACGTCGGCAGCGCGGTAAAATGGCGCCCATGCGCCAGGTCCGCCGCCTCGCAATAATGGTGGAACGAAACGTTCACCAACCCCAGCAGTGGCGGCTTGGCGATCTTTGCCGTGCGCCCAACTGGAGAAACCCAAAACCACGGCAATTGCTGCAATGGCACAGCACGCCGGTCAGGCACAATTTCTTCATAAATTTGCCATTCATTGCCCGAGCTCCCGGTCTGCCGGCGCCAAAGCGTCACCCGATAAATCCCATCCTCAAGCCGCGCCAAGCGCAATTGTTGCACAGCGACCTGCTTGAATGGGTCCGAGGCATCAGATGCGTACACGGTTTCACTTAGCACCACGCCGCCATCCCACCAGTTCAGGATGTTCTCGGCCGCGTAAAATGCCAAATAAGGCCGCGCCAGGGCCGTATCCCACTCTACCAAAACTCCCCCACGGCCCATCAACAGAGCCTCGCCGGAAAGCAGTTTTTTAAACTCTGCGAGCCCGGTTCCATCGGTTGTCGCGTCGGATATCATAACCGCCAACCTACCCGGCAGTTCAATGCTGTCTTCTTTGCGGGAGATCGCCCCCACAAACCCATCAACCGTCCGGCTCACCGCCTCGTAATATGGCGCCCTGGCCAAATATGCCGAATACCCTGTTTTTTCCTGCGTAGGGTCAACCTTGGGCAAATAATACTCGCCCTTGGCCTTTACTGCGTCCTCGCCCTCATACGCATCCCGGCATCGCTGCCACCGCCCCAGGTTCGCGGCGTATTCGGGATGCGGCGATTCAATGCCCAAAGCTCAATACCCCAACCTCTGCACAATTGCCTTGCCGCCCTTGTTTCCCAACAGCGCGGCATACGCATCGCTCAGCGCATCAACCTGATCGTCATGCGACCCGTTCGGAAACACCTCGAGCTCGTCCTTGAACGCCCGGTTCCACGCTCCGGGCCGCAGCGCCAGGTTCCCCGCATCCGCCTGGCTCGCCACGGGCATCGCCCGCGTCACCTTGTTCCCGCTCGGCCGCACCACCTGCACCGTGTACCCGCCCAGCTTCGCCACCAGATACGAAATCTGCATCTTCCCGGCCTGACCTGGATCTTGCGGCAAGCAAATCGTCACCCCGCGCCCATCCGCTTCCGCCGTGCGCAAGATCAACTGCTCAATCGTCGCCGGCGTGCCGCGCTCCCGCGCCACGTCCTCAACCACCACCACATTCCCATCCAGCCCCAGCCGCACCCCAGCCGTATAGTCCGGGTCGCGCGAGCCAATCTTCTCCGTCGCCGCAAGGTCCCAAGCCCGGTACTTCCGCCCCGGCGCATCCGCCACCGCAACCCCAATCCGCTCAACCGGAAACAACGCCCCGCCGCTCGGCCCCGGCCGCTGCTGGTATTGCGACGCCCATTCCCGCTCGCCCGCCTCAAACCGCTGTTGCGCCACCGCCGCGGCGTCAAACCATTCCGGCCAAAGCAATTCCCCAGGCAACCGTCCCATCGGGTCGCCCTCTTCCTCGCAAACCGCCGGCAACTTCAAAACATGCCAACCCGCCGGCTGGTCCTGCAACAAACGACCCGCCAGATCATCCTCATGCCAGCGCGTCATAATCAAAATAATCCGCCCGCCAGGCTTCTGCCGGCCAATCACATCCCCCCGGAACCAGTCATAAACCTGCTTCCGACGCGCCGAACTGTCCGCATCCTCCCGCCCGCCAAACGGATCATCAATCAACGTCAGGTCAGACCGAGAACCCGCAACATTCGACCCAACCCCCGTCGCCTTGTACCGGCCGCCAAGCGAAGTGTACCAAAGCTCCTTGTTGTCGTTGGCCAACCCATACCCAAGAACCGCCTCATGCTCCCGGATCAGACCCTGCGCCTTCGCCGAAAAGTCCATCGCCAAACCCAAGTTCGACGATCCACCAATCACCTGCGCCTTCGGATGCCGCATCATAAAATACGGCGGAAAAAGCGCCGAACTATACGTCGATTTCGCCGAGCCAGGCGGCATCTGCACCATCAAACGACGTATCTCGCCGCTGCAAACCCGCTCCAAACGGTCAATCAATACCCGATGATGCCGAGCCGGCGCCAAGCCGTCACCAGCCAGCGCATACCCGCACCAACCCAAAAATGAACCCCGAGCATTCCGGTAAACCAACTCCTGCACTACATCAGCAGGCGTCAATCCAACCAACTCAAAAATCCTTTTTCAGATTTTATGAAAAAATTTTTAGCGGACCGGCGGGAAGCGCCCCGGCTCGGCCAGAAAAAGGGGTATGCCACCCACTCCTGGCTGGGTAATGGTCAAACACAACCTTTATAGGGTTGTGTATTACCTAAACAACCAGTTGATACTACTCACTTATTTGCGGGTCCACCTTGTCTTTTTCGCTGTTTTTTGCCTGTCCAGCAATTGAGACATCAACCTGCTGGCCAAAGCCCTCGATCAACGGCCCGGACAAACCCAAACGCGCCGCATGAGCAAGCAGCTCGTCGTCACTCATGCCCCTGGCATCAGCCTTGTGGGTAATGGTCACGTTTTTTTGGTCCGCGTAAGCCGCGTTGCGCTTCCCCGCAATCCATTGCAAAGACCCGCTTTTGCCCTTGATGACCTGTGCCCAGGCGCTTGCACGTGCACCATCCAGCTCATCGGGCATAGGCGTATCCCAGATCGTCACTGACCTCTCAGCCAGCACGTGAGACCCGACCTCTCGGGCCCGCACGACCTCGGAAGAAAACCCTTGATCGTTAGACATTTGCACTGCAAACCATGCCTTTGAGGGCATGTCCGGGAGAGCATGTATCTCTGACTCAAACCACCCCTCTGCGACAAGTTGCAGAAAGCGTTGCCTGTGCTCTTGCCCATAGATGGCTGGACGGCCACCCGGATTGCTCTGGACTACGTCTGACATGGGTATGGCTTTGCCTCTCTCCCAAGAGATACCTTGGGGAGATTGAGGGAGGTGTTGATGAGATAGAGGATGGCGGGTAGGCACGCGGACAACCCGATTCTGTGCTTTTTTTGCCGCGTCGCTGGCGGAAATGTCAAGCCTTTTTTATTTGTGGTTTATTTCAATGGTTTACGAACATTTTTAGGGATGCGCATTTTTTGCTTGACTTGTCCTATTTTTGGTGTATTTATGTGCTCATGGATGGGCGCTCATGCCCGCCATTATCGAGGGATTTACCCAGATGGTTGCATTTTCGATTGCCGTTGAGCCGGTGGTGGCTTAGATGGCACGCTTTATTTTTCGCTGCACCCAAAAGTCTTGCAAACACGTTTACGCACGGGACTATTCCGCCAAACGTGTCCCCATGGGATACGGGCGCGTCACATATCGGTTTGAACGCATAACCGATGACGCGCGGATTTTTACACCCTCAAACGATTCTTGGTGCCCTGCCTGTGGGTTGCTGAGCGGTGTGAGCAAGCGCGTTGAGGGCGTCAAAACTGATCATCAGTGCGATGCGCGCTGCACTAACGCCAAGGGCCATATGTGCGAATGCTCGTGCGGCGGCAAAAACCACGGCGCCAGCTATCTGATCTGTGAGCCTGTGCTAACAAATGTGCTGTCATGATCGACCGCGCGGGATTGAGCCAGGCGCTGGCCAAGGCGATTGCTTACAAGCTGTGCGGCAAGGACGTGGACGCGGCGGAATGGGCGCGCAAGCTGGTGCGCATGCTCGGGCTGGCGGAGATATTGAAATGACCCAGGACATTTACGCGGAAATCACCGCGCGGATTATCGCCCAAGTGGAAGCCGGCATTTTGCCGTGGACTCAACCATGGAAGCGCACGGGTGAGGCGGTTTCTGGGTTTCCTGTCAATGCGCGCACGGGCCGCGCATACAGCGGGGTTAACATTCTGTTGTTGTGGATGGCGCAGTTTGAGCGGGGTTACCGGTCCAGTTCTTGGGTGACGTTTAAGCAGGCCCTGGATATGGGCGGCAACGTGCGCAAGGGTGAGCGGGCCAGCATGGCGGTTTTTGCCGACCGTTTTGTCCCGGCGGCCGAAAAGGCCCGCGCCTTAGAATCTGGTGAAGATGCGCGGTCCGTGCCGTTTTTGAAGCGGTTTACGGTGTTCAATGTTGATCAATGCGACGGGATAGGCGAGATCACTGGCGAGGCGCCGGACGTTTCGATGATCCGGCCGAATGCCGCCGCGCTGATTGCTGCCACTGGCGCGGATATCCGCATCGGTGGCGATAAAGCCTGCTACGTGCCAAGCCAGGATTTCATCGCGTTGCCGCCGCCGTCAAGCTATTTTGAGCCGGTTAACTGGCATCGGACGGCATTCCACGAGCTGGGGCATTGGACCGGCGCTAAGCACCGCCTGGCACGGGATATGTCTTCGGGCGTTGGCTCACATGGGTATGCGCGAGAGGAACTGGTCGCGGAAATGTGCGGCGCGTTTGTTTGCGCGGCAATGGGCATTACGCCAACGGTGCGCCACGCGGATTATATTGGCGCATGGCTGGCGGTGCTGAAGGAAGACAGCCGCGCGATAGTCCGGGCGGCATCCGCCGCGAGCAAAGCCGCGGATTTTGTCCTGGCATTCCGCGCGGCTGAAACGCCGGTTAGACTAGCCGCATAAAAAACATGGTGCGCTTCAAAATAGTTGTTGACGCGCCCTATTTTTGGTGTATTATGCAGTTATGGATGGGCGATTATGCCCGCCATTATCAAGGGAGAGACCCATGAGCAACGCTGGATATATTTACAAGGTGATTGACACCCATACGGGTGCGGTGATGGGGACATATACGTCCCGCATCCGCGCCACGCGCCGCGCTGACGCACTCGACAATGCCTATGGCGCGATTAGGTTTGCCGTGCGCTCGGAGGTGGTATCATGACCAGTTTCGTGGTGTACAGCGCCGAGAGCCCTGACGGCGTGCCATCTGCCCGCCTGCTCACCATGGAGGAGGCAATCAATTGGATTGAGGAGGAAATTGACGATACCGTAGAATGCGAAAGCGTGCTCGACAACCGGGGTGGATTCGAGGCCTGGGAAGTTTGGCCCGAAATGTGGACAGAGGAAGATGCTCCATACAAAATCGTCAAGGAGGGCTAGATGATCGAATGGTATCAACATTTTCGCCGGCTCGGATGGGGCAGGGTAGATGCGATTATCGAGGCTTGGGCCTATCGTGGGCGGCGTTTGAGGTGAGGCAAAAAACTCAGAGGGCGTCAAACTTTTTGCTTGACGCCCTAGTTTTGATGTATTATGAGGGTTTTACCCCAGGGCGATCATGTCCGGGCAGTTTTGGGCGACACGCACATGGCAAAGTTTACCTCTTCCGATTTTAAAGCAATGTACGCCGGTTTCCAGGCCGCGATGACGGAATGCGAGCGCGTGACCGGCCGCACCTTCCGGGCGCAACGCGACTGCGCGATATGGGTGAGCATAGCGGCCTATGACTGGACGGATCACCTGGGTTTTGCCCAGCGCGAGCGCGCGGTCAAAGAGTGGAAAGTCCCAGCATTGCGTTTTTGGCCGGGCGGCCAGCTCCCCGCGATGCTGGCGGAAATTGATACCGGCGCTAGGCCGGTTTATGCGGGCACATACGATGGTTTCCTGGCTGACATTCGGGCTTTTGACGTCAAAATTGCCGCGCTGTTTGATGTAGACTGTGACCGTGATCCAGCCAAACGGGCAAAGCGCGACCGCGCGCTGTCGTATGTCCGGGCGCAGCGTTATGCCGCATTGGCCGCGCAAGCCATTCCCGAACGCCCCGTGGTCACGCAGGTGGCGCAGGCGCCCGTCAAGGCGGCACGCCGGGTCACTAAAACCGCCCAGGTGGCGATTGAACAAACCCCGGAATTTCGCGCCGCGCTGCAGCGCGCCATCGCCGAACTGGCCGCCGCGCAACCCCCGCAACCCGATATCCAGATGATTGAAAGGGAAAAAACCATGCAAGAATTTCGTCAGTATGCTGAAGCGCCGGGCCGGGTGATACCCGACGGCGCGACCGTCATCACCGGGCCCGGCGGGGCGGTGTACCTGTACGAAAAACGCGGCGTGACGGGCAAGGGCAAGCCATATGTCCAGCATTACGCCAAAGCGTTCCGCCCAGGCGCGCGCAGGCCGGACTGGCACCACGTGTTTAATTCCGAGGCGGAGCGCGCGGCCCGCGCCGAGGCGTTCCTGGCGCTGGTTTGGGACCGCACCGCGGTCCCGGCTTAATCATCAACCGATTTTTATGGAGGATAAAATGAAAACCTACCAAATCGAAAACACGATCAGCGGCGTCATTTTCGGCAATTACGAGGGCGAGACCTCTTGGCACGCGCTTGATGCGTTTGCCCGCGATGCCGGATATGCCGATTATCAGGATGCGTGCGCCCAGGTGCCCGCGCAGCCCGGCGAAATCATTGCGGTCGAAGTGACCGGCGAAGCGGTGGAGGGCTGAGCCATGGCAAATGATGGCGGCGTATGGACGCTGGCTGAATGCTTCACGGAATGCGATGAGGTGGCGCAGGGCATTGCCGCGCCGTCGGGCGCAACCATGGATGAGTGCTTGGAGCTGGTCACGCTGGCCATGCCAGACGAAACCATGACAATCCGCAGCAATGTGGCGGAATCGCTCTATTTGCGCGCCCGGCGCGCGGCAAGTCACGATTTACGAAGTGGAGGGCTGAGCGATGTCTGACCATGGATATCTGACGATGTCAGCCCGCGACGAAACCATTATTTTTGGCTGGGGCGACACGGATGAAGAAGCGCGCGCAATGGCAGCGGCGCAATTCAGCGGCGTGGAAGCAAAATATCGCCCGCGCACGCAAACCCGGAAAGTATCGCGCACGGATTACGAGCGCCGGCTCGCCGAGTTTCGCGCCAAGCAAGCGGGGTGGATGTCATGAGGATCATTTACAGGGTTGGCCGGCGGGATTTTGATCGTCTTGATGATGCGGTGGAGCATGTGGCTGCCAAGTTTTTCCCCGGTTTGACTGTGGAGAGGGAGTGCGATTTGGCCAGCAGCGGCAAGCAGTGGGCGGTATTTGCGACAAATACGCCAGACGATTTCAGCTTGCCGGAATCCGTTGATGACGGCTCCGGCGCGGTCTTGATTTACGAGATAGAGGTTCAGATGTTGCACCAGGCCCCGGACGGCAAATTGACCCAAGGCCAAAAAATCAAAGCGATGCTGGAGGAGGTGGGCTGGTCCGGCCGTGACTTGGCCCGCCGCTGCGGCGTCAACGAGCGCACCGAACGCCGCTGGGAAGCGGATCAGGCGCCGATGCCACCAGAATGGTTCGCCCGGCTGGAATATATTGCCATTTTCCTACGGCAGTTCCCAAAACCGTGGAAGCAGCGCAAGCAGGCTGCGGCGGATTAACGGCGTTTGCCAATATCCGCCGGGTCCATATTGGAAATATTGTACCCATCGGCGATTTTTCGTTCGGGCACAAAATTCGCCCGCCCTTGGTTCAGCGCGACGACAACGCGCTGAATCGCCTTTGCGTGCCATGTTTCTATGGTCTCGTGGTGCCGCCCGAATTTCCTCCCCAGTGCGCGCCAGCTCAGGGCTGGATACCCGTCTTTACTGGTAATCGAACGCAGCACCACGATGCGGCGCTCTACCTGGTTTGGGATAAAGCGCAGCCAGAGCGAAACTTCGTCCATTGCCGAAATATGGGCAGGCGGCGGCGTGGCTAGCCGTACTCTGGTTTCTTGGTCCGGCCAATCCATATCATCTTTGCCAACCTCGATCAGCAATTGTGATAATTCAGGCCGTAAATGCCGGGCGGGCACGCGCACCATGACCAAAAATGCCATGGCGAAGTTTTTGATCACATATTCGGGTGTCACGGGATTATCGCTCATTATCGTTCCTTATTCCGCCGTGGTTGCTGATTAGCGCGCGCTCTATGCGCCTGCCGATCCAGGCCATCACCGGAACGGACATGCTATTCCCAATGGCCCGGTACCGCGGCCCATCCGCCATCGGCTTGCCGCGAAAATGCACGGCTGTATGACCGTCCGGGAACCCCTGGAGGCGCTCCGTTTCCACCGGCATCAGCCGCCGCACGATCAAGTTATCTGCAATCGCCGGTAAATGCTGTTGAGCTGCCAATGGATGGCAGGGGTCGCCTGGTTTAGGGCTAGAAAAATTGCCGGGCGAAGTGATTTGGGTGGTATCAAACGCCAGCACGAGCGTGTCCTGATCGCCCTTGTCAGCGTCAGCGCTCAAGGACGGCGCGCCTGCAGCGGTCGCGCCGTCCTTCCCGCGCGTGAAATGGCTTGCTTTGAAAGCGAAACTTTCTTGGACCAAGAAAGTTTCGCTTTCAAAATCCCCATGTCCGGTGCCACCCTTGGCGCGTACGGCCGTCGCAACATCTATTGGGCCGGTGGTGTTGTTCCCGCCGAAGGCCAAAACGTGAGGCTTATCAGAACCTCCCTGGCTGGCGCGCAGCGCGCCAGCCAGATCGTCGCCAAGTTCGGCAGTTCCGCCGCCATCGCGGCCCCGTATGGCCACGGAAAGCGCTGTCACAGCTTGAACCGTGTTCCGGGCTTCCAGCGTGAAATCGATTTCACGCTGGAAGCCCTTTCCTTGCGGTCCAGCACCCGGATTTTCGCTCACCGCGCGCTCCTGAATCGCGTAAGTTTCGTCATCCTGTCCCGACAACAAGTCCTCCATCGCACTCGAAGTCA
>Ga0116226_10006762_pt1 | contig 10317 bp, 8 predicted proteins | sample S1TSphfallax_FD_89692 | JGI IMG/M metagenome (GOLD analysis project Ga0116226, IMG submission 89692) | Host-associated microbial communities from peat moss isolated from Minnesota, USA - S1T2_Fa - Sphagnum fallax MG | ecosystem: Host-associated > Plants > Peat moss > Unclassified | place: USA...
CCGGCTGGAGGCTGGCGGGCGGTGCGGCCCAGAATGGCCCGAGTGTCACCGGCTCGCCGGGGCCGGCGCGGAACAGATTGTCCGGCCGGATGGCACGGTGGGTGACGCCGCGGTCCGACAGTGCGTGCAGGGCGGCCGCGGCGGGCTGCAACAGGCAGCGCATGGCGTCGGCTTCCGACCAGGGGGCACATGAAGCGGCGGCGCCAGGGGGAGCGGCGGACAAAGCGGGGCCGGGTGGGGCGACGCAGAGGATAAACCAGGCCTCCTGGCCCGCCGGATCGCGGCCCGGCCCTTGTTCGAGCGGGATCATGGCATGAGCCACCGGGCTCGCACCGAGCCGGGTCATCACGCGGGCCCTCGGCGGCAGCTCGGGCCTTGTCTGCACCGCGACGAGGTGCCGGGACGGCTCACGCCGGTCCAGCGCGGCATAGGCGCGCAGGCCACCCAGCATCATCGGCGCCGGACGGGCGCTGTCCAACTGGTAGTAGGCGGCGATGGTGCCAGGCTCAGTCATGCGCCGCACGTTAGATGCGGCGGGTGAACGGAAGGTTCAGGCTGCAGGGTGGGGTGCGAAGGGCACCCCATCCTCCTAATCCTGGAACGGATCCCGGACCATCACGGTGTCGTCGCGCTCAGGGCTTGTGCTGAGCAGGGTCACCGGAGCCTCAACCAGCTCTTCGATGCGGCGCACATACTTGATGGCTTGTGCCGGCAGCTCGGCCCAGGAGCGGGCGCCGCGGGTGGATTGGCTCCAGCCCTCCAGCGTTTCGTATATCGGTTCTGCGGCTGCCTGCGCGCCTTGAGCGGCGGGAAGGTGGCGGAACACCTGGCCGGCAATCCTGTAGCCGGTGCACAGGCGCAGTTCGCCGAAACCGTCCAGCACATCGAGCTTCGTAAGCGCCAGGCCGTGGATGCCGCCGACCTTGACCGCCTGGCGCACCAGCGCCGCGTCGAACCAGCCGCAGCGCCGGCGGCGGCCGGTGACGGTGCCGAATTCGTGGCCGCGATCGCCCAGCGTTTCGCCCACCGCGTCGGTGAGTTCCGTGGGGAACGGGCCGGAACCGACGCGGGTGCAGTAGGCCTTGGCGATGCCGAGGACAAAGCCGACCGCGCTGGGTCCCACGCCGGCGCCGCTCGCCGCGGTGGCGGCAACCGTGTTGCTGCTGGTGACGAACGGATAGGTGCCGTGGTCGACATCGAGCATCACCGCCTGTGCCCCCTCGAACAGGATGCGCTTGCCGGCGCGGCGCAGCGTGTCCAGGCGCTCCCAGACCGGTTCGACGAACGGTAGGATCCTCGGGGCGATGTCAAGCAGTTCAGTGAGCAGGGTGTCCTTGGCGAAGATGTCGGCGCCGAGGCCGTGCAGCAGGGTGTTGTGATGCAACAAGAGTTCGTCGAGCTTGGATGACAGGGTGTCGGGCTCGGCGAGGTCGCAGGCGCGGATGGCGCGGCGGGCGACCTTGTCCTCATAGGCGGGGCCGATGCCGCGGCCGGTGGTGCCGATTTTGGCGTCGCCGCGCGCTGCCTCGCGGGCGCGGTCCAGGGCGCCGTGCAAGGGTAGAATTAAGGGTGCGTTTTCGGCAATGCGCAGGGTTTCGGGGGTGACGGCGAGGCCCTGGGCGCGGACCCGGTCGATTTCGGCCAGCAAGGCCCACGGGTCGACGACGACGCCGTTGCCGATGATGCCGAGCTTTTCGCGCACCAGGCCGCTCGGCAGCAGGGAGAGCTTGTAGGTCTGGTTACCGACCACCAGGGTATGGCCGGCGTTGTGGCCGCCCTGGAAGCGCACGACCACGTCGGCACGGCTGGCCAGCCAGTCCACCACCTTGCCCTTGCCTTCGTCGCCCCACTGGGCGCCGATCACCGCAACGTTGGCCATTTTTCAGGTATCAGCTCTCAGCTTTCAGTTGTCAGAGCGGCTGCGGCGGCAACTGGCCGTCGGCTTCCGGCAGGACGTGGGTGCAGCGCAGGCGCCGGGCTTCGGCCAGGTTGTCCGCGACAGGCTCCAGGCTCGACAGGGTAGCAAAGCCCTCGGCGCGCAACGAGGCGGCGCGGGCGGCGTCACTGCCGGCGGGGAGGAATACGGTTGGGCGGGCGGCACGGGGGGCGGCGGCGCGCAGCACCGCGTCGGCGTAGAGGGTGAAGCCGGTGGCGGGCTCGCCGTCGCTTGAGGCGTAGCGTCCGCCGCGGCCGAGCTCTTCGTGATGGCCAGGTGCGAAGACGGTCAGCGCGAGGCCGGTGTGGTAGCGGAAACCGCGGAATTCGAGCGGGTCGATGGTCATGCGCACGTGCGCGGCTGCTTTGTGCACGCGGGAGACGACGTCGGCGAGGCGCTCGGCGAGGTCGCGGCAGGCGGTGGGGAGCCGGGCGTGCCGGAGTGCCTCGAGCGCGGGGGCCGCGGGGCCGGCAGCAAGCAGAAGATCCGTCAGCATGGGGGCCAATGTGCCACCGTGCGCGGCGACCGCGGCGGCATCCTTGCGGTCCAGCGCATGTTCCAGGGTGCGGCGGGTGACGCCATCCAGGCCGGCATCCTCCAGCAGTTCGGGCACCAGCGTGGGGAGCGTCAGATCGAGGCTGAAGCGGGCGAGGCCCATGGCGGAGAGGGCCTCGGCGGCGATCAGCATCATCTCGGCGTCGGCGGCGGCGCTGTCGGCGCCGATCAGTTCGATGCCGGCTTGCGGCACCTGGCGGTCGGTGCCCGGGCCGCTGCCGCGCACGCGGACGCATTGGCCGGCATAGGAGAGGCGCAGCGGCCGGGGTGCCGCGGCCACGCGGGTGGCGGCGATGCGGGCGATTTGCGGCGTGATGTCGGCCCGCAGCACCATCATGCGGTGGCTGTCCGGGTCCATGATGCGGAAATTCTGCTCGGCGACGGCGGCGCCGGAGCCGCGGGAGAAGGAGTCCTCGAATTCGAGGAGTGGCGGTTTGACGCGCTGGTAGGCGTGGGCGGCGAAGACGGCCATCGCGGCTTCGACTCCGGCGGCCTCGGTTTCGGCATCGGGCGGGAGGAGGTCTCGCAGGCCGGCGGGGAGAAGGGCCGGGTTTGGCGGGAATTGGTCGTCCATCGGGACGCTCATAGGGCGGGCGGGGCGGATAGGAAAGGAAGGAAGGAAGCAGTTCTTTTTTTCAAAAAAGAACTGCTCCCTTATATTTCCAACTCCAACCCCACCGAAATCGCCTGCCCAGGCGGTATATGGAAACGCTCAATCGGCGAAAGACTGGTCTGGCGCAGAAACTGGTAAACCGACAGCACCACGCCCCCGAGCCAGGAACAGTGGCGTGCCGAAATGGGCTGCGCCAGGATTACCACCGCCTCGTCCCATGCGAACGGCAGGGCCTTAGGCAGCACGTCGCCGATGCGGGGCGACTCCATGAAGCCAAACTCGGCGACCGCGGTAAAAATGCTGTCGCCGCTGTCTTCCACGGTCACGCGCTGGGCCGAGGGAACGTAGGCCGCGTTGCTGGAGTCGATGCGCAGCAGCAGGATGCGCTGATATTGGCAGTTTTCGCGCAGCCAGTCGTGGCGGCCGACCAGGGGGACGTGGTCCAGGTCGAAGGTGAGGAAGACGATGGTGCCGTCGCGGCGGGTGGTCCAACTGGTGACGCCGCGGCGGAATTTTTCCACCGGCATGGCCCATTCGGCGAGCGCGCGGCCGTAGCGGGCGCGGCCGACGGTCCAGGCCCAGAGGAGCAGGAATACGGCGAGGCCGATGGCGAGCGGCACCCAGGCGCCTTCCAGCAATTTGGCGAGGTTGGCGCCGAGGAAGGTGAGGTCGAAGGCCATGAAGCCGATGAAGACGGGCACGGCGAGCGCCAGGCCCCAGTGCCAGACCTGGCGCATGACCACGTAGAACACGATGGAGGTGACGGTCATGGTGCCGATGACGGCGAGGCCATAGGCGTTGCCCAGGGCGTCGGAGCTGCGGAACGTCAGCACGATGGCGAGGCAGCCGACCATCAGCAGGGCGTTGATCAGCGGCATGTAAACCTGGCCGCTGGTTTCCTCGCTGGTGTGGCGGACGCGGTAGGGCGGGGCGAGGCCGAGATTGATGGCCTGGCGCGTCAGGGAGAAGGCGCCGGAGATCAGCGCCTGGCTGGCGATCACGGTGGCGGCGGTGGACAGGGCCACCATGGGGTAGAGCCCGATGTGCGGGACGAGGCCGTAGAACGGCTCGGCGCCTGCCTTGGGATTGTGCAGCAGCATGGCGCCCTGGCCGAGATAGTTCAGCAGCAGGCCGGGCAGGACGACGACATACCAGGCCAGGACGATCGGGCGGCGGCCGAAATGGCCGAGGTCGGCGAACAGGGCCTCCACGCCGGAGAAGGCGAGCACGACGGCGCCGAGCGTGGCGTAGCCTTTCCAGCCGTGGGTGACGATGAAATTCAGGCCGGCCACCGGATTGAAGCAGGCGAGGATGGCGGGTGCGTGCACAAGGCTGACGAGGCCGAGGGCGCCGATGGCGATGAACCACAGCAGCATGACAGGGCCGAACAGGCGGCCGACCGTCTGGGTGCCGCGGCTTTGGAACAGGAACAGGCCGATCAGAATGCCGGCGGCGAGCGGCAGGACCACGGGCTTGAGCGATGTGGTGGCGACGTCGAGGCCCTCGACCGCGGAGAGCACGGAAATGCTGGGGGTAATGACGCCGTCGCCGTAGAGCAGGGCGGAGCCGAACAGGACGAGCAGCACGAGGGCGCTGGGCGAGGTGTTGCGCGGCGGGGGAGCGCCGCGCTGGATCAGGCCGAGCATGGCCAGCGTGCCGCCTTCGCCTTCATTGTCGGCGCGCATGACCAGCAGGGTGTATTTGACGCACACCGCCAGGATTACGGCCCAGACGATGAGCGACAGGATGCCGACGATGGCGTGCGGGTCGGAGGCCAGCGGCGGATTGTCGTGGAAGACCTGGCGCAGCGCGTAGAGCGGGCTGGTGCCGATATCGCCGAACACCACGCCGAGGGCGCCGAGCATGACGATGGGCAAAGGTTTTTGCGGCGACGCGGGTGCGTCCTGTAGCCCCGGCTTGTTCGTCGCGGAAGGAGCCGTGGTGCCGTCCGCCATGAAGGATACCCGCCATAAACGCTTGGCAGAACGTTCGCAGGGGAGCAAAGGTTGCACATTACCAACACCGATATCGCCGCGTTTGCGGCCGGCTTGCTGGCACTTCTGCTGTGGGCCGTGCTGCATCGGCTGACGTGGCTCGGCCGCGAGCTGGCGGATATGCGGCGGCATGCGGAACAGTCGGTCGCAGGGGCACGCAGCGACGCGGAGCAGATCTACAATTCGTTGCTTTCCAGCGAGCGCGCGCTGGCGGCGCGGGTGGGCGAGACGCGGGTGGCGATGGAGCAGCGGTTCGGTGATTTCGCGGCCCGCATGGTGCGCGAGCAGGGCGAGGCCCGGGTGCATATCGGCGAGAAAATGAATGCGATGGCCGACATGCAGGCGCGCCACATGGCGGAACTGCATCGCGGCCTGCATGAGACGCTGCACCAGGCGGTGGAACAGCAGATGACCGCGAGCTTCGCGCGGGTGCTGGAACAATTCACCGCAGTCCAGCAGGCAGTAGGCGACGTGCAGGCGGTGGCGGCGCAGATCGGCGACATGAAACGGATTTTCGCCGGCGTGAAAACCCGCGGCGTGTGGGGCGAGGCGCAATTGCGCGCGGTGCTGGATGATCTGCTGCCGGACAGCTACCTGGCCAACGTGCGCCTGCGCGACGAGAGCGCGGATGTGGTGGAATTCTGCGTGCGCATGCCGGGGCGTGGGGGCGATGAAAAACTGCTGCCGATCGACGCCAAGTTTCCTTTGGCGGACTACGAAAAAATGCTCGCCGCGGCGGACGTGGCGGATGCGGAAGCGGAACGTGGCGCGCGCCGCGCGCTGGAGGCGCGGCTGCGGCTGGAAGCGCGCAAGATCGCGGCAAAATACCTGCTGCCGCCGCTGACCACGGATTTCGCGGTGATGTATCTGCCGACCGACGGCCTGTATGCCGAGGCGGCGCGAATCCCTGGGCTGATCGACGATCTGGGCCGCCTGCATGTGCTGGTAATGGGCCCGAGCCTGCTGCCGGCGCTGCTGCGCACCGTGCGGTTGGGCTACGTGACGCTGGCGCTGGAGGAGAAGGCCGGGCAGATCGGCCGGCTGCTGGGGGCGGTTAAGCAGGAAATGTTGCGCATGGACGACGTTTTGGAAAAGCTGGCGCGCGGGGCAGGGACGTTGGGCAAGACGATCGAAGATGCGCGGCGGCGGACGCGGGTGGTGTCACGCAAGTTGCGCGATGTGGAGCTGATGGGGCCGGCCGACGCGGAGGCGGTTTTGGCGTTGGAAGAGGAGGTGGAGCTGCCTGGATAAATCCCGTCGCTGTGGCGGACCGTGAGGCCGGCGGCGGGAAGAAAGAAGTCCTTTTTTGAAATCGGGTTTTAGCTAGACGCTCACATGCGGGGTGAGCACGCCAATAATGTTTCCGGCGGTGTCGTGCACCCAGGCGAACTGGCGTCCATCCGGGAGCGGGATCGGACCGACCAGTTGCTTGCCGCCGGCGTCGGTGACGCGCGTGAGGGCGGCGTCGATGTCGTCGACGCGGATGTAGATGAGGACGTAGTTTTCCGGGGGGTGGCCGAGGGCGTTCAACATGCCGGTGGGGCCGCCCTCGTGGCCGCCGGTGATCAGGCGGGCGGAGCCGGTGTCGGCCGTCTGCCAGCCAAATACGCTGGAATAGAATTCGGCTGTGGCGGCGGTGTCCTTTGAGCCGATTTCGAAATGGACGACGGGTGAGGACATGGTGGCCTCCGGGATTTGAGGACGGTTGGTGTGAAACAAACTCCAGGTGGTGGGGGAAGGCAAGTGGTGGCGGGTCCTGCAAGGGTTTTTGCGGCCGCGGGGATTGAAGGGGTGGGATTGAAGGGCATCCCACCCTACGGATTTAATTGTAATATTTTAGCGGGAAGGTGATTGCGGTGTCTCGATTGCCGACGGGGAACGATGCGGCTTCGAAGCGGGGAGGGCCGAAATACATGGGGGCGTTGTTGGAGAAACCCATGCCTTCCTCCGGAAGGCCGAAAAAGCTGCGTTCCAGTTGGCCGTTGTCGTCTTCGTCGTGGAATGCTTCGGCGGCGTAGGTGCCGGGGGGGACGTTGGGGACGGTAACGAGGACGCGGCCGGCGTGGGCGGGGCTGTTGGCGAACCACGGGCAGTTCGGGTGCAAAAAGGTTTCGCGCGGGCAGATGGCGACGCGCACGTGGCCGTGGTCGTTGCGCACGCCGGTGACGGTGACCGATACGGTGGCCGCGTGGGTGGCGGCGGTGAGGGCGAGCCAGAGGAGCGGGGCGCGCATCAGCCTTGCGCGGTGTAGGCGCGGCCGCGCCAGGTGGCTTTAATGCCGAGGAGGGCGCGCAACAGGGCAGCCCATTGCAGAATGAGAAGCGTCGCGACGCCCAGCGGATGCAGGGCCACGCTCAGCCAGGATTGGCGGAAGCGCCAGGCCAGCACGGCGCGCAACAGATACGCGCACGTGCAGGCAGCGGCCGCGGGAGCGGCGGGGAGAAGGACGAAGGGGAGAACATGGCCGCCGGCGAGCAGGAGCGTCCAGATCGGCAAGGCAACGGGTTTGGCCATGCCTTCCGTGGCGTTCTTGGTGAGACCCTCCCATACGGCGGCGGCGCTGTCGTACATGCGGCAGGTTGCGAGGTCGGTGGCGTCGAACAGACCGGTCATGATGCCGGCGCGGCGGAAGGCGCGGGGTAGCATGAGGCCATCGTGCATGGACGCACCGATGGCGGCGTGGCCGCCGGCGCGCACGTAGGCCTCGCGGCGGGCGATCATCAACTGGCCGCAACCGGCGCCGAAGCCGGGCGATACGTCGCGCTGCATGCGGGCCATGGGGAGATATCCCAACAGCAGGAAATGAATGAGCGGGAGGAGGAGAAATTCGGCGAAACCCCGCGTGATCTGGCGGGGAAAGCCGCTGGCGAGGCCGATGTCGTTGCGTTGCATGAAACCGGCGATGCGGTTCGGGGCGTCCGGTGCCAGGCGCACATCGGCGTCGACGAACAGCAGCAGATCGTAAGTGGCCGATTCGGCCAGGCGTGCGCAGGCATGCTGCTTGCCGCTCCAACCGTTCGGCAACCCGCCGCCGAGAAGGACGCGCAGGCGCGGATCGGCGATGCCGGCGAGGATTTGTGCGGTGGCGTCGGTACTGCCGTCGTCGAGCACCAATAGTTCCAGGATGATGCCTGTGCTGGCCAACACGCACGCGGCCGCCGCGGCGATATTGTCGGCTTCGTTGCGTGCCGGTATCAGGACCGAAATGGAAGGTGTGCCTTGCGCGGGTGCGGGGGCGCGCAAGCGGCGGAGATTGTCGATGGCCAGCAGCAGGGGCGCGGCAGACAGGGCCAGGCAAAACCAGGCGATCATGTGGCCGATGTTTCGCGGCGGGGCTTGCGGAAGAACAGGCCGGTTTGCGTGATGCCGGGCAGAACGGTTGTGAAAAGCGACCGATCGCGGCTCGCACTTTCTTGCGCAAGGGCGTCCATGGAAGCGGTCAGGGCGTCGGTGAGGCGAGCGGTCCAATTGGCGACGCGGCCGGGGCCGCCTTCTATTGGCTCGCCGAAACGGAGGAGGATTTCCGGGCGGCTTTCGTTCCAGAAAACGTATTCCAGCGCCAGTGGCAGCAGGATGATTCCGGGCACGTCGCGCGCCAGATGCGCGATGCCTGGTTGCAGGTGGCGCGGCCGCGAACGGGCGTCGGTAAAGGCGCCCTCGGCGGTGATCCACAGGGCTGTGTTCGGCCGGGCGAGGCCGGTTCGCGCGAAGAGCAGGAATTTTGCGGCACCACGCACGCCGCGCTCCACGCCGAACACGCCCAGGCGGCGAAAAAATCCCCAGCGGCCGAGTTCGGCCGCGTCCATCGGGCCAAACCCTTGGCGTTGCGGAAAGAATTTAGGCAGAACGATCATGTAGACAACGGGGTCCCACCAGGAGGGATGATTGCTGTAGATGATGAGCGGCCGGCCATCGTGAAACGCCGGCAAGCCGGCCTTCGAGACGCGAATTGCACTGAACCGGAGCCAGACAAACACATGCAGATAGTAGCGAAAAGCCGCAAAAAGCACGGGTTTTCGCATTTGTAGCGGATGCAAATGAGCAAGAGTTTCCTGGTTCTTTTTTTCAAAAAGGAACTGCTTCTGTTTTTTCATTGCTGCTTCGAGGCGACAGCTCCCATATCCGCATCCAGCGAGTCCGCCGCGATCCAGCCGCTCATCAGCACCATTGGCATGCCTGGCCCGGGGTGCGCCGCCCCGCCGGCGAGATACAGCCCCGGCAGATCGCGGGACCTGTTGCCGGGTTTGAAGGCGCCGAACATCCGGCCGTGGCTCGCCAGGCCATAGATCGCGCCGTTCAGCACGCGGTAGCGTTCATGAATATCCTGCGGGGTCAGGGCCTGTTCGAACACGATACGGTCCTCGATGTCCGGCATCCCGCCTGTGGTTTTCAGTTTGTCGAGGATGACGCGGCGATAGGCGGGCAGCAGTTTTTCCCAGTCATGCCGCGGGCGAAGATAGGGCGTGTGCACGAGAACGTACATCGCCTCACCGCCGGGCGGGGCCACGTCCGCCTCGGTGCGCGCCGGTGCGGCCACGTAACAGGTAGGGTCGGGCGCCGGTTCACCCAGATCATAGATGGCGTGGAATTCTTCCTCCGGGTCACGCGAGAAGATGAAATTATGGTGCGCGAGATGCTCGTAGGCGCGGTTCAGCCCGAGATACAGCACCACGCCGGAGCAGGCCGGCTCGCGATTCCAGCGGCGGGAGAACGATTTTTCGGCAGCCCCGCCCACAAGTTCCTTGTAGGTGCGCACGCTGTCCATGTTCGATATGACGGCGGACACTGGCGTGATTCGGCCGTCCACCGTTTCGACGCCGCGCACGCGCCCACCGGCGGTGACGACGCGGTTGACCGCGAGGCCGGTGTGAAATTCCACGCCCAGGTCGCGCGCGAGCATTTCCAGTGCCACCGGCACCGCCCGCGTGCCGCCGATCGGATACCACACGCCGTCATGCGTCTGCATGTGGGCGATGCCGCACAGCACGGCCGGCGAGCCATATGGCGAACTGCCGACATATTGCACGAAATGATCGAGCATCTGCGCGACCCGGCCGTCATCCACCCGGCGGCGGATCTGGCCGGCGACGGTGGTGCCCATGCGCAGGCTGAGCACGTCACGCAGCGTGGCGAGGTCGAAATTCTTGGAGAGATCGAGCGTGTCGCCGATGCCCTCGACGCTGCGCCAGAAGAAGAATTTTTCGCTGACTTCGTGCAGC
>Ga0116226_10006763_pt1 | contig 10317 bp, 5 predicted proteins | sample S1TSphfallax_FD_89692 | JGI IMG/M metagenome (GOLD analysis project Ga0116226, IMG submission 89692) | Host-associated microbial communities from peat moss isolated from Minnesota, USA - S1T2_Fa - Sphagnum fallax MG | ecosystem: Host-associated > Plants > Peat moss > Unclassified | place: USA...
AAGGTCACTTCCTTGCCCTTGGCATTGGTCAAGCGCACCACCGGACGCAGATCCTTTCCGCCCGAGCCACGCTGCTTCGGATCCAACACCACGGTGCTGGTCAGACCGGTGACATCGTCCACCTGCGACGTGACGGTGATGCCGTCGACGAAGTCGGAGAACTTGATCATGCCGGCCACTTCCGTGACCACGGGGTGGGTGTGCGGATCCCAGTTCGCCACCGACTGCCCGGCGGCAACCACGTCGGCATCATTCACCGTGATGGTGGCGCCGTACGGGATCTTGTAGCGCTCGCGCTCGCGGCCGAACTCGTCGACCACGCCCAATTCACCCGATCGCGACACCGCCACCAGGTGGCCCTTCTCATGCCGCACGGTCTTGATGTTGTGCAGACGGATCGTGCCCTTGCTCTTCACCTCGACGCCGTTGGCCGCCGCCGCCCGCGACGCCGCGCCGCCGACGTGGAAGGTGCGCATGGTGAGCTGTGTGCCCGGCTCGCCGATGGATTGCGCCGCGATGACGCCCACCGCTTCGCCGATGTTGATGCGATGGCCCCGGCCCAGGTCGCGGCCGTAGCACTGTGCACACACGCCATAGCGCGTCTCGCAGGTGATGGGCGAACGCACCATGACCTGATCCACGCCCATTTTCTCGAGCAGTTTGACCAGCTTCTCATCGATCAATTCGCCGGCCTTGACCAGCACTTCGCCATTGGCCGCGACCACGACATCCTCGGACACGACGCGTCCCAGCACGCGCTCGCCCAAGCCTTCCACCACATCGCCGCCTTCGACGATCGGGGTGATCGACAGGCCGTTGACGGTGCCGCAATCGATCTCGGTGACCACCAGATCTTGTGCCACGTCGACCAGGCGCCGCGTCAGGTAACCGGAGTTGGCCGTCTTCAGGGCGGTATCGGCCAGGCCTTTACGCGCACCGTGAGTCGAGATGAAGTACTGCAACACGTTCAAGCCTTCGCGGAAGTTCGCCGTGATCGGCGTCTCGATGATCGAGCCGTCCGGCTTCGCCATCAGGCCGCGCATGCCGGCGAGCTGGCGGATCTGCGCGGCGGAACCGCGCGCGCCCGAGTCCGCCATCATGAAGATCGAGTTGAACGATTTCTGACGAACCTTGTTGCCCTTGGCATCGGTCACCTCGTCGGTGCCCAACTTCTCCATCATGGCCTTGGCAACCTGGTCGTTGGTGCGCGACCAGATGTCGACCACCTTGTTGTAGCGCTCGCCGTTGGTGACCAAGCCCGAGGAGTACTGCTCCTGGATTTCCTTCACCTCTTTGTCGGCGGTCGCCAGGATCTTGCCCTTCTGCTGCGGCACGACCATGTCGTCCACACCGATGGACACACCGGAGCGGGTCGCGTACTGAAAGCCCGTGTACATGAGCTGGTCGGCAAACACCACCGTTTCCTTCAACCCCACCGTGCGATAGCAGATGTTGATGGTCGCGGAGATGATCTTCTTGGTCATGTCCTGGTTGATGGCATCGAACGACAAGCCCTTCGGCAGGATCTCCGACAACAGCGAACGGCCCACGGTGGTATCCACCACGCGCGTGCGCTTCACCAGCTCGGAATCCTTGTCGGGCCGTGTCCACTCGGACAACCGCACCTTCACCTTGGCCTGCAGATCGATGCTGCGGCTCTCGTAGGCACGATGCACTTCGGCGACATCGCTGAACGCCATGCCCTCGCCCTTGGCACCGACCTTCTCGCGGGTCATGTAGTAAAGCCCGAGCACCACGTCCTGCGAAGGAACGATGATCGGCTCGCCGTTGGCGGGCGACAGGATGTTGTTGGACGACATCATCAACGCGCGCGCTTCGAGCTGTGCCTCGATCGACAACGGCACGTGTACCGCCATCTGGTCGCCGTCGAAGTCGGCGTTGAAGGCGGTGCAGACCAGCGGATGCAGCTGGATCGCCTTGCCCTCGATCAATACCGGCTCGAACGCCTGGATGCCGAGGCGGTGCAGGGTCGGGGCGCGGTTCAGCAGCACCGGATGTTCGCGGATCACCTCTTCCAGGATGTCCCACACCTCCGGGCCCTCGCGCTCCACCAGGCGCTTGGCCGCCTTGATGGTCGAGGCTTCGCCGCGCAGCTGCAGCTTGGAGAAGATGAACGGCTTGAACAGTTCGAGCGCCATCTTCTTCGGCAGTCCGCACTGATGCAGACGCAGCGTCGGGCCGACGACGATGACCGAGCGGCCGGAGTAGTCGACGCGCTTGCCGAGCAGGTTCTGACGGAACCGGCCCTGCTTGCCCTTGATCATGTCGGCGAGCGACTTCAGCGGCCGCTTGTTGGTGCCCGTGATGGCACGGCCGCGGCGGCCGTTGTCGAGCAGTGCGTCAACCGCTTCCTGCAGCATGCGCTTCTCGTTGCGCACGATGATGTCCGGCGCATTCAACTCGAGCAGCCGCCGCAGGCGGTTGTTGCGGTTGATGACGCGGCGGTACAGGTCGTTCAGATCCGAGGTCGCGAAGCGGCCGCCGTCGAGCGGCACCAACGGACGCAGGTCCGGCGGCAGCACCGGCAGAACCGTGAGAACCATCCATTCCGGCTTGTTACCCGACTCCATGAACGCCTCGATCAGCTTCAGGCGCTTCGACAGGCGCTTGATCTTGGTCTCGGAGTTTGTATTCGCCATGTCCTCACGGACCTTCACCACCTCGGAGGGCAGATCCATCGACTTGAGCAGCTCGTGCACCGCTTCTGCGCCCATGCGCGCATCGAACTCATCGCCGTGCTCCTCGATGGACTCGAGGTACATCTCGTCCGTCAGCAGCTGGCCGCGCTGCAGCGACGTCATGCCCGGGTCGACCACGACGAAGGCTTCGAAGTAGAGCACGCGCTCGATTTCGCGCAAGGTCATGTCGAGCATCAATCCGATGCGCGAGGGCAGCGACTTCAGGAACCAGATGTGTGCCGTCGGGCTCGCCAGTTCGATGTGTCCCATGCGCTCGCGGCGCACTTTCGACTGCGTGACCTCGACGCCGCACTTCTCGCACACCACGCCGCGGTGCTTCAAGCGCTTGTACTTGCCGCACAGGCACTCGTAGTCCTTCACCGGTCCGAAGATCTTTGCGCAGAACAGCCCGTCGCGTTCCGGCTTGAAGGTGCGGTAGTTGATGGTCTCCGGTTTCTTGACTTCGCCGTAGGACCAGGAGCGGATCATGTCCGGTGATGCGAGCCCGATCTTGATCGAATCGAAATTCTCGACCGGAACCTGCTGCTTGAACAACTTGAGTAAGTCTTTCATATCATTAAGCCTCGCTCTCTAGTTCGATGTTGATGGCCAAGGACCGAATCTCCTTCACCAAGACATTGAACGACTCCGGCATGCCGGCTTTCATTTCATGGTTGCCATCGACGATCGCCTTGTACATCTGCGTGCGCCCGTTGACGTCGTCGGACTTGACGGTGAGCATTTCCTGCAGCGTGTACGCGGCGCCGTAGGCCTCGAGCGCCCACACTTCCATTTCGCCGAAGCGTTGACCGCCGAATTGCGCCTTGCCGCCGAGCGGCTGCTGCGTGACCAAGCTGTACGGGCCCGTCGAGCGCGCGTGCATCTTGTCGTCGACCAGGTGGTTCAACTTCAACATGTACATGTAGCCCACGGTCACCGGCCGCTCGAACTTCTCGCCGGTACGGCCGTCGTGCAGGGTGGTCTGACCGGAGGTCGGCAGATCGGCAAGCGTCAGCAGGCTCTTGATCTCCTCCTCGCTGGCACCGTCGAACACCGGCGTCGCCATCGGCACGCCCTTCTTCAGGTTGCTCGCCAACTCGATGACTTCGGCATCGGTCATGGACTTGATGTCTTCCTTCTGTCCGCCCGTCTCGTTGTAGACCTGTCCCAGGAACTTGCGCAGTTCGACGACGGCTTGCTGGGCTTCCAGCATCTTGCCGATCTTCGCGCCCAGGCCCTTGGCAGCCCAACCCAGATGGGTTTCCAGAATCTGCCCGATGTTCATGCGCGACGGCACACCCAGGGGATTCAGCACGATGTCCACCGGCGTTCCGTCCGCCATGTACGGCATGTCTTCCACCGGCACGATGGAGGAGATCACGCCCTTGTTGCCGTGGCGTCCCGCCATCTTGTCGCCGGGCTGTACGCGGCGCTTCACCGCCAGGTACACCTTGACCATCTTGAGCACGCCCGGGGCAAGATCATCACCCGCGGTGATCTTGGCGCGCTTCTCTTCGAAGCGCTTCTCGAACGCCTTGCGCTGACCTTTCAAACGCTCGGATACGGTCTCGAGCTGGGTGTTGGTCTCCTCGTCCTTGAAACGGATTTCGAACCACTGCTCGCGCGGCAGATCCACGAGATAGGCCTCGTCGATCTGCGTGCCGGCTTTCAGTTTCTTCGGGCCCGCTTCCACGGCCTTGCCCTCGATCATGCCGCGCACGCGCTGGAACAAATCGTCTTCGAGAATGCGCTGCTGATCGGCCAAGTCCTTGCGGACCCGCTCGAGCTCCGCTTTTTCGATCGACAGGGCGCGCGAGTCCTTCTCGACGCCATCACGCGTGAACACGCGCACGTCGATCACCGTGCCGTCCATGCCCGGGGGCACGCGCAAGCTCGTGTCTTTCACGTCGGAGGCCTTCTCGCCGAAGATGGCCCGCAGCAGCTTCTCTTCCGGCGTCAGCTGGGTCTCGCCTTTCGGCGTCACCTTGCCCACCAGAATGTCGCCCGCTCGTACCTCGGCGCCGATGAAGGCGATGCCCGCCTCATCCAGCTTGGCCAGCGCCGAATCACCGACGTTCGGAATGTCGGCGGTGATTTCCTCAGGACCCAGCTTGGTGTCGCGCGCCACACAGGTCAGCTCTTCGATATGAATGGTGGTGAAGCGGTCTTCCTCGACCACGCGCTCCGAGATCAGGATCGAGTCCTCGAAGTTGTAGCCGTTCCACGGCATGAAGGCGACCAGCAGATTCTGACCCAGGGCCAGTTCGCCCAGGTCGGTCGAGGGACCGTCCGCCAGCACGTCGCCGCGCTTGATGGAATCACCGGCATTCACCAGCGGACGCTGATTGATGCAGGTATTTTGGTTCGAGCGGGTGTACTTGGTGAGCGAGTAGATGTCCACGCCGGGTTCACCGGCCGTGGTCTCGTCGTCGTTGACCCGCACCACGATGCGCGACGCATCGACGGAGTCGACGCTGCCGCCGCGCCGCGCCACCACGGTGACGCCCGAATCGATGGCTACCGCGCGTTCCATGCCGGTTCCCACCAGCGGGGTTTCAGAACGCAGCGTCGGTACCGCCTGACGCTGCATGTTCGAACCCATGAGCGCGCGGTTCGCATCGTCGTGCTCGAGGAACGGAATCAGCGACGCCGCCACCGATACGATCTGCTTCGGTGACACGTCCATGAAGTCGATCTTGTCGGGGGACGACAAGGTGAACTCGTTCTGCGTGCGGCATGAGATCAAATCGTCGGTGAATTCACCCTTCTCGTTCAGGGTGGCGTTCGCCTGGGCGATGACGTACTGGCCTTCCTCGATCGCGGACAGGTAATCGATCTGATCGGTTACCTTGCCGTCGGATACACGCCGGTACGGGGTTTCCAAAAAGCCATAGTCGTTGGTGCGCGCATAGACGGCGAGCGAATTGATCAAGCCGATGTTCGGACCTTCCGGCGTCTCGATCGGGCACACCCGGCCGTAATGCGTGGGATGCACGTCACGAACTTCGAATCCGGCGCGCTCGCGCGTCAGGCCGCCTGGGCCCAAGGCGGAAACGCGGCGCTTGTGCGTGACTTCCGACAGCGGATTGTTCTGGTCCATGAACTGCGACAGCTGCGAGGAGCCGAAGAATTCCTTGACCGCCGCGGCCACCGGCTTCGCGTTGATCATTTCCTGCGGCATGATGGGCTCGCTCTCGGCGATCGTGAGGCGCTCCTTGACGGCGCGCTCGACGCGCACCAGTCCGATGCGGAAGGCGTTCTCGGCCATCTCGCCGACGCTGCGCACCCGCCGGTTGCCCAGGTGGTCGATGTCGTCCACATGGCCGTTGCCGTTGCGGATGTCGATCAACGTCTTCATCACCTCGATGATGTCTTCCTTGCTGAGCACGCCGGAACCCGTGATCTCGTCGCGTCCGACGCGGCGGTTGAACTTCATGCGGCCCACCGGCGACAGGTCGTAGCGCTCGCTGTTGAAGAACAGGTTCTGGAACAGGTTTTCGGCGGCATCCTTGGTGGGCGGCTCGCCGGGACGCATCATGCGATAGATCTCCACCAACGCCTCGAGACGCGTCTTGGTGGGATCGATGCGCAGCGTGTCGGAAATGAACGGACCGCGGTCCAGATCATTGACGTACAGCGTCTTGATTTCGGTGATGCCGCTCTCGATGAGCTTGGCCACGGTCGGCACGGTGAGAATCTCGTTGGCCTTGGCCAGGATCTCGCCGGTTTCGGTGTTGACGATGTCGTGCGACAGCACCTTGCCCTGCATGTACTCGGTCGGCACCGGCAGACGCTTGATCTGCGCCTCTTCCAGCTCCTTGACATGCCGCGCCGTGATGCGGCGGCCTTCCTCGACGATCACCTTCTTGCCGACGCGGATTTCGAACGCCGCCGTCTCGCCGCGCAGACGCTGCGGAACGACTTCGAACTCGATTTCCTTCTTCGACAGGTGGAACACGTTCTTTTCGAAGAAGATGTCCAGAATCTGCTCCTCGGTCAAACCGAGGGCGCGCAGGATGATGGTCACGGGCAGCTTGCGGCGGCGGTCGATGCGCGCGAACACGCAATCCTTCGGATCGAACTCGAAGTCCAGCCACGAGCCGCGATACGGAATGATGCGCGCGGAGAACAGCAATTTGCCGGACGAATGCGTCTTGCCGCGGTCGTGGTCGAAGAACACGCCCGGGCTGCGGTGCAGCTGCGACACGATGACACGCTCGGTGCCGTTGATGATGAACGTGCCGTTCTCGGTCATGAGCGGCAGTTCACCCAGATACACTTCTTGTTCGCGCACGTCCTTGACGGGTTTCTTCGCACCGCTGGCTTCCTTGTCGAGCACCACCAGGCGCACTTTCACGCGCAGCGGCGCCGCATAGGTCAAGCCGCGCAGCTGGCATTCCTTCACGTCGAACACCGGCTCGCCCAAACGGTAGCTCACGTACTCGAGCGTGGCGTTCCCTGAATAGCTGGAGATGGGGAACACGCTGTCGAATGCCGCATGCAGGCCGATTGCGTCGCGTTTCGATTCCGCGACGTCCGCCTGCAAAAATCGCCGATAAGAATCCAATTGGATCGCCAGCAAGTACGGCGTACCGAGGATGCTCGGCCGCTTGCCAAAGTTCTTGCGGATGCGCTTCTTTTCGGTGAAAGAATAAGACATGTGCGTGCCTTCCTGAGCGCCGTTGGGCGCCGATATATCTACCCGTGAAAAACTAAATCAAAACCACAGCCGATGGCCGCCGCAGACTTTGCGGCAGCCATCGATCTGTGCATATCGACAATAATCACTACTTGATGGCAGCCTTGGCGCCGGCGTCTTCGAGCTTCTTCTTGATCGTCTCGGCGTCCGCCTTCGGAATGCCTTCCTTGACGGTAGAAGGTGCACCCTCGACCAGGTCCTTCGCTTCCTTGAGGCCAAGACCGGTGATCTCGCGGATGACCTTGATGACGCCGACCTTGTTGGCGCCGAATTCGGTCATGGTCACGGTGAACTCGGTCTGAGCTTCGGCCGCAGGTGCCGCCGCAGCGCCAGGGCCGGCCGCCGCTGCCGCTACCGGAGCCGCCGCGGTGACGTTGAACTTCTTTTCCATATCGGCAATGAGCTCGACCACTTCCATGACGGTCATCTTGGAAATGGAATCGAGGATTTCGTCTTTCGTAACAGCCATTATCGTCTCCAAATAAAGGGGGCCAATGGGCCCAAATCAGGATTAATTCGCCGCCGCCTCGGCTGAACCGCTTTTCTTGGCTTCAAGAACAGCGGCCAGCGTCCGCACCAACTTCGAGTTGGGGGCAGCCAACGTGCCAACAAACTTAGCTATCGGCGCTTTCATGACACCCAGCAGCTGCGACACGGCTTGCGCGCGCGTGGGCAATGAAGCCACACGCTCGAGCGAATCGGGCTTGAGCAGTTGCCCGCCCAACGACACCAATGTCGGCACCAACTTGTCATTGTCCTTCGAAAACGCCTTGACGATGCGGGCAGCCGCGCCCGGGTCGTCGTTGGAGAATGCGAGAACAACGGGGCCTTTCAGCGCCGGAGATATGCACTCGAAAGAGGTGCCGGCGACCGCCTTGCGCGCGAGCGTGTTCTTCACGATCCGCAAATACACCCCTTCCTTGCGCGCCTTCGCGCGAAGATCGGTCATTTGCGTCACGGTCAGGCCACGGTTCTCTGCGCCCACCACGGACAGGGCTTTCGCCGCGACCGCGTTGACTTCCGCCACCACCACTTTCTTCTCTTCTAACTTGAGTGCCATATAGGTCTCCGGTAGAGAAGCATCACAAGGTACGAGCGCCGCCGTCCGTACCCACCCTTTGAGTTCTTTTTAGGAACTCATCGGTGCGACCTTCACCAGGCAAATCCTGATTCAAGGTCCCACCATCTGCGCCGGCTGTCTTTAAGGGCTGCAAGTCGCCCGCCTGCGGTCTTCGACGGTGAAAACTTAAGTCTTCACCAATCCCAAACTCGATTGATCCACCGTCACTCCCGGCCCCATGGTCGAGGAGACGGTCATCTTCTTCAGGTAAACACCCTTGGAAGTGGCCGGCTTGATCTTCTGCAGATCCGCAACCAGCGCCAGCAGATTTTCCTTCAAGGCGGCCGGTTCGAAATTCGCCCGGCCGATCTGCGCGTGCACGATGCCCGCCTTGTCGGTGCGATAGCGCACCTGACCGGACTTGGCGTTCTTCACCGCTTCCGCAACGTTCGGCGTCACCGTACCGACCTTCGGATTCGGCATCAGGCCGCGAGGACCCAGGATCTGGCCGAGCTGCCCGACGATGCGCATGGCATCGGGGCTGGCGATCACCACATCGAAATCGATCTGCCCGGCCTTGACCTTCTCGGCCAGATCGTCAAATCCAACGATGTCCGCGCCGGCGGCCTTGGCCGCCTCGGCGTTCTTGCCCTGCGTGAATACGGCCACGCGCACGGTCTTGCCCGTGCCGTGCGGCATCACGGTCGAGCCACGCACCTGCTGGTCCGACTTGGTGGCATCCACGCCCAGGTTCACCGAGACGTCCACCGACTCATTGAACTTGGCAGTGGCGAATTCCTTCACCAGCTTCAGCGCATCGTCGATTGCATAGGCCTTGCCCGGCGGCAGTTTTTCTTTCCAAGTCTTGGTTCGTTTCACCACGGTTGCCATGTCACACCCCCTCCACGTCGACGCCCATGCTGCGGGCACTGCCTGCGATGGTGCGCACCGCCGCATCCAGACTGGCGGCGGTCAGATCCGGCATTTTCACTTTGGCGATGTCCTCGAGTTGCTTGCGCGAAATCTTGCCGACTTTCGCCGTGTTCGGCGTCGCGCTTCCCTTCGGGATGCTCAATGCCTTGGCAATGAGCACCGACGCCGGCGGCGTCTTCATGATGAAGGTGAAACTGCGGTCGCTGTAGACCGTAATCACTACTGGGGTCGGCAATCCCTTTTCCAAGGCCTGAGTCTGCGCATTGAATGCCTTGCAGAACTCCATGATGTTCACGCCCTGCTGGCCCAATGCGGGCCCCACCGGGGGTGAAGGATTGGCTTGGCCGGCAGGGATCTGCAGCTTGATATAGCCAGTGACTTTCTTCGCCATCTAAAACTCCTGTGGGTACAAGCGCCCCTCCCTTTCGGAAGAAGCTCCCCGGTTAAATCAACCTTTCTCGACCTGCGAGAAATCCAGCTCCACGGGCGTCGAACGGCCCAGGATCTGCACCGCCACCTGCAGGCGGTTCTTTTCGTAATTCACGGACTCGACCACACCGTTGAAATCGTTGAACGGGCCATCGGTCACGCGCACCACCTCGCCGGGCTCGAACAACACCTTCGGCTTCGGCTTGTCCACGCCCTCCTCGACTCGGCGCAAAATGGACATCGCCTCCTTGTCGGTGATGGCCGCCGGCTTGTCGCTGGTGCCGCCGATGAAGCCCAGAACCTTCGGCACTTCCTTCACCAGATGCCAGGTGTCCTCGTCCATCTCCATCTGCACGAGCACATAGCCCGGGAAGAACTTGCGGTCGGACTTGCGCTTCTGTCCGTCGCGCATCTCGACCACTTCCTCGGTCGGCACCAGGATCTCACCAAACTTCGCGTCGAGGCCGGCGCGCTTGACGCGCTCCTTCAAGGACTCC
>Ga0116226_10006764_pt1 | contig 10317 bp, 6 predicted proteins | sample S1TSphfallax_FD_89692 | JGI IMG/M metagenome (GOLD analysis project Ga0116226, IMG submission 89692) | Host-associated microbial communities from peat moss isolated from Minnesota, USA - S1T2_Fa - Sphagnum fallax MG | ecosystem: Host-associated > Plants > Peat moss > Unclassified | place: USA...
ATTGGATCAAGATGATGAAATGTAGAAAGAAAAATCAACAAAAATCAAGTTTGAATATCCCTTTGGTTGAAATGAAACAATTTTTTTTCAAACTCCAACAATTGTATGTACAATTGCATTGAAATTTTTTTTTTAATTGCATTAAAAGCTTGAAACAAACATTATTTACTATAATGTTGCATATTACACAAAATAATAGCAACATCATTTTGATCAATTATAGACAATGTGATTTTACAATTAGTTAGGTTGGAAAATTGATGGCCACTAAACATTGGTTACAATACTTTCCCATTTGTCAATTTTGGACATGACCTTTCTTAACACATTAGAACCTTTAACGAAATCTCAAAAACACAACTCATGATCATCATGCAATATTAGTTGAAACTTATTTTTATTCAACAAAGTTTGATTGCATGTAATAGCAACCTTCAACTGATCACCATGATTATTCACCTTCTTCAAGCTAGATCTCTATTTTATTTCCTAGCATGATTTTCCATCACCATTGTCAAAAAACACAACGCCTCCAAGTTTTATTATAAAATACATTATCAAAATCATTGCACATATATTGAAAATGGACACACTACAAAAGCAAAATTCAAATTCAGCAATTCAAAATTTCAACAATCATAAATGTATTCAATTTTTTGAACATGTGCAATTCTTCATTGAAGACTTATTTTTAAATAAAATGGTGGTCACCACTAACATCAATTGATACCATTACATAGCTCAATTTTTCATATCATTGTTTGTTTGGTTATACCTATAATTAATAAAGACACAATGAAATTTACAAAATTTGCAAAACACAATCAATTTGTAGCCCTTGGTCTACAAAGATATTACCGCAAAAAACCAAAAAACTCATAGTTTGAATAGTTTTTCAGATCGTTATATCCCTTGACACCTTGATTCTAAATTCAACATGAATGAAGGCATTTAACATCCTTGTTATCGCCATGCTTCAACTAGTTTTGTAGGTGACACACTTTCATTTGAATTCCATAGATCTTTTATGAATCACATGCTCAACAATCTCAATGTATATTTCCCTCGCAATTTTTTTTTTTTGAAATGCAATGTCAAAGCCAACATGACAAGCAATTGGCACCCCCCAAGTCAAGCTCATTGGCAAAGGAGCAAATGAACTTCATTCGCATGCCACTAGATTTGAACCCATGCCCTTTTAGGTCCCAAGGTCTAATAATGAGTTATACCATTAGGCCCCCACAAGAGTTTTATTAAACCAAACATGTTATTCCAATCCCAATGACTTCATTATTTAATGTTAAAAACAAGGGATGCATCCCAATTTTTGCAAACAATGATCACTATTGCTTCATCAAGGCCTTGTATGTCTTCACAACATCCAACATGTAAGAATTGACAAAAAGATGATGGTCCTTTGTTTCATGTCAAACTTCCAATTCTTGAAAAAACCTTATTGATAATTACAATGAAAAACCTTCAACAAAACTAAACAACAACAACAAATTATCACAAAAAAATAACCCAAAAAACTCAACAATAATAAAGGATTTAGACTGTAAAATACTAACTTCAAGACACATCAAATTCATCTTTATGGAATGTAAACCACATGCATTTAATGTCAAAAATTCTTTAAAACCACATACCACAAAATTACATGTATGAAAATAACAAAAATAAAAAACAACACCAAAATTTTGGAAAGGTGGTTTGGCATTTTTCCCAACTCAACATTACACAATGTTAATATGTTTGACTTTTATATATATATATATATATTATCCTCCTCAAAGCTTTGAAGGACATAAAAATAACTTACATATAACAAAACATATGTAACATTGAATATATTCTTTAAATTTAACGATCCATAAATCCAAAAAAAAATGCATATATGTGAAAGCAATATAAAATAGACATCAAGGCCCTAATATGTAACAAAATTCATTTTGTTAAAAAACCAACAATTCACATACTCATTATCACCTCCCAAGGAGAACATTTAATGTAAAGTTTGGGATTTACATTCATCAAATGACCATTTTTAAGACGGTATTAACTAATTGTTCAACCTATTTTTTATAACCCTATTATTATTTAATTTTATAATATATACATATTAAATCCACCTTATATTAATTATAATCCATTATTCCAATTATTACATACCCTATATTATAATTAAATTAACAATTCAAAAAAATGTCCCCTATTTCACAAGAAGATTTTTTTTTTCTATACCCAAATTCATTAAGTTTTTACTGAAATAAAAAAAAAAATCACTAATGTGTAATTTGTATGGTTTTGGTTTTAAATGATTAGTTGATTAAAACATTTTTCGTGAAATGTTTTAAAATTATTTTAAATAGTTGCATGTTACATTAGATAATCTTTAATTACAAAATTATGACATGGATATATGAGGTTCCAAGTTAATATGACATGGAATAACACACCATGTCATCGTATAATTTATTTTTTCTAGTGGAATCACAAATGACATTTTTATCATGACATGTCATGACAAATTAACATGTTATGAAAAAAAAAAATGTTTTTTTTTCTAATTTTCTCGACAAAAATGTTTTGACAACATGTAAGCATGACATACATGTTTAAGTATTCACTATGATGTATATGTTTGTAAATTGCATTTGTACAAGATACATTAAGACATGCATCCATCAAAGATTGAACCTTCTTCCTCATGGAAACACACTAAGGTCTTAACCATCAAACCACTTTAACATTTCATTAATAACTATGAAATTTTTTAAGTTTATCATGTTTGGCATAAAGTGTTTAAAAAATTCAAAATTTAACCTACATTTTTTTCGCAAAATTTATTGAAATATGCTACAAATGAAAAGATGGTTTTGAAGCTTATTCAATCATGTGTTCAAACAAATTACTGTAATTTACAAATAAAAAATTTACAATGCTAAAAAAACAACTTAAAATAACATTTCATGAATAAATGAACAAATGTTTTTTTGGTGTAAATTGACGTAAAATCTTTGTAAATTCAATGTGAATTCAAATGTGCATTGATTAATTCTTTTATTTTTTATAAATCATTATATAAAGTATTTTCATTTTTTGAAAAATTACAAGTTTTTATTTTCCCCGATATGATTAGGAATAAATTTATTTAATTTTTCCTAAAATGTTGTTAAAATGGTAATTATCCATAAAAAGATTGCCACATTCAATTATACACAAGTTTTGTAATTAGAAACTTGTTTAAATCTTTCAATATTATGGGATATTTACGATATTTTACTGTAAACATTTGACAATATATATTTTTAATTTAACCCAAATTGTTTTTCAAAAAAATAGTTTTTTGATGTTCTTGCCCCCTTAAATTGAAAAACATTGGTCATAAAAAATTTATTAATTTAGTAATAAATATATTTATTTAATTATCAAGACCATATTTATTTAACAAGATTATTCATACACTAATTTTGGTTTCGAATTTTTTTAACTTGGCAATTCTTGCTGAAAAAAAATGGAAAAAATAGTGCAAATTCAAGGAAAAATGTAAACGACAAAAAAAACAAGCAAAACTATTGGGATCTAATTTTTGAATATATATATATTACTCCTAATGAGTAAAAAAAATTAATTTTTAAAATAATTTCAACCATAAACATATAAACAATTCCAACATCAAATTTATTTGAAAACTTTTAAGTTGAATATTTGAAATCATTATAAACCTTGTCCAACTTTTTGAAAAGTTAAAATAAATATTAATGATGTAACGGAGGATTTTTTTGTGTGATGAATTTCCACCATTTTGCAAACATAAAAAAGGCCATCAACATCAAAAAAATATTTTTTTATTTTCTTAAAAAATATTTTTAAAAAAATTATATAATTTTAAAATGGGTTTTAGGATTTGTAATCAAAATATTAAAATATTTTAACAAATTTTCTACGTCATATATCGCTTATAACCAAAACATGTTTAAATTTTCTTATGGATGATCTTGAAAAGATTACAAAATTGAAAAAATGAAAAGATTTAAAAAGTCATTGATGTCATTATTATTATCACCATTTAAAATTCATTCATTTATTTATTTTTAAATGGAAATTTTTATTTCGTCTTTAAATGTTTAAACATAAACCTATAACAAAACAAGCTTCAAGAAATTGATAAACCTTGTTCAAAATATAAGTAATAAATATAAATTATTGATAATTTTTCATACTAATATTTTAAATTTTTTAATTTTTAGTTTTAATCCATTTTTTTAACATGGATTTTTTTTTCATACTCCAAAAAAGAAATGGGGAAAAAATTAGGGATTATTTTTGGGTTTTTTTTGTGTGGTGTCATGAACATTCATAATAACAAATTTGTCCATGATGTCTAAAACAAACTAATGGGAAAAAAATCCATTCTAATTTACATAAATGTAAAAAAATATTATTATATGAAAAAATATAATTTAAAGGTTTACATGCATCCTAAACTTTATATGCATGAACATTTTGACCTAATCACTAACCCATTCAAATATAAATGTGAGACTTCCCAAATTTTTATACATCCATTTCAAAAAATTGTAGTCAATGCAAAATGCAACTCATGAGTGGTGGTTTCAATAAGATTATAATGGATGATTCAACTCATGTAAAAATGTTGATAATTAACAAAATGTGAAAAGATTCATTAAAGCATTCAAATATAAAATATTGAGTTGCATGTGTTTTAATATTTTTGAAAGAATCTCACCTTGTATACATAATTTTGATGTTGATGAAACATTATGAAAGTTTGACCCTATAACATAAAAACAACAAAAGTCATCACAAATATTCAAACACAAACAAGACATATGTAACATGATTATCATTAAAAAATCACATTTCATATATCTCTCATCATTATAAGTTAAAATAAACTTGTACAATCAACTTTTAAATTAAAATATATTTTCACATCCTTTTTTTAAATATATGTAAGTATATAAAAAACCAATAATCACAAATCTTTAACATCCAAAAATAAAAACCTTAAATATTTAAGAATAAAAGCAAAAACCTTAAACATCCAAGAACAAAAATAAGAACCTTCAATATCCAAGAATAAAAGTAAGAACTTTAAACATTTAAAACCAAAAATAAAAACTTTGAACAACCAAGAGTAAGAACAAGAACCTTTAACATTAAAAAAGAAACAACAAAAACTTTCAACATTAAAAAACAAGACCAAAAACCTTCAACCTTTTGGAAAACAAGAACCTTCAACCTTGAAGAACAAAAAGAAAAGCCTTCAACCTCTCTAAGAGCAAGAACAAAAACCTTCAACCTCCAAGAGCAAAAACAAAGGCCTTCAACTTCTCTAGGAGGAAGAACAAGAACCTTCAGCCTCCAAGAGCAAAAACAAAAGCCTTCAACTTCGTTAAAAATAAGAACAAGAACCTTCAACCTCAAAAAACAAAAGCCTTCAACCTCTCTAAGAGCAAGAATTAAAACCTTCAACCTCCAAGAGCAAAAACAAAAGACTTCAATTTCGCTCAAAGCGAGAACAAGAACCTTCAACCTCCAAGAATAAAACAAAAACCTTCAATTTCGCTGAAAGCAAAAACAAGAACCTTCATACTCTAAGAGCAAAAACAAAAGCCCATAAGCATAAATGCATGAAGGTCGTTGATGCATTGGGCATATATGTTGATATACTACCATTTGTCACTTTCTTAAAGGTTTCCCACCCAAATCTTTAAATTTAAAGTTGAAATATAGTTGCATACTAGTTGTAAACAAGTTGAAATGTCATATATATTAGACGATGGAAATGTATACATGTGGCATGATTGTATGTGTTACTCAAGGTCGTACATTTGTTGCAAACTAATCGTTGACTAATAACTAAATTTATCCTACTTTTGATGTAATTGTTACATGCGACTTGTCAACAAAATCAAACATGATTGACTACAATCATATATACAATGTGTACATTATATTATATAAATATACATCTTGCAACTAATTTGCAACTACAATACAACTCCTTGATTTTCTGACATGGCATTTTATTTTATTTTTGTCGTATTTTCATGGGATAGTTGTATATTAGTTGTATATTAGTTGTTTGGGAGCTCTAATTGTAGGGTAGTCTAGTTTCCATGAACATGATTTCTCAAAGTGCGTGGAGAAAGAATCAACATGCTAGTGATGGGGAAAACTTGACATGTGAGAAAAGATGAACAAACTAAAGATAAAGGAAATACAAATAAACCTTTTGAACTATAAGTGCCACAAGTTGAAAGCTAACAAAATTATGACAATGGAAAAGAAATCTATTGACAAATATGGCAGGACTATATCTATGGAATCTTTCAACCATAAATTGCATCCATCAAGCTATCAATGGAAAGTGAATAACTCACATGAAACTCAACGATTATATGCAATATTATTTCCATCTAAATAAATCCCAATCATTAACGCATAAAATGACAAGCTTGAATTGTTTGATGCAAATATTTGATATTATCCAAAAATCTTAATCCAACTACTAATCACCACCATCAAATTAAAAGAAAAAAACCTAATGCATTAAATATGAGAATAAAAATTTACATTAGAACAAAATTGCATCCATCTACATGTAACAATCTTGTCCATTCTCTAAATTAAAACATATGCATCATCAATTATGCACATTGACAAAAGATTATTCTAATATTTGAAGGTCTCAACCATTGATTTTGACAACATATCCAATCAATAAATCTTTTCAACATTCTTGTTTTAAAAAAAGGCCTTACCAAACCAAAAGATTGGATTGTGTTGTTCAACTTGTTTCAATTGGAAGGATTATGCCCATTTGATTTAACATTATTTGTTGTATTGCGTTTTTTTGGGCATCAGTGACCATTTGATTGATTAGATTACAACTACTCATGGTTAAATAAAAATCACCAATTGACAAATCGATCTCCATGGTAATTTCATTAATCTATATTATTGTTAAGTGATCAACCTAAACCTATCCAATGGAGAAGATTTAAAGCTTTCATTCAAAAGATAAACCGTAAAATTACACAATCAAATCCCAACCATTGATCCTTTTGGGAAATTAGTGTATCTTGAATATTGAAAGTACTATTTATATAGCCATTGATCGTTTTGGGAGATTGGTGCATCTTTACTATTGAAAATACTATTTAGATGATATCCATTATTCCATATTGATCACATTTATGCTCCACCTTCTCATGGTGAACACACTTACAATTTGGATCCAAACATAGTATTATGAACCACCAAAACACATAACTAAATCCTTGCACAATATTTTGCAAAATATGCTTAAAATCATGGTTCAAAAATCAAAATTTAAATTTTTAGAAATTATTATGATCTAAAAAGATGTTGCATTTTATTACAATATAAAGGTGTGCATTAAAAATGATTTCAAATATAAATTTCAAATCGCTTGAATATTTTAAAGTCTTTTAAATAACAAAAAATATTAGTCACATTGTTTAAAAAAATGTTTTTGGGTATTCCATATTCATTGGATTCATTTCAAATTTTCTAACATGTTCACATAACACATAAAAGATATTGTTGTACAAGTCAATTCAAGAATTTCAACATCAACTTAAATAAATATTACCTTGATGGAAAATAAGATAATGGTCACATCTTGTTTTGATTGCTTGAATCCAATTTGTAACCATTTTCACTTGTCATTATAATTAATTGACATGTTTTTGTGTTTTGATAGCAAATGCTCTTGTTGTATTTTGAACAAATCTAATCACAATGTCATTATTACTTGTTGGTATTGTGTCATATCCTTTAACAACTTTCACTATATTATTTTGTTTGTGAACCATCATGTTTTTATTATATTGAATAATTTGTTTGAACTTTTATAGGAAGTTCTTTTCCATTTTTTAATCTAATACATGAACTTTCTTTGTTAAAAATTTGTTATTGTTATTTTGATTATTATTATACTAATTTTATGTCTAATTATACTAGCTATTAATTTTTATATTGATGCATAGGTTCGATATCTCTCTTGAATTTGTGAAATTTATTCATTATACAATTTCACAGTATTGTTCATACAAAATATCAACTCAAATGAATATTCAAGCACTATTTTTCTTTGTTTTGTTCGATTTAAAAAATTAAAATGATTACATTATTGCCCACTAGTGTATTTGTATTTTTACCCATTCTCAATGCCCAATACATTCATATAAATTACTATCATTTGCAAGTTCCACTTTTTTTTAATTGTCATTTTAATATGATCTTTCTATATTTTACGTATTTTTAATCATCTTTGTTTGTTCATTGATAACATCATCTTGAATTTAATTTTTTTCAAATATTTCATGGGCTTTCATTGCAACTTCCATTTGATTGCATTGATATGCTTTTTTGGAATGTAATTCACCCAATTCACCTTTTCATGTGTATAGGAAACAAGGTTTTATGTTGCTTAATATTTCATTTTATATTTTTTGTAAATGTTCTTGGACTACCATAATTGAATCATCTTTATCCATTTTGTATATTTATTTGTTGTGATTCCTTGTCTATTGCATTTATGTTTAGATAAATTGAAACAAAATATTGAACTATGTTCTTTCCAAATTGACATCTTGATTTTTTTTGTTAATTAATCTTAACTATTGATAAGAACATTTGTTGGATAATCACACTTGTTATGTTTGGCATTTTTTTACATTTGGCTAAATATTTGGTAGGTTAGGTGGCATTTTTTGACATGTTCATTTTTCAAAAACAATCCTTGCAATTTTTGAAAGATATATATTTAGGAATGTGTTTGATTTTGGGGTCTTTATCCTAATGTTGGATTTTTTTGGCTTTTAAGTATATATTTTTGGTTTGATTAAGGGTTTTTAAATGAAAGGGTTAACTTTTGGTTTTGAGTTTCAAAATTTCAGACAAAGCATTGAAACCTTTGGTTCCAAGTGCTTTTGGGCTATTGAATCTTGGCCCTAAATTTTATACAATTATTTGCAACCTTCATGGACAATTTTTTTTTATAACTTTCAATTTTATAAAATTACCCTTTGATTGAGATACAAATGTAATTTCAATTTATTTAATATAACCTTGGGGGTATGTTTTTGTATTTAAAAACTACATAAATAAAATGATAAGGTTCCACATATTAGTTATTGGGTAAAAATTATAGCTCAATTATTTTTATAATAATATTATGTTTATTTTCAGAATTAAATTATAAGTAATATAGAATATAATTTATTATTATTATTAGAAAAATATAACATATGTACGAAAGATTGATAACAAATATTAATTGTTCATAGGTTCAATTAGTAAGATGGAGACTGTGTAAATTATATTAAAAGTTGAGAATAAGGGAGGTAACGCTAATGAGGTGGTAAAAGCTTGGTTAGGATAAGGAGTTGATATAGGCCCAAATGTAATAACTTGAAAGTGCACTTACTTGGGCTATAATGCACACTTGGTTTGTTTTGATTCTAGAACCCAATTTTTTTTGTTTTTTCTCCATGTGGATACAAACCAAATGTTTGATGTCTATAATGATTTTGTAGGTGTCATACATGGTTTTCATTATTTGAAATATGATTTAATATTGAAATGTTTATTGATGTTTTTCAAAATTAAAATTGAACTTTTCTTACATTATGTTTATTTAATCACACATGGTCCTTCTTCCATCACCCTCACACCTTCAACTAAAATTCAAAATTAAAAAAAAAAGATGGTGCCAAAATTCAATGGAAACATGAAATTTAAATCAAGGTGAAGGTGGTTTTAGTATGTGAATATTAAAATTTTAGATACTAATAGGGTGGGATAATTTAAATGTCCTTCACATAATACCTTTCTCATAGTACCTTATTTGATGCACACAATGAGAAAAAATAACACAAGCACCTCGAGAATATAAAAAAATATTTAATATGGATAATTTATGCTAAAATAATTTCAAATTTGCAAAGCATAATGTCAAACCAATAATATATAAATTGCAAAAGGTTATATAGGAAAAAAAACACTTGATTGGATGAAATGAAATCAATAATGATTAGAAAACAAACGATGTAAAAAACAAATGTTGAGAAAATTAAAGACACGAGTGAAAGTTGTCAACTTCTAGCCATAGCCAAAACAAAATTAAAAAAAGTTTCCATTGAATTATATGCACCCTCCTTTTATTCATATTTTTGAAAGAAAAATTTCATAGCTTCACAACCTTAAAATTTATTCATTTGGGAATGTTCCCATAATTTGCCATATCATTAATCACAA
>Ga0116226_10006766_pt1 | contig 10315 bp, 7 predicted proteins | sample S1TSphfallax_FD_89692 | JGI IMG/M metagenome (GOLD analysis project Ga0116226, IMG submission 89692) | Host-associated microbial communities from peat moss isolated from Minnesota, USA - S1T2_Fa - Sphagnum fallax MG | ecosystem: Host-associated > Plants > Peat moss > Unclassified | place: USA...
CAAAAGTGAACATCAGCTTGCGAATATGCGCGGCTTGCCTTGCGTTGGCGTCGGCTTGCGCGGTGGCGGTGGCGGCAAGCTGCTGGGAAGCGGCGCGCAGCGCCGCCGTCATATGCCGGTAATTCGCCTCATAGGGCTGGATGAAGCTCGAAGCGCTGTCGAAATCGACCCCGAGCATCGAGCCGACGACCTGGATGGCGCCGCGGAAATTGCTCAACTCAGCCAAAATCCCATCCAGATTGCCGCGTTGCGCCGGCGCCAGATTGGGCCGCAGGGCGGTGAGGTTGGTTTTGATCGTGTCCAGTTGCGCAAGCAGGCCGGCGATGGACTTCTGGCTGCCCAATAGCGAGCCACCCGCCGCCTGTTTGTCCATAATCAGAAACAAGGCGCCGTTATCCGCGGTAATGCGTTCGGAATCCGCGGCAAGGGCGGTCTGCAACGCGCCCTCCTGAATGATATCGTGCATGATGCGTGTCTGCCGGTCCTGCACCACGGCGGCGCTCATCACCACCGCGAACAGCATGATCAGCGCGAACAGCGGCGCCGCCGCGATTTTGTAGAGCAATGGAATATCCGAGAAACGCCAGAACTGCATGCCCCACCCATATCCTCGCGCCGCGGATCAACGCATAAGGACCCCGTTACGCCATTCCCGGTTGCGCTTGCGCGCGGATGCGGCAGGATCGCATCACATGCCTAATTGGCCGTTAACAAATGCGCTAAAACCCTCCCGCTCGAAACAAAAAGCAACGATTCCGGCGACCGATCGGGCTCAAATCCATTGGAAACGGCGGCACTTTCCTGGAACCGGCTGGGTTGCTAGTATGGCGCGAATCGGTGGCCATTGGGGCGGCTTAAGGCCGGGCGGCTAGGTCAACGTCCGGCATCTGGAAGGGTATCATGAAGTTCAAGGCTGATCGCGCCACGCTGATGAAGTCGCTGGCCCATGTGCAGAACGTGGTGGAGAAGCGCAACACAATCCCCATCCTTGCCAATGTGTTACTGGCGGTCCGCGACGGCAAGCTGACGATCGCCGCGACCGACCTTGAAATCGCCTTGGTCGAGGAGGTCCCGGCCCAGACGTCCCGCAACGGCGCCATCACCGTCCCGGCCGCGACCCTGTACGAGATTGTCCGCCGGCAGCCGGAAAACGCCGAGATCGAGCTGGACCATCCGGGCGGCGACGCCCAACTGGCCCTGCGCGCCGGCCGCTATTCCACCAGCCTGGTCGCACTCGGCGTCGATGAGTTCCCCAAACTCGATGCCGGCAAGCTTTCCCACAGCTTCAACCTCTCGGCGCTCGACCTGCGCAGCCTGATCGACCGCACCAAATTCGCGATCAGCACCGAGGAGACCCGCTACTACCTGAACGGTATTTATCTCCACGCCGCGGAATCCGACGGGGCGCCGGTGTTGCGCGCGGTCGCCACCGACGGGCACCGTCTGGCGCGGGTCGAGGAGGCGTTGCCGGAAGGTGCGTCCGGCATCCCCGGTGTCATCGTCCCGCGCAAGACGGTCAACGAATTGCGCAAATTGCTGGACGAGGTGAGCGGCGACATTGAAATCGCCTTGTCCGAGACCCGCATCCAGTTCACCATCGGCAGCATGCGCCTGACCAGCAAGCTGATCGACGGCACCTTTCCCGATTACGACCGCGTGATCCCGCGCAACAACGACAAGGTGCTGCGAGTCAACCAGAAGGATTTCTCTGCCGCCGTCGCCCGCGTCTCGGCCATCTCTTCCGAGCGGCACCGGCCGGTGAAACTCTCGCTGGCCCGCGACCTGCTGGTGATCTCGGCTGCCAGCCCCGAGCAAGGCACGGCGAGTGAAGAGCTCGATGCCGACCGCATCAAATACGATGCCGGTCCGTTGGAGATCGGCTTCCAGGCGCGTTACCTGAATGACGTGACCGAGCAGATCGAAGGCGATGTGGAATTCGTTTTCGCCGATGGCGCCGCCCCCACGCTGGTGCGCGACCCTAGCGACCTTCGTGCAGTCTATGTGCTGATGCCGATGCGGGTGTAGAATGGGGTGTGTCTGAGCTCCCCGTACTTCGCCGCCTGACCCTCACCGATTACCGCTCCTACAAGGCGCTCCGCTTCAGCCCGGCCGCACCTGTCTGCGTCCTCACCGGCCCGAACGGCAGCGGCAAGACCAATCTGCTGGAAGCGATTTCCATGCTGGTGCCGGGCCGCGGCCTGCGCGGCGCTAGATTTGCGGAACTGGTCCGGCAAGGCGAAGACTCATCGGGCGGTTGGGCCGTCGCCGCAGCCTTTAACCTTGCCGGCGACAGTTTCGAGGTCGGCACCGGCACCGCGGACCAGAATCCCGAGCGGCGGGTCTTCCGCCTGGATGGCGCCACCCCGCGCACGCAAGGCGAAATCTCCGCCCGCCTCGCCGCGGTCTGGCTGACCCCGCAGATGGACCGGCTGTTCACCGACCCGGCCAGCGGCCGCCGCAAATTTCTCGACCGTCTGGTGGTGGCCCTGGAGCCCGCGCATGCCCGCGAAATCGCCGCCTTCGAGGCCGCCTCCGCCCAGCGCAACCGCCTGCTGGCCGAAGCCCGCGCCGCGCAGGCCCGTGCCGAGCCGGACTGGCTGGCGGGGCTGGAGGATTCCATGGCCCGCCACGCCGTTGCCGCCACCGCCGCCCGGATGGTGCTCACCTCGCGGCTCAGCGCCATTCTGCAGTCCGGCGTCGTGGACCCGTTCCCGGCTGTTGCGCTGTCGTTGGACTGCCCGATCGCAGAACGCCTGGCGGCCGCCCCGGCATTGGCGGTCGAAGATTGGCTGCGCGATGCAATGCGCAATGCCCGCGGCGCCGATGCCGCGCGAGGTGCCACCAGCTACGGCCCGCAGCGCACGGATTTGTTGATCGCCGACGCAGCATCCCAGCGCCCGGCCGGCCTGTCCTCCACCGGCCAGCAGAAATCCATGCTCATCGGCATCATCCTCGGCCATGCGGCACTCATCGCCGCTGCCCGGGGTGCGGCGCCCTTGCTGCTGCTGGACGAGCCGTTGGTCCATCTGGATGAGGGCAAACGACTGGCTTTGTTCGCCGCTTTAACCAACGGCGGCCTGCAGGCACTTCTTACCGGCACCGATGCCGAGCCCTTCAAACCTTTGCGCGCAGCCTCGCCGGCGGCAGCCTATTATAGCGTGCGCGATAGCCGTATAGACCTCGCATGAATTTTTGCTCGCCATGCGCCTGCTGATCCTGGGCGACCTCGTCGGCCGCTCCGGCCGCGACGCGGTGATCGCGGCTTTGCCCGGCCTGCGCGCCCAGACCCGCGCCGATTTCATCGCCGTCAACGCCGAAAACGCCTCGCACGGCTTCGGCCTGGCCCCGGAAATGGCCGAAGCCTTGTTCGCCGCCGGCGCCGATGCCATCACGCTTGGCAACCATGCCTGGGACCGGCGCGAAATCATCCCCTACATCGCCCGCGAGCCGCGCCTGCTCCGGCCGCTGAATTTTCCGCCCGGCACCCCCGGCGCCGGCGCCGCCGTCATCACCTTGCCGGACCATCGCAAAGTCCTGATCGCCCAGGCCATGGGCCGGCTGTTCATGGACCCGCTGGATGATCCCTTCCGCGCCGTTGAGGACCTGCTCTCCCGCCACAAGCTGGGCGTCAACATCCACGCTGCCCTGATCGACTTCCACGCCGAAGCCAGCTCCGAGAAAATGGCCTTCGCGCATGCCTTCGACGGCCGGGTCTCCGCCGTGGTCGGCACCCACACCCATATTCCCACCGCCGACCACCAGATCCTGCCCGGCGGCACCGCCTATGCCACCGACCTTGGCATGTGCGGCGATTACGACAGCGTCATCGGCATGACGAAAGCCCCGTCCGTCACCCGCTTCATCCGCAAAATGCCCGGCGACCGCCTGGCCCCGGCCGAGGGCCCCGCCACCATCTGCGGCGCGCTGATCGACACCGACGACAAGGGGCTGGCGACCCGCATCCTGCCGCTCCGCATGGGCGGAAGGCTGCTCCCGACGATGCCAGTCTGAGATGCCAGTCTGAGCCGGTGGTTCGTTTCCCGATCCCAGAGCTTTTTTGGATCAAATTGATCGCAGAAAAACGCTGGTTTTCAGATTACGCAACATCCCGCACTTGAGGCCGTCTGACTAATTCAAGCTCGTCAGCTGGAAGTATCTTGGAGCTGAGCATGGGTCGCGATACCAGGTGCCAACGGCGTCGGAGAGCGATAAAGTCGCCCCGAAAATGAAGGTATAGGTTCCATCGGTGAAGGCAATATTCTTGATCATGGTATGAACCGTACTATTCAGCCCGAAAACCGACAGCCATGAATTTGTGGAAGCCAGCGACTGAAGCATGGCATTGGTAAAATTGGTCACGTAGGGCTGTTCTTCCGGCGTAACGGGCTGCTTTATGTTGTAGGTACCCAGGATCGTCGCGTCCTGATAGGATGAACGAATGAACATCGGGATCCGGTAGGTGCCATTCTGGGCCAGCAGGTCCGGGTAGTCGCAGGAGACATTGGCGGCGCCCGTGTGCGCCTGCTGGCTCGCATACGCACAGTCAAAATCGCCGATTGAGGCCCACAAGCTCTGCCCATCCTTCAACACGGTCTGATCTGTTGTGGGCAGCGGGTCATTGCCGCCGGTTGCGGGGTTATAATCGGGGAAACTGGACAGAGCGTATCCGGAATCGGGCAAAGCAACAAAGCGCGTCGTCACGGGCAGCAGGCCGGAGATAAAATCCGCATTCATGAACACGCCGACGGCGCCCGCCGACCCGCCGGCAAACAGCACGTCGGTCGCGTTGTTCAGCCCGTATTGCTGCTGCAACATCTGGATGACCGCCTGGATGATGCCATGGCCGTCGAAATACCAGTTCTTGACGTCCTCGGAAGCAAGAATCTGGGCGGATGTCATGGCCTTATTGCCGTCTTTTTCACCCATCCAGTAATCGCTGGAGCAATAGGAAATCTGCACCTGGTTGGCATCGTAGAAATCCGGGTTGAGCGCCGGATTGGGTGACAAAATTCCCGCGATCGGCGTGAACTTTTGAGCCCCGGTCGAATAGGGTACGCTGCTGAGCAAACTCTCGGGATGGGTCTTTTCCCGCTCGATGCAGCTCTTCTGGCTATAGCATTGGCCGCCGCCGTCGATGTAGATCACCCAGCGGCTGGCGGCGACGCCAAAGCCTTTTCTGAACAGAAACACCGCCGGCGAACCGTCATTGCAGGCCGCCTTCGGGGTCGCCGCCAGATTTGCAAAAATCATCTGCGGCGCTTTGGTGGGCACGACATAGCCGGGGGAGTGGGTGATGGTCACGTTCGGCACCGTGCAACTGGCCAGACTGCCCGGCTCCATCTGATTGCGCGCCATCGAATTCTGATACTGCGCCTGCGTGAAGAAGATCGGCGGTGTCGACGCGGCATGGGCAGGAGCGCCATGCCACGCCAATGCGAGCAGCATCGTCAAAACGACAGCGGAACGGAACGGCCAAGAATTTTTCAGATAGGTCACCCTGGAGTTCATCCTGATTGCATCAATTGAGAGCACCGCAGGATTGGCACCAAGCTGCTAAAACTTCTCGCCAATCCCGGACACCCCATTAATTTGGATATGGCAGTTGCAGGTATCGGGGAGCGGCGCATGGGTTGCGATACCAGGCGCCAACCGCCGCAGCGAGCGTTAAGGGGCTTTTGGAAGGGAACGCATAGGTTGTATTGGTAAAGGCCGTATTCTTGATCATGGTATGGATGGTGCTATTCAGCCCAAAGATCGTCAGCCAAATATTATCGGAACTCAGCGACTGCTCCATGGCGTCGTCAAAGTTGTTGACATAGGGCTGTTCTTCCGCAGTCACCGGCTGGTTTATGTTGTATGTGCTCAGGATCGTCGCGTCCTGATAGGATGAACGGATGAACAGCGGGATCCGGTATGTGCCATTCTGGGCCAGCACGTCCGGGAAGTCACAGGCGAGGCTGTTGGCACCCGTGTTCGCCTGCTTGCTCGCATAGGCACAGTCGAAATCGCCGATGGAAGCCCACAAACTCTGCCCATCCTGCATGACCGTCTGGTTCGTGGTCGGCGGCGCCTCTTCTCCGCCGGTCGCGGGATTGTAGTCGGGGTAGCTCGACATGCTGTATCCGGAATCCGGAAGGGCAACGAAGCGGGTCGTCAGCGGGAGCAGTCCGGAGATGTAATCCGCATTCATGAATACGCCAACAGCGCCCGCCGAGCCGCCGGCAAACAGCACATCTGTCGCGTTGTTCAGCCCGTAGCTCTGCTGCAACATCTGAATAACCGCCTGGATGATGCCATGCCCGTCGAAATACCAGTTGCCAACATTGTGGGAAGCCAGAATCTGAGCGGAGGTCATGGCCGCATTGCCGTCTTGTTCGCCCATAAAGTAATCGCTGGAGCAATAGTCAATCTGCACCTGATTGGCATCGTAGAAGTCCGGGTTGAGCGCCGGATTGGGCGACAAAATTCCCGCGATCGGCGTCAACGTCTGCGCCCCCGTCGAATAAGGCACGCTGCTGATAAAGGTCTCGGGATGCGTCTCTTGCCGCTGGATACAGGTCTGCTGGCTATAGCATTGGCCGCCGCCATCGATGTAGATCACCCAACGGCTGGCGGCCACGCCAAAGCCTTTTCTGAACAGGAACACCGCCGGCGAGCCGTCATTGCAGACCGCATGCGGCGTTGCCGCCAGATTCGCAAATATCAACTGCGGCGCGCTGGTCGGCACCACATAACCTGGGGAATGGGTGATCGTGACGTTCGGCACCGTGCAACTGGCCAGACTGCCCGGCTCCATCTGATTGCGTGCCAGAGAATTCTGATATTGCGCCTGCGTGAAGAAAATCGGCGGCGTCGTCGCGCCATAAGCAGGAGTACCGTGCCAGGCCAAGGCCAGCAGCGTTATCAATGCGAAGGCGGAACAGAGGGCCCAAGAACTTCTTGAATGCTTCACGGCTAAGTTAATCCTGATTGCATGGATTGAGTAGGCCGCAGGGATGATGCGCAATCCCTGCACCGGCATCTTGCCGCAACGTAATAAAAACGCAACACATAGTTGGTGCTATTGCTGATAGGGCGCCTGAAACAAGCGGGGTGCGGCGCAGGGATTGCGGTACCAGGCGCCGACGGCGGCGGCGAGCGTCAGGTTTCCGGTGGGGAAGTCATAGGTGACGGTGAAGTTGGAATTCTTGATCAGGGTATGCTCGGTACTCTCCAACCCGAAGACCGAGAGCCATGTATTCGTGGAATTCAGCGACGCCGCCATGGCATCGTCGAAATTATAAATATACGGGTCTTCTTCAGGCGTGACCGGCGAGGTTATGTTGTAGGTATTCAGAATGATATTGTCCGCATAGGAAGTGCGGATGAAAAGCGGAATGTGATAGGTGCCGTTCTGGGCCAGCACATCCGGATAGTCACAGGCGAGGTCATTCGGCGCATTGCCGGCTTGGGCGGCCGCGGCCGCGCAGTCGAAATCGCCGATGGAGGCCCACAAACTTTGTCCGCCCATCATATCCAACTGGTAATTGGTCGGCGGCGGTTCTTCCCCGCCGGTTGCGGCGTCGTAATCGGGATAACTCGTCATGCTGTAGCCGGAATCCGGCAGGGCGGCGAAGCGCGTCGTCAGGGGCAGCAGGCCGGAGACAAAATCCGCGTTCATGAACACACCGGCGGCGCCGGCCGAACCGCCGGCAAACAGCACATCCGAGGCATTATTCAGCCCGTAGTTTTGCAACATCTGGATCACCCCGGCAACGATGCCATGCCCGTCGAAATACCAGTTGTTGACATTCTTGGAGGCCAGGATCTGGGCCGACGTCATGGCCGAATTGCCATCTTTTTCGCCCATCCAGAGGTCGCTGGAGCAATAGGAAACCTGCACCAGATTGGCATCGTAGAAATCCGGGTTCAGCTTGGGATTGGGCGACAGGATTCCAGCAAGCGGCGTAAATTTCTTCTGGCCCGTCGAGTAAGGCACGCTGGTCACATAGTTTACGGGCTGCAGTTCTTGCCGTTGAATACAGGTTTTCTGGCTGACGCATTGTCCGCCGCCATCAAGGTAGATCACCCAGCGCCTGGCGGCGACGCCATAGCCCGGTCTGAACAGAAAAACCGCCGGCGAGCCGTCATTGCAGGCCGCATGCGGTGTCACCGCCAAATTCGCAAAAATCATTTGCGGCGGGGTGGTGGGCACCTTGTAGCCCGCAGAATGGGTGATCGTCACAGTCGGCACCGTGCAACTGGCCAGGCTGCCCGGCTCCAACTGATTGCGCGCCAGCGAATTCTGGTATTGCGCCTGCGTGAAAAAAATCGGCGGTGTCGAGCTTTGCGCGTAGGCGAAGGTGCCATGCCACGCCAGGGACAGCAGCGTCATCAAAGCGAAGGCGGAACAAAAGAGCCTGGACTTCCTATGGTCGGTCATATCCAACTAATCCTAATTGCGTCGAGCAGGTCGCGCGCAAGCATGAGGTACAAATTTTGCGTCGTCACTGCGCCGTAGGTTACGGAGTTGGTGTACGAAAAACGAAGTTTATAGGTAGACTTTGTAGGCTTCGATAATTGGTCAAGCGATCGTTTAGTCAGGCGACCTTTTATCAACCATTTATTTTTCAGCAAGGTTTTTATTGTCAGCCGGCGGTCCTAATCTAAATAATGATGCGGCTTGCCGCAGGTCGCGCGCCGGCTGGTTTCGAGCGGCCGTGATTGCACCAAATTGGACATTACGTAACGTAATATTTCCGCGGACAATAGATCGAGGCGGCGACAGGATAGTTCCGAACCTGCGACAAATTTTTCAGGTCTGTTACGGAGTTATGCCGGTTTCCTCCGGCGCGGCAGAACCCGGTAAACATGCCTCGCATCGCCCTGATTAATGTTTTATGACGTGCATTTTGTCGCCATTCTGATGGCGCCATTGCGGGCGCCATTGCGCTTCAGCCAGGGTCTGCCGGCATCGAAACCAACAACCCATGGTTGCTCGCCACGCTCGGTTCTCAGCTTTGGTCAATCAACGGAAACTTCAACCGCCATGCTGATAAAATCCTCGGCCGCGCCCTCAAAACTGCCGGAGACCGGCACCGCCTGCTTGATATCGCGCGCCACCGCGACCGGAATGAGGCTGAAATCGCCTACCGTCCGGTTGGTCGGATCGAAGGTGATCCAGCCGGCGCCGGGCAGATAAACCTCGGCCCAGGCATGGGTCGATCCGGCGCCGTTCGCCCCTACCACGCCGGCATTGCGGTTGATCAAATAGCCGGAGACGATCCGCGCGCCAAAGCCAAGCCAGCGCACCGCCTCGATCATCAGCACCGCAATATCGCGGCAGGACCCGCGGCGGCGACCCAGCGTGGCGAGCGGCGATTGCGTGCCTTCATCCTCGCGCGCCTCATATTCCACCCAGGCCAGGATCGCGTCGTTGATATCCTTCAACAGCGCCAGCGTGTGGGTGGGCGAACTGCGGATAAACCCTTGCGCCCAGGCCGGCAGCCGGCCGGCCGGATCGATGAATTGCGGTAACATCAAAGCGCCCAGATCGGCGATTTCGTCCAGCGCATAGGCAAACGGAAAGGCGGCGGCGCTGCCGGCTATGTCGAATTGCGGCCAGGGCACCGCATGATGCTCCAGCGTCACCCGGCTCTCGATCGTCAGGCGCTCCGCCGGGCCTGCAAATGTCGCGCTGGCAACGGCGTTGCCGAATATATCATGGGCCCAGCTCACCGAACCGGCGGGCGTTATCACCAAATCCATGGCCAGGATCCGGATATCCCGGTTCTCCCGCGGCCGAAGCTGCAGCCGGTGCACGCCCAACAGCACCGGCCGCCGGTATACATAGGAGGTTGCGTGGCGGATGCTGAAACAGGTCATCCCCCCATTATGATGGCTCGCACCCCGCGCGCCAAGCCAGGCGGCGCGGCGCTTGCCGGCCGCCTCAAGGTCCCGGAAACTCCGCCGGGTATTCGAGCTTGCTGGTGTCATAGCCAAGCGCCTGCAGCCGCGCGACAAGTTCCGCAATTCGGGCCTGGCCCGGCTGCTTGGCGCGGGTGAAGATCGAAATCTGGGTAAAAGCCGGGTTGGTGAACATGAACCATGAATAATCGTCGCCATGATCGATCAACCAATAGGTCCGGGTGATCGGGATGATCCCGAAAACCGTGTAATGCACCACGATCTTGGTGTTCTGCCCAGGATTCAGAATGCGCACCGGCCCCTGAATAACTTTTTGCTTCCCCTCAGGCGTCCCCATCTGGCAGGCATCGCGCTCGACCAGTTCGCCGTAATTCCCGATCAGATATTCGGTGGTGCCGGCCACGCAGCC
>Ga0116226_10006767_pt1 | contig 10315 bp, 8 predicted proteins | sample S1TSphfallax_FD_89692 | JGI IMG/M metagenome (GOLD analysis project Ga0116226, IMG submission 89692) | Host-associated microbial communities from peat moss isolated from Minnesota, USA - S1T2_Fa - Sphagnum fallax MG | ecosystem: Host-associated > Plants > Peat moss > Unclassified | place: USA...
AGTAGTTCCTCTCTTTCTTTTTTTGTAAGCCATTTTTTCACTATCGCTTTTTACTATACTTTTTAGTTTATTGCACTAACTTTTTCAAAAAATTTCGCATCTTCATTGGCGAACGGTATATATTGCTGCATTACTGTGCATAAGCACTTTCTCTACATCAAATGAAGTGAAAGTTAGTTAAGAATCAATTGTAAAATAGAGAAATTTTTTGTGGACACTAAAACACTTTTTAACCCTACCAACGACAAAGTAGATACAGAGAAAAAGCAGTTAAAAGAACGCTTTATTCATATTCCTCAAGGCAAATGTGGTCGATTTAGTCGGTCGACAAAAGATTACTTAGATATTGATGGCCTTCATACAGATGAATTTAGTACCTGCAATATATTACTTTTCATTGGCCAAGATAAATTTAGCTTGGCCCATGTAGATGCGCGAGTGCACTTAGATGTAGAGCAAGAGATACAGTGGGTAGGACACCCCAATAAAATTATCATCATTTCTCGCCCGGAGGAAGTAAGTCAAATCATACAAAAACAGATTGTAAACACTCTTAATAAAGCCAACTTGTTCAATATTGAAAAAATCAACATCGCCGAAGAAAATGAAACAGTTATTGTTCGTTTACCTAAATGCCAAGAAAACGTAATTAATCCACAAATTGAATGCCTTCCCATAGCAAAAGCTCCAGAAGATTTACTGCACCATCCGTTAGAAGAAAAATTTCAGATAATTCAAAAAATCGAACAAGTTATTGGTATTCAAGCACTACAAGAAACACAAAAAATAAATAAAACTCGTGTCATCTTTGATGGTGCAACTTGGCAACCCATACCGCAAAGTGAATTAGAAATCGATTCTTCTCACCCTAGTACAAAAGTGGAAATGCAAGGTCTGCAATCAAAGCGAAAATTTATAGATATTGCAGTCGAAACATTTAAAGTCATAAATAAAAATCATGTAACTGGTAAAGTTCCCTTTAAAGGAGATATGCAGAAAACAGCGACAAATATTGCTGTTCATTTAGAAAGTTATCTGAACAAGGGCGTTGATGCTGAAGCAATAATGCTTAACAATCTAAAAGAATTAATTGATGATTATAAACCTGTTGCTAAAGAAGACAGTCAGTTTAAAGCTAACTTTAAAAAACAGCTCAGTGAAAAAAATATTACTGTTGATGCACTTAATCAGATGGTAACTAAGTTTGAAAAAGAATTGCCAAAGTCGCTAAATACACACTTTAAAGACAACTTTTTCGACATGTTTGAAATGCTTAATACGCATTATCATGCAAGAATAAAATATCAAAAATTAAATACTGCGAATGCAGCTTTAAAGCAGCAGTTAAGACCTAACAATACTGCTGCTAAGCAACACCTTGATAACCAGCAATATCAGGAAGCACTTAATCTTTTCTCACAAGGAGTTCATAACACAACATCGTGTTGCTTAGCAAATGCGCCAGAAATAGCTATGGCTCACTATAACTACGGCAAAACCCTATATAAGCAAAATCAATATGAAAAAGCGCTCTTCTTTTTGACCACTGCTGCAAATTTAGTCGCAAAATATCCTAAACAACAGTTTAAACACATGACTATCGAATCAACCAAACAAGCTGTATTAGAGTGCCAAGAAAAATTAAATGCTGCTTCTACTCAAAAACAGGAAATAGAAAAAACTAATTCTGGCATTGAAAACTCTTCATCACAGCACGCTTATGCTCCAGTTTTTTCTACAATTTCAACAACTAATACTGACGCAACTGCTGTGACAATATCAAATATACAAACTAATTCTCCAAACCCATTTTGATGCGCAGTTTATAGTAAAATAATAGCTATCTATAAATTCCTATCTAACCCGGATTATCTGTATGTCTTCGCCCGTTGTACAACACTCAGTTAAAAGTGAACTTAAAAGCATCCTTTCGTTAGGCACACCTTTAATGTTCTCTCAATCCATGGCAGCTTTCAGTCCATTCATTAGTACAGCGATGGTGGCACACTTAGGCCAAGATGCACTGGCTGCAAATGTGTTGGTATACAGTGCTTTTATGGCGCTATCTGTCTTATTTACTGCGCTATTTAATGCAGTAGGTGTATTGGTCTCACATCAATACGGTGCAAACAATGAGCAAGCTATTCGCCAGATCGTAAGCCAAGCATTTTTATTAAGCCTATTAACCAGTATCGTACTAATGGCTATTTTAGTCAGCGCCCCTTACCTGCTAAATTGGCACACGCAAACTCCTCATGTGGTACAACTAGCCCATGAATATCTACGTTCTCTCCTTTGGACAATTCCTGGACTCATGATATGGATGGTCATTCAACAAAGCTTAGAAGGCATGGGTCATACGAAATTTATTTTGGTTAGTAATTCCATCAATATCCCTTTGGAAATTTTATTAATCTATGGTTTTATCTTCGGAAAATTTGGCTTGCCTGCTTGTGGTATTGCAGGTGTCGGTTATGGACTGGCAGTCAGTTGGACGATCGCGGTCATCGCCATGATGAGTTATTTAGTCACATCAAAACATTATAAAAAACTGAATTTGTTTGGAGAGGTGGGCAAAATACATGGCACTTATTTAAAAGAGCTCATTTTAATTGGATTACCGATGGGTTTTATGGGATTTGTTGAAGTCAGCACATTTGCCATTATGACTTTATGGATGGCAAAGTTTGGCGCTACCCTGTTAGCAGCTCATCAGATTCTAATGCAATATTTAGGTTTTTTTATCGTATTAATCTTTTCCATTGCCCAAACTGTAGCTATTCGCGTCGGGCATGCCGCGGGTCGTCAAGATATTAGCGGTGTGCATTATGCAACCTATGTAGGCGTAACATTAAGCTTTCTTTGTGCTTTTATCTTAGCCTTTTCGTTCTACTTTTTTCCGCACATTTTCTTAAGCCTAGATATTAATATTCATGATCCTGCCATGGCTAATCTAGTCCACACAACCACACAACTTTTAGCCATCCTTAGCGTTTTTTATTTGGTAGAAAGTATTCGTTTAGTAATTGGCTACGGTGCTTTACGCGGATTAAAAGATGTGCGCTTTACCATGCTTGCTTCATTTTTTGCTTTTTGGATTATGGGTTTAATGTTAGCTTTTTCTTTTGGCTTTATTTTTCAGTTTCAAGGTGCAGGACTTTGGTGGGGATTAACCTTAAGTATTGCGCTAGGTGCTGTTGTAGTGATTATTCGTTGGTATAGATTAATCAAACGGATTGACTTGGTTAAATTAGTTACTATTACACAGAAATAATAACAATCGTTGATAAAAAATAGTATTTTTACCCATTTTTACGATATAATTAGCAAAATTTTGAGAATATTTAGGAGGTATTTATGTTAGACTCCGTCAGTATTACAGCTATAGTCATACTTGGCCTTTTGGTCGTTGGTGGTATTGCAGCATATGTATTTTTTCGTCGTAGGCAAATGAGCCGACATGAATATGAATTTCAAAAATTAGAAGATATCCATGTTGATGAAGAGAAACAGCCAAACAAGCCTACAAAACAAAACATCCTTAGCAATATTGCGCGCTATATTGTGCGCAAGCTTGCAGAAAGGGGAATAACAGTTGCAGAAGAAGCTGTAAAAGCTAACCTTTTTGGCGACAACCCAGAAGAGAAAATTAAAAAAGATGGTACGGTGAAAACAGAAATAAATGTAAAGCAAACTGTTGATGTTACCCGCCACAAAGTTCTTTCTGGCCTGGATGACGACAGAGATACCACCGTTAGATTTAAGGCACTTTTCCAACCTGATGAGCAGCTTCCTTCTGAAAATCTTGACCAGCATATAAGAATTACCGAAAAATCTAGTGGATTTAAAGTTACGGTTGCCCCTAACCTTAGGATGGCTGGTTCAGATTCATAATAGAGTCTTTCTCATACGCTTTACAAAGCGGACATTGCATAGCGTGTTCGCTTTGTAATAAGTATTCAATATGACAATATTAAATCTTAATGACATTAATATTTATTATGAGCTGCACGGCCAGAGTCATCCATTGGTATTAATTGCAGGTTATACTTGCGACCATACGTTTTGGCTTCCCATACTTGATAAACTCACTGCAAAATTTCAAGTACTAATATTTGATAATCGTGGAGTGGGACAAACAAAAGATAACGGCATTCCTTTTACTTTAGAAACCATGGCCGAAGATGTAATGGCTCTCATTCAAGAATTAGGTTTGATACGCCCACATATTTTAGGCCACTCAATGGGTGGAGCTGTTGCTCAAATCATTGCACAAACCTATCCTGATAAAATTAATAAGCTGATGATATTAAACTCAACAGCTAAAATTAATGTAAGAACCAGAAAAGTAATTGAAAATCTTCTAAACCTTCGTAAAAAAAATATTCCATCTGATTTGTTAATAGAAACGAGTATGCTATGGTGTCTTTCAAGTGACTACTTAACTAACCCAGAAAATATTATCGCTTTTAAACAGGCTTTCCAGAACAATCCATACCCTCAAACCGTAGAAGACCAAGAACGTCAACTTAAAGCACTATTAGCATTCGATTCGAACCATTGGCTACACGCAATTAAAACTCCAACACTTGTTGTCGCTGCCGAAGACGATATCGTTGATTTACCTTTAGAAGGTCAGCAACTTAAAGAATGGATACCAAATGCCGAATTTAAACTGACTTCAGGCGGACATGTCAGTCCCATTGAGCAGCCTAGCCAAGTAGCTAAAATAATTTTGAATTTTCTTGAAAATATGGCCGATTAGATTAGTGATCGACAACCTCCTTTACTTTTTTAAGGTAAAGGAGGCAATTGATCTAAATGCTGCTAACAGCATGTTTGAGGTCTGCCATCAAAGTAGTACCGTACACCGACTAAAAATGAATTGCTGTAATTATTTAAGTTACGATTATACGTACCATTTGTAGTAAGGGGCAGTGCTCCTATCGCAGCAGTCCCTGTCTCTACGAAATTGATAGTATTAAGAGTCGTACTATTATATTGACGAAAATCATACTCACCAAAAAGAGTCCAGTTACTACATTCAAATGATTTTTCCATCCCTAGACCCACAGTATAACCCCAAATACTCTTACTGCTTTGATCAGAGTTTATAGAAAAACTAGCACCGCTTAACGTCGAATTATAATCAACACTAAAGTTAGTCTTTGTATGAGCATAGGCAATACCCGCCTTCAGATAACCAACCAGCGTATTGGTAAACAAAACACCAGGTTTGATGGTTAAATCCACTATATAATTTGGCTGAACAGTGGTTTTAGCAGTTAATTCTGTTAAGGCAATTGGAGCAAAACTTAAGGCAGTATCAAGTTGATCAGTGAAAGAGAGCTTATCTCCTTGATAACCCCCAAGTAACTCAACACCTAACAGGTACTGACAACTGATATGTTGTTGATAGCCTAACAAAAGATTAATATTTGGTAGAGGCTTGTTTGCAACACCATCTAGCTCCGAAAAATAAGAAAATGGTGCACCTAGATTGGGGTCTGAAATAGCCCGATTATATTTATTACTAAAATTAGCATTCCAATTACTTATCCCTGGTGCTAATCCTATGTAAAATCCCTCTTGAGCAGCGTGTACACTAGCCGATAACCCTACTCCTAAAAGCAAACCTATCCATTTAAACCTTTTTTTAATGATCAAATTCATTTTTTTCCCTTGATTTTAAGCTGGTTAAACTTCGCATATATCCCGGAGCGGTAATCTATATAAATTAGTATGAAATGTAAACTAGTTATATAGGAGCTTGCAAAGCAAAACATAGCACTTGAAGAAAGTTAACTATTTATATGTACACTCTTGTAGTAATTAAACCGTTACATGTAAAATCAAGAGAATCAGCGCTAATTTTAGCTTTCAAAATCTTTAGTGTAGTTTTCAAGGAGATTACCCCATGAATGATTCTTTATTAAAACCCACTATTTTAGCTTTAGGAATAGCAATTGGCCTAATTGGCCTAGGTATGTTCACGTCGCAAGCAATTATTGAAGCTAAAAAAACCGAACGATTTGTAACTATTAAAGGCATTTCTGAAAGAAACGTAAAAGCCAATTTAGGTATATGGGAAATTGACTATCGCGAAGCAGGAAACGATTTGATTGCACTGAGTGATAAAATGATCACAAATCAACAAACCATTATCACTTTCTTAACTACCAATGGGTTTAAACAAGAACAAATCGAAATTCGTCCTACACGTGTTACAGATTTAGTGACAAACTCTTCTGCTGATACTACTGCAAATAAGCTCCGTTATGTGGTAACCAGCGGAGTGCGTATTCGTTCGACAAATGTTGATCAAGTTCAAGCAGTCTCTTCAAAGACCACTGAGCTAATCAAAAAAGGTATCAACCTTAGCTTTAGTACTTCAGATTACGCTTCTGACCTTAATCCCAACCCGAGTTACTTTTACACTCAATTAGATGAAATTCGGCCACAAATGCTGGTGGAAGCAACTCAGAGCGCTTATGCCGTTGCCAAACAGTTCGCAAAAGATTCTCAAAACAAATTAGGCCGCTTACGTCGAGCAAATCAGGGGGTTTTCGAAATAACACCTCGCGATGCTAGTGATAGTCAAGCGCAAGCAAGTTCTATTGATAAAAAAGTGCGACTAGTTACCACGATTGACTATTTATTAAAAGATTAGTACGGAAAAAGCATCATCCAGCTCTCCTAGGGCATGTTGACAATTTATCTCAAACCCTATGTTCTGCGCCAAACTCTACGCCTGCGTCAGGCCCTACGCCTGCATCAAACCCTAAGTCCGCATCAAACCCTACGTCCCGCGGCTTGTCCGCGGGATCCACAGGGAAGTCGCGGATAATACCGCGAATTTGCCCAGTCTAATTAGGTTACAAATTTACAAATCTGGCTGTTCATAATTTGTTAATTATTGAACTTATCATCGAATTTTCGCTAACTATCCCTACCTCATAAAGCAAGTTTTCCACCTTGATAAATAACCTATACTTAAAACTAAGGAACAAGTTTGTAGTAGAGGTAACCCAATGGGATTTTTCAACTGGGATTACAGTGATAATTTGCTAAACACTGAAGAGCAAAATTTTGTAGCTTATTTAAAACAAGCCGCGAGTAATTTAGACAACATCCCTCATACATTAAAAATTGCCGGTAGAGTAAAAACCGCTGGGAAAGTTCTAAAAGATACTCCTGAAAATAAGCAAAGATTAGAAGATGACTTTAAACAACGGCAAGGGTTTTGCGCCTTTGAAAAAAGTAAAAAAACTCCTTTAGGGAAAAAAGCAGAACGTTATGGAGACATGTTTGCCTTTAAAGCTAATGAATTAGTAGCACTTGGTAGACAACTAACTGCTTTAATTACAAAAACCACCGAACAACTAGCTAAAACTGAACCTGGCAATTTTCAAAATTTTCTAACCCAAGTATTAGCTGAAGCGAAGCAAAAACAACAATTACTTGCAGATTTAATGCTGGAAGAATATGTCATGCCAGCACAGAATAAAAAATCAGTTGATGATCATCTCGTTGCTAACCAGGTTAAGGGGCAACAACAGCAAAAATTTCCTTTACCTGTTGTTCCTATCAGCACTCTTATTTCAAAACAAGCAAAAAATCCTGAAACGTTACTTCAGTTCATGCAGAAATATAGCGATAATTTTTCGCCAATGGCAATCTTTCAACAAGCGAAGGATCTATTTAACATTATTATCAATCAATTTACTAAAGGTGAGGTCCTATTTGATCAAGCACAAATAAATGAAAGGTTTTTAGCTTACCAACAAACTGCTGATCAATTAGCAGAAACACCTTTCGAAGAAGCAATTAAAGCCACAATAGAATCAACAAAAACACTAGCCATCGCCACAGAATTAATGCCACAAATTAAAGCAGAAAAAGAAGAAATATTAGAACAACTCGATAAAATAAGCACTGCAGATATCTTAGAGGAAAAACATACTGCTATAGCAAATCAAGTTAAAGCAATTTATGAACAACCATTAAATAATTTAAGAACTCACTTAGAAGAAAAATTACTGACAGCTATTAAAGCAAAATGGCAAGAGTATCCCGATAAAATTCCTGATAAAGGGCTAGATGAAAATCTACCAGTAGTAAAAATTTATCAAGCAACTTTAGTGTTTATTAACACAGCTATTGCGCCATTGCTTGACTACGATCCAACTCAAGCTAATAAAAACATAAAAGAAGCGTTAAAAACCTACCAAACTATTATTGAATCAGTAGAAAAATCGAGCGATGCTAGTGAAGAAAAAAATCAAACAACTATTGAATTAGCCAAACAACTACTTGAGGCGACCAAAAAATTTCAACAACTACAAGATATAAATAGTGACTTTAAGTCTTATAGCCAAATTATCGAAAATCAATTAAATACTGTAAGTTGGGTAACTCAACACTGTGGTGAAACACTTGCTAACACAAAAGCATCATGGGCCAATTTACAAAAAGTACTATCAACCAGTTTAAATAATTTAGCTAATCAACCATCAAGCAATCTAGCTAACACGTCCATAGTTCTCTTAAACAATGCAACCTTTAACTTAATGACCGCGTTTTTTAAGCAAGACACAACTGCCAATAATATCGAGGATAGAGTTAAGCAATTAAGAACAGCTATTGTTACCTATGAAGCTACGCTAACAGAAATAAATAACGAGCATGATACTACTGTTACCGCACAACAGATTCAACAAGCTCAATTATTTAAAGAATCTATTGCTAATCTAACTGATACCCTGGAAAAAAATACACTTCCTGCAGTTTTTTCATCTAACCTGCAACATTCAATTACTTCAATTAATAATATAGCCAGCAATATTCCATTTCATGTAACTGACTTATTATTTTCACAAATTACCAATATGCTCCTCCAGACCCTATAGCGAATTGGATAGCAAATAATGCAGAAAAAATCACCGCTAATAAAATAGATCTAAACTCAGCTAATTTAATTATTAAGGATATCTGGGAAAACAGCGGTATCTTTACTTCTACAGAAAGTAAAAAAACCTATAGCGAAGCTTTAACCAAATTAACCGAACAACAAGCAGCATTGCTAACTCAATTTGAAGCTTTGCTCAGTAGCAAACCTGAAGATCGAGAAAAAAATATCACCGCGTTAGAAACAGCATGTACTAACTTCAAACAAGCCATCGATAAAGGCAAGACCATCTCAACCACAGACCAAGTAAAACAGCAAAGAACGCAGTTGACTGAACTAGCAAACTCATTGATGAAAACTACAGAAGAGTGTATTCAAAACTTGAAAAAAGAAGAATCCAGTTTGGGATTTGCAGCAAAAAGAACTGAGCTTAAAAATTCAGCCGAACTAAAAGCTAATGATTCAATTGCAAAGCTTCAAGCTAACTTTGAAAATTTATCACAGCAGCTTGATCATACTACTTCTTTACCTGAAAAATACAAAAAAGGATTAAGAAACAACCTTAATGAAATAAAAACAAAAGTAGAAGACGCTGTGAAAAAAAAGATTGAAGAAAAAGCTTCATCAGCAAAGTACCATTTTAAAGCAGATTCTATCGACAGCAGTGAAAATGCAAATAAACAAGAGCTAGCTGCGCTAAAAGATGCGCTTGAAAAAACAGCAACTAATGTTGAAAATTTTCAAAAAAATACTGGAATACTGATTAACGCAATCAACCCTATCATAACACTCAGTGTTTTTGATAAAAATTATCAACAAACACTTTTTGATGCAAAACAAGCACTCGAACAATATAAAGCAAAAAATCCTACCCACCTTGCTTATCAAGAGGTCTACGATCAAATGTCTGCTATTATTACTGCTAAAGAAAAACGGCTGCAAAATACCAGTTACGCGATTATCGCACTTACAGTGTTCACTTTAGGGATAGGCTACGCTATTGCTAAATGGAGACACGATAAAAAAGCCGAAGCTTAGCCAACTGAGGTTACTAGTCCTACACAAGCAACTATATCTGCCAATAAACTTACAAATCCTTCTGAAGATATAGATAGAAACAAATCTTTGCCTGATCAATTGGCTAATCCAACAAAAGAAACAGCTCCAGAAAATAGAGATCCATTCGCTTCATCTTACCCAGGTGTTATAAGTCAACCAGCAAGAACCACATCTACCCCTTCGTATCTTGTTTTTTTAGCTAAAAATTTAAAAACTAAAATAGCTAAAAATAAAATAATATACCCATTACACCTCAAGATGCGAATATTGGAGAATGTAGGATTTGAAAATTATCAGTGATTCGGGATTGCAGTAATGATTTGTTTTTTCCAATATTTCTAAAAAACT
>Ga0116226_10006768_pt1 | contig 10314 bp, 7 predicted proteins | sample S1TSphfallax_FD_89692 | JGI IMG/M metagenome (GOLD analysis project Ga0116226, IMG submission 89692) | Host-associated microbial communities from peat moss isolated from Minnesota, USA - S1T2_Fa - Sphagnum fallax MG | ecosystem: Host-associated > Plants > Peat moss > Unclassified | place: USA...
CCACTCCAATAACAACAATAATGTTGGGTTGCATACCTTTGTACATGGTGAAAAATCAAACCAAAACACTACATAAGAACTCAAGAGAGCAAAACTTGGCACTTCAAAAAATGTGGGGCACAACAATGTTGGGTTGCATACCTTTGTACATGATGAAAAATCAACCAAAACATTACATTAGAATGCAAGGGAGCAAAACTTGGCACTTCGAAAAATGTGGGGCACAACAATGTTGGGTTTCATACCTTTGTACATAGTGAAAATTAAACCAAAAAATAATATCAAAACTCAAGCAGGCAAAACTTATTAATTTAGAAAATGTGAGGCAACAACAATGTTCAATCATTTGTTAACTTAAAAAGAAACTCCACCATGAGTTGAAAAATCAAACCTAAAAAACTACCATAAGAATTAAAAGGAGCAAACTTTAACAACTTAAGAAAAAACTTTGTTACCTAGATTTTGTTTGTACAAGTGACAAAACCAAGTAGTTGATTAATAGGTAGATTAGCAAAACAAGTAATCGACAAAATAACTAGTTGTGAACAAGTAGTTAGTTATGAAGTTTTTGGACTATTTATGTCTATACCAACTAGTTACTATTTAAATGGTACTAATCAATATATATGAATTTAAATTAACATGTATATAAAGGAAGACAATGAGAACATGGAATTACTATTTCAATTTTTTATTGTGATTTGGCAACTTATGAATACATTTTTTTATTTTGAAGTTCTAATTATTACATAAAATTAAGATTTTTTCTATTGTATGTACCTCTTGTTATGGATCAAAACCTTTTGTGGAAGTAAAAATTATTTAAAAATTTAATGGGAAACAAGCAAAAAACCCATTAACATTTGGTGACCATGCAATGGATCAAAATTGTAAGCACTAGCATTTACAATCTTTGGTTGGAATCATGTTTTTAATTGTTTATATGCACATTTAGATTTAAGTTTCTCAAAAGATAATGTTATTATTTATGTTTTATTTTGAAAATATTAAGGAATAGGATTAAATTATTGCAAATTGTTTTTAAGGAAACCAAACATCCTATTTGTCAAAGAGGTTGTCTTTAATTTTTGATTGTTTGGCAAAATCAATCCAAAATTGTGTTTAAAAATAATCCAACATCCTTCCTACAACCTACCAATTTCAAGAAATGTCAAAAGTAATTAGAAGAAGTCTTAAAGGAAACATTTAAAACAAGTTATACATCAACTTGCATAAATACAAGACAAGCAACAAGTGTAACATGTGGGAAATGAATTGGTGAATACACCATTCATAGAGGCAACACAATGGGTAGAAGTTGGCATCTAACATCAAATTGTGTCCGAATAGATTATGTAGAAAGAATCAACCTTACCCTTAAACATTCACCAAGTGACACCATAAATCTCATCCCAACAATGTGCAATGAGTACTCACAATGGTGGCAACAATGAACCTATTCAAAATTTTGATGAAGTTGTTTTAACACGATAGTAGTGGCAATTTACAACCCCTAGTCATTTCATACTCAAAATAAATGCACCAACACAAACAATAATCTTTACTAACTAAGTTATGAGATATTGAACAAAATTCAAACTTTGATTTGGTGACCAAAAATTCTGAAATGGAATGAATCCAACTCAAACTAATTAAAGTAGCTTCATCACATTGATCAAAGACCTTTTAATCAATTAATTTCCATGCTTCATTTGCAACCAATTGAGCCTCAAACAATACTAAAGTTGTTGTTCGACAAGGGCTAACATACCAACCTACCATTTGGCCAACCGAACCGATTCCTAGTCAAGAAGAAAGGTTACAAGTTCCTCAAAATACATCAATTTCAAGAGGAAATCATGGTGTTGAAATTGTAACATGTTCTTATTGACAAAATGTGGGACATTAATTCAAATGTTTCTCCTTTGTTGATAATAGATTAAAACAACACTTAAAGGATGGGGTTTCAAATCATACAAGGTTAAAATCATACAAGGATTCTATTTGACACATGGGTGAAAACATGATAAAAAAAGTTGGGTGCAAACGGGATGACATAAACCACATCTGATTGCTTTTGGGATTGTTTTTGGGGGAATATTTTTTAGAATATATATTTTTAACATTTCAATTTTTTTATATTATTATATCAAGGTATATGTAAAAAAATTCAATATATATATAATTTTCAAAAAAATTGAAGTCTATTTTTAATTATTTTTAATGTTAAAAAACAAACATTACATTTTATGTTGTTCTTATTAATGTGACTGCACCTAACTAGGGGCGCTAAGGTAAAAGTTATTTTCCAAACACTTCACATGACACATGTCATTTCTATGTTGGTTTATAACTTAAATTTTTATATTTTAAATACATAATTTTACACTACATGTTCAAAATAAATACGTTTCGACTACAAGTTGATTTTATATCATATATATTTTGTATTCATGGCCTCCATCACATAAATATGAACAATTTTTATTAAGGCCACATTTTCAAAATCTATAATTTTCAATGTCAAAAACATGTTTGAACCAAATGTGCTTAAATCAATTATTTTTAAAAATTCAAAAAGAATGGTGCACATTTGGTAAAAAAACGGATGTTTGAAAAAAAAAAGGATTATCCATTCCCAAGGTTTGAATGCTTGAACATGCAAAAACATTTTTTATTTGTGGCAAACTTTGAACATGTAAACTTTGTAATTAATGGAAAAATATTCTGAATTTTTTAATGAAAATCCAAATTATTATGTTTCCCTTATGATTTTTCAAACATAAAAAAATGTAGTCTTAAAGAGTGTCCATCCCTTGGGTGGCTGCTTTGACTAAGTTTTTACTCACATGGCATTCCTATATTGGTCAATTTTCCTAATTTCTACATTTTTCATAACTAGTTTACAGTTGTGTTTTTAATATAATTATTTTTTACTATAACTTGGTCTATATCATTAATATATAATGCATCCACATTTTAAATGAATAACTTTTGTTAAAAACACATTTTCAAAATTCATAATTTTGACAGTCAAAAATACGTTTGAAACAAATATTTTCAAATGTGTCTTTAAATGAATTTTACCAATTTCAAATGCTTTTGCTTTTATAATCATCAGTGTTAAGATCCTCTTTAATTTTGAAAAGGAATTGTGCACATTTGATAAGGGAAAAAAACATTTGAAAAAAAAATCATTGTGATAGTTGTTGTGAACATGCAAAAGTATTCATATAGCATTATCAATTTGCATCAAGTTTTGAACAATGAAACTTTATAAGTAATGGAATTTTAAAAGGTAAAGAAATTGAAAATTCAATTCATTATGCTCATCTTGTGATTTTTCAAAGATATAAAATAATGATTTTAAGCATTATGACACAGTGTGGCTTTATTTATTATGTTTGCACCCATACATGAAGTTGCAATACCCAAAAAACTTGCAATAGTAGGTATGAAATGAAATACCTTGATCAAACATAAAAAAGTTGCAATAGTTTATGAAGAAAGTGGACTTGTTAGTGTAAGTTACAATGTTTCAATTTACTAACCACACCAAAGACTAATGCAATAGTAAAATTAATAATACATGTTGTTATAGAGTTAAATCCACTTCAACCTACACTAATTGTGGTAAAACAAATCATATTCTTAATACCTATCATAACTAAAAAAAGAATTTTGAGTAGTACCAATTGCCAAGGTAAAATCTATAGAACTAGTAGTAGGAACCATTGTGCAACATGTTAAACTTGTTAGGACACCTTTGCATTATCTTTGTATCATTTTTTTTAATGTTAATCATCAACCTGCAAATTGTTGTAGCTAGAAGGCTAAAGTATAGAATGTTGTTAAAACCAAATCAATTTTAGTGCCATAACACAAATCAATTTTAATTTTAGGTGAAGCCAAAGGAACAACAAATGGAAGAGAGTCTATGTGATTCATTTGTAAAAATTGTAAGATAGCTACAACATGGCAAAACTGAAAAACAAACAACTATGACTCCAAATGAGCCATTGCAATTGACTTGGGCAAGATTGCTTAAAATTACCAATGTTAATCAAATGATTGAAACTAATCAAACTAGTGAAATGTTTTCACAACTAATGAACTTGGAACTAATGACAAAAATAAGTACTTTCGAGTGAAAATCCTTTAAGGCATACCACCTAGGATGAAAAAGACCTTGTCCTCACTACATCCTTTTCTTTTCTATATTGTGATCCCCATCAAAACTAATAAGTCAAAAGTGTCAAATATTTCATAAGTACCATATCTACATTACAATTCTAGATTCCATCATAATCAACCATAAATGTGTATTTACATGATAAAAAAAGATTAAGTAAAAAATACAAAAAAAGGTGACAATGTGATAGGATTTTGGTACACCTTAAAGAATTTGGATTGTTTGGAAGAAATACTAAAGATATTAGCACACAAGCCTTGGAGACCAAGTATATTCTCAACTTGAGTCAATTATTAAGGGTAATTTTTGACATCAAACATTACATTTTTAACCCAGTACCATCAAATTTTGTCTCCCCTGAACCTATAGTCGATTAATAACAATTGATCATCATAAAATTATATAGGTTCAAATAGGAAGGAACTTATTTGAGGATGTTCTTTCAGATGGTGGCTTTAGAGTTAATATTATTACTAAGAAACTACAAATGTAGTTAGGTTATCAAACCAAAACTAACACTTTATAACCTATGCATGGTAAATTAAATTATTGCTAAACCTTCAGGTTTGATCAAAGATCTTAAAAATTTTATCCATGTAATTATTTATACATCACTATGAGAAAATATAAGGTTTTACAACTAGGCTTGCAATTGGGTTTTTGAGTTGGAATGAACACTAACATACAAGTTACAATGGTGTTTATACAACCTTGAATGAACACTAACATACAAGTTACAATGGACAACCTATGTTGTATACAATATCGTATATACAGTGGAACTCACATGCAACTACATGCAACTTCTTTGCAACTAATCTCCATGTCAAATTCTCACACACATTCCAATGTGGTGAACAAAATGCCAATGTGGTTTTTCATCCATTTGTCAACAAATGATGTATGTTAATACCTTTTGCAACTTATTTACAACTATTTTACAACTAGTTTGACGAATATAATATATAATTATTTAATTCATCCAATTCATGAATGAATTATGTTCTTATATTTTATAACTTATCTACGACTATTTTACAACTAATTTAATAAATATATTCTTTCATTATTTCATTCATCCATTTTATGTGAATGGGTTCTATCCCAATCCTTTGCAATTTATTTACAACTATTTTACAACTAGCTTGATGAATATATTCCTACATATTTCATTCATCCATTCAACAAATGGATTTTAAATGTCTTTATTTTTGGCAACTTATTTACAACTATTTTATAATTAGTCCAACGAATATATTATTTAATTATTTCATTCATCCATTTGAGCAATGAATTTTGTTCCTATCATTTGCAACTAAATACAACTAAAGATGAAATGAAAATAAAAGATTTAGTGACTAATTTGCAACTAGATGTTTAAGTTTGGGGTTCAAAGCGATTGTATGATAGTTGATTTTAGTGATAGTAAACAACTAAATTGCAACTTACAATTCAATTATACAAATTTCACACAACCATTATCATGGTATCCTAATTATAATCAATGATGTTGAATTGCATTAAACATCACTATTCATGAAATGGATTTGCAACTTTAAATATATTTACATTACATGTTGAAGAATACATTACAAAAAAAATTATAAAAATTTTCCGGCAATTTAACTATGAATCCAAATATAATGCCCAAACTATTTACAACAAACATTTTTCTCTATCTAAACAAAAGGTTAGATCATAAAAATGATGATTCATAACAATCAAATATTGTCATCTAAAACATTATGTTTCATAAATGAACGTTTCTTCTATTTTTGTTGAAATGGAACTTGGCCCTACAATTTCTTCAATCCACTTTATTTCACTACTAGAAATTTTGGGTTTTGCAACTGTCGTTTGCAACTAAGATTCAGTTGCATGTGACACATGCAACTACAAATTTGTGTAGTTGCATAAGACAAGTTGCACATGACATTTAGTTGCATGCGACACTACGTATACAACATGTATATACGATGTTAATATACATGTTCATCCATACATACTAATCCAAATGTAGTTGCACCTTATGTGCAACTCTCCTTGCAATTACAATGCAACTAATAAAAATATGACACATGTTTAAAAATTGGACAACTAGCTTGTGGACACATGTCATTATTTTATTATTTTTATGTTTTCAAAATAAAAAATTCATTGGATTAATCTCAATCATTAAAATTTATGTCATTAAAATGATGACACGTGGCACACCATGGAATGTTCATTGACCAATTGACATGTGTCCTTTTTTAAAACACCAATTATATGGTGACATGTGGAAATTAAGGCCCACCTATTTTTTAATATTCATTAATAAAATCTCAATTGTCCAATTTATGGCTAATAAGATGTTCACACATGTTGCCTATGTAGGTAGGTTATTATTAAATCCTATAAGGTAAATAGGCTTATTTAGGTATGTAAGTAGGTTGAAAATAGCTAGGTTTAGGATATATAAGTAAGATTAAAATAATCCGATTTTATTTTTAAAATTAACCATTTCATAAAGGTCAAGTTTTTAAAATTCACTCATCCCCAATGGCACTTAGTGTTTCGTTACTACAAAGTTATTGCTCCTATTTATATATTGAGCCAAATAGAATTGGAAGCCAAAGGATATGGGATAAAAAATTCCATTGCAAACCTCATGAACCAACTTAGTTGCACATCATATGCAACTAATGTATTAGAGTATAGCAGCTAGGGGAGGGTTTTGTTGATTCTAGTGTCCAAACAAAACTTGAAACCCTCCTCTTGACGCATGTAACACAATAAGAATCATAAAAAATGGATTGGAAATGAAAAAGTTATGGTCCCCCAAAGTAAAGGGGGTCAAAAATTCAAAAAGGACCATTGAACACTACAAAGGCCGATTCTTAAACACCAAAAAAGTTCCTTTTATGTTGGTTTTTTTGCTATTAAAGTTGGAATATGATTTGTAGAACTTCAGTTGGCGCTCCTATAGCACTTTAAATCATTTAAAATGAATAAGAAATAAGACAGTTATGAGGTTTGAAAGTAGGAGGGGTCCAAAGAAAAGAAAAGAAAAACACGTTTTGTAACTTGGAAAAAAACTTATTTTTCTTATTTTTCATGTTTTTTTTCTTGTTAATTTTTCATTACTCCTTGTCTTTTGCACTTCAAAGATGATTGTAGGATACTTTTCATAATTATAATTACTTAATGAAAATATGATTTTAACATTATTATCTAGCTTAAACTAGTAATTAGCTTAAGATGTTTATGTACTTGTAGGTCAATTCGTGTAACCTATTTACATTAATATTTTAACATACATAATAAATCTAAATATATAACCTATTGATTATATATATATAATCGATTATCATTATAATTATAATAGACATTTAATTGATAATTATGAACATTTATAATAAATTTTAATATTATCATATTAATTGATTCTGAATAATTTTTTGTTTAATCAATTTACATTTTCTGAAAAATATTCCAAACAAAATAAAATTGAAAAGTTTTACTTGCCAAAACAAATATTTGCATATATTTGACACATAAATTTTAAAAACTTGCAATATATATTTAAGCCATGGTGTAGTTTAACTTAATTTAATTTAACATAATTTAGTTTAGCCATAATTAGTTTAGCCTAATTTAATTTAACCATTTTTAGTTTTAACCTAATTTAATTTAGCCATAAATATTTTAACCTAACTTAATTTAGCAATAATTGGTTTGGCCTAATTTAATTTAACCATAATAAGTTTATTTTAATTTATTTTAACCATAAATAGTTTAACCTAATTTATTTTAATCATAATTAGTCTCGCCTAATTTATTTTAGCCATAATAAATATTTTTTAATTCATTTTAGCCATAAATAATTTAACCTAATTTAATTTAACCATAATTAGTTTGGCCTAACTTAATTTAGCCACAATTACTATATTTTATTTTATCCATAAATAATTTAACGTAACTTAATTTAACCATAATTATTTTGGCCTAACTTAATTTAGCCATAATTAATTTACCATAATTTAATTTAACCATAATTAGTTTAGCCTAATTAATTTAACCATGGTTAGTTTAAGTTAGCCTAAATTAGCATGGGGTTAACCTTAGTACTAAAGGCACATAATATTATTATCCATAGCCTATGTAAATATATTAAGTATAAATATTTAAGTATGTATAAGTTTAAGCCATTATTTTTATGACATGTGTCCATGTTGTACACATTTAGTTGCATGTTAGTTGCACACATAACTGTGTGGCTAAAAAATTATACAATATCAAATTTATAGTTGCAAACATGACCAAGATAGTTACAAATGACAACTAGTTGCATGCTAATTGCATAGTGACTAGTTGTAAAAGATAGAATTTCTAGTAGTGTTTGCTGGAAATTTGCCATGTCATGATATTTAATTCCACATGTGAAATGAAATTAGTAACATATCATAACATTGTAATGTCAAAAATATTTGAATATTCCCTTCAACTTGAATAAAACTAGTTTACAACTATACTACCACTAACATGTAAGTTATTTGTCATTAAAATGAAATGTATGTAGAACATTGATGCAAATTAAACTATAATTTTTACACTTACAAATAGAATAAAATATTATGCTTACAATCAGGTAAACTAAATGGTAATTTTAGCTACTTTTGAAAGAATCTTACCTTATATATACATAATTTTGATATTGATGGATTAAAACATAATGAAAGTTTGGCCCTATAACATAAAAACAACAAAAGTCATCACAATTGTTCAAACAGAAAATAAGACATATGTAACATGATTATCATTAAAAAATCACCTTTCATAAATCTTTCATCATCATAAATTAAATTAAACTTGTACAATCAACTTTTAAATAAAATGGAATATCTTTATTTAATATATGCAAATAAAAAAAAGACCAAAAATCACAAACGTTTAACATCCAAAAGTAAAAATAAGAACCTTCAATATCCAAAAGCAAATCAAAGTCTAAAAATAAGAGCGAAAACCTTGAACATCCAAAAACAAATGTAAGAACATTCAATATCTAAGAGTAAGAGCAAGAACTTTCAACATCTAAAACCAAAAGTAAGAACTTTGAACATCCAAGAGTAAAAGCAATAACCTTTAGCATCAAAAAATAAAAGTTAGATCCTTCAACATCCAAAAATATGAACAAAAACCTTCAACATTCAAAAGCAAAAACAAAAACCTTCAACCTCTTTAAGAGCAAAGACAATAACCTTCAACATCCAAAAGCAAAAACAAAAGCCCATAACCATAAGCGCATGAAGGTCATTAATGCATTGGGGCAAATTTGTTAAAATACTAACATGTGTCACTTGCTTAAGGGTTTCTTACCAAAATTTCAAATTTTAAATTGAAATACAGTTGCGTATTAATTATAAACAAGTTGAGATGTCATATATATCTGGAGATGGAAATGTATACACGTGGCATGATCGTATGTGTTATTCAAGGCTATACATTTGTTGCAAAATAGTCATTGATTAATAATTAAAATTATCATAATCGTGATGTAGTTGTTACATGCAATTAAAGTGCAACTTGTTAACAAAATCAAACATGGTTGACTACAATCGTATATATAATGCATACATTATATTGTATAAATATACATCTTGCAATTAATGTGAAACTACAATACAACTCCTTGATTTTCTAATGTGGCATTTTATTTATTAATTTGTCATATTTCCATGGGACAATTATAGTGCATTTATATGTTAGTTGTTTTGGAGCTCTAGTTGTAGGGTAGTTTAATTGTCGCGAACACAATTTCTCATGGTGCATTTACTTTTATTGTTATACAAAATAATGTATTGGATTCTAGTTCTTCCATGTTGTTAAGTTGTTTTTGGTTCAAAGATGTTAAAGTATTTCATGACTAGGGTAGTAATACCATTATTATCTAGGGAACCGGTGGGTACATTCATAGTAAAAGGAGCCAAGGAAGTTATTGACAATGTTAAAAATTTCATTTACATTACTTTGGAAAATCACCATTAATTGTATCTAATGAATTATTTATCCATAATTTGTAATTGTGTTTTGGTGCTCATGAAATTGGACTCCTATGAATTTGGAGTCATTTCATTATGTTA
>Ga0116226_10006769_pt1 | contig 10314 bp, 11 predicted proteins | sample S1TSphfallax_FD_89692 | JGI IMG/M metagenome (GOLD analysis project Ga0116226, IMG submission 89692) | Host-associated microbial communities from peat moss isolated from Minnesota, USA - S1T2_Fa - Sphagnum fallax MG | ecosystem: Host-associated > Plants > Peat moss > Unclassified | place: USA...
GAGCTCTGAGATGGGACTAGAAAGAATGAAAAGTAATCACTCACTCACACAGACCTGCACAAAACCAAACAACAAGTTGGTTAGTGCATAGCTAGAACACTTTTGGTGCTAGGATGAGCCACGTACAAACTTGGACTCATAAGACTCACCATGGCCTGGACTTGGGGGAAGCCACCACCCCCTTATAGTATACTCTGTGCTTGACCACATGACCAACACCTAAATGTTATTTTGTCCCGGGACTCCCAAGTGGGAATCTCGAAATTCTCACAACTAGGACTTTTGCAACATTGGGGGCCCATAACTTTGTATACATACCTCCGATTGTGATGAGGTTCTAAAAAAAGTTGTAGTTCTTGTCGAAAGCTTTCCAACAATATGTTGCATGCCACCTGTATGCGAGAAAATTAGGGTGATTCCTGACTTTTAATGGTCGAGAGTCAAATTGGCAATTTGACTCTTGGCCCTTCTTTTGGCTATAACTTGTGTGTTAAGTGTCCAAATGGGTCATGCGAGCACATTTTAGACATTTACCTTCCAATAAATTTCCAATGATATAAGTAACTCTTTAATTTAATGGGTTTTGACCCTTGCAATCATTCTTTAAAGATTTGGGAGTCCACTAAAACTTTAATTCTCAAAGTGGGAGCTCACTTGGGAGCGTGAGGGTTTATTCCCTCACACTCTCTTGCACTCCTGGGAGCATGAAATGTGATTCCCAGGCTTCATACTTGGCTCGCACCTTCGCAAGCCCTTGCTTTGGTCACGAGCCCAAGGCTAGGGTTGTGACACCCACTTTGGGAGTTGCACTCGTGTAGGAGTTACAAATGTTCAGAACCTTGGTGGAAAGGCAAATAAACACCAAATTGAGCTTTGAGAACATCATTAGAAAGGTATTGAAGCTTAAATGTTCAAAATACCCTCACATTGTTCATTTATACATGATTTGTATGAGTTATGATAAAAAGAAAGGGCGTGAGTCAAATTACAAATTTGAATTTGACTCTCGACCACAAATCTCTTAAAAGAAGGGGTCAATTGAGGTTTGATTGGGGCATGCTATACACAAAAAGATCTTTTTGAGGGCCATAAGATGTTGCCCTTGCATTTTCAAAACATATTTAAATTGAGAAATATATGAATGTCCAAAGTTTTGGGACAACAAAAGTCCCAGTTTTGGGACTCCCAAGGAAAAATGACATTTGGATGAAGTCCCTATAGAGTGGCATAGAATATGTTATAGGGAGGGGAGTGGTGCCTCCTCCCAAAGGTTGCAGGCCGTGTAAAGCTTGTGGTTGAAGTTGTCCCTACTAAGTACTGCACCACTTTCATTCAACTTGCATTAATTGCCCTCTTTTCTTGATGTGTAGGTTGACCTCATTTCAAACTTTTCCTTGTGAGTTCATCCTAGTCTCATCTTAGAGCTCTAACACACCCTCATACCCTTGAAGTGTTATGAATTAAGGCGTGTGCCCCAATTCTTTTTTTTTTCTATTGTTTTACTCTTGAACCCACATTTAGGTCCCTTAAGGAGTTTGAAGGTGCATCATGTTCTATCAAGTTCAAATGGTGATAAAAACTATGTAATTTAGCTAGTAATTTTTATTTAAAAAACTAAATAAATATAAATATACTAACTAATATTATCACAAATAAATGTTCCTTTAACACTTTCTTAGGTAATGTTTCAAGTTTTTCAACAAATGCTCCCTGTTTATCAAGTTTTTGATTTCTTCTTGGTGTATACAAGTAATTAAAAAAATTCCAACCATATCTACTATGAAATCTTAATCTTTCCTTCCTTCCATCAATTGTTATAATTCCTTTGAACCATTCACAATTCCCTATTTTAACAACCGTCATACTCTACCATTTTTATGCCATCCTTGATATACATTATTGTAGTAATCAAAGAAAATAATGGACTTAACCATATCTTGTTCAAAGTAGGTAACAAATTAAGACATGTTCAACACCCATAATAGTTATTTTATTTGATCTATTTTCTTCTTTTCCCACTGTATATATTCCCAACAATTTTATAAATCCACAAGGTAAAATTATATAAAGTAAATGATTAGACAAAATCCCAAATCTAACTCATCTACTTTAACTTTTCCTTCTTCGTCTTCCAGTAATTTAATTGCACAAGGAAGGATTGCATAACCTTCTTCTTCAATTTCTCCATTAACAAATTAAATTGATTCCTTAACATGGTCGCCAAATGTTAGCAATACATTTTTGTATTGTTCTAGATTCTTGTCCTACTCCATTAATATAAATACAATGTAAAAAATATTAACTATAACATCTAAATTATTGTTAAAGAATTCCTTATTAATGTTAAAGAACTACATTTTACCATTATGCCATTATTGAATTAAGACTAGTAAAAACAATTAAGAAAATGTTCAAGCTTCAATAAATCATAAAACATACATGCCATGTTTCTTTCACATAGAAGTTTTTTTCATTCAAAAAAACCATTACCATTGTTGACAAAAATGTCCCTATCATCCCTTCGCTAAGTCTCTTATGATAGCCCTTTGGCAATTATACAAAACATTTGTAACCACTTCGTGCCATATCGATAGGTAGTTACCCTATCTATTTATCATGTTAACATAGTGAACTTATTATCTATTAACACTATCTATTTATCATATCATCACAATGGACTTACTATCTATGGTCTTATCAACATACCATGGTTTGACATTTTTTCAAGAGAGACTTGGTTAAATTTGTCTAGTATTTCTACTTTCTACTAACATGCCTAAGCATTCCCCTTATAAGGGAGCCAACCCAAGGGGGACATTAATGGGAAGCCCAAAAGAACATGTTTCAATTGCAATGAAATGGGACATTATTCCAAGGATTGCCCCAAGCCCAAACTAAACAATGAGAGTTCCAAGGTAATTGCCCCTATTGCCAACCTAATCCAAGGTGAACATAATATTTTATTTTCTTAAAAGGAAAGGTTTCTAAATGGGAAGTGCTATGTCTTTTAGATGTAGGAGCCTCCCACAACTTTGTAGCTTGAGATAATGCAAAATGAATGGAGTTCCAATTGGAGGATTTGAAGGCACCCATTGATGTGCACTTTGCAAATGAGGTTCCCCATCCAATCATGTTGTCAGTGAGAGACATGTCTTTTCAATTGGGGAATTGGAGAGGAAAGGTGGATTTGTTGGTTTCCACTTTAGGGGGAACGGAATGCATTTTGGGAATGGAATTCATCACCCATAACAATGTGCTCATAGAAGGGCACATTAGGCTAGTCAAAATCCCATTAACAACTTATTTGATCGACTTTATAACAACTTTATGGAAGAACATGTGGAGCATCTTCAAAAGGTATTCCAAAGGTTGAAAGAAAACACATTGTATGTTAAGTTCAAAAACTGTGAATTCGGGGTGATGGAAGTGGATTTCCTTAGACATAGGATCACCCACGAAGGGTTGAAGATGGATGACCACAAGGTGAAGGTAATTTTGGATTGGGAGCCACCTAGGTCATTTCATGTTTTAAGGTCATTTTTAGGATTAACTTCCTATTATCACAAGTTCATTAAGAACTTTGCAAAGATAGCCATGCCTTTGACAAACCTTTTGAAGAAATCATCTAAATTTTATGAATGGGATGAAGCATGTGATGCAGCCTTCGAAACCTTGAAAGGCATTTTGGTGAAAACATTGATGTTGAAGTTGCCCAACTTTGACAAGGATTTTGAGATCCATTCCAATGCCTTTGACCTTGTAATCAAGGGAGTTATAGTGCAAGGTGGAAGGCTGGTTGCATTTGAAAGTAAGAAGTTGAGCGAAAGGGAGCAAAAGTGGCCACCACATGAAAAGGAAATGTGGGCTATGATACATTGCCTCAAGACTTGGGGTCATTAGATAGGCTCCAAAGATGTGGTGGTGTGGATCGACAATGTCACCTTGAAATATTTTGCAACTCAACCAAAGTTGTCATCGAAACAAATGAAATGGCAATACACATTGGCTTTGTTCAATGTGGACATTCGGCACAAGCTTAGGAGGGATAATGTGGTGTTCGATGCGCTAAGTTGAAAACACTAACTTAAGGTGTTGTATGTGGGGGAAATGAAGCCTCAAAAGGAAGTTTGAGTAACTAGCCACTGTGATGAGTTTGCCAAGGAAATAAAACAAAACATTAAAAAAGGAATCAAATCACACTTCCATTTGCAAGATGGATTATTGTGGTATAAAAAATTTTGGCTCTATGTTCCAAAAGAGAGGTTTAGGGATGTGCTCTTGAAGGAATGTCATGATGGGCCCCTTGCGGGCCATGGTGGTTATCATGACCTTAGCCTGGGGCTTGCAACGAACGCAAGGGCATGGAAAGGTGTTGGTTGGGAAGGCAACCCAATAGTCACATTCACATTCACATTCTTGAGAGTGAAGGAAAGTGTGAGGGAATGAGCCCACACACTCTTAGGTGGATTCCCACTTTGGGAGTTGGAGTCTTGATAGGTTTTCAAATTTTCAAAGAGTTTTTTAAGGGGTCAAAACCCATTAGATTGAAGACTTCCTTATATCATTGGAAAGATTTAAAGATGAATATGTCTAAAATGAGTTTGCATGATCCATTTGAATATTTAAAACATAAGTTATGGCCGAAAGAAAGACCAAGAGTCAAAATGTCCATTTGATTTTCAACCACTAAAAGTTAGGAATTGCATTAAGTTACATGAGTGTAGTAGGCATGCCACCTATCCTTGGAAAACTTTCGACAAGACCTACAACTTTGCTTACAACATCACCTCAATAAAAGTTACACACAAAAAGTTATATTCGTTGAAACTGGCAAGAGTCCCAATTTCACAAATTGCTCGACTCCCAATTAAAGAGTCCCATGAAAAATGTCATTTTGATGTAGCATTCATGGTGTGTCATAAATAATACTTTAAGGGGGATGGTGGTGGTTTCCCCCAAGTCCAAGCCATGGTGAATTTTGTGAATTTGTATATGCATCATCCATGCACTAAAAATGTTCAACTATGCACTAATTGACTTGTTGTTTGGTTTGTGCAAATTTATATGTGATGCACCCCCAAAATCTTTGAAAGACCCAAATGTGAATATGAAGGTGAAAACATCAAAAGAAGGAATTGGGGTACGTTCCTTAGCTCACATCACTTCGAAGGTAAAAAAGCCATGCTGGAATTTTGGAATGAGGACTAAAATAAGTGACAAGTGGGTCAACTATTTACATGGACCTACACAAATCAAACAACAAGTTGGTTAGTGCGTAATTAGAACACCTTTGGGGCATGAACGACCCATGGGCACACATGGATTTAGAAGACTCACCATGGCTTGGATTTCGGGGAAGCCACCACCTTTCCCTTTATATTATTCTCTATGATTAGCCATAAAGAGCTGCATCCAAATGTCATTTTGTCCCGGGACTCCCAATGTCATGACCCTAGTCTTGGGCTTGCGATCAAGGTAAGGGCTTATAAAGGTGAGGGCCAAGAATGAAGCCCATGGTCACATTTTATGCTCCCAAGAATGTAGGAGAATGTGAGAGAATAAACCCACAAACTCCCAAGTGGGTTCCCATTTTGGGAGTGGGAGTCTTGATGGACTCTCAAATATTCAAAAAATGATTTTAGGAGTCAAAATTCATAGGATTAAAAAATTCATTATACCATTGAAAAGATTTCGAAATGCATACATCTAAAATGGTTTTGCATGACTCATTTGGTTGCTTCAATTATAAATTATGGCCAAAAGAAATTTCGGGAATCAAATTACCAACTTGACTCTCGACCATTAAAAGTTGAGAATTGCCTTGATTTATTTGTGTGAAGGTGGCGTGCCACATACCATGGAAAATCTCTCGATGAGAGCTACAACTTTGCTTCAAACTAACTTGTTGTTTAGTTTATGTAGGTTTGTGTGAATAATTGACCTACTTGTCACTCTTCCTAGTCCTTATCCCAGAACTCTAGCATGCCCTTTTTACCCCCAAAGTGTCATGAACTAGGGAGTGCATCTCAACTCCTTCTTTCGTTGTTTTCATCATTGGACTCATATTTGAATTTTATGAGGAGTTTGGAGGTGCATCACCCAAGTTTGGAGTCCCAAAAATTTCAAAATTGGGACTCCTGGCACTTTGGAGGCCAATAACTTCTTGTGCAAACCTTCAATTGAGGTGAGGTTTACAGCAAAGTTATAGCCCACGCCTAGATCTTTTGTACAATATGTGCCATGCCACCTACACACACGTAATTCAAATTAATTTTTTACTTTTAATGGTTAGGAATCATTTTGGCACTTTGATTCCCGACCTTTTTTTTAGCCATAATTTGTCTTTGAAGCACTCAAATTAGTCATACGAACCCATTTTAGACATCTAAGTTTCAATATCTTTCTAATGGTATAATGAAATTTTTAATCCAATGCATTTTGAACCTTAAAATTATTTTTTGAGGATTTAAGATTCTATAGGGACTTCATAGGGATTCCAATTCCCAAAGTGGGAGTCCACTTTGGAATGTGTGGGCTCATTTCTTCACATGTTATTGGGAGTGTGAATGCAATTCATGAGTTGCATTTTTGGCTTGCACCTTTCCATGCCCTTGTTTTAGTTGTAAGCCCAAGGCTAAGGTCATGACAATATGAATAATTGACCTACTTGTCATTCGTTTTAGTCCCCATCATGGAACTTCAACACCTTCTTACCTCGAAAGTGTTACAAGTTAAAGAACATACCCCAATTCTTTGTTCTTTGGTTGTTTTCAATTTAGGATTTACATTTGAATATTTCAAAAAGTTTGGGGGTGTGTTAATGGTGCATTTTTGCAAAGTGCACCATAATATTCTTTAAAAAAACCTATTTATTGGTTTAATTTGAAAGAAAATGTGGTGGAATCCATGAAGACTTGTTTGACTTGCCGACAAAATTGAACATTTAGTAAGAAAAAAAATAGGATTATTATAATCGTTATTGATTCCTAAAGGGATGTGGGAAAGTGTGTCCATGAATTTCATTGTGAATTTGACACCGTCAAGGGATTTGATGTGATCATGGTGGCGGGGGATCGATTTAGCAAGATGGCACATTTCATTCGCATTAAAGAAAGTTCCACGGCGTTGTGAGGTGACTTCTTGTCCCTTTACCCCCGGTTCTATGAGGTGACTATACTTGAAAATACATATGCTACTGGTGAAGGAAAAAAAATACAAGTGTATATCTAGATGTTAAGTTGTGTTTATAATTAAAACTAGATAGCTTGCTTCCTATGCATGATTTATAATTTAAAATTGATAGATATATCTTCCAAGCTTGAACACTCCAAACCCTAGAATTTTATTTTAAATCGTCACCCCTTTAAACCAAGTTTTAAGGATTTAACACCAAGTTCAACTTGGCTGCAGACCCCCAATCACTTAAAATATCACTCCTATCACATATGTTGTCCAAATCGAGCTTATTTTGCTCATTAAAAAGCTAACTACAAGGCACATCTACCCACCAAATTATAGGCTTTACACCTAAACTAATAAAAAGTTGTGCTACCAAACCCGAAAGGTTTTTTTTTAAAATTCCTATAAAATTTTCAAGCTCCCAACACTATCATACTTAATTCTATTCTTCGAAGTACCCCAAACATCCAACCCACTCTCCCCCTCCCACCATCTACCAAGACTCCTCATCCCTCTCATCCCCTTTCCAAAAAAAAGCACACAAGAAGAAGAAACCCAAAAACTTTTCTCCTCCAAGCTTTTCAAGTTTGCTCTCCTTGTCCCATGGAAATTGAGGAAATCCTCCCCTCCAATCCATGGCCTCCTCATCCCTCAAGAATTAATGAAAATTGAGAATGATTTTCCCTCCAATGGATTTTAGGATGAAAATTCTTGTGCCCAATAAAACACTAAGAGGGTTCCATCCTCTAATCAAATAAAATGATAATCATCATGACTAATGGCATTAAAGGACTCATCTTTTTCCTTATTTTGGATATCTTGATGAGGTTCTTGAGCTCGATCCTTATCCATTCCATTCATTTGACCTTCACATCCTACTTCTTCACCATTGAAATTAGGGCTCTATGAATTCATTAGATCTAGGATGTCAGAGTTTTCATGAGGTCCGCCGTCACTGCCACACATTACGCCTACCTTAATTTGTTAAATAAAAGACATCAACCCCCTCTAAATGCAAATACCAAATTGTTCCAGCTACCCTTTTGGTTCTTGTTGATGTAGGTGAAGATTTAGTCATGGTGGATGATGTTGTTACACCTTTGAATCCTTTGGTTGCGCTAGTAGAATAGGAAGAGCTTAAGGAAACATTGCTTGAGGTGAATGTTTCCTAACAGTCGTGCAACGAAAAACCATTTCAAAGAGTGGTGCACATTCAAGTCGATCATTCAACATAAGATCGTCGATCGTCTCCTAACCCACACCCTTTAGCAATCTACTTATAATTTGTTCCCGTTCATGGAGTTGCGCCAAAAAGGTTTGAAGAGTGCCAATGTGAAGACAACAATGTTCGTCTTCATTGTTAAACTTGGGTTCTCGGTGATAGCCATTATTATTCATTACAAGGCCTAATCAACCCCCTTCCCATGGAGCGTTGAGCCAAATACTTGGCTCGCACCATTCGTCGCCTTTTAAATTATGAGGCAATTTTCTGTCCTTCTATTCTCGGTTCTATGAGGTGACTATACTTGAAAGTACATATGCTACCAGTGAAAGAAATATGCAAGTGTAATTCTAGATGTTAAATTACACTTATGGTTGAAACCAAATAGCTTGCCTCTTATGCATCAATCACGATTTAAATTTATAGATACATTTTCCAAGCTCAACATGCCAAATCCTAGAACTTTATGTTAGATTGTCATTCATTTAAACCAACTTTTGAGGGTTCAACACCATGTTCAACTTGGTTGCAAACCACCAATCATTTAAAATATTATTTCTAACACATATGTCATTCAAATCTAGCTTGCCTCAGCTTCGTAGAAAGCTAATTACAAGGTACACATTTTTACCAAATCCTAAGCTCTACAACTAAACCAGTAGTAAGTTAGGCTACCAAATTTGAGAAGGTTTTACGAAGGTAGGAAGTTTAATTTGGCTACAGACCACCAGTCACTTAAAGTATTATTCCTAACACATATGTTATTCAATTCTAACTTGCCTTAGCTCTTTAAAAAGTTAACAATGAGGTGCACATGTCTACCAGATCCTAAGCTCTATAGTTAAACCATTAGTAAGTTATGTTACCAAACATGAGAGGGTTTTATGAAGGTATGAAGTTTAATTTTGTTCTAGACCACTAGCCACTTAAAATATTATTCCTAACACATATGTTATTCAAAATTGGCTTGCCTTAGCTCTTTAGAAAGCTAATTATGAGGCACATGTTTTTACCAAATCCTAAGTGTGAGGAATTATTGCACACCTTCCACAATAAGATATGCACTCACACAAACCGGTTGGAAGTGGAACTACTATGTAGTTGTAGTTTAACAAGTAAGGTGGTTCAAGGTAAGTAACGAAATTCACTAGGAACCTAATGCGTTGTGTCCAATTTGAAGATGCAAGACATTGTGAGAGAATTGTAACTCACCATGATGGAATATGAAGGAGCCGTATGTTGATGTTCATTTCAATGTCATGCTTGATGGCTAGAACCCTTCCGTTCCATTTGTCATAACATCTACATACAACCTCACAATCTAACATGCATTAGATTTTTGAAAAGCTAACATAAAAGGAGCCATGTTACAAAATCTCATAAGTTTTTTTATTTTATGTTTTTGATCAAGAGTTGAGCTTCGGAACTAGGAACCATTTGCTTAGATTGAGGGAAAAAACAAACAATTCAACCCCCTCTACTTCCAACAAGTGTAGCTCCCTTACAACAAACCCGATGATGTTGAATTTTTGGGAGGACCTTCTACACCTTTCAAAATAAAACAGATTTAACTTTGACACAAATCCAACGGTGGATTTGGGAGGAACAACTAATTGAAACAAAAATCCAGAGGCTTTGTCATGGAAATCCTTCCATGAACTCCACTACAACACCCTCTACTCCCAACAAGTGCACCTCCCTTACAGCAGAACCGATGATGCTAAATTTTTGGGAGGACCTTTTACACCTCTCAAATTAAAATTGATTTAAATTTGACACAAATCCAACGATGGATTTGGGAGGAACAACTAATTGAACCAAAAATCCAGAGGCTTTGCTACAAGTACTTGCTACACACAACTTCCTTCCATGCTTGATTCTTGCACACACACTTTTCCATGAACCCTTTCCAC
>Ga0116226_10006770_pt1 | contig 10313 bp, 9 predicted proteins | sample S1TSphfallax_FD_89692 | JGI IMG/M metagenome (GOLD analysis project Ga0116226, IMG submission 89692) | Host-associated microbial communities from peat moss isolated from Minnesota, USA - S1T2_Fa - Sphagnum fallax MG | ecosystem: Host-associated > Plants > Peat moss > Unclassified | place: USA...
TATACGGCGCAACAGGGTCTGGTCAGCGCGCGGCTGACGCGCGCCTCGAATCTCGTGACGCTCTACCGCGTGCTGGGCGGCGGCGTGAAGTAGCGACGGCTGGTCTTAGAGACCGAGCAGCCGGAAAATGGCGTCTACGCCGAATTGGGTTACAGGCACGGCCACCGCGAGCATTCCCGCGAAGACTCCGGCCAGGGTCAAAGCTGGCGTCATGGTTACTCCTCCTGAGGCGGCGCCTCTTATGGGCGTCTGCACATTACAAAGCTGTCACAGTCTTGCTGAGCCGCCAAGAGGGAAAATTAACCGCAAAGTCATGCGGCGCCGCAAAATTGCGCCCGAGACGCTGCGGAAAAGCACCAGACTGCACACGGACGATGCAAATTTTCACCTTCGGGAGCGCTGGATTATCGTCAGCTCCCCGGGTGGGAGGGGCAGTCAAGCCGCTTCGGCGCGCGCCAGTTCCGCCTTCCGCTCGCGGCGGCGGCGGGTGAGGATATGCTCGGTGTAGCCGTTGGGCTGCGTGCGGCCCTCGAACACCAGGTCGAGGGCGGCCTGGTAGGCGACGCCGGCGACATTCCCGCTCAGGGGCGTGTAGAGCGGATCGCCGGCGTTCTGGGCGTCCACCACCTTGGCCATCTTGGCGAAGGTTTCGCGCACCTGGGTTTCGCTGCAGACGCCGTGGTGCAGCCAGTTGGCGATGTGCTGGCTGGAGATGCGCAGGGTGGCGCGGTCCTCCATCAGACCGACGTCGTGGATGTCCGGCACCTTGGAGCAGCCGACGCCCTGGTCGATCCAGCGCACCACATAGCCGAGGATGCCCTGCACGTTGTTGTCGAGTTCTTGCTGCACGTCCGCGGGGCTCCAGTTGGAGCGGGCCAGGGGCGGCGTGAGAAGCGCATCGAGACCGGTCTTCTCGGCCCTCGTCGCCATCTGCGCCTGCAGCGCCGGCACGTCCACCTCGTGATAGTGCAGGGCGTGCAGGGTCGCGGCGGTGGGCGAAGGGGTCCAGGCGGTGCTGGCGCCGGCGCGGGGGTGACCGATCTTGGTGGTCAGCATGGCCTGCATCTGGTCGGGCGCCGCCCACATGCCCTTGCCGATCTGCGCCTTGCCGGGGAAGCCGGCGGCGAGGCCGATCTCGACGTTGCGCTTTTCGTAGGCGGGCAGCCACGGCTCGGCCTTGATGGCGTCCTTGCGCGCCACCGGCCCCGCCTCCATCGCCGTATGGATCTCGTCGCCCGTGCGGTCGAGGAAGCCGGTGTTGATGAAGACGATCCGGTGCTTGGCCGCAAAGATGCAGGCGGCGAGGTTGGCGCTGGTGCGTCGCTCCTCGTCCATCACCCCGATCTTCACCGTATTGCGCGCAAGGCCGAGGGCGTCTTCCACGAGGTCGAACAGGCGGACGGCGAGGGCGACCTCCTCCGGCCCGTGCATCTTCGGCTTCACCACATAGACCGAGCCCGCCGGGCTATTGCGGCGCGCGCCCTTCAGGTCGTGCAGGGCGGCGGCGACGGTGATCAAGGCGTCCACCGCCGTCTCGAAGGCCTCTTCGCCCCGGTAGCGCACCATGTCGGTGGTCATGTGATGGCCGACGTTGCGCACCAGCATCAGGCTGCGGCCGCGCAGGATCAACGCATCGCCGTTCGGGGCGTGATAAAGGCGATCGTCCTCCAGCGTCCTCGTCTCGGTCTTGCCCCCCTTGGCGAAGCTGGCGGTCAGGTCGCCGCGCATCAGGCCGAGCCAGTTGCGATAGACGCCGGTCTTGTCCTCCGCGTCCACGGCGGCGACGCTGTCCTCGCAGTCCTGGATCACCGTCAGGGCGGCTTCGACCAGCACGTCGGCGACGCCGGCGGGATCGGTCTTGCCGATGGGATGGCTCCGGTCGATCTGGATGTCCAGGTGCAGGCCGTTATGGGCCAGAAGCACGCCGGCCGGATCGTGCGCGTCGCCGCGCCAGCCGGCGAACTGGCCGGGAGTCTTCAGCACCGTGGTCTGGCCGTTCTTCAGGCGAACGATCAATTCCTGGTTCACCACCTCATAGCCCACGGCGTCAGCGTGAGGGGCCGAGGCCAACGGCGCGACCTTGTCGAGGACCGCGCGGGCGTAGGCGATCACCTTGCCGCCGCGGGCTGCGTCATAGCCCTTGGTTCCGGTGGGCGGCTCGATGGCGTCGGTGCCGTAGAGGGCGTCGTAGAGACTGCCCCAGCGGGCGTTGGCGGCGTTCAGAGCGTAGCGGCCGTTGGACACCGGCACCACCAATTGCGGCCCCGCCAGCTTGGCGATTTCCGGATCAACATTGACGACCTCGATCTGGAAGGGTTCGGGTTCGGGCAGGAGATAGCCGATTTCGCGCAGGAAGGCGGTCTCTTCCGCCACGTCGAAGGGCTTGCCCTTGCGCTCTTTCCACCAGCCGTCGATCTGGGCTTGCAACGCGTCGCGCCGGGCGAGCAGCGCCGTGTTCTTCGGCGTGAAGTCGGCGAGCACGGCCTCCAGCGAGGCCCAGAACGCCGCCGGCGCGATCCCCGTGCCCGGCAGCAGCTCCGTCTCCACGAAGGCGTGCAGGATCGGATCGACGGAAAGCTGATCGCTGAGGTTCATGGCCTCTACTCCACCCTACTCGCCTACGGTCGCAGGCGTTCAAAACACAAGCAGCCCGGGGCGCAAGCCCCGGGCTGCCGCCACACGCAGTCCGTTTTACGCGAACTGATTCATGGTGTTGTGCACGCCGCCCGCCTTCAGGGCCGCTTCGCCGGCGAAGTACTCCTTGTGATCGTCGCCGAGGTCGGAGCCGGACATGTTCTGGTGCTTCACACAGGCGATGCCTTCGCGGATCTCCTTGCGTTGCACCTGGGCCACGTAGCCGAGCATGCCCTTGTCGCCGAAATACTCTTTGGCCAGGTTGTCGGTGGACAGGGCCGCGGTGTGGTAGGTCGGCAGGGTGATCAGGTGGTGGAAGATGCCCGCCCGCTTGGCGCCGTCCGCCTGGAAGGTGCGGATGCGCTCGTCGGCTTCGGCCGCCAGATCGGTGGTGTCGTAATCGACGCTCATCAGCTTGGCGCGGTCGTACTTGGAGACGTCCTTGCCTTCCTTTTCCCAGGCGTCGAACACCTGCTGGCGGAAGTTCAGCGTCCAGTTGAAGGACGGCGAGTTGTTATAGACCAGCTTGGCGGTCGGGAAGACCTCGCGCACCCGGTCCATCATCGAGGCGATCTGCTCCACGTGAGGCTTCTCGGTCTCGATCCACAAGAGGTCCGCGCCGTTCTCCAGCGAGGTGATGCAGTCCAGCACGCAGCGGTCCGCGCCGGTGCCGGCACGGAACTGGAACAGGTTCGAGGGCAGGCGCTTGGGACGCACCAGCTTGCCGTCGCGGTTCAAAATCACATCGCCGTTCTTGATGTCGGCGGGCGCCACCTCCTCGCAGTCGAGGAAGGAATTGTACTTGTCGCCGATGTCGCCCGGCGTGTGGCTGACGGCGATCTGCTTGGTCAGGCCCGCGCCCAGGCTGTCCGTGCGGGTGACGATGATGCCGTTATCGACACCGAGTTCGAGGAAGGCGTAGCGGCAGGCGCGCACCTTGGCGATGAAGTCCTCGTGCGGGACGGTGACCTTGCCGTCCTGGTGGCCGCACTGCTTCTCGTCGGAGACCTGGTTCTCGATCTGCAAGGCGCAGGCGCCCGCTTCGATCATCTTCTTGGCCAGAAGATAGGTCGCCTCGGCGTTGCCGAAGCCGGCGTCGATGTCGGCGATGATCGGCACCACGTGGGTCTGGAAGTTGTCGAGCTTGTCGATGATCGCGTCTTCCTTGGCCTTGTCGCCGGCGGCGCGGGCGGCGTCGAGATCGCGGAACAGCATGCCCATCTCGCGGGCGTCGGCCTGGCGCAGGAAGGTGTAGAGTTCTTCAATCAGCGCCGGCACCGAGGTCTTCTCGTGCATGGACTGGTCGGGCAGCGGGCCGAACTCCGAGCGCAGGGCTGCGACCATCCAGCCTGAGAGATAAAGGTACTTCCGGTCCGTCGTGCCGAAGTGCTTCTTGATGGAGATCATCTTCTGCTGGCCGATGAAGCCGTGCCAGCAGCCGAGGGACTGGGTGTATTTCGACGGATCGGCGTCATAGGCCGCCATGTCGCGGCGCATGATGTCGGCGGTATATTTGGCGATCTCCAGGCCGGTCTTGAAGCGGTTTTGCAGGCGCATGCGGGCCACGGCCTCTGCGCCGATGCCGCCCCACAGGCCGTCCTTGGACTTGATCAGGTGGTCCATCTCGATGATGTGGTCTTGGTAGGCCATGGAAGGTCCTCGACAGAAAAGCGTTGAGCGTTCGGGGCGGAATAATGCGCGAGCCGCGGCGCCGGCGAGGGCAAGCGGAGTGAAGTTGTAAAACTTTACACGATTTCATTGTAATGTTGTAAGGAGTAACAAAACCCTTACCCACGAGCGCCATGCCCGCACCCGAACGCCGCCTCTATGTCGGCCCGAGCCTTCGGCGTTTCCGCCGCGACCGCGGCCTGACGCAAGCGGACATGGCCGCCGATCTCGATGTCTCCTCGTCCTACGTGGCGCTCCTGGAGCGCAATCATCGCCCCCTGACCGCCGACCTCCTGCTGCGCCTGGCGCAGACCTATCGGGTGGACGTGTCCCTATTCGCGGGCGGGGGACAGTCCGACGACCTCGTACGACTACAGACGGCGCTGCGCGATCCCCTGTTCACCGACATCGACCTGCCGGCACTGGAGGCGTCCGACGTCGCCGCCAATTTTCCGGGCGTGGTGGATGCGTTCCTGCGCCTCTATACCGCCTATCAGGAAGAGCAGCTCGCCCTGGCCGACCACGGCGCGGAGCCGGCGGGCGGGCAGATCGCTTCGGACCCCGTGGCCGAGGCGCGGCGCTTCATCGCCGCCCGGCGCAACAGCTTTCCCCTCCTCGACGACAGCGCCGAGCATATCGCCAAGGCTGTCGCCGACGCCGGCGGGCTTGCGGCCTACTTCAAGGCGCGCCACGACCTGCGCGTCCGTCGCCTGCCGCCGGAGGTGATGGTGGGCTCCGTGCGCCGTCTCGACTGGCACCGGCGCGAGGTGCTGCTCGACGACGAGCTCGACAACGCCAGCCAGAACTTCCAGCTCGCCCTGCAGCTCGCTTACCTGGAGATGGGCAAGGAGATCGACGCCTCCCTGGACGCCGGCGGCTTCACCACCGAAAGCGCCGAGCGGCTGACCCGCCGGGCGCTCGGCGGCTATGCGGCGGCGGCGATCCTGATGCCCTACGCCGCCTTTGCCCGCGCGGTGGAGGCGCGGCGGTATGACGTGGAGGCCTTGGGTCGCCAGTTCGGCGCCAGTTTCGAGCAGACCGCCCATCGCCTGACCACCTTGCAGAAGCCGGGGCACGAGCGCGTGCCCTTCTTCTTCATCCGCGTGGACGAGGCGGGAAACGTCTCCAAGCGGCTGGACGGCGCGGGCTTTCCCTTCGCGCGGCACGGGGGCGGCTGTCCGCTCTGGAGCGTGCACCAGGTGTTCCGCACGCCGCGCAAGGTGGTCACCCAGTGGCTGGAGTTGCCGGACGGCGAGCGCTTCTTCTCCATCGCCCGCACGGTGACGGCGGGGGGCGGCGGCTATGGCCGGGCGCGGGTGGACCGGGCCATCGCCCTGGGCTGCGCCGCCGAGCATGCGCACAAGCTGATCTACACTCAAGGCGAGACCGCGCCCCCGCCCGCCACCCCCATCGGCGTCGCCTGCCGCCTTTGCCACCGCACCGAATGCGCCGCCCGCTCAGAGCCGCCCATCGGCCGTCAGATCCTGCGAGACGACATCCGCCGCACCAGCGCGCCCTTCGGGTTTTCGGATAGCTGAATCCCGGATGCGAAAAGGGCCGGACGTCGCCGTCCGGCCCTTCGCTGATTTGGTGGAGCTAAGCGGAGTCGAACCGCTGACCTCTTGAATGCCATTCAAGCGCTCTACCAGCTGAGCTATAGCCCCGGGAAACCGGGTTTGCGGCAAGTCCAGAAGAGGCCCTGACCGCGAGGCGGCGGAAACTATGTCAGCGGCTTTTGAAGATCAAGCCGCCACTTTCGCCTCCGCCGATTTTCGTCAGCGGTCCTCGTGGTCGCCGCCTTCGATGCCGAGATCCTCGTCACCGAAATCGTCTTCGTCCTCATCTTCGAGGAAGGGAACGTCATCGGCGTCGTCTTCCAACGCTTCGTCCTCTTCCTCCTCGATGCCGACGCCGATGTCGGCGTCGGGGGTCGCCACGTCGTCGGCGTCATCGTCGGGTTCGAGCACCGCCGCTTCGACGCCTTCGTCGAGTTCGGGGGTGGTGTCCACCTCCTCCTCTTCGTCTTCGGCGTCCGCGTCGGGGGTCTTCACCTGATCTTCCGCTTCCTCCGCCTCATACTCGGGCGCGGCGCGGCTGCGGGTGCGGCGCGAACGGACCACTTCTTCCGGGTCGAAAGCGGTGGCGCACTTTGGGCAGACGGCGGGGCGACGGTTCAGGTCGTAGAACTTCGCCTGGCAGTTCGGGCAAATCTGCTTCGCGCCGAGTTCGGGATTGGCCAACGGTCGGTCTTCTTGGAAAAGCGGTTGCGGGAAAGCGGATGGCGTGGTGAGGGCGGCTCCCTTGCCATGCGCTCATCGCGCTGTCAAAGGCGGCGTTCCGGGTCGGGGTATTTGGCTCTTGCTGCGGGCTTTTCAAGCGGAGCGTCATGCCCGAGTTGCCGGAGGTCGAAACCGTACGTCGCGGGCTGGCGCCTCACCTGGTCGGCGCGCGCCTGGTCAAGGTGGTGCAGAACCGCCTGGACCTGCGTTTTCCCCTTCCCGCCCGCTTCGCCGAACGGCTGACCGGCGCTGTGGCGCTGACGATGAATCGGCGGGCGAAATACCTGCTTGCGCCCCTCGACACCGGCGAGACCTGGGTGACCCACCTCGGCATGACCGGCCGCTTCACCATCGGCGACCAGACGCCCGGCCGCTTCCACAACCAGGCGGGCGGGGTGGAGAAGCATACCCACCTCGTCATCGACACCGACGGGGGCCGCGCGATCAGCTTCAACGACGCACGCCGGTTCGGCTACATGGACCTGATCCCCACCGCCGTCCTGGATCAGCACCCCTGGTTCAGGGGGCTCGGGCCCGAACCGCTGGGCGAGGATTTCGATGCAGGCGCCCTCGCCGCGGCCATCAAGGGGCGCAAGCAGAGCATCAAGGCGACCTTGCTGGACCAGCGGGTGGTGGCCGGCCTCGGCAACATCTATGTCTCGGAGGCGCTGTTCCGCGCCCGCATCGACCCACGCCGCCCGGCCGGCGACCTTAAGCCCAAGGCGACCAAAGCCTTGGTTTCGGCGGTGAAGGCGGTGCTGGCCGAGGCGGTCGAGGCCGGCGGTTCGACCTTGCGCGACTACCGCTCCGCCGAGGGCGAACTCGGCTATTTCCAGCATCGCTTTCGCGTTTACGGCCGCGAAGGCGAACCGTGCCCCGGCTGCAAGGGAACCATCGAGCGCATCGTCCAAGGCGGCCGCTCCACCTTCTTCTGCGGGGCCTGTCAGACCTAATCCTCCGACGCCGCGCCGGAATATCGCCGCTTTCTCCCGTAAGCAGGACCTATGAAGCTGATCCTCGCCCTGGCGGCTCTCGCCCTCTCCGCCTTCGCCGCCGACGCCGCGCCGCCGATCTGGCACGTGAGGGGACCGCACGCTGAGATCACCCTGTTCGGCGCCGTGCATCTCCTCAGCAAGGACATCGCCTGGCGCACGTCCGCCTTCGACGCCGATCTGGCCCGGGCAGACGAGGTCTGGTTCGAGATTCCCTTCGATGAGGCGTCACAACAGGCGACGCAGCAGATGATCGTCGAGCGCGGGCGGCTGCCGGAGGGCGAGACCCTGTCTCAGCGCCTGACGCCCGAGGACCGAACGGCGCTGGCGAAACTCGAAGCGGACGAAGGCGTCAGCCCGCAGGCCATGGAGCATTTCCGACCCTGGCTCGCCGACACCTTCCTGTCCCTGACCTATTTCGAGAAGCAAGGAGCGGACGCCGGCCTGGGCGTCGAGCAACAGATCTCCGCATCCCTACCCACCACCGTGAAGCGCGGCGCCTTCGAAACCCCCGCCCAGCAGATCGGATTCTTCGCCGACATGCCCGAACGCGATCAGGTGGAGGGTCTGGAGCAGACCCTGCGCGAGATCGAGGACGACCCCGGCTCCTTCGCGCGCCTGGCCAACGCCTGGGCGCGGGGCGACACCCGCGTCATCGCCGAGGAAGCGGTGCTGAAATTGAAGCGGGAGACGCCGGGCGCCTACGAGACCCTGGTGGTGGACCGCAATCGCCGCTGGGTGGATCGCATCACGCAACTTCTGCAGGGCGACGAACGTATCTTCATTGTCGTCGGCGTCGGCCACTTGGTCGGCCCCGACAGCGTGCCCGCGCTTCTGCGCGCACGCGGCTTCAAGGTCGAGGGCCCTTAACATCGCCATGTCATTCAAAGCAGCCCTCGCCGGCGGCCTTGCAGCGCTGACCAGCTTCGCGTCAGCCGCCCTCGCCGACCCCGTGGTCTGGACGGTGAAGGGTCCGCACGCCAGCATCGCCATCGTCGGCTCCACCGTCGCCGTCCCCGCCGACGGTCGCTGGAGGACGGCCGCCCTGCACGACGCGGCCGCCAAGGCGGAAGAAATCTGGTTCATCACGCCCTTCGGCCTGCCGAGCCCCTTCGCCGCCATCCATATTCTGGCGCTGATCCAGACCAAGGGGTCTTTGCCGGAGGGGCAGTCCCTGTCGGCCAAGCTCTCCCCCCAGGGCCGCGCCGATCTGGCGAAGCTCTCGGCGCGAGACGGTGTGCCCATGGCCAAGCTGGAACGGATGACGCCCTGGAACGCGCAGATCACCCTGACCCTGGCCGACCGCAAGCGCGACGGCACCGTCCACGGCCTGCCGGTGGAGCGCTATGTGGTGGAGACCGCCCCGCATGCCGCCAAGCGGGGATTCGACAGGCTCGACGACGACCTGAAGATCCTGATGGCGCTGCCGGAGCAGGAGCAGGTCTATAATCTGGAAGAATCCATGCATCGCCTGGCCGACCCGGGAGAGAATCCGCGCTACGGCAAAGCCTGGGCGGACGGCGATCTCGGCTGGATCGAGCGGGAGCGGGACCAGCGCCTGCGCCAGGCCGCTCCGGTCACCTACCGCACCATGCAGCTGGAGCCCCGCGCCCGCTGGGTGGAACAGATCGCCCGCCTGGCGGAGGGATCGAAAAACGCCATCGTGGTGGTGGACGCGGCCAACCTGGTCGGACAGAACGGCCTCCCGGCCATGCTTCGCCGGCGGGGCCTTCAGGTGGAGGGGCCCTGATCGTCTGTTCGTGATCGGAGACGCCCGTGGCCGAGACCCTGACCTGCTTGATCGTGGAGCCGACCGAAGAGGGCGTGGCCCTGGTCCGCCTGAACCGGCCCGAGGCGCTGAACGCCCTGAACTCCGCCCTGCTCAACGAACTGGTTCAGGTGCTGGATGAGATCGAAGCCGACGACGCCGTGCGCTGCGTGGTGCTGACGGGCTCGGAGCGGGCCTTCGCCGCCGGCGCCGACATCAAGGAGATGTCGGCCAAGTCCTACGCCGAGATGTTCAAGGCCGACTTCTTCACCGCCCCCGCCCGCCGCATCGAGGCGTTCAGGAAGCCGATCATCGCCGCGGTCGCAGGCTACGCTCTGGGGGGCGGGTGCGAGCTGGCCATGATGTGCGACTTCATCATCGCCGCCGAAACCGCCAAATTCGGCCAGCCGGAGATCAACCTCGGGGTCATGCCGGGCATCGGCGGCACCCAGCGCCTGACCCGCTTCGTCGGCAAGTCCAAGGCCATGGACATGATCCTGACCGCAAGGATGATGGACGCGGCTGAGGCGGAGCGCTCGGGTCTCGTTTCCCGCGTGGTCGCAGCCGACAAGCTGATCGAAGAGACGATGACGGCGGCGAGAAAGATCGCCGCTCAGTCGCCCCTCGCCGTGATGATGAACAAGGAATTGGTGGAGACCGCTTACGAGACCACCCTGACTCAGGGCGTGGCGATGGAGCGGCGGTTGTTCCACTCCCTCTTCGCCTTCGAGGACCAGAAAGAGGGAATGTCCGCCTTCGTGGACAAGCGGAAGGCGGACTTCAAGGGGCGCTGACCCGCTGCGCGCATGCACGCCCTGCTGATCTCAACTCATGAGCGGGTCGTGTCGGAGCGGCGGCGTTCGCGCGCTGTGTTGGGCTTGAGGGATGCCGCCGTGCTCGGCCGCGTCAAGGGACGCTTCGCTTGAACCCTTGAGCCGCCCTGCGCGCGACGGCTGACTGGAGGCGTCGGGA
>Ga0116226_10006772_pt1 | contig 10313 bp, 4 predicted proteins | sample S1TSphfallax_FD_89692 | JGI IMG/M metagenome (GOLD analysis project Ga0116226, IMG submission 89692) | Host-associated microbial communities from peat moss isolated from Minnesota, USA - S1T2_Fa - Sphagnum fallax MG | ecosystem: Host-associated > Plants > Peat moss > Unclassified | place: USA...
AAATAAAGCTCTTTCAAAAGTTGATGGTTATAAAACTCATTAATGTGTTTTTAAATTTTGACATACAATCTCCTAAAAAAATGATCACTACTAATTATGTTCTAGTTGTTTTAAGTTATCCATGATTATTGATTGTTAAAAGTGATGAACAATTTGTTTATTAACCCAGGGCATTGGGTGAAACCAAAATCTATAACTTCGAATTTCAATTGTTTTGATGATCAAATATGATAACGAACATTGGGCACTAGGAACTTCAAGATAACCAAAGGGATTTTCTTTCAAATTGCTCAGTAATTAACATTTTTGATAACAAAGCAATGTCATCAATTATGTTTGTGTAGATTAAAGTTGTGTGTGTCATTTATCAGTTGGTGTAAAGAACGATTATTTTATATGTTTTCAATCAAATTTGTTTTTTGAAAATAATAGTAATCTTCTTTTTTCTAAATGTAAGGTTGTTTATGTAATTATTAAAATGTTCATGGGTCCCAATTCTCAACCTAAAGCAAATGAAATGCAAATGGTGATGGTGGAATTCAAGAACTTATGTGGCTTACCTTTTATATAAGGCAACATCTAGGGAAAATGCACATTTCAATTGTCAAGCCTTTCTAGGGCCTTTTCTTGAATATTATTATTATCACATGGTCAATTATATCACAAAAAATGTATCATTTCAATTCATTCATTTCTACTTAAAAACACAAGCTACATTTTGATGTCTTGGATCATGACGTATCATATAAAAGAATGACAATATATTTTGTTGGAGTTATTACATAATAGGAAACATAAGATTGAGAGGTTTGTCATTGAAAGTGCATTTGGTATAATGGAAGAGATTTATTGAAAACAAATTGGAAAGTTTAAGCACATGTCATGTTCATCAAAAGCATCTTCACTTGTTATCAATTGCATAACTTGTTAATATGCAACAAAAGATATTCTCAAATTGAAACCTTGATGCACATTTTTATAATGAAAGATTAGAAAAATCCCCAATAAGGATTTAACAATCAGATTGTTCCAAATGTTTGATAGTAATGAAAGTTGAAAGAAACTTGGAGACATCTTACAAAGGAAACTAACCTTTTATATTGGCCGACAATGCATTTGTGCATGAATAAAGATAAATTTTTAACCCATATTAGCAATGGTGGATTCCAAAGGCTGAATTTTTAGGTTGTTTGCATGCTATAATGGGTCCAATATAATCAAGATTGTACATAAATTATTTAAAATATTGTAATTTGAAATTCATTTTTTTGAAATTTGTTTTAAATTACATTTAGTTTACTTGGGCCTTAAAAAATAACACAATTTTAAAAAATCATGAATATCATTTTATTTTATTTTGAGTACATGTACAATAATTGCATTATAAAAGTTATCACCTATTTGACAACAATATACCAACGTTGGATTGATGTCACCATTTTGACATACCAGCTTAGTCCTTGATATATAGGTCTTCCCAGAAATCATATATCAACCTAGCATTGGTACTAATGCATTTTTCAAATCCAAATACCCAACTGATATCTATATTTCAAAAATCCATTTCCATGTTGCAAAGGTATTAATATCAATATGGAAAATATGATACTATATAGTATATGGTTTCAACCTGGGTACAATATAAAGAGTTTCATATACCTTAATTTGTGCACAACCAAAACATGAATAAGAGAAAAAATGTGTTCACACAAATGCACATTTGGATACATATAAAACATGATATAAGAGGTTGAAAAAAAGGGTTCAATAGGTTGTCAGATCTCAAAATTCAACATAGAGTGTTTGTGGAAGCTCTCTCACCTATCATCAATATCACAAAAAAATCAAATAGCCAAGAACAAGGAATGTGTTCACAAATGAAGATTAAATTGAAATTTTTAAATGGATACATATGAGGGCATGACATAATAAATCCAAAATCCAAAAGAGGGTTTAACAAACTATCAAAAGTAAAATTTCAAAATTCAATAGAAAATTTTGGTGGAAATTAGATGATTAGTCACTAAAAGCCAAAAAAATCAACCAAACTTCTAATCTGGGTGTAACAATGCTACCCATTACACCATGTTTGATGTCCAATGGCTACAACATAGTACTCATGGCACACTATTTTAGCCTATCAAAGTACCCAACATGTTTAAACCTTTTTTCAAAATTATCCAACATCTTTTCTTTAACTTTCAAAACTTCTACCATCCTCATGGTAGCAAGAGAAGGGCAGTTGGTCCTCACATCACTTGGCCAATCCTTCAAAATCATAACCAATTTGTCAAGATTTTGGACACCAAACCAACACTGGTGCAAACTAGTCAATGTTCCAACAATGTTGAAAATTCATTTAGTTTCAATGTGAGAACCTACAATACCCAAAAACTAACAAGCAAGGAATGAAACACTCTAGGAATTTTTTGCATGATCTTTCCACCATTGCAAAAACAATTATACATCGCTTTCACTCACAAGCAAATGGAAATACAAAAATAATTTTGATTTCAGTAAAGGCAAACTAATTTTTTCTATAGAAGCTATAACAACCCCCTATAAGAAATCATCAATAATGGTTGTTGAAGGAAGAAGAATTTTTACATTCCTAGGGTTCAAATGCTTGGAGACCACCACTAAAAGAAACATCAAAGTTTGTTGGTCATACTTTTCCACAATTGTGGTAACTTTATCCCTACCTACATACTCCATGATGCACTACAACACCTTTAACCTTGGATCAAGCTGAAAAACACACATATTATGTGTTGCAACAACACTGAAGGTCATAACAAAAGCCAAAAAAGGTTCCAACACATTGATCACCTCAAGTGCCATTTTGCCATACAAAATCTCCAACTCTACCTCAAATTCTCCACACATCAGGGGTGGGTTCAGTGACACATGAGTTCAACACTCCTATGCATTTTACTACAAATTGAAAATGTAGTAAACAAAGCATCTATAAGCAACCAATACCCTCCAACTTGATTCAACATACATTGTTCCACCATAGGCCCCAAAATGTCTGTCATTGTTTTGGCTATTACCCATGTTGAACCTAACAACATTTTGCTCTACAACATAGTGGTCTATCAACTATAGCAAAGGTTTATGGAAGTAACATATCCCAAGGTTTTTTGAAAAAATAAATTGGAAACAAATTGAATTTCCACCAAGATCTTCAATTTCCAAGGTTTCAAGCTAACGTCCTTACATGCAAGTTCCCATTCTTGCCTACCCTTGCCCAACTTCTTTGTCCAAATATTGGTCTTCTACAATTCATTTTAAGTTTCTCCCACACTCATTTTCTTCATCCCAACGCCAATTTTTTTTATCAATAATGGCATGTCTTTAGACATCACATGGCCAAAAAAGGTACCACTAAATGGTGAAGGCAATTGTAACAATTCACAAGATACAACATTTGTTAATGCAAAAGCAAGCATGTTTAAGTTTGTGCCTTCATCCTTAACATAAACAATCACCTTGTTTGTGAGTTCATATGTAGTGAAAAGAGACTTCATTTGCTCTGCTAAGGCTACTTTAAAGGTCTTTGGAGTTTCAAACATGTCTATTATAACCTGGCAAGGCACCCAATTGTCATCAATGAAATTGATGACAAGAGCAAATGTATCAATTCCAATTTTGGACATCCAAAGATTGAACATAACAGTGGTTGTAACAAATTCTACAAGAGTTGGGAACACATGCATTTCCATCACCTTAGACAACATAGCCAGAATATGCCTTCAAATGAACTGTTTACCTAAAGGAAACCTAACCCAATGACACTATCGCATGACAAAACATCACAACTAAAGGTTTTCAATTATACATAATGGCATGCAATCCTTTGTAATCAACAAAATTAAATCTTCAATAAACTTTTGTTGACCTAGATCATTTGGTTTGTTTAAGCCATAAACAAATTAGTAATGGAATTGGGAAGCATTGTTTTCCTTCTTTTCCCTTTTTGCCAATCTCCATCAACTCTTTCATCAACAAGTTTTTTTGTTATTTATATCAATTCATAATAGCCCCATGTTCATTATCAACATGTTTATTCATACTTGTGATGCCATGTGTAGGATTGTGAGAAAGAATGTTTTTCCTTGATTGCATTTCATTACTACTACTAAAAGCTAGAACCATGGGATGGCAAAAGATGTAGCTCATGCTTTGAGTGAAATGGTTTTGGACTTTCGTAGCTATATCATTAAGCACAAAAAAAACCCAAATAGGAGAAATTCAATTACGGGGGTGTCATAATTGTTAATTCTTTTGCAACTCAACAAACAACACACATTCTTCTTCAATTTCAACCCCTTAGCTCTCATTTCCCCCTCAATTGCAACAACATGATGCATTGGTGTGTTGGTGATGCTGGTGACAATACTAAGTTGCACCAAGTTTCCATCAACCTCTCCATGATGGGCTTCACAATTAGAAAGTTTGTGAATAACAAAATCTATGGAAAAGAAAGCTAACCAAAAAAAAAAAGTATGAATCACAATAGCTAAAATACGCAAAATTTCACAAACACCCGCTACACCCCAAAAATTCATAAACAAAGCATGACAACCACAATGAACACTATAAGTGTAATCCTAAGTATTGAAACCAACCACCAAAGGAACAAGATGGTTGAAACACAAATTAACATTTTAATAGGTTGCTTTTGGGTTTTCATTTGTGACATTTGAACTTCTATTTAAACACAAAATCAAAGACAATAAAGAATGAAGGAAAAAGAAAAGGTGGGGAATGAAGGATGAATCTAAATAGAAAAGGTTACGATTCAAGATTATTTACCCAACTTTGGCATGTTCAAGAATGTTGCAATGAAGTTGTGAGTAATGTTGCTAGTGCCACCAATCCTTTATGTGTGTGCACTTTAATGGAAAGTTTCCATTTCTTCACCATCACAATTCTAAAGTATGAAAGGAAGTGTAAAATTTTTAACCCTAAACCTCTTGGCTTGTGAAACCTAATTTGATAAGTCAACCAAACTACCTTTTAAACATAATGCACTATGCACATTGGTATGTGCATTGAAACCTTAAATTGAAACGAATCAAACTACTTTACTAACTAGTATGCACATTGATATGTGCACTAGTATTGAGAATTTGTTACCAAGTCGGTTAGCTCTTTGGCCATGTTTCACAAAAATGAAATGGGGTTATATTAATATTGAACCAATATTAGCTAGTTTGATACCAAGCAAGTCTAACTTGTAATATCGATGATCATACTAGTATTTATACTAGGTCCAACTTACATACCAATCCAACACTGTAATATACCATTTTTTACTAATTGAAAAAGATATTTCAATTTTGTGGATAAATAAATAAAAAACCTAAGGCCCCTACATTTTCAATGGAATAATATTTTATAACTTAAAAACCATAATTATCATTTTTATTATAAAATAATGTACCATCAAAGGTTTATATAATTTAAATATACAATTCATGATTTGGAATCAAATTCCAAAAAAATTGATGGAATATTATTATTTGTACATATATACATTGATGTGCAAAATTTCATTGACATATTCCAACTAAAGGAAGTATTACTTGGTCCTTTTGTTAAAATGGTAATTTTGTGATAAATGATTGCATGTTACAAATGTATTCCAAATAATTATTGCATCATTTCTATTTGCAACCATTCATAATATAATGATAGTTTAAAATGTGAACCACTTTTAACTACACATTTTGACCACTAAACCTTTTTAGAAATATGTCCCAAAAACATTCAATTTAAACTTGTAGTTAAAATTGCAACATTATGACAATTTTGGGGTCCATTGCATCATGCAAACACTTTTTGAATTTTTTTTTTGTATCATTATGAGTTGGAAATGTTACAAACATTTGAAAAGAGGTATGAAATTTTTGCAATTTCCAATACATCTTTTGTTATTTGTATACAATGTCCATAATGCATTAATAATATTATTTACATGGGTGGGTGGTTGCAAGGCAAACCAATTTTGATGAATAAATAATCCATTAAAAGTCCATTCGATAGTGTTGAAATTGCAATCTATTGTGATATCATTGTTTAAGTGGGGGATTAAAGGTGGTTGGTGATATAGTAAATAAATGTGAATAAAACCCAACTAGATAACTCTTTAACATGCATGTTAAGAGAAAAACATTCAAATTCATCAAAAAGTTTAATGTGATATGGACTTTTGAAAATAAGGTCCATTTAAAAACATTTTAAAGTCTTTTTTGCAGGGTTAAGATTTTTCTAAGAATTTTTTTGCATTTAATATATCACATATTGAATCCCCACAAGATAACCCAAAAAAAATTTCATGATAAAAAATGTATTTATATAAAGCCACAAACAAAAGACTAATCTATAATTTCTAACTTCAAAATTATAATATTTTATATTTGGGGAATATATGTTATATTTTTTTAATGTGTATCTATTCTTATTCAAGTGGAAAATCTTAATTTAATGGAAAATTTTCCATAATGATGATTTAATGGGATGTCAATGCATGTCATTCTATAAAAACTTGGAATGTGACACAAAAAGTGGTCCACCTTATCTTGCACCCACCCATCTATATCATATAAGAAACAAATGAAGATTGCAAGACAATTGTTGAAGTAGTAAATTGATTGAAACAACAATTTGATAATTGAACCAACATATGGACAATTGAAATAAAAGATCAAGATATGAAACAACAAATTAAATTAGCAAATTCACAAAGGAAGAAACAAGATATTTGTTGAAGAATGTCAATGAAAAAGCATTTGTTTAGTTTTAAAATTTGAGGGGGATCTTATGATCTTCTCCCATTCATTCATCTTCTTAATAATCATCAAAACTACTAATTGTTATCCGAAAAACATCCATGTTACAAAAACAATATTTGTGATGGAATTCATTTGAACTTCAACTTTGCATTAGTATCTTGAAACTAGCAATGATCTAGAGTATGCATGAACAATTGAACTAAATGGGCCCTTGTGGAGTTTTTGGTAATATTCAAATTTGCAAATTATATGAATGTGGACCTCAAAATTATAACAATTTGTACGTTCTCTTGAATGTTTCTTGTGCATGTTGAACGAGGGTAGAATGCAAGGTCATAGTCACCAATGCATTGATGTTTTGTAACACTAAGTTACAAGACCATTTTTAGCTCTCTTACATAACATCATAGCAAGAACCTCAAATCTATGATTTACAATAGATTAAATTTTAAACAAAGTACCCAATATTTGCTATAATTTATTGTAAAACATTAACAATATATATTTTCTAATTTTGAAAAATTTTGGTTTTTTCTTTCAAAAAAGTCCTTTGTTGATGTTGTTGCCATTTTAAATTGGTAAAAATAGCAACAAAAAGAAATTTTAATCAAGTAGTCAACATAGCCATTTAATTATCAATACCATATTTGTTTAACAACATGAATCATATGCTAATACGAATGATTAATTATACAACTTGAAAAAATTCACAAATATATATTTTTTGTATGATGTAAGAATATATTTTACCTTTGTTTCCTTTGGATAAGTAAAAGTAACATAATTTGGTGAAGGTATTAAATAGTTGGATTAAAACCCCCTCCCCAACCAACATTTTTTTTTGGTTTCAAATTTTTCTAACTTGGTAATTCTTGTTGGGAAAAAAATGGAAAAAAATGTGCAAATTTAAAGAAAAAAATTGCAAAAAATTGAAATCAAGAATTTGAAAGAAAAAAAGGTTACTCCAAATGAATAAATATTTAAATCAAATTTATTAATTCCAACCTTAAACACAATTCCAACATTAAATTTATTTGAAAAAATTTAAGCTTAATCTTTGAAATCATTATAAACCTTATCCAAATTCTTTGAAATCCTTAAAATAAATATTAATGATGTAAATAGATTAAAAGAAATTGTGGTGAATTTCCACATTTTTACAAATATTAAAAATGGCCATCAACATCAACAACTGATTTTTAATTAAGAAATTAAAATATATATAATTTTTACTGATGATATCATTCTATAGGTTCTAAGATTGTAACCAAAATATATAAATATTTTAACAAATATATACCTCTTTATACATGGTCTATAGCCAACACATGGTTAAATTTTCTTGTGGATGATTTTGAAAAACACCACATATTTGAAATTAAAAAAATTAAAAATCATTCATTTATTTAATTTTAAAATAAAAATTGAAAATTCATCTCTAAATATTTAAGCATAAACATGTAACAAAACAAACATAATAAACTACTAAATCACGTTTAAAATAGAAATAATAAGTTATAATTTTAATAATCTATATTATTATATTTATTATATTTTATAATATTTTAAATTAAAAAATAAGAAAATTTATCACCTTTTTCAATATGTATAATTCTTTTCATACACCAAGAGAGAAAAATGGAGAAAAATTGAAGGATTATTTCTAGGGGTTTTTGTTGTGGCATCATGAACATTCATAATAATAAACTTGTCCATGATGCCTCAAAAGCCATGGAAAAACATACATTCTAATTTACATAAATGTATGAAAATTTAATATATGGAAAAAATGTAATTTAAAGGCTTACATGCATTCTAAACTTGACATGCATGAACATTTGACTTAATCATTAACCCATTCAAATATAAATGTGAAACCTACTTTGATTTTATTTCAAAAAATTGTGGGGAATGAAAAATGAAATTTATGATTAATGGATTTAACACATTCAAAGCGAAAAATTCAACTCATGTGTAAATGTTAATAATTTAATAGATGTGAAAAATTCACTAAGCTATTCTTGAAAATATAAATGTGAGGCATTAAATCGTTGTGTGTGCTTTAATATGTATTAATAAATGCAATATACAACATATGAATAATGATTTTAATAAATTCAAAGTCGATGATTCAACTAATGTAAAGATGTTGATAATTCAAGAAATGTGAAAAAACTCATTAAACCATTATAGTATAATTACAAAACATTTAATTACATGCATTTCAATATATTTTAATAAGTGCAAGATGCAACTTGTGATCATGAGTAATAGTCTTTACATATTAAAAGTGAATGGTTTGACTCATGTACACATCTTGATAATTGAAGAGGTCTGAAAAAAAATCACTAATTCATTCTAATATAAATGTGAGGTTTTAATTTGAACTACATGTGTTTTAATAAATTATAGTAAATATAAAATGCAACTCATGTGTAATGGTTTCAACATGCTAAAAGTTGATGGTTCAACTCATGTACCATGTTGATTGTTGGAAAGAAGTCAAAAAAATCATTAACCCATTAAAATGCATTATATAAATAAAGTTAAAGGTTACCTTAATTTTCACATCAGCAATTTGAAATTATTATAAAATAAAATAAGGTCCAAATTATACTCATTAGTGAACAACATAGTGAATATAACAACTATGAACAACATTGACCATCAATTAGAGCAACAAACCACTTACAAACTTAAAATGGCCGAATGTAATTTAAATGAAGTCAAATAAGATAATAATTGCAATGTGTGGGGTGGAAAAGGACAAGATTTCTTCTTGTGAAAATTTAAGAACACATCTAAGTGAGGTGTTGAAAAACTCATTATTGACTTAACATAATACATTACTAGCCCACACAAGCCACTAATTTAGCTTGCATATTTCATCAAAAATGTTTTGTTTAAACATGACAGTTGGAATCAATTTCCACATGTTTGTGCAATTGTTAGAGATGAGAAGTAGTTGGATGAAGCACATGATTGCACAATCTCTTATCTACTCAACATTAATCATGAAGTTGTTCGTGACAAACCAAGATCATCTAAGCACGAGTACTCCCCCTTGTGCAAGAAGGAAAATTACTATATGTAAATCCTCGGATTGTGGAGGGGAAAACCTACTTTTACCATTTTGAGCAAAGCCTACAACAATAAGGTGTGTGAGTTCATGGATGGCCAAATGGAGTTCGACACAAAATCAAAGTCATATGTACCCACCTAGGTTCCTCATTAAGGGGCCTGCTTATGCGAATGCACTATTCATTGAATAGTTTGTTTCACTATTGAAACAAGATCAGGTTATCAATGTTGAATGACATTTGCCTGGAGTTCACAAAGTTAAGGAGCATTGGGAAGTGAATATCCAATATGTGAACATCAAAGATCAAAAATGCAATTTCTACTGGAAGACACACACATGCATAGAAGCTTATTTGTGCAAGCTTATGTATAGGATCAAGGGTGGTACCTTTAAATCTATATCTGAGGTGGATAATTTTTCCATACCATTCC
>Ga0116226_10006773_pt1 | contig 10312 bp, 9 predicted proteins | sample S1TSphfallax_FD_89692 | JGI IMG/M metagenome (GOLD analysis project Ga0116226, IMG submission 89692) | Host-associated microbial communities from peat moss isolated from Minnesota, USA - S1T2_Fa - Sphagnum fallax MG | ecosystem: Host-associated > Plants > Peat moss > Unclassified | place: USA...
CGCCTCTATGGTCATGCGATACCGCTCCGGCGCCGAAAACCGGGTCCCGGTGATCGGATCGTCGATGATATCGCCGAGGGACATAAGGCTGAGTTTCATCGCACATTCCTCATTCGGGGCACGGGGCAGACATACACCGTAAGATTAAACCACGCAAGCCGATAATTGGGCTGCCACCGGTATCTTCAAGATGTTCCGCCTGGGGCTTGCGTACGCCTCGGCTTGCGTTCTAATCAGTACGGCGTTAGGTTATTGCTACCCAGCCCAAGCTGGCGCCTGTCAGGGAGAAGGTTCATGATCCATCATCTGGCCATAGCCGTGAAGGACTTCGAAAAGTCCGTCCATTTCTACACAAAGGTCATGGGCTTCAAGCTGGTTGCCGGCGTAAAGCGCCAGGCGCCGGGCGGGGGCTGGACCAAGCACATGTTCTTCGACATGGGCGACGGCAAGCTGATCGCCATCTGGGATCTCAAGGGCCTGGGGCTCGATCCCGATTCCTGGAGGAGCGGCATCTCCAAGGGCCTGGGCCTGCCGGGATGGGTCAACCACATCGCCTTCGAATGCTCGGGCCAGGCGGAGTTCGACGAACGCAAGCAGCGCTGGCTGGATAACGGCTATCACGTGTCCGAGGTGGACCACTCTTTCATCCGGTCCTGCTACACCTATGATCCGGATGGAAACTGGGTGGAATGGACCTTTGATCTCCGCCCATTAAACGAGGAGGACAGGCTGGAAGCCGAGCAGATCATGGCGGACGACACGCCGTCCACGATCCCCGATTACGAAGGCACATTTACGCGATCCACGGTGAAGAAATGGGAACCAGCGATGGCGTGATCCGAAGCGCCGGCCACCTATCCAGAGTCTGGAGTTGCAATGAGCTTGCCGGCAGTGGTTGAGCATTTAAAACTCTATCGGCAAATGCTAACGATTCGCCTGGCCGAGCAGGCCTGCGGCAAGTTGTTTGCGGATGGCGCAATCCCCGGGTTCATCCATCTCAGCATCGGTCAGGAAGCGGTCAGCGCCGGCATCATGTCGGCGCTGACGAACGCCGACACCATCGCCTCCACCCACCGCGGCCACGGCCATGCGCTGGCAAAAGGCCTGTCGCTCTCGGGATTTTTCCGGGAACTGATGGGCCGTGCCAATGGCGTGTGCGGCGGGCGCGGCGGCAGCATGCATGTCGCCGATTTTTCGGTTGGCATGCTCGGGGCCAACGGCATCGTGGGCGGCGGTATCGCCATCGCGCTCGGCAGCGGCCTGGCGCACAAGCTGCGCGGCACGCAAGCCGTTTCGGTGGCATTCTTCGGCGACGGCGCAATGGCCGAGGGCGTGCTGCACGAAAGCCTCAACATCGCAAGCCTGCTGCCCGCACCTGTGTTTTTCGCCTGCGAAGCCAATGGCTGGTCGGAATTCAGCCCCACCAGCGCCCAGATCAGTTTTACGCTCGAGGCACTCGCCGCCAGCTACCGCATTCCGTTCCACCGCATCGACGGCAACGATGTGCGGAAAGTCAGCGCCATCGCCAAGGAGATCATAACGACGATCCGGGAGAGCGGCAGACCCATCGTTGTGGAGTGCGTCACCCGCCGGGTGCGCGGCCATTTCGAGGGCGACCCGCAACGTTACAGAACCGATACGGAACAGGCGGTCGATCCCCTCTCGTTCACCCGCGCCGCGCTGGCAGCCGAGGGCGTCGCGCCCGACGCGCTGGATGACATCGACCGCGAGGTCGAGGCGGAGGTGCAGGCTGCCATCGCGAGTGCCGCGGAAAGTCCGCTGCCGAGCTTTGCCTCGGCCCAGGCCGGCGTCTATGCGGCGGCGATGCCATGACCGAGATGCGCTATGCCCACGCCATCAACCGCGCGCTCGACGATGCCATGGCGGCCGATCGCACCGTGCTGCTGCTGGGCGAGGACATCGGAAAAGCCGGCGGATCCTTTGCTGTCACCCGCGGCTTGCAGGAAAAATACGGCGCCGACCGCGTGATCGACACGCCGATATCGGAAAATGCCCTGGGCGGCATGGCGGTCGGACTGGCGCTGAGCGGGTTTCGGCCGGTGATCGAAATCATGTTCATGGATTTCATGGCGCTGACCATGGATGCGCTCGTCAACCAGGCGGCCAAGGCGCATTTCATGTTCGGCGGCCAATCCTCCGTGCCGCTGGTGGTCCGCACCCAGCATGGCGGCGGGCTGAACGCCGGGCCGCAACATTCGCAATGCCTGGAAGCGTGGTTTGCCCATATCCCCGGGCTGAAACTGGTCTGCCCGTCGTCGCTGGAGGATGCGTACGGATTGCTGCGGCAGGCTATCGACGACCCAAATCCGGTGATCTTCGTTGAACACAAGGCGATGTATCCCATCAAAGGGGATCTGCCTGAGCACCGCGCGAAACTGGAGATCGGCACCGCCAGACTGGTGCGGCCGGGCACCGATGTGACAATCGTTTCGTATGGCGGCATGATGCGCGAAGCCATAAAGGCGGTGGATCTGCTGGCGGCGGAAAATGTCAGCGCTGAGCTGATCGACCTGCGGTCCATCCAGCCGTGGGACGAGGCGAGCGTCCTGGCCTCCCTGGCTCGCACCCATCATCTGGTGGTGGCGCATGAGGCGGTGGAGGCGTTCGGGGTGGGGGCGGAAATCGTCGCCCGCATGGCCGATATCGGTTTCGACGAGCTGGACGGCCCGATCATCCGCGTCGGCGCGCCCTTCATGCCCGTCCCGTTCAGCCGGGAGCTTGAGGCTTCCTACATCCCGGCGGCCGCGCAGATCGTGGACGCTGCCAGACGGGCGCTGAAATGAGCGCGCCTATCGTGATGCCCAAGCTGGGGCTGACGATGTCGGAAGGCACGGTCGCGGAATGGCTGGTCGGCGCCGGCCAGTCCGTCATGCAAGGCCAAACGATCTTCGTGGTCGAAACCGACAAGATTTCGCATGAAATCGAGGCGCCCGAAGCCGGCGAGATCGGCGCCTTGCTGGTGGCTGCGGGGGAGACCGTTCCGGTTGGCACCATCGTCGCCACCTGGTCCGGCGGTGCGGCCACAGCCGCGCCGCCGCCGCCGGCATCGGGTGCCATAGAACTGCTTCGCCGCGCTTCCGTGCCTGGTGCCGCCGCGGCGCGCCGCATCGCTACCCCGCTGGCAAGGCGACTCGCCGCGGCGGCCGACATCGACCTGGCAGAGGTTGCGCCATCCGGCGAGAGGGGGCGCATCAAGGCGCGCGACATTCATGCGGCCATCACTGCGCGGCGGCAGGCGCCACGGGCCCTGGAGACGGCGCAGCCGCAGGGCCAACCGGTGTCCGCAACGCGCATGCGCATCGCCGAGCGGCTGGTGCGCAGCAAGACCGAGATCCCGCATTTCTACGTCTCCACATCCGCAGAAATTTCCCGCCTCGAAACCCTGCGGGCAGAATTGAACGGCGATTCCGCGCGTGCCAAAATCTCCGTCACGCATTTCCTGGTGGCGGCGATCGGCCGCGCCCTGGCAGCGCGCCGGCACCTGAACGCGGTCTGGCGCGCGGGCGCGCTGCTCATGCTCGATGATGTCGCCGTGGGGGTGGCGGTGGATACCGATAACGGCGTGCGCATGCCGGTGATCGCCGGGGCGGATCACCGGGCGCTCGATGATCTCGCCGCCGGCATCAATGGCGCGGCAGAGCGGTCGCGGGCGGGCAGGCTGCGGCCGGCCGACATGGGGCCCGCCGCCATCAGCCTCTCCAACGTCGGCATGTTCGGCGTATCCCAACTGCTGCCGATCATCGACCCCGACCAGAGTTTTATCATCGGCGTCGGCCGGGCGGAGGCTCTGTTCAGGCCGGGCAAGGATGGCGCGCCGGTGGCACGGCGCGAGATCACGCTGACGCTCGCCGGCGACCACCGGCTGGTGGATGGCGCCGCGGGCGCGGCACTGCTGCGCGCCGTCGCCGACCAGATCGAAGCGCCGCTGCAGCTTCTGCGCCCGGTGCCCGCCGCATGATCTCGCCGGAAAAGCTGCAGGCGCTGATCGACCGGGACCAGATCGGCGATGTGCTGAAACGCTACTGCCGCGCGATCGATCGCAGGGACAGAGCGCTCATGGCGCAGGTGTATTGGCCGGATGCGACCGACGACCACGCAACATTCCGCGGCACGCCTGCCGAGTTCATCGACTACGCGTTTGCCCATACCGCAGAGATGACAACATCGCACATGATCACCAACATCCTGATCGATTTCGACGGTCCGGCGAGGGCTTTCTCGGAATGCTATTTTGTCGCCTATCATAATTTCCCGGCTGCCGACGGCCGCATGGATCGCACGGTCGGCGGACGCTATCTGGATCATCTCGAGAAACGCGATGATCGCTGGGCGATCAGCAGCCGTACTCTGTGCATCGACTGGTATGTCGAGCAACCGGCCACCTCCAATTGGGCGAGCGGCCGCTATGCGAATCTGCCAGCGCGCGGCGGGGCTAAGCCGGATGATCCGCTGTATCGGCTCCATTTCGGTAGCCTTTGAAGAATGTTACTTTACCCTGTCTCCTGAACACCCGAATCAGAAAGCGGAAGAAAGATCTTCTTTTTTGAAAAAAAGAAGCAAAAAACTTTTATCTGTTGGCTTCGGATTGCGGACGGGCATAGCCCACACGCCCTCGTAGGGTGGACGAAGTCCACCACCCGCAGGCCGACCGGCACGCCCATTTGGTGGATTTCGTCCACCCTACGAGTGCGCCGGCCCGAAATCCCCACGAGTCATTGGTTTGGCGCGCCTGATATAAGAGCGACGTTGTCTGGTGCTTTTTTTCAAAAAGCACTGCTTCCCGTCTACGCAGCCGGCAGCCAGACCGAAAAAGTAGCGCCAAGCCCAGCATCGCTCTCGATCAGCAGCACGCCCCGGTGCCGATTGACAATGTGCTTGACGATCGCCAGCCCCAGCCCGGTACCCCCCACCGCCCGCGACCGGCCGGCATCGACGCGATAAAACCGCTCGGTCAGCCGCGCCAAATGCTCGCGTGGAATACCCTGCCCGTCGTCGGCGACCGACAGCACCAAACCGCGCTTGGCCGGATATTTGCCGCCAGGCGCAGCCGGGGTGATTTTGACGCGTATGGCGCCGCCTTCGCGTCCGTACTTCAGCGCATTATCCACCAAATTCTGCACCACCTGCTCGAATTGGTCGGTATCGCCGAGCACCCGGGGCAAGCCGGGCTCGGGCCAGTAATCCAGCCGCATGCCGCGCTGGCCGATGCGCAGCTCGAAGCCTGCCAGAATCCGGCCCGTCAACTCCTCGACATCCAGATCGTCGGCAGGCGCCTGGTGTTCGGTGATTTCAATGCGCGAGAGCGACAGCAGATCGTCGATCAGCCGGTTCATGCGCGCCGCCTGCTCGGCCATGATGTCCAGGAAGCGGGCCTGCGCCGGCGGATCATCCGCGGCGGGGCCGCGCAGCGTGTCGATGAACCCGATCAGGCTGGCGAGCGGCGTGCGCAATTCATGGCTGGCGTTGGCGACGAAATCCGCCCGCGTGCGCTCCACCGCCCGCTCGCGGGTGCGGTCGGAGAGGACCGCCAGTACGCCGGCGCCGCCGGAGAGCGGGCTGTCTAGCGGCACGACCATGGCCTGGATCTCCCTGGGCACCGGCACCGGCACGCGCAATTCGGCGGTCTGCGGCGCGTCGCCGGCGCCCGGCGCGAGCGCCCGGTCGATGGCGGCGCGCAACTGCGGGTGGCGCAGCACCGCCTGCACATCGTCGCCGAACGCCAGCCGCGCCGCCGCGTTAGTGCGGCGCACGCCACGGTCCGCGCCCAGCACGATCAGCGGGTCGGGAAGGCGCTCAAGAATTCCCTCCTCGGCCCGCAGCAGCCGGTCCACCAGGGCAGCCCTCGCCCCTAGCGCTTCGGAGATGAGCTGCACCTCGCCCATCACCTCCGGCGGTAGCGATCTCGGCCCCGCCCCGCCGCTGCGGTCCCCGGTGCCGGCCCGGTGCAGCAAGTCGGCGAGACGCTGCAAATCGCTGGTCCACATGAACGCCACGCCAAAGGCGGCCAGCACCACGGCCGCCATCGCTACGAGCGCAGGCACAGCCGGCAGAAAACCCCAGCCTGCCAGAGAAAGCAAAGCACACAGCGGAACCGCTGCAATGACAAGAACGACGCGTAGCAACAGAACAATCATGGAAAGGAAGGCAGCAGTTCTTTTTTGAAAAAAAGAACCAAAAAACGTTTGGACATTTAGGTGCCTGGCTGGGAGAGGTCGGTGGGGGCGGGGCTGATGACGTGGGATCCGCCCGCGGCATCGATCTGGAACAGGGCCAGGGCACGGTGGACGTGGCCATCCGGCAGCAGGACCATGGCGCCATCCACGCCGGAAAAACCCTCGGACCGAGTCAGCGCCCCAACGGAAAAATCCCCCTCCTGCGCCAACGCCCGGCCGATCAGCACGGCATCGAACGCGATGTCGCTGATCGGCGGCGCTGGCGTGCCATACTTCGCGGCAAAGGCGGCCGCAAACTCGGCGCGCGACGCCGAATCGAGCGCCGCATACCAGGCGCCGGCAAGCGCCCCCAAATGTCCGACCTGCCCTGCCCAAAGTGCGGGGCCAAGCACACGGACCTGCGGCTCGACCACGTCGTAGTACGCCAGCACATCGGCCGTCTGACGCAGCGGCTCGCCTGTCGATCCCAGCACCAGCGCGTCGAACGGCGGGGGTGCGGCGGGCTGCGCGGCCAGCACGGCAGCCTGCTGACGCGACGCCGGATCGTCCGACTCGCGCATCGCCTTGATCCTGGCATCCAGCGCGCCGCGCCTGCTGTCGTAGTCGCTGAGCGCGCGCAAGGCCGCCTGCGCGCTCGGCAGATCGCCGCCGCCGCGGCGCACCGTGGGCGGCTCCATGCCGGCGTCCGCCATGGCGCGCGAGAGGGCACTTTCCAGCGCGTCGCCGAACGGGCCATCCGGCAGCAGGGCGGCGATATGCTGGCGCCCATCGTCGTGCGCGGCGGCCACCAGGCGGCGCATCTGCTGGCCGGGCGTGACCCCCAGCGTCCAGACGCCGGGCTGGGCGGCGGCGGGGTCGGACGTGAAGGCGAGCACAGGCATTTGCGCGGGCATGGCGATGGCGGCCACCGCCTGCGTCTCCTCGGCAGTTAGCGGGCCCAAAATCATAGCGTCGCCCGACGCGATCGCCTTCTGCGCGGCCGTGGCAGCCCGCTGGGGGTCGCCGCCAGTGTCCTGTATGTCGAGCGGCGGCGAGCCAGGGGCGGCGGCGGCGAGTTGTGCCGCCTGCTGCATCGCCTGCGCCACAGCAGCATTCGGCCCGGTCAGCGGCAGCAGCAGCGCCAGATGCCTGGGTCCTTGCGGCGCCTGTAGCGGCGGTGCGACGTTGACCACCGGCGCCGGCGGCGTGCCGTTCATCATCGCCCCGCAGGCCGAGAGCAGCAGAGCCGACCCGAGAACCACCCATGCCGGACGAAACATCCAAACCCTCACGCGCTGAAGCCTCTCTGAAGGCAGGGGGTCTTGTGCTGGTTTCCACCCCCATCGGCAACCTCGGCGACATCACATCGCGCGCCATCGAGGCCTTGCGGGGCTGCGACCTGATCCTGTGCGAGGACACGAGAACCACCGCCCGGCTGCTGACCCATTACGATATCCCGACCAGAACCGCCCCGCTGCACGAGCATAACGAGGATGCCGCCACGCCCCGTATCCTCGCCCGCCTTCGTGACGGTGCGACGATCGCGCTGGTCAGCGACGCCGGCACCCCCCTGGTCTCCGACCCAGGTTTTCGCCTGGTCCGCGCCGCCCTGGCCGAGGGTTTGGACGTTCACGCCGTTCCGGGGGTTAGCGCCGTGACCATGGCGCTGACCTTGTCGGGCCTGCCGCCGCACCCGTATCTTTTCCTCGGCTTCGCCCCGCCCCGCGAATCTGCGCGACGCGCTTCGTTCGCCAGCTTGCGCGCCGCCGAGCGCGCCGGCCTCAACGCCACGCTGCTATGGTACGAAGCGCCGCACCGGCTCGCCGACATGCTCGCCGATCTTGCGCTCGTGTTCGGCGCCCGGCCGGCGGCCGTCGCCCGCGAGCTGACCAAGAAATTCGAGGAGGTGCGCCGCGCCGCGCTGCCGGACCTCGCCGTGCATTACGCCGCCACCGAGGCGCGCGGCGAAATCACCGTGGTGGTCGGCCCGCCGCCGGAGGAGGTCGCCGACGCCGCCGATCTCGATGCGCTGCTGACCGCGTCGCTTCAAACATTGAGTCTGCGCGAAGCCGCTGCCGCAGTGGCGGAGACGACCGGCCTACCCCGGCGGATGGTCTATGCCCGGGCGCTCACGCTAAAAAGCGACTCGTAGGGCGGGTTCCTACCCGCCGCACGCACGTGCGCGAGCGCCAACCTCGGCCTTACGAGCGCCCCGCCCTTTGACGCATCGCCCGCCGCCCTTACATGGCAGGTGGTCGCCACTCAGGAACCCGCACCCATGCAGCACGCCGGACCGCTCGCCGCCCCCGAGGGATCGATCCATCCCGCCGCCGAGGCACCGTCCGCGTTGCCGACCTGGGACCTGTCCGACCTCTATGACCGGCCGGACAGCCCGCGCATCGAGGCCGACCTTGCCGCCGCCGAGGCCGAGGCGCGCGCTTTTGCGCAAGCCCACGCCGGGCGCCTGGCCGAGCTGAGCGGCAGCGCGCTCGCGGCGGCGCTTTCCACCTACGAGGCGATCGACGAGCGGCTCGGCCGCATCATGTCCTATGCCCAGCTCCTGTTCAGCGCCGACAGCACCGACGCGCAGGCCGGCCGCTTCTACCAGAGCATGATGGAGCGCTGCACCGACATCAGCGCGCACATCCTGTTCTTCCGCCTCGAACTCAACAAGCTCGACGATGCGGTGCTGGAGCAGAAACTCGCCGACCCCGCACTCGCCCGCTGGCGCCCGTTCCTGCGCGATTTGCGCGTCTGGCGCGCCCACCAATTGTCGGACGAGTTGGAGCGCTTCGTGCACGAGCGCGACGTCACCGGGCGCGCCGCGTGGAGCCGGCTGTTCGACGAGACGGTCGCCGGCATGAAAATCACCATCGGCGGCGAAGCCCTCTCCGTCAGCGACGCGCTCAACCGCCTCTCCGACCGCGACCGGTCGGTCCGCGAAGCCGCCGGCCACGCCATCGGCGAAGCGTTCGGCGATCGCATCAAGCTCTTTTCGCTCATTACCAACACATTGGCTAAGGACAAAGAAATTTTGGATGGGTGGCGCAAGTTTCCCACCCCCGCCACCGAGCGGAACCTGTCCAACGTGGTGGAGGATGCGGTGGTCGCGGCATTGGTCACGGCGGTGACCGGCGATTTTCCGCGGCTGTCGCACCGGTATTACGCGCTCAAAGCCCGCTGGCTGGGGCTCGAGAAATTGCAGCACTGGGACCGCAACGCGCCGCTGCCGGCCGATACCGACACGCGGGTGAGCTGGCCGCAGGCGCAGGCCCGCGTGCTGGATGCGTACAGCGCGTTCGATCCGGAAATGGGCGCCGTCGGCCGCCGCTTCTTCGACAATGGCTGGATCGATGCGGCGCTGCGCCCCGGGAAGGCCGGCGGCGCCTTCGCGCACCCGACCGTGCCCTCCGTGCACCCGTACATTCTGATGAATTATCACGGCCGCACCCGCGACGTGATGACGCTGGCGCACGAACTCGGCCACGGCGTGCATCAGGTGCTGGCCGGCGCGCAGGGGCATCTGATGTCCGGCACGCCGCTGACCTTGGCTGAAACCGCCAGTGTGTTTGGCGAAATGCTGACGTTTAGGGCCTTGCTCGATTCAGAGACCGATCCGGCGCGCCGGCGCATCATGCTGGCCGGCAAGGTAGAGGACATGCTGAACACGGTGGCCCGCCAGATTGCGTTCTACCGTTTCGAAACGCTGGTGCACGACGAACGCCGGAACGGCGAACTCCTGCCGGAACGAATCGGCGAAATCTGGCGCCAGGTGCAGACCGAAAGCCTCGGCCCGGTTTTCGAATTCACACCGGAATACGACGTGTTCTGGTCTTATGTACCGCACTTCATCCATTCGCCTTTCTATGTGTATGCCTATGCATTTGGCGATTGCCTGGTGAATGCGCTGTATGCGGTGTACCAATCGGGCCACCCGGGATTTGCGGCCAAATATCTGGATATGCTGCGGGCGGGCGGGACCAAAGTGCATAAAGATTTGCTCGCTCCGTTCGGCCTCGATGCTTCCGATCCGGCTTTCTGGCGGCGGGGACTTGATGTGATTTCCGGCTTCATCGACGAGTTGGAAGCCGCGTAGGATGGGTCTTGACCCATCACGATGCGCGCGAACGGCGCTAGTC
>Ga0116226_10006774_pt1 | contig 10311 bp, 9 predicted proteins | sample S1TSphfallax_FD_89692 | JGI IMG/M metagenome (GOLD analysis project Ga0116226, IMG submission 89692) | Host-associated microbial communities from peat moss isolated from Minnesota, USA - S1T2_Fa - Sphagnum fallax MG | ecosystem: Host-associated > Plants > Peat moss > Unclassified | place: USA...
ACCTGCCGCGGACCAGCATGGCGGCTTGGCTCAAAGATTACGCTCGGCTGCTAAAGCCCGGCGGCGTCGCCTTGGTTAGCTTCGCCGACGAGGATCGCATCGACATCGCCCACCCAGCGCGCCGCACTGAACTGGATCGCGAAGGGTTTCTGACCAGCACGACCGCGCTTGAAGGCTCCAACTACATGTCGAGCTACGCCACCATCGCGGCGTTCACCGATCTGGCGTCGCAGTTCATGGATGTTGTCGAAGTGACGCCGAGCGGCGCGTCGGGGCAAACGTTGGCCTGGGCGGTGCTTAGACGGCGCGCTTAAGGCCGGCGGGCTTAGGGGGAGGCAGCACCCGAAGGCCTCCCAAATTCCACAGATTTCGTCTTCCTCGAACCTGTCCCCAGGAGAGAGTTGGTTGGAGCGTGTGGACCGTTGCTAGAGCGTGCCGCACTTTAGCGGAATCGGGATTCCCAAATCAGCGGTGATCTGATTCAAGATTTGGGCTGGGTGGGAGGTCAGCCTGAATGACGGCTCCGTACTCTATTGACCTTCGTGAACGTGCTATGGCGCGCAAGGCGGCGGGCGAGACCAACCGCGAGATTGCGGCGGCGCTGGAGATCAGCCCTTCGTGCGTTTCCAAGTGGACGACGCGGCGGCGTGAGACTGGGTCGCTGGCGCCGGCGCAGATCGGCGGCTACAGGACCCGCACCTTGTAGGGCGACTGCGCCGACTGGCTGCGGGCGCGCATTACGTCTGGCCCCTTCACCTTGCGGGGCCTGGCGGCGGAACTAGCCGAGCGGGGCGTCAAGATTCATGCCCGCGCGGTGTGGACGTTCGTCCACGCCGAGGGCTTGAGCTTCAAAAAAAACTCTGCTGCCCCAGGAGCAGATGCGGCCTGACGTGGCGCGAAAGCGCGCCCGTTGGAAGGCGTATCAGGGCCGGATCGACCCCTCCAGACTGGTTTTTCTCGATGAGACCTGGGTCAAGACCAACATGGCGCCCCTGCGCGGCTGGGGGCCGCGAAGCGAGCGCCTGCGGGCTCACGCCCCTTACGGCCATTGGAAGACCCTGACCTTCATAGCCGCCCTGCGCCACGATCGTATCGACGCGCCCTGGGTCATCGACGGGCCGATCAACGGCCAACTCTTCCACGCCTATGTCGAAAAGGTCTTGGCCCCGACCTTGACCCCCGGCGACGTGGTCGTGCTGGACAACCTGGGCAGCCACAAGGGCAAGGCCGCGCGCGCCGCCATCAGGGCCAAAGGCGCCCACCTCATCTTCCTGCCGCCCTACAGCCCAGACCTAAACCCCATCGAACAGGTCTTCGCCAAGCTGAAACACCTGATGCGAAAAGCTCAGCCCCGAAACGTCGAAGCCACCTGGACTAAGGTCGGCGAACTCCTCGACATCTTCAGCCCAAAGGAGTGCGCAAACTACCTCGTCAACTCGGGCTATGGTTCCGTCTAAATGCGACCCGCTCTAAGCGCATTTTTGACCGGAAGCCGGTTCCCAATCTGACGCCCCAGCGCCCGGACCGGATTCCGGCCTAAGTTGCATTTTTGCTGACGCGCACTTAGCGCGAAATTGGTTTCGCATATGATATATATTAAGACAAAATTTACCAGGGCAATTTACTTATCATTTGAAACAAACCCGATCTCGCAGGTTCTTTCAAGTGATCGCACTGCCCCCACATACGTGCAGCTGCAATCACCAGCTGACGAGACTCGCCCAATTCCGAACATTGTTATACAACAGAAGCGCTATTTTTAACACGTGCACAATAACCGGATACGTTGTTAACTGTACATTCTTTTGATCGGGGGGCCGGTAGAATGCGCAAGATAAAACACGCTTATCCTTATATATGTATAGCCACTTTAACAATATTCATAGCTATTATTAATTTCCCCAGGGCCGACGCAGCAACGAAGAATTTGGGTGTTATTTATCCGCCGTGGTGGTCTGCAGCTCACACTTGGCGAGTGGCTGCAAATACGGGTCAAATACTCGATGTAGGTGGTGCCCCTTTCGTCGTCTACCTGCATTCAGAGGTGCCAGGGCTGAATGCACGGGCGCGCAGAGCGGGCGCGTTTTTGGTTTTTGACGCACGCGGACTTGGGGGCTGCGGCGGCCGAACGGGGGAATTCAATTGACCCATCAAGTTAACCTAAGTCGCCTACGGCTAGCTGCAAATCGAATCGTTTCCGGCTTGATGTGGGCGCATGTCCCGATGGTCGCTACGATCTGCCTGTTACTTGGAAAACCTTGGGCGCCGCTGACCCTATCAGCGCTCGCGTGCGCGGCGGTATGCCAGGTATTTATTCAGACGAGTCCTCATACTGAGGCTACCCGGATCGTTACCAGCGCATCCCTGATGATATCAGTTTCATTGTTGATCGCCGCGCTCGAGGGCAATAAATTTCAAGTTGACATGCACATGTATTATTTCGCCACATTGGCGGTGCTTGTCGCGACCTGCGATTGGCGAGCGATCGTGGCGGCGGCTGCGACGGTCGCGGTTCACCACATCTTGCTGAATTTCCTAATCCCAGGGCTCATCTATCCTGGCGGATCGGACATCGTGCGTCTGACGTTGCACGCCGTTGTCCTGGTAGCCGAAGCCGCGGCCTTGATGAGGGTCGCGTTCCTGTTGGACAGGATGTTCGTAAGCATGGCGGCGCACGCTGCTAAGATCGAAGCGGTGCGCTTGGAAACCGAAGCCGACGTCAAACGCCGGATGGAGGAGGCCGCAGCAGCCGTAGAGGTGACACGAGCCAAGAGCGCACAAGCCCAAGCTGAGGCCGCCGAGGCGGCGTGCAGGGTGGTATCCTCAGTGGCTCAAGGGCTAGAGCATTTGTCGGCCGGCGATCTGACGTATCGCATCACCGAAACCTTCGCAGCCAACTATGAGAAGCTGCGCGACGACTTCAACGCCACAATGCATCAGCTGCAAGAGACGATGGCGACAGTTATCGGGCGGGCTCGAGGTCTACGCGCCAGCGGCGAGCAGATCAATCAGGCGAATGACGACCTGGCCCGGCGGACCGAGGACCAAGCCGCCAAGCTGGAGGAGACCGCCTCCGCGCTTAATCAAATTACAGCGACGGTCAAGAAAACCGCCGATGGCGCCAGCCAAACCCGAGCGGTCGTCGCCTCGGCCCAGAGCGACGCCGAACAATCAGGATCGGTGGTGCGAGACGCCATCGGCGCAATGTCGCGTATCGAAGACAGCTCCCGCCAGATCAGCCAAATCATCGGCGTGATCGACGAGATCGCCTTCCAGACCAATCTGTTGGCGCTAAATGCGGGCGTCGAGGCCGCCCGCGCTGGCGACGCCGGTCGGGGCTTCGCGGTTGTGGCGTCTGAGGTTCGCGCCTTGGCCCAGCGGTCCGCGGAGGCAGCCAAAGAGATCAAGGCGCTGATCTCGGGATCGTCGGACCAGGTGGCCCAGGGCGTCGACCTTGTGAAGGAGACAGGGAGCGCGCTGGACCGCATTGCTGAAAAAGTGTCCCAGATCAACGATATCGTGTCGAAAATCGCGGTCTCGGTGCAAGAGCAGGCGATGGGGCTACAGCACGTGAACGCGGCGGTGAACCAGATGGATCAGGTCACCCAGCAAAACGCCGCCATGGTCGGGGAGACCGCGGCCTCAGCCCAAAGTCTCCGCGAAGAGACAGACGCCCTGTCCGATCTCATCGGCCAATTCCGCGTCGGCCAGATCGGACCGCCGACGACTTTACATCCACAACGCCGAGCACAAGCGGCTTAGGCCGAGCTCTAATAGGCGGCCCAGGCGAACACGCGCAGGGTGTTATTGTCGGACGCGTTGCGACCCAGACTGTCGAAGTCGCCGCTGGCGCCGTCAAACTGCACATAGGCCGTGTATTGCAGCCCCAGGCGCAGATTGAAGCGAGGACCGAACGGCGAGCCGCCGCCGCCATAGAGCGTATCATCGATTTGGAAATTCAGACCCGAAGTCGTCGGCCGCAGCGTTCGGTCAGCGACATATAACAGAGCATCGGAAGAGCCCGTCGTATCGAACGCCCCGATTGTCGCTCCAATTTTGTCTCGGAAATAGTAGCTGGCGTCGACCCGGGCGTCGATCAGGTGGTCATGGTGGTTGGACGCCAAGCCAAGCGCCCGCGAAGCGTCTAGCGTCTGGTCCTCGTAGGTGAAGCGACTATTGACGGTGATCACATCCTTTGATGTGGCGAAACTCTGGTAGGAGGCGTCAAGGCCCAGGTCTCCGTAGTGATCTGTCGCGCCCGCGCTCTCATCCAGGCCCGGATAGATGTTGGCGCTCATTGCGAAGGCGCCAACTTCTAAGTTGCTGTCGCCGAAGTTCTTTACATAGGCGAAGCGGCCGTACGGGGAGATGGTTCGGATGTCGCCCGGGTCCGTCGGATCGACGCCCAAGCGGGTAAGCGTGCGGGCGTCTGGCGAACGATAGCCGCCCGCCTCGATATAGAACTCCGAGTTGACCCAGGCATAGGCGGTCACGCCGAGCGTAGTCTGCGCAAGGTTGCCGATTAGGGGCGACGTGATCGGCGCGGGCGCTAAGCTCGAGCCGGTGTATGGAAAGGCCCAAGCCGCCAAAGTATTGAAAGGGTCGGTCAATGTCGGCGCATTATTAACGCTGACGCCCAGGATCAGATCGACGCCCTTGATCGTCGCCGTGGTTACGGCGCGTACGTCCAGGTTGTCCCAGTGCCAAGCCTTGGCGACGCCGTCATAGGTCGTCTGCACGAAAGCGCCCAAATGGGAGCCAAGGCCGCCGGCGAAAAATATGCTGGCCTGGTCCAGGGCCAGGTTATCGTTTGTCCCGAACGACGGCGCCGGCGCACTGGGTTGCGCCTTTTGGGTGTTGAGATAGGAAGCGACGACCATGGCCGAGACCGGCAGGTTGAAGCTATCCGTCCGCAGCGTATAGCCGCCGATCTTGAAGGCGCGGCCAAAGGGCGTGAGTTGGGGACCAAAGCCGCCAACGTGGCACCCCGTGCACGGCTGGCCGGTCTGGACAGCATAGGCCGGCACGGCGACGGCGCGCGTGGCCGTCAGGCCCAGAAGCGCCAACGCCAGCATAAACAGGAAGGCGCGGCTTGGCCGGACCGCCGCGATCATCCCCCGGTGCACTGCCGCGCCCTCAGGACTTGGGAGCGGGTGCATAAAGGGTGCACCAACCGCTAGGATTGATTGCGCCCGCTACGATCTTGCAGGAGGCCGGCGCCTGCCATTGGATGCAGCCGTCGCAGCGCGCATTACCCTGGGGCTTTTCACGGTAGCCGACAGCGCTCTGCGCCATTTTGGTCCCTGCGGCGCCGGCCGGGGCCGCGAACAATCCAGCGCCGATCAGAACACCGCCGCCGGCGATCAGGGCTCCTCGCCGCGACAAAACACGATCTGCCGTATCGACTTCGGCCGCCTGCGCACGAGCAGTCATTTGATCTCTCCAGAAATTGGGACCCAGAAATTGGAGCATGACGCTTTCAAGCCAGCGCTTGGCCGCCGGGTTGGACGGCAGCTCTTGGGGCTTATCTGTGCAAGTCAGCGACTGCCTAGACTCGGAAACTACCTAGACGTCCGCCATCGCCGGCTCTGCTCGAGGCCGAGACAATGGCGGGATGGCTCCCGCCGGGGGGTCTTAGCGTTGGCCCAATTCAAGACAGGCGCCCGCCCCCCCATTGGCGCCACATCAGTTCCCCGCGGTGGGGATCGTCGGCAGCGGGTTGGTGTAAGGGGCAGGCATAGCGCCGAGCGCGCCCTTATGCTGGTCGTGGGCGGAGCGGAACAGGTCGGAATGCATGGCCGCCGCGATGGCGACAGCGATAAAGGCGATCAGCCCGATGACGGCGACCACCAGCACGCCACGCCTCTGATATTCCAAATCCTGCTCGATGGGTTCGGACACCTCGGTGAAACAGGCGGGGCAGAGCCGATACTCGCGCATCGCATATACGCTGCGCGTCACCGGCGTCAGGCTGCGCGAGCGGATCGTACCGGGCGCCGCTAAAGCCGCAGGCCCTGGCGCCGTCGTCACAAGCTCCTCTTGACGCCAGATGCGCAGGTCGCCGAGGGGAGCGGTCTTACCGCAGGCTTCGCAGACAAAGTCAGGCGCATTCACGCGGGGGGCGAACCTTTCAGCCTCGGCTCAGTCCAGACCCAGACAGATGTACTTGATCTCCAAATAGTCTTCCAGCCCATGGCGGGAGCCCTCCCGGCCCAGTCCGGACTGTTTGACGCCGCCAAACGGCGCCACCTCGGTGGAGATCAGGCCGGTGTTGACCCCGACCATGCCGGCTTCGAGCTGCTCAGCCACCCGCCAGACGCGGCCGACGTCCCGGGCGTAGAAATAGCTGGCGAGACCGAATTCGCTGTCGTTGGCTAGGCGGATCGCCTCGTCCTCGGTCTCGAACTTCACCACCGGCGCAACCGGGCCAAAGGTTTCCTCGTGACAGATCTGCATGTCGGGCGTGACGTCCGCCAGAACCGTGGGCTCAAAGAACTGGCCGCCTAGCGCATGGCGATGGCCGCCGGTCAGTACGCGCGCACCCTTGGCCGTGGCGTCGGCGATATGGGCCTCGACCTTTTCGACGGCCGCCAAATCGATCAATGGGCCGATCTGCACGCCAGCCTCCAGCCCGCGCCCGACCTTCAGAGCTGCGGCCGCGGCGGTCAGCTTGGATACAAAGGCGTCATAGACCGCCGCCTGGACGTAGAAGCGGTTGGTGCAGACGCAGGTCTGCCCGGTGTTACGGTATTTGGACACGATGGCGCCGGCGACCGCCTTGTCGATATCGGCGTCGTCGAACACCAAGAAGGGCGCGTTGCCGCCAAGCTCCAAACTCATCTTCTTGATGGTGTCCGCCGACTGACGCATCAGGATGCGGCCCACCTCGGTAGAGCCGGTGAAGCTGATCTTGCGCACCACTGGATTGGCGGTCAGCTCGCCGCCGATGCCCTTAGACTCGCCGGTCAGAACGTTCAGCAAGCCCTTTGGCAGGCCGGCGCGCTCGGCCAGCGCAGCCAGCGCCAGGGCGGTGAACGGGGTCTGGCTTGCAGGCTTAAGCACTACGGGGCAGCCGGCCGCGAGGGCGGGGCCGACCTTGCGGGTGATCATGGCCGCGGGGAAGTTCCACGGCGTAATGGCGCCCACCACGCCAATGGGCTGACGCAGGCTGATGATGCGTTTGTCCGTCGCGTGGGGCGGGATGATCTCGCCATAGGCGCGCTTTCCCTCTTCAGCGAACCACTCGATGAAGCTGGCGGCGTAGACGATTTCGCCCGTGGCCTCCGTCAGGCTCTTGCCCTGCTCGCGGGTGAGAAGCTCAGCCAGCACATCCTTCTCTTCCAGGATCAGCTCAAACCAGCGGCGCAGAATCTTGGCCCGGTCGGCGGCGGTGCGCGCGGCCCAGGCGGGCATGGCGGCGGCGGCGGCGTTGATCGCCCGGTGGGTCTCGGCGGCCCCCATCTTGGGGACCGAACCCAAGCGTTCACCCGTGGCGGGGTCGGCGACCTCGATCACCGCGCCATTGTCTGCATCGACCCAGGCGCCGTCGATATAGGCCTGCTCGCGCAGCAGGGGAGAACGCGGGCTAGCGGCTTCGTCGTACATTTCAAACTCCCGTAGGGCGCCAAGACTAGGGGCCGCCCACATTTCGCTCGGCGCCCTCAGTCAGATCACGCGTGCTTGACACGCTCCAGGCTCACGTCGCCTTTCACGGCGTTAGAGATAAGACCGCCGCCGCTAGAACGCACCAGCGAAAAAACGAACGCGTCCGAAACGTAAAAGATCAGGGAAAGGAACCCGCCCATGGCCAGTTTTGATTTCAACTACGGGCCACGCCTGCATTGCGGCGCTGGGGCCTGTGAGCGTCTGCCAGCTCTGACGGGCGAAGGCGCGGTGCTTCTGATCACAGACGCCGGCGTGCGCAAGCTGGGCCTCTGCGATATGGCGCTCCAGGCGTTCGAGGCGGCGGGGCGTGAGGTGATCGTGTTCGACGCGGTGGAAGCTGACCCCTCCGCTGACACGGTCAAAGCTGCGACGGAGGCAGGGCGCGAGGCCGGAGTGGGCGCCGTGGTGGGCCTTGGCGGCGGCAGCCCGATGGACGTGGCCAAGCTAGCCGCCTACCTGCTGGGCTCGGGCGATAGCTTGGACGCCATCTACGGCGTTGAGATGGCCAAGGGTCGTCGCCTGCCCCTGGCTCTGGTTCCCACAACCGCCGGCACCGGATCAGAGGCCACGCCGGTCGCTATCGTCACCGTCGGCGGCGCGGAGAAGAAGGGCGTGGTGGCCCAGGCGCTGTACGGCGACTGGGCGGTACTCGACGCAGAGCTGACGCTGGGTCTACCGCCCCATGTGACGGCTGCGACCGGGGTGGACGCCATGGTCCACGCTATCGAGGCCTACACCTCCGCTCGGCTGAAGAACCCGCTGTCCGACGCCATGGCAGAACGGGCCTTGCGGCTGTTATCGACCCATATCCGCACGGCGGTGCATGATGGCGCCAATCGAGAGGCCAGAGAGGCGATGCTGCTCGGCGCGCACTTGGCCGGCATCGCCTTCGCCAATGCGCCGGTCGCGGGCGTACACGCCCTCGCCTACCCGCTCGGCGGCCATTTCCACGTGCCGCACGGACTATCTAACGCCCTGATGCTGCCGCACGTGCTGGACCACAACATGGCCGGCGCCTTGGAGCTTTATGCGGACCTAGGCGTGATGATCGAGCCGAAGCTCGCCGCCCAGGGCCGTCAGGGCCAGGCGCGCGGCCTGATCGAGGGCCTTCGCCAGGTGATCGCCGATTGCGGCCTGCCAGACCGGCTGAGCGCGGTCGGGGTCGGCGCCGAGCATCTCAACCTTCTGGCGTCGGAGGCGATGAAGCAGCAGCGATTGCTGATCAATAATCCGGTGGCCATCACTCAGGCGGACGCGCATCGGCTGTATGAAGCCGCGCTTTAAACCTAAGCGGACGTGAGCCCTAAAAGGTCGCAGGCACGGCTATTGCAAAGGTAGCCCCGGCGCGATCAAAAACGATACAGCGTCGATCCAAGAGATGGCGGCGAGGGTAGGACTGCATGATAAGGCGTCGGCTGCAGCCGGACCACGCCCGTCCTTTCCTCGCGCGTTTCGATCAGGCTCTAGATGGACAGGCTCATGGCCGCCGCTCTTGATCCCGACGCCAAGGCGCTCATCGCCCGCATCGCGGCGTCGAGCCGAAAACCTTATCATGACATGGACGTCGGCCAGGCGCGCAAGACGTATGCCGAAGCCTGTCGGCATACGGGCCTTGAGCCCGTTCAGGCCGTCGTAAGGCCCATCGTGCAGGGGCGCGGATATACCGGCCCCCGCCTGCGCCTCTATCGCCCGTCCGACGCGCCGCCTAATGAGCGCTTGCCCGGCGTCGTATTCGCCCATGGCGGTGGCTGGGTTCTGGGCGACCTCGACACTCATGACACCATTTGCCGACGCTTGGCGAAGGGCGTGCGCGCGGCGATCATCGCCGTCGAATATCGCCTGAGCCCTGAAACGCCGTTCCCCGGCGCCGTGACGGATGTCGTCGGCGCCCTGGAGATCGTGGCGACCTCGCCCGACACGTTCGGCGTCGATCCCAACCGCTTGGCGGTGGCCGGCGATAGCGCGGGCGCAACGCTCGTAACCGTCGCCGCCTTGCTCGCCCGCGATAAGGGATGGCCAGCGCTTTGCGCCCAGCTTCTCTTCTATCCAGTCACCGACCTGATGGCGGAATCGCCGTCCTACACCGGCGTCGGCGCAGATAACCTCCTGACCGCCGCCAGCATGCGCTGGTTCCGTAAGCTCTATCTGGCCCGCCCCGACCACGCGAGCGACTGGCGCGCCTCGCCGCTTAGGGCGCCGAGCCTAAAGGGCGCGCCCCAGAGCCTCATCATCACCTGCGGACAAGACCCGCTCTGTGACGAAGGTCGCGCCTACGCCGCCCGCCTGGAGGCTGACGGCGCATCAGTCTCAAGCCTGCATCTCGCCGACCAAGTGCACGGCTTCCTCACCTCCGGGGGCGCCCTACGCCAGGCGCCGCCCGTGCTGGACATGGCGGCGGCGTGGCTGCGGCATCGGCTGGCGAAGGTGCAGGGCGGTTAGGGGCGACGTCGGCTCTAAACAAACTACGTCGCCGCCGACGCCTACAGCGGCTGATAAATCTCCCCGCCCAGCTCCCGGAACTTCTCGCTCATCTCGGCCATCCCCGCCTCAACCGCGACATCGTTCTGGCCGCGAGCTGTATCCCTGATCTCCTGCGAGATGCGCATGGAACAGAACTTCGGGCCGCACATGGAGCAGAAGTGGGCG
>Ga0116226_10006775_pt1 | contig 10310 bp, 8 predicted proteins | sample S1TSphfallax_FD_89692 | JGI IMG/M metagenome (GOLD analysis project Ga0116226, IMG submission 89692) | Host-associated microbial communities from peat moss isolated from Minnesota, USA - S1T2_Fa - Sphagnum fallax MG | ecosystem: Host-associated > Plants > Peat moss > Unclassified | place: USA...
ACGCCGGATCTGAAAAGCATATTCGTGTACGATTTTCAGGACGACGGTCCAAATCCTAACAACACGGAGAACAATTTCGGGATAGTCCACCAAGACCTAACACCAAAGATGGGTTATAGCGCCTTCGCTCAAGCAGCTGGAGTACTGCGAGGCGCCACATTTGCGAAGTGGGTGCGTTTTGGGGCCCAATCGATTTCAAATGCGTATATCTACAGAACCCCGGATGGCGGCAGCTTGCTGGCAATGTGGACTAGCGAATTTGTTCCCACAGGCTCAGTCAAAGTACCTGCGGACATGGATTATTCTCACGAAGGCGTGACGAAAGGCCAGCTGAGTCTTGGTCTTGTTGGTGGGGGTGGTTTGGCGCAGGTTGCTTTAGAGTGCAGGGAGTGGGATGGGCACCCATGCAGCCTTAATCTGAGTTCGATTGAAATTTCTAATCTGCCGGTATATCTGAAGGTCGCTCTTCCTCCAGAACAACTGGTTATTCGCGAGAATAATGCAGCCTGAAGCACGTTTTTTCCGCAAAACGCCGCCGCGCTTGCCTCTGTGGTGACCTAGAGCCGATCCCTCTGTGTTTTGGAGGCAGGGTGCCGTCGTGTCGACCGGGCGCAGCGGCGCGCGGCGAATGGAAAACTTCATATGGCAGTTGTTATCGTTTACCGGAGTCATCTCCTTCCGCAATCCGAAACCTTCATTAAATCGCAGATTCTGTCGTACCAAAAATGGCGGCCCGTTTTGCTGGGACGGCGCCTATGCAACCAACTTGATTTGGGTGGCCTCGATGTAATAACGCTGGAGCCGGATTCCCCTGGAGCCCTCGCGAAAGTGCTTTTGAAATTGCGTCGGTTGGCGGGCCTGGCGCCGGATACGTCTCGATTGCGCTCTATGCAGCCACGTCTTCTGCATGCGCACTTTGGAATGGACGGTATCGATGCTTACCCGATCGCGAAGTCGCTGAATGTTCCGATGATAGTGACCTTGCATGGATTCGACGTGAACATCCATCGCGACTGGTGGAAGAGTGGGAAGGGCGGGATTTTTATGCGCAGCTATCCCGACAGACTGGCAAATTTGGGCAAAAAGCCGGATGTATATTTTGTCGCAGTATCGAAGGCCATTAAGGAAAAAGCGGTGGATTTGGGAATACCACAAAGCAAGATCGAAGTGGTTCATATTGGCGTCGATACGCGCGGCTTTCGCAAGGGAGCTGTTCCTGTGAGCCGTCGGCGCCGTCGCGTTCTCTTCGTTGGCCGGCTTGTGGAGAAAAAAGGTTGTGAGTTCCTGCTGCAGGCCATGGCGATTACGCGGGAAGCATTGCCTGATGTCGAGCTTACGGTGGTGGGAGACGGGCCGGAGCGACCCAAGTTGGAGAGAATCGCGGACGACCTCGGTATCCGCGTCAGGTTCAGCGGCGCTTTGGGTAGCGATGACGTTAAGAAGGAATTCGATTCCGCTCGTGTTTTTTGTTTGCCAAGTGTCACAGCAGCCAACGGAGATGCGGAGGGTCTCCCGATAGTTTTGCTGGAATCGCAGGCGAAAGGTGTTCCCGTGGTTACTTCTGCGCGAGGCATGGCCGAAGGTATTTTGGATGGCAAGTCGGGGTACTGTGTCGCGGAAAAAAACGTGAGTGGATTGGCCAACGCGTTGTTGGCAGTGTTGTCTGATGATGCGCTGTCGGAAGAAATGAGTGAAACCGGCCCGGCATTCGTGCGTGATCGGTTCGATATCTTGAGCTGCACCCGGCAACTGGAGAACTATTACAATCGAGTCGTCGGCGTGAATGTCGAGCTCTCCACCGACCAATCTTAACTTGATCGCCCCGCAATTTTCGCAAGCCTCGTTTCTCTGATCTGCAACCAGCGGTAGACGCTCCAGTTCATCAACACCAAAGCAGCGTCGGTTAGCAGACTCGCCATCGCGGCTCCGCGCCAAGAATAGAGCGGAATCAGCCAAAAATTGAGTGCAACGTTGAAAATTGCGACGGTCAGTTGGGAGAAGAAACGGAAGCGTTGATAGCCTGCTCCAGATAGGGCATCGCCAGCTGCAAAATGCAGAGATCTCAATGCAGGGATCGCCGCAAGCCAGCGCAAGGCCTCCACGCTATCGTCGAAGTCGGTACCGACGAGCCGCGGGATGAGCGGGGCCAGCAGATATAATGCGACTCCGGCGCAACTCGCAATTAAAAACGTGCGTACAAGAAGCCTTCTGGCCAAAGCGTCGGTGGCTGTGATTCCGTTGGCTCCGTGTTGAAAAAAACGGGGCAGCGTCGCCGCGTGTAGGGCCATGATCGGAAGCGTAGCGATGTTTACGGCTCGATACGCCAGAGAGTAAATGCCCGTAGCTATTGACATTCCGTAGTGGCTCAACATTACTTTGTCGACGTCGTTGTAAACGCTTAAGGTTGTATTCGATATGGCGTACAAAAATCCTTGTCGCGCTCGCTTGATGAATAGTTTCCATACAAAGGTCGGTCTACCAAAATTCCGAGTGACGACAACGATCGCGGTGCAGGTCGCCAAAGCAGATACTACTAGAGAGGAGAGAGCCCACAGTGAGGCCGATGCGTTGTGAATCACCGCGAGCAATGCAACGGCGATCATGAGCCGAAGAACATTCGTGATTAGATTGAGTGCGGCAGTCACACGCATTTTTTCAAATGTCTGGAATACTTGCCCGGCGACGGCGGTGAGTTGGGTGAAGATACAGTCGGATATCGCCAGAGTGGCAATGAGGTAAGGGGGACTTCGGTCAAGGAGCATTGGAGAGATGATCCATAGCATCAAAGCCAGAACACTGCCGAAAAATGCGGTTGAAAATATGGCGTGACCCCAGAACTTGCCGAATTCATTGTGGTTTTGACTGACGCGGGCGATGAACAATACGCCGGATCCCATTGAGCTGAGCGAGGCCGCCACACCAACGAGTGCCGTGCCGCCGGCAAGCAGGCCGTATTGTTGGCTGCCAAGCAATCGCGCTAGAACGAAAAAATACATGGCCTGCACGATCAAACCCAGCCCCTGGCCGAAGAACATCCATCCCGCATTCCTGAGGAGCTTGCTGCGCACAGCTTCGTTTAATCGCTGGCGCGCCAGGGCTAGCGCTCGGGTGGTCATATGGCAGTGCATGCAGTTCGCACCGCGAACTAACGAACTAGCTCGGCATACAAGTGTTGAGTCGCGCGCGAGGCTTTTTTCGATACCTTCTTCGCCGTGAGCATTCGCAAGGTTCCGTACCGTACTCATTCAACTCAACATGATAGTATCTTTCCGTTTGGCATATTAAGGTAGCTAAACATGCGGTCCAGGATGGAATTGCCCTAGTGGCGGAAAGAAATCTTCGCGTTTGCCTGATTGCGACCGAATACCCGGGTTTTGGGCCATACGGTGGATTCGGTGTGCTCACCCGCGACATAGCACTGGGCTTGGTGGTTCGAGGCCTCGAAATTTTTGTTGTCATGCCTCGCAAGGAGCGCCAAAAGCCGATCGAAGTCGTTGAAGGGGTGACGGTGGCCAGCTATCCCTCGCCCACCTATGTGGGCGTTGGGAAGGCGCTTTCTTATGCAGGCCTTTACAGAGCAATCGACGCCGATATTTATCATAGCCAAGAGCCTTCGGTAGGGACGGCCATTGCACAGGTCGGGGCTCCAGAAAAAGTGCATCTTGTGACTTTTCAAGATCCCCGTGATTTCCAGGGTTGGCGGGTAGAAAGAGCCGCGGAATCGCTCACCCCGGTTCAAGAACTTCTCTTCTGGATGCGTTACAAGTGGCAGATCGGGGCCGCCTCGCGCCGAGCGGACGCTCAGTTCAGTCAAGCGAAATTCATAATTCCGATGACTCAGAAACTGTATGGGCTACGCCAGCCGCCGGCTTTTCTGCCTAATCCACTGCGGATGAGCGATATAAGTTCATCCAAGGCGGATAGGCCGACGGTCTGCTACCTGGGACGATGGGATCCCCGGAAGCGTCCGGAGCTGTTCCTCAATTTGGCGGAGCGATTTCCCCAAGTGCGCTTTATCTTCATCGGCGCATGCTTGAACGACATAACTAGAGACGCCGCGATTCGCGCGCGCGCGGAAGCGATGTCCAATGTCAGCATTCCAGGATGGGTCGATGCCAATGAGCGCGGCGCCATTTTGGATAGCGCGTGGATCTTGATCAACACCAGCACTCGTGAGTGCTTGCCGGTATCCTATCTCGAAGCCGGGGCACGGGGATGCGCAATCTTGTCTCATTGCGACGCCGATGATTTTGCAAGTCACTTCGGTTATTGGGCAAGGCGAGGTGATCTCGAGGATTACGTGGAGGGCTTAAGCTTTCTTTTGGGCAACGATCGTTGGAAATCCTTTGGGGAGAAAGCGCGCGAATACGTCAAGAGTACTCACGAGTACGAGAAGGTCATCGATCAGCATGTCAGCGTTTATCGGGAGGCATTGGCCCGGAAATCTGACCGACTCGCATCATAGAGACGATGTCTCGATCTCTTCGTAGTACAACCGTCAAAGGACTCAGTTGGACGGCAGCCTCCCAGATCGCGCGTCAGGTGACGAACATTATCGTCTCCCTCATTCTCGCGCGACTGACCGGCCCTGAAGCATACGGCTTGATTGGCATGGTCACCATTTTTACCGGCTTCGCGTCCTTATTCGTCGATTTGGGCCTGGGGTCCGGCTTGATCCAACGCCCCGAGATTGAGCCAGAGCAAATAGCATCGGTTTTTTGGATCAATGTGCTCGCGGGACTTGCTTTGGCATTGTCAATGATGCTCATCGCGCCGTTTGCCGCGGATTTCTACCACGAGCCAGCGGTCACTTTGATCATGCGCGTATCTTCTTTTGGTTTCGTATTCGGGGCATTGGGGGCGGTGCAATTGTCACTTCTCAGCCGCGAGCTGCGGTTTCCGCAGATAGCGAAGGTCGACATATCCGCAACCGTGTTTTCTGGTGTGCTGGGTATCGCCAGTGCGATATCCGGTTTCGGTGTCTGGAGTCTCGTGCTGCAAACCCTGGCGCAGGCCGTTGTCCGTACCTCCGGACTTTGGATGATATCGACGTGGCGGCCGCGAACGAGGCCCCGATTCGGAGGGGCAAAAGATCTCGCCTTCTTTAGTGGGAACTTGTTCTTGTTCAATGTACTGAACTATTGCGTCAGAAACCTGGATAACCTATTGATCGGCAGATATGTCGGCACAATTCCGCTCGGTTTATATTCGCGCGCCTATCAATTGATGCTGCTCCCCGTGCAGCAAATTACGGGGGTAAGCGGTAACGTCCTGTTTCCGGCGATGGCCTCCGTCCAAGGTGACCTCGTGCGCGTGAAGGGGATCTATTTGCGGGCAATAGCCGCCATGCATCTCGTTGCTGCGCCGATTTATGCAGGATTGTTCGCGGTGGCTGACACGTTCGTGGAGGTGGTGCTTGGCGACGCGTGGGCAGGCGTGGTTCCGCTTCTAAGGATCCTTTGCATAGTCGGGTTTTTTCAACCAGTCGGGAGTTCAACTGGGTGGATCTATACCGCGCTGGGCCGTTCAGACATCATGATGAAGTGGGGTGTGGTGACGGCGTTCCTATACATAAGTGGTTTTTTCATCGGTCTCAAATGGGGGCTGATTGGCGTGACGTGGTCCTACTGCATTGCCGGCTTGATCTCCTGGTATCCGGGATGGACATTTTCGGGAAAGTTGATCAATGCAAAATTTGCAGAGATGCTGTATCCGCTTCTGCCCTCGAGTTTCTGCGCCCTATTGATGGGAATAGCGGTTTGGCTAGTCGGTTTTTTGTCGAAGCCTCTGCTGAGTGTGCCGATTACGCTGTTAATTCAGATCGTCATTGGAGCGATTTTCTACGCTTACCTGGTGTATCTGTCGAGGTTGAGAGCGTGGCAGGATGTCCGCGCGCTGGCTCGATCTTCGACTGTTTAGTTTCGCCACGGGCCGGGGCCGGCACTGCAGTTGAACGGAAGATAATCGACCGCGCACCATTTGGCAGCATGTCTCGTCATGTTGCAATATGAGGCGGTATGGCCGACTGGTGGCTACTGGCTTGCAAGGAATCCCTTAATTTGGGCGCTTAACGGAAACGGTGCCCAATGGACATTGCGCTCGTTAGCAATTATCTCTACATTTAACACTGTGCTGGCAAGTGTGGAGATAAAAACAACACAATAAGAGGTTAGGATGCATTTCATTATTTACTGATGGAATAAACGAATGAACTTGAGTTCGCCGCGTCGCACCTCTCGTTCGGGCCATCGATCAAACAGCATTCGCGTTGTTTGGCCTGTTGCATGAGCGCCGTTTACGACGTCGCCAAGAAGATTTCCCTAGGCAGCAGCCGGTTAGCATCCACTGATTGGATGCCCACGACAGCGGATCGTGTCGCATTGGTACACGATTGGTTCACCGTCTACTCGGGCGCCGAACGGGTCTTCGAACAAATGGTTTCGCTGTTTCCGGACGCCGATATTTACTCTTCGATTGATTTCCTACCCGAAGGTGAGCGTGCCTTTCTTGGCGGAAAGACTCCAATAACGAGCTTCGCCCAACACTGGCCGATGATGCGCAAGCATTATCGGAAATGGTTGCCGCTTCTGATGTTCGCGGTCGAGCAGTTGGATGTGAGCGACCACAACCTCATCCTATCCAGCAATGCTGCAATCGGCAAAGGAATTCTGACCGGACCAGAGCAGCTTCATATCAGCTATGTTCACTCGCCGATGCGCTACGCATGGGATTTGCAGCATCAATATCTGAAAGAGAGCGGTCTTGAACGTGGCCTCCGGGGCCTTATGGCCCGGTGGCTATTGCACCGCGCCCGCTTTTGGGATCTGCGAACAGCCAACGGGGTGGACCACTTCATTGCGAACTCTGAGTTCATCGCCCGGCGGATCTGGAAGGTCTACCGTCGCGAGGCAACTGTGATTTACCCCCCGGTCGATACCATTCGATTTGAGATGGTGGAGAAGAAGGACGACTTCTTTCTCACGGTGTCTAGATTCGTGCCCTATAAGAAAATTCCGATTATCGTCGAGGCGTTCGCGCGGATGCCCGAACGACGTCTCGTTGTGATCGGCGACGGTCCCGACATGGACAAGGTCAAAGCACTAGCCACGCCTAACGTCCACATCTTGGGCCACCAGACGATGGATCAGTTGGTGGGTTACATGCAGCGCGCTAGAGCATTTCTGTTCGCCGCTCAAGAGGACTTTGGAATCAGCCCCGTGGAAGCTCAGGCCTGTGGCACGCCCGTGATTGCTTATGGACGGGGCGGAGCTCTCGAGACGATTCGCGGGCAGCACGAGCCGCATCCCACCGGTTTCTTCTTTCACGGTCAGACTCCGGAAGCCATCGTGAATTCGGTGCTCGAATTCGAACGAACGGAGGGAGACTTCACGCCACGGGCGTGTCGTGAAAATGCCGAGCGGTTTTCAGTCGACGTGTTCCGCCAAAGATATCGGGACTTTGTGCAGACTTGTTGGGATCGATTTGCATGATGCTTGCGCCGCTCCATTGCCCATAGGCACGCAATCATCACGAAATCTCGGCTGATTATGTATAAATGCAGTCGAGAAACAGGTCTTGTGTGTGATCCAATCGCTATAACCTCCACGTGGTTGCGGAGACAATCCGACATGACGCATCGGGTCCAAAAACTTTAACAAGATCCGCGTGCGCTTGTGTCACTGAATAGCACACAGGAAGGGGAGACAAGCCCATGAAATTGCTAGGGCTGATCGCTGCGGCAGTTTTATCTCTCATCAGCTTAATCGTTGGCCTGAATACCATCGATTGACGAGCCTCAGCGCGGCATGAAAAATTCGGTGTATGCCACGATGCGCCCACCCTGAATTTCCGCCATGTCGATGAGTTCCGTCGGCACCGTCACCCCCGTGACTTTCGAATAAATGTCGGCATGCCAATGCACGGCCGCGCGTGGGCTCTCGATGACCAAGGACGTCAATTCGTAATCGCTCAACCGGAACACCTTCGTCATCATCGATAGCCAGGGTCGGAACGCGTCGATGCCGTCAGCCACGATGGAAATGGGTTTGTCCGCACTCGCACCGGCGATCTTGAAAATGCCGGTGGGCGAAAACAGGGCGCACATCCCGTCGAGGTCGCCCTTCAAGCGGGCCGCATGCAATTGCGTGATGAGATGTTCGACGACTGCTCGCTGCGACATTCAACGACTCCCCGGTCTTTCGAGTCTAACGCTCACCTTGAGGCCAAGTGTAGAACACTGTCTGAGAGAGCAGGAGAGGAAGTCGCGCTGGAAGAGGAACTGGAGGCGGGGGTCTTGGCGGTAGTCTTGGGGTGCGGGCGTCGCTGCGGCCCGCCGCCTCGAGGACGTGCTGGACTGGTGTCCAACCGCGTCCCCAAGGTCGGTCATCAGATCGACTTCGAACCGATTTGGCTCTCGGGGCTCTCGGTGCCATCCACCGCGTCGGCGGCCACCGCGAAGTACCAGGTCCCGGAGGTCAGGCCGCTGATCTCGGCGCTCGTGTTGGTCGCGCCGGACACCGCGATCGAGTGCGTCATGTTGCTGGTCGAGTTGCCGTAGAACACGTGGTAACCCGAGAGCGCAGTCACCGGGGTGCCGTCCACATTCACGGTGGGTGCGACCCAGGACAAGATGGCGTTGCCGTTGGTCGGCTGGGTTGCCGTGACGTTCACCTGCAAGGTCTGCGATGCCGTGCCGCCGCTGCCGGTGCAGGTCAGCGTGTACCGGGTCGATTGGGTCAACGCGCCGGTCGAGGACGATCCGGTGGTCGCGAGCGTCCCCGCCCAGCCACCGCTCGCCGTGCAGCTCGTGGCGTTGGCCGAGGACCAGGACAAGACCGATCCGGCACCCGACTTGACGGTGGTCGGGCTTGCAGCCAGCGAGAGGGTCGGTGCGGACGCCTTGACGCCCACTTGGACCGATCGGACCACCGAGCCGCCGGGGCCGCGGCAGGTAAGCTGATACGTGGCCGTCGTCGCCAGGGCGCCGGTCGATTGGGCACCTTGGGCGGCGGCCGCGCCGGTCCAGGAACCAGACTTGTCGCACGAGGTAACGTTGGTCGCGGACCACGTCAGCGTCGAGCTGCCGCCCGTTTTGACGGTGGTCGGGCTCGCGGCGAGGGTGATGGTCGGCGGCGTCTCGCCGACGCTGAGCACCGCCGATTGCTCGACGATGCCATCCGGGCCCTTGCAGGTGAGAACGAACGTCGTGTCGGTGACCCGGAAGCCCGCAGATTGCGAACCCTGGGGTGACGACTCACCCGACCACGCGCCCGACTTTTCACAACTCGTGACGTTGGCGGTGCTCCAATGCAACGTGGCGTTGCCGCCGCGGGCGACGATGTTGGGACTGATGGTCAAGTTCAGCGTGGGCGGCGAGCCCGACACGGAGACGGCGGCGGATTGGACCACCGTGCCGCCGGGGCCGTGACACGTGAGGACGTAGTTGGCTGAGGTGTTCAGCAGGCCCGTGGTCTGCGAACCTTGGGCGCTACCGCCACCGGACCACGATCCGGACTTTTCGCAGTAGTCGATGTTGGCGGTGGTCCAGGTGAGCTCCGAACGCTGGCCCTTGGAGATTGAATTCGGGTTGGCGGTCAGGCTGATGGTCGGCGGCGCATCGGCCACCGTGACGCGCACCGACTGCATGACCTCGGGACCGTTGCCCTTGCACTTCAGCAAGTAGGTGGCGCTCGACTTCAAGGTGCCCGTGGACTCCTCGCCGCGGGTGCCCGCCTCGCCTTCCCAGGCACCGTACTTGGTGCACTTGGCGGCATTGGTCGCCGTCCAGGTGACTTTGGCCGTACCGCCCGTGGCGATGGTGTTGGGCGAAATCGCCATGTTGATGACCGCCGGGGCGGGGCCCGCTGCGGCCTCGATGGTGGTCACGTCGCCGGCGCTGGTCGCGTCCCCGGCGGCAACTACCACACTGGAGTTGGCGGCGAGGGTGGCGCGCGTGATGGCGCCGCTCGCGGACACCGATGCGTCAGCGCTCCATGCGCCGTTCGATAAGATCACCAGGGTGGCGAGACCCACTGCGACTTGACCCGATGATGCTTTCAATTTGCTCAACGACACTGTGCTTCTCCGCGTATACAAAACGTGGGAGCATCATTGAACGGCACCGCGGTTCTGCCAACCTGTCTCCGTTTGCACACGATCGTGTCGCGTACACTCGGGGAAACCTGTAAATGCAGCGTCAGAGCGCCTTTTTGGGCGGTCGCTTTTTCCATAAGTGGCCGCGCGGCGATGCGGATGGCCGCGCCGGAGCCTGAACCCGCTGTAAATAGGCATTTGTGTGATGGAGTTTGCGA
>Ga0116226_10006776_pt1 | contig 10310 bp, 3 predicted proteins | sample S1TSphfallax_FD_89692 | JGI IMG/M metagenome (GOLD analysis project Ga0116226, IMG submission 89692) | Host-associated microbial communities from peat moss isolated from Minnesota, USA - S1T2_Fa - Sphagnum fallax MG | ecosystem: Host-associated > Plants > Peat moss > Unclassified | place: USA...
GACAATCATCGCGTTCTGGCCGCCGGTTTCGGCGATCAGGGGAATCGGCTTGCCCTGCGGATCCAGGCGTTCGGCCAGAGTAGCCGCGATCAGACGCGCCACTTCGGTCGAACCCGTAAACATCACGCCACGCGTACGCGCATCGCCAACCAGGGCTGCTCCCACGGTTTCGCCACGCCCCGGCAGCAATTGCACCGCGCCCGCAGGCACACCGGCTTCGCGCAGAATGCGTACCGCTTGCGCAGCGATCAGCGGGGTCTGTTCGGCGGGTTTGGCCAGCACCGGATTGCCGGCCGCCAGCGCTGCCGCAACCTGACCCATAAAGATAGCCAAGGGGAAATTCCATGGGCTGATGCAGACCACCGGGCCCAACGGACGGTGCGTGTCGTTGGAGAACTCGATGCGGATCTGGGCTGCGTAATAGCGCAGGAAATCGATCGCTTCGCGGATCTCGGCCACCGCGTTGGGCAGCGATTTGCCGGCCTCGCGTATCACCAGTCCCATCAGGGTATGCATCTGCGCTTCCAGCAGATCGGCTGCGCGCGTCAGGCAATCGGCCCGCGCTTCGATCGGCGTGGCTTGCCAGATCGGTGCCGCGGCCAAGGCATACTGCAAAGCGGCCGCGACTTGTTCGGGGCTGGCTTCGGTGACGGTGCCGACCACATCGCGCAAATCGGCTGGGTTGCGCACTTCGATGGTCGCGCCTGCATTGGTGGGCGCGCTCACTTCAGCCAACATGGGGCCGGCGCTCCACGGCGCATGAGCGCTGGCCAGCAAGGCCGACGACAGCGATGCCAGGCGATGTTCATTGGACAGATCCAAGCCCATCGAATTGGCCCGCTCCGCGCCATAGAGCTGACGTGGCAAGGGAATTTTCGCGTGGGGTGCGCCCAGCGGCACGATCTTCGAAGCCGCTTCGACTGGATCGACCACCAGATCCTTGACCGGAATCGACTCGTCGGCAATCTGATTCACGAACGAAGTATTCGCGCCGTTCTCGAGCAAACGCCGCACCAGATAGGCCAGCAGGGTTTCGTGCGTGCCGACCGGCGCGTACACGCGGCAAGGCCGGTTCAGTTTGTCGCGCCCCGTCACTTCTTCGTACAGCGGCTCGCCCATGCCGTGCAGGCATTGGAATTCGTACTGACCGGGGTAATAGTTCTGCCCCGCCAGATGATAGATGGTGGCCAGGGTCAGCGCATTGTGCGTGGCGAATTGCGGGAATACCGCATCGGGCGCGGCCAGCAGTTTCTTCGCGCAGGCCAGGTAGGACACATCGGTGTAAATCTTGCGCGTGTAGACCGGATAGCCTTCGAGACCGTCGACCTGGGCGCGTTTGATTTCGCTGTCCCAATAGGCGCCCTTGACCAGACGCACCATCAGGCGGTGACGGCTGCGGCGCGCCAGATCAATCAGATAGTCGATCACAAAGGGGCAACGCTTTTGATACCCCTGCACCACGAAACCGATGCCGTTCCAACCGGCCAGCTCGGCGTCGAAGCACAAAGACTCGAGCAGATCCAGCGACAGTTCCAGACGATCCGCTTCTTCGGCGTCGATGTTGAGGCCGATGTCGTAGCGGCGCGCCAGTATCGCCAGCGCGCGCACGCGCGGCAGCAATTCGTTAAGCGCACGGTCCTGCTGTGCGCGCGCATAGCGCGGATGCAAGGCCGACAGCTTGATCGAGATGCCCGGCCCTTCGTAGATACCGCGCCCGCCCGCCGCTTTACCGATCGCGTGGATAGCCTGCTCATAAGCGGCATAGTAGAACTGCGCGTCTTCCTCGGTGGTCGCCGCTTCGCCCAACATGTCGTACGAGTAACGGAAACCGCGCGCTTCGAATTTGCGGCTGTTGGCCAGCGCTTCGGATATGGTCTCGCCACTGACGAACTGCTCGCCCATCAAGCGCATCGCCATATCGACGCCCTTGCGGATCAGAGGCTCGCCGCCGCGACCGATAATGCGGGTCAGCGCCGCCGACAAACCGGCTTCGCTATTGGTGGCAACCAGACGGCCGGTGATCATCAAACCCCAGGTGGCCGCATTGACGAACAAGGACGCACCGCTGCCCAGATGCGAACGCCAATCGCCCTTGCTGACCTTATCGCGAATCAACGCGTCACGGGTGGCGCGATCCGGAATGCGCAGCAGCGCTTCGGCCAGACACATCAAGGCCACCCCTTCCTGGCTCGACAAAGAAAACTCGTGGATCAAGCCATCCACCCCGCCGCCCGTCCGCTTGGCGCGCAGGGCCTCGACCAGCCGTGTGGCGAGTGCCTGGGCATCGGCAGCCTGCTGCGCGGGCAAGCGCGCCTGACCGATCAGGAAGGGCACGCATTCGGGCTCGGGGCGGCGATAAGCGGCGGTGATGGCTGCGCGCAGCACCGATTGCGGTTGCACGTTCTGGGCGAACTCAAGGAAGGGGTGCGGCACACCGCCCTCGCCGGCCTCGGCCGCGTCAGTGGTATCGGATACGTCGGTCACACCAGCCGGTGCGCCATCCACCGCGCTCAGTTCGGGCGGCAGTTGGCCGTGCTCGATCTTTTCCAGATAAGCGAAGATCGCCTGCTTGATCAACCAATGGGGGGTGCGTTCGATGCGCTGCGCCGCTTCTTTGAGCCGAGCGCGCAGCAGGTCGTCGACCTTAACGCCTAGGGTGGTATTCGCCATGATTCCTTTACGGCGCCGCCAGGGGCGCTCGGATGACTAAATTGCCCAGCGATCGTACTGCACCCAATAAAAAGGTGCAACCCGAAATAGCACAGGGTTGCACCGACTTAAATGATTGATTAAAAGACGATTTTTTTGGCTTTTGCGATCCTGCCCCGGACAGAAGGTAGGTAGTGGTTTTCCCTGATCTCTGGACAAACACACTCACGCATTTCGACCACGGCACGACATCCATGTTGCTTTTTTGATGCGAAACCGCATGTCACCGGAATTTAATTTCTTTAAGCCTGCTTAAAGGATATAAAGATAGAAAGTATTCTGAAAGCACTGGATTGAACGGTCTGAAGAACACCACCGCCATGGACTGACGGTGTCCATCTCTGTTCGCCACGAAGTTTTGCTTTATCCGGCCATCCACCCCTGAGGACGCCATGAAAAGTTACTTCTACAAATCGATCAAATTCAAGATTTTCCTGGCATTCGCCCTGTGCATACTGATCATGTTCGCGATCGGGGGCGCCGGAATTGCCAGTTTGTCGCATTCCAATTCCAGCCTGAACGACGTCTACGAGTCGAACGTGATCCCGATGCAGGATCTCGCGGTGGTGATGGACGACCAATACGATGTGCGCATCCGCATCCGTAATCTGGCGGTGGAGAAAGACCCGGCCAAAGCTTCCGCGCTGGCGGATCGGATCAAATCCGATGAGCAGGACTCGGCGCAACATTGGAAGCACTACTACCCGGCGAATGCGACCTCACCTCAAGAAAAGACCGTGGCTGACCGCATCGACGGCTTGTTGACGCAAACCCAGGATGAAGTCAGCGGCATCATCGCGCACCCTGAAACCTTCGAAAGTGTGGCGAGCGGGAAAATGCGCGACAACTTCGATCAACTCACCACCAGTCTGCGCGACGACGTCAGGATCAATACGGAAGAGGCGCGCGATGAAAATCACGAAACCCAGGATGCCTATAACCGCACGCTGTGGATGCTGGGCATTCTGCTGGTGTGCGGTGTCGCGCTAGGCAGCGCTATTCTCTACGTCCTGATCCGCGCGATTTCGACCCCATTGGGCAAGGCCTTATTGGTCGCCAATGAAATTGCCAACGGACAATTGGAAAATCAAATCCAGATCACCGAGACCGACGAATTCGGCGAGTTGTTGAACTCGTTGCAACGCATGGACATGGCGCTGACCAAGACCGTCCGCGAAATCAAGGGCGCCACGGAGTCGATCGCCACCGCCTCTTCCGAAATTGCTCAAGGTAATCAGGATTTATCGCAGCGCACTGAAATGCAGGCGTCATCGCTGGAAGAAACCGCTGCCAGCATGGAGGAGTTGACCAATGCCGTGCGGCAGAATACCGACAACGCACGTCAGGCCGCGCAACTTGCCATCAGCGCGACAGAAACGGCTGTGAAAGGCGGCTCGGTGGTCGATGAGGTGATCGCGACCATGGAGGGCATCTCCAGCAGTTCGCGCAGTATCGTCGACATCATCAGCGTGATCGAAGGGATTGCGTTCCAGACCAATATCCTAGCACTCAATGCCGCCGTCGAAGCCGCCCGCGCGGGCGAGCAGGGTCGGGGTTTCGCTGTAGTGGCAGGCGAGGTACGGACACTGGCGCAACGCGCCGCTACAGCTGCCAAGGAAATCAAAGGCCTGATCGAAACGTCGGCCAGCAAGGTCTCGGTAGGCTCGGAGCTGGTGGGACGGGCCGGCGAAACCATGACCGAAATCGTCTCCGCAGTAAAACGCGTGACCGATGTGATGAATGAAATCTCGGCCGCCTCTGCTGAGCAAAGTTCCGGCATCGAGCAGGTCAATCAAGCCATCACCCAGATGGACCAGATCACCCAACAAAATGCCGCGCTGGTAGAGCAAGCGGCGGCGGCGGCAGCCTCGATGGAAGAGCAGGGCCAACAACTGACCGATACGGTTTCAGTGTTTCATCTGCGCAGCACATCACCTGGAGGACATGACCGCGTGAGTCGTGCCTCGCGCACCGCGCCCAAGGGACCCGAGTTGAAGCGCCCGGTGTTGAAGCGTCCCGAGACCCGTCGCGCGGAACCACCGCGGCGTGCAGCGGGCAGTGGCGCGCACGCCGTGGCAAATGGCGCCGCCAGCCCCGCATCGAACCCCTCGGCAAGCGCTACCACGCCGGATGATTGGACTGCGTTCTAGCGAGTCATAGGGTGTGCGCGGCGCTGATCTGATCGACTCTGGTGCCGGCGTCTGCGCTCAGGCGTGGCGGACGAGATAGGCGCTGCAACTATCGCTTGGACCGACCAAACGGTCCAAGCGGACGCACAGCAGACTGTTACCTATGCTTGCGCCATACGCGGAACCCAACACCGCCAGCCCCGGAATCGCCCGTTCGAGTTGCGCGCCATCGCTGCATGCATGACGGCAGCTTGCGCAACGTGGGCGGGCGATTGCGGTTTGCGGCAGCGGCTGAGCCAATGTCGCCGCGGGATGGGGCGCGATCGGATTCATCCGCCCAGCCCGGCCCAATAGGATGCGAATACGTGCACCGATAGCACGTAGCCGATCAATACGTTGATCACCACGCCGGCGGTAAAGGCCAGGAAGGGCTTCCAACTTGCGCGCGTCAAGCCGCGAATGCGCGTGCTCAGACCTATGCTCAGGAAGCAGAAGATAAAAGCCCAGGTCCGCAGTGCGGTGATGGGCGCCACCAGATCCGGCACCACTACCTTGCGATAATCGGCCAGCGTATAGTGGCCCGCAACCCAGGTCACAAAAGCCGAAGCGATCACAAAGCCGATCACGAATTTCGGGAAACGCGCCCATATCTCGCCCACCCCAGTGCGGATCTGCAGCTGGGGCTGCGCGGCAGCATGGGGGGTAGCTGCCTCAGCACCCCTAGCCAATGGCGCCGCGCTATCGTTGCGGTCCCAGCGCGTGGTCGCGACGATCGCCAGCACCAAGGCCCAGATGCCGATCCAGATATCGCGGCCCACCACCTTCATCAGCGTGAACGCCTGCACCGAAGCTTCCGGCGCGCCGGCAATCGCGCCTTGCGCATGTCGCGCCAGATCGCCATAGGCTTGCGCGGCCGCCACCCCTGCGGCATCCGCGAACTCCGAAGTGCCGATCCATGCGCCAGCGATGCCGGTCGGCAAGCCCAGGGCTTGCGAAACAAAAGGCAGCAGGAAAATCATCACGATGGCCCATCCGATCACCAACGTAATGGCAGCCGAGGCGTGCTCGCGTTTGGCGCGCACTGCCCCTGCAATCGCGATCGCGGCCGAAACCCCGCATACCGCGCCGCCCACGCCCAATACGGCCGCGAAACGCGGCTCAACCCCTAAGCGGCGTCCGACCCAATAGATCACGAAGAAGGTGGCCAGCGAAACGATAGAGGCCTGCACCACGGCGACCGGACCGGCCCACACCAGCAGCGTGAACGGCAGCGTGGCCCCAAGCAAGATGATACCGATCTTGATGTAGTACTCGACCCGCAGCCCGGCTTCGAACCAGGCCGGCAGCGGCGCCAGATTGGCGACGACCAGACCCAGTGCGAGCGCCACCAGCGGCGGCTCAAGGTTGTACTTGGAAGCGCTGGCCCAGGCACCGATCTCGAAGATCACGATGGACGCGATAAATAAAATGGTGAAGGCGCGCAAGAAATGTCCGACGCGCTGACGCATCACACCGAGACTGATGCTCAGCAGCACCGCCCACAGCAGGTATAGCGCCAGGTATTCGGGCGCACGCGCAGCGATATCCTGCGCTGCGCCGCCAAGAGTGGTCCACTTGGCCGGCGCCACCGCCACCCATTTGATCGACAGACCGCTGGCAAATAAGCCATAGGCCACAGCAATCAGCAACAGTGCGAGCCAGATCGACCACCAATCTTCCTTGGCGAACAGCGCACGCCATGCCGGCCCTTGCGGCAGCAGTACCGCTTTGGAGTCCGCAGCAATCGGCTCCAGTGTGTGATGGGTTTCGCTCATCGCGTCCTCCTGCATCGGTTGGATGCGGGCCGCACTGACATGTGATCAGCACACGTCGGCCCCGCGTCGAACGATTATCGAACGGGGGCATAGTGGCTTAGAACGAATAGTTTGCGATATCGATATGCGCACGGCGGGATATCAATGGCGCCTGCCGCGCCCGCGCTCAGATATCCAATGGATCGACTTCGAGATTCCAGCGCAGCGCGCCCTTGAGGCTGCGCAGGTGCGGTTGCCAGGCATGGAGCGTATGTTGCAGCGCGGCGCGCGAGGCACATTCGATCAGCAATTGCGCCCTATGCACATGCATCACTTTGACGATAGTCAGCGGTACCGGATCGTAGCGCGTGATGCGAGCGCCATCGGGCAAACCATCCAGCCCCGCCGCTGCGGCGTGCAGGAAGGCCAACGCTTGCTCCAGCGTGCGCGCCTCAGCGCGCAGCAAAGCTTGATACACAAACGGCGGGAAGTGCGCCTGGCGGCGTTCTTCCAGTGTCGCGCGCGCGAAGCCGGGATAATCGTGGCGTGCCAGCGCGTCGTATAACGGGTGGCGGGCATAGCGCGTCTGGATCAGGACTTCACCGGCCAGACCACCGCGTCCGGCGCGTCCACTGACCTGCATCAACTGGGCAAACAACCGCTCACTGGCGCGGAAGTCGTGCGAGAACAGCGCATTGTCGGCGTTCAGCACGCCGACTAGCGTGACGCGCTGAAAGTCGTGGCCTTTCGCAATCATCTGGGTGCCGACCAAAACGTCGATCTGGCCCGCGTGCACATCGGAAAACAGGGCTTGCGCCGTGCCCTTGCGGCGCGTGCTATCGGCATCGATACGCGCGATGCGCGCCTGCGGCAAGGCCGCCGCCAAGGCTTCCTCGACCCGTTGGGTGCCGCGTCCCAGCGGCGCAATATCGACGTTGCCGCATTCCGGACAGGCGTGCGGAATGCGCTCTTCCCAGCCGCAATGATGGCAGCGCAGCGCTCGCTCCGGTTTATGCAGCACCACATAGGCGGAGCAGCGCGGACATCCGGCTACCCACCCGCACGCATCGCACGACAAGGCTGGCGCATAGCCGCGCCGATTCAGAAAGATCAGACTTTGCTCGCCACGCGCCAGTCGCGCGCGCAGCGCGGCCAGCAGCGGTTGCGATAAGCCATCGACGCTGGCGCGGCCGCGGCGCTTTTCGTGTTCCAGGTCGATCAACTTGACGCTGGGCAGCACCGCATCAGTCACCGCGCGATGGCTTAGCGTGAGCTTGCGATAACGCCCCTGCTCCGCCTGCCACCAACTCTCCAGGGAAGGCGTGGCCGACCCCAGCAGCACCGGAATCTCAAGTTGCTTAGCGCGCCAAACCGCCAGATCACGCGCGGAGTAGCGCAACCCCTCTTGCTGCTTGTAGGCGGCTTCATGTTCTTCGTCGACGATGATCAAGGCGAGCTTGGGCAATGAAGCGAGGATCGCGAGTCGGGTACCGAGCACGATACGGGCACGCCCCTGATGGGCGGCCAGCCAATTGCGTGCGCGTTCGCCCTCGGCCAGCCCACTGTGCAGGGTGACAATCGTGTCCGCAGGCAGATGGGCAAAGCGCGTGCGAAATGCCGCCTCGAACTGCGGTGTCAAATTGATTTCCGGCACCAGCACCAGCCCCTGGGCCTCGGCGTCGCGCTCGAGCAGCGCCGCCAGTCCACGCAAATACACTTCGGTCTTACCGCTGCCGGTGACGCCGTATAGTAGGAGCGCCGCAAATCCCCGTACCTGTTGCAGTTGTTCCAGTGCAGCGCCTTGCTCCTCGGTCAGCGTCGGCGCATCGAGCGGGCTGGCGAGCGCGGCCACGGTGCGCGCCATCGCGACGGGTGGCGACGCCGGGACGGCATCACCCTCGATGGCAGTGACCCATCCCGCCTCGCACCACTGCGCGAGCGTGGCATTGGCTTTAGGATGCAGCGCCCGCGCCTGCGCGGCCGGCAGCACCTGTGCCGCCAAGGCCTCGGCCAGACGCCGCAATGCGTGCGCTCGCACGGGCAGCGCCGCAGGTAGCGCAAGCCGCCCGGATTCGGTCAGGCTGTACTGGGGTTCTACCGCCAACAAACGGCCCCAGCGCGCCGGATCGCGCAGCGGTTGCGGCAGGGCGGGCAGCGCCACTTCGCCCAGTGCGCGTTGATAGTATTCGGCGGCGAAGTTCACCAGCGCGAGCCAACTGGGAGATAGCGGCGCGCAATCGGTGCAGATCGATTCGGCGGCGCGCAGTCGCTGCCGCGGCACATCGGTGCTGGACGAGATGGCGCAGATCAGCCCGACCACGCTGCGCCGGCCAAAAGGCACCTGAACCAATTGCCCGATCTCAGGCTGCGCCTCCAGCGTGTAGCGATAATCGAACAGGGTCGGGATGGGCTGATCGAGTGCGACCCGCACGTACAGCCCCCGGGCACTGGATGCCAAGTCCGTCGCGTCGTTCGCATCCGCCGCGTCGGGCAGATCAGCATCCATGCCGCCGAAGCGCTCCTGCATCACGCCCGCCCCCGCTTCGCAAGCGAGCGGGCGACCCGATACTGGGCACCGGAACACCGCCTGCGACGGGGGCAAGCGAAGTCAGGATACGGTGCGCAGTTAAAGTAATGCATCAAGTTCGCTGCTAAGTTGAAGATTCGTTTGTGCTTTTAGGGCTGTCCACAATTCCTGTGGATAACTCTGTTGAAAAGCCGGGGCCAGAAACCCGAAGTCGGCCATCCAACGGCCTTTCCTTATTTTGCCTAGATTCGCAGCACCGCATCAATTTCTTTTTAAATCAATCACTTGAAAAAAGAGCGCCGAAACATTTAGGGCTGGAGACCGGATCTGATGCACTTTGCGCGTCGCAGCGACGGAATGTGAATAAGTCTATTCTTGACAAACCTAAAAGGCCGCTGCGACGGGCATTTCCGGCATTTATACGTGCATCGCGCCAAAATAAGATCAACAGAAATGTTGCGCTGCGGAATAGGTGTCATCTCCCGATTCAACCCGAAATCCGCAGCATACCGACCGGCTTCAGACAGGCGTCGTCTTGCCCCCCGCACGCATGGCGCGGCTATGTTGATGGACCTCGTCGACCAGTTCCGCCACGTGCTCGGGAGGGGTGAACTGGGATATCCCGTGACCCAGATTGAAAATATGGCCAGGGTGATTGCCGTAGCGCTCCAGCAGCCCACGCGCCTCGCGGCGGATGGCTGCCGGGGGCGCAAACAACACAGCGGGGTCGAGATTGCCTTGCAAGGCGACGCGATCGCCCACGCGTTCGCGCGCGCGGCCCAGATCGGTGGTCCAATCCAGTCCGACCGCATCGACGCCGGTATCTGCGATTTCTTCCAGCCAGGCACCGCCGCCTTTGGTGAAGGTGATGACCGGCACCGTCTCGCCCTGATGCGTGCGCGTCAATTGCTCGACCACGCGCCGGATATAGGCCAGCGAATACTGTTGGAAGGCGCCGTCGGCCAGGGCACCGCCCCAGCTGTCGAAAATCATCACGGCTTGCGCACCCGCAACGATCTGCGCGTTCAGATAGGCCGCAACCGCCTGCGCATTGATCTCAAGGATGCGATGCATCAGGTCAGGACGACCATAAAGCATGGTCTTCACGGTATGGAAATCGGATGAGCCACCGCCCTCGACCATATAGCAGGC
>Ga0116226_10006777_pt1 | contig 10309 bp, 7 predicted proteins | sample S1TSphfallax_FD_89692 | JGI IMG/M metagenome (GOLD analysis project Ga0116226, IMG submission 89692) | Host-associated microbial communities from peat moss isolated from Minnesota, USA - S1T2_Fa - Sphagnum fallax MG | ecosystem: Host-associated > Plants > Peat moss > Unclassified | place: USA...
TTCTTACCAGAGTACCAGAATTCCAGGGCGAGATCAGTTGCCTAGAGAGCTAAGGAATTTTGGAGATCATCAACTGATGTTCTAAGTTCTTGCAGTGGATCGACGGTACGTTATTATATAGGCCGACATTGCAATTACAGTCAGAATTTCTCCACAAATTACAGTGCAGACACCGATGTTTAGAGTCTTGAATGCATAGTTGAGAGTAGCGTAGTCTAGTTGGTCGGTTTACAGTTTTCAGAAGAGAGCTGGTTCCATTCGCAACCCTAGGGAGTTCCACTGTCATTCTCCGTAGATGAAAGGTATCACGAGAGAAGGAATTTCCATGGAGACTTTCAAAAGATCTGGTCGATTACCCGGTGGGACTGGAGCTGCAAGGAGAAATTTGGCGTATAGAAGTTGGATTGTTGCTGTACTGATCACATTTATTCAGCTGCTACTGTTTGTACAGTCATCTCAAGCGTCGAGAACTCTGTCGCGTCATGATCGAGGTTTGAAACGATTACAACCTTATTTGTACCCGAGCAGCAACAGTAGTGGACCAGCTGCATCAGCTAGACATGGCCCCGCTGTGAAGTCATTCCAACTCTCAGATAGAAGCTGGGTAGATTGCGTCCCGGTGGAACACCAAATTGCAGCCCATCACCCTGGTCTCAAGAATCACATCATCCACATGGTACCATCGTCTGACCTTTTGCATTTACAAGAAGTTGATGTTTCTTCAGCACCGGTGGATCATGATCGGCTGCACCCACAAGCCTTTGCCAGGGAGCACGGGGGATGTCCTGAAGGTTCCATCCCAGTGCAACGAAGCGAACCAGAACAGATCGCTTTCAGAAAACACCACCGGCCGGAAGATGATTATTCACGTCCAGACACTTTGGGTGCACCTGCACATGAATATGCTATCATCTCAATGGCAAGGGAAGTGGGAGCATACAAAGGACAGGGAACAACTCTCAGCGTGAACGACCCGACTATTGGAGATCCAGACTCTGAGTTCAGTCTTTCACAGGTGTGGGTACTTGCTGGCTCTTATGCAAATGATGACCTCAACACTGCGGAAACTGGGTGGCACGTATACCCAGCCTTGCATCCGTCCAACTTCCCTCTAGCTCCTCATCTCTTCATCTACTGGACAATGGATGCATACCAGGGCACGGGCTGCTACAATCTACATTGTGCAGGGTTTGTTCAGGTAAACCGCAATTGGGTACTAGGAGGAGTCCTGGCGCCATACACTACACTGGGTGAAAATGCAAACAGCGAATACGAGGTGCGGATTAGCATAGTTTACGACTCTCAGACCCCTGGCTGGTGGTTGAATGCCCAAGGCACATGGGTTGGGTACTGGCCTTCAGCGATTTACACCACTCTACAAACGGGTGCCGATCAGCTACAATGGGGCGGCGAAATAGCTCCGTCAGACAGGACAAATGGGCACACAACCACAGGGATGGGATCCGGTGCCTTTGCACAAAATGGATTCCCCGTTGCCGCTTACCACAAACAAGTCACATACGCCGACTACTCTGGCAAGTTCTATGAAGCCGATTTCAGCTACGCGGCTGTGACTGATGCCAATTGCTACAACCTTGAAGCAGGGAATAATCCCGGCTCTTCATCAGGAAGCTATTTCTATTTCGGTGGCCCGGGAGGACTCGATAACGACGCTTGTGCTCAGCAACTGTAGTGCAGTTTTACAACTACCCAAATCATCATGAATATGGCTTCCAATTAAGGAGCGCCAGACCCAACCAAAGGCCTCTAGGTTTTGATCCAACGGTCGGATTTGATTGAGGTCTGAAGCAGACAGTTGGCTATAGTTAGCTTAAATCCAGACCACTTGTCCAATTTCTTATCTGATGCTCTCCTTGTTGTCTAGCCGTACGTTTGTGAAGTGAGGTCCCTCGGAGGTCATTTCCATTTTATTACAAACGCCATGTAAAAACATATAGGGTGCAACTTATTGAAAAAATAAATAAATTACAGTATTTAAATATTAAATAGTGTGCTCATAATCAGCGTTTTTTCTTTGGCGAAATTTCACATTGTGGCGACTATGGGAAATTTGGTGTGACACGCCTCAAGAGTTTCAATCCCCAAAAAACTGATTTTGTAGCCAAAAACCGACAGCTCAAATAAAGCTTGTAGCCATCCGTCAGATTGAATTCCCATCTGTTGCCATTGGTGATGATGCATTGCACCCATCCGCACACAAACCGCCATCGATTCCGATCTTTCGCCTCTCACCTCTTGCACACAAACTCTTGTCACTTTCGTTATGCAAGTTGAGTGAGGGCCCTTGCCTGTTGTTCTACAAAATCAATAACCATATTCGCTGCCTATAAGCAACTAGGAAAACTGTGGGTACATCTATTGGTAGGATGAGTTCATCAAACAAAGTCACAAGATTCTGTAATAGCAGCGGGATTTCATCGGATGGATTGGATAGATCTTTGGAATATGAGGATCAAAATTAGGACAAATACTTAGGGCAAATCTGTGAGGCAATTAGATTTTGAATTTTTGCATTAGTTGTAGCTTGCAATCATTTGAACCTCTGTGATGTTGAATGCAGATGCGGCACAATTATAAGTGGAGGAGCAATGTGTTTGTGAGTTCTAGGTACATTCATTATGCATTGAAATGCCCATTTCTTCACAAATCTCCATTATGTTGTTGCATTTGAACTTTTGTTGTTCTTGGTCCATAATGAGATTGCACAATGATAATAAAACAATTCTTCTTATAGCTCAAGTTTGTACAACATTTTATCTATGCAACTTGCATTATTGAGAATTCTTTTTTGTTGCACTTTGAAACACAAGCGAGTTTGCAATCTATAGCTTTCATTTGGGTCTTAAAAAGTTTCCCAATCCTTGTTTTGTTGTTGGTTGTTATGGCACCACTCCGTCCGCCTCTTAATCTTAAGTTTTGTCTCCTTTTCTTTACCCTAACCTCTATTAGAGGAAATAATGTAAAAAACATTGTCAATGCTAGAGCCTCTAAAGATGTCATCACATCTACAATGCTCGTTTTGTCACTTGTGTCCTTTGCTTTGTCTACCACTCCCAATCCTTCTATCTTGAATTGTGATATCCCACCTAAAGTTCCTCCTAATGTAGATCATGCAAAGCCTAATGAACCAAAGAAAATGAAATTGAAAAAAGCAGAGTGGGAAACCAATCAAGTTTAGAAAGATAGGTGGGCTACTAGGTTTAGTTGGTCTAAATTCTATTGTGAAATTGAGGGTAAGATGACAAGGGTAGATGCATAATCGAGCGTCTCACTATTGTGACAAAATAGTGTTTTTTTCTTAAGTACTCTTTATTCAAATGCATACATGGTGAATAATATATCTTTAGATTTACTAATTGGGACTTTGATTTAGACTAACAATTTCATTATGAAAAGAAATGTGTGGTTATTTATTGATAAAAAACACATTTGTTAGTAGTGATGAACTTTTCAAGTCAAAAAGTATGGATAGGTTGTTTCATTAAACCATCACAAAATGAAAAAATAACATTGATTCACATTTCAAATTTGTTATTGGGACTCAATATATGATGTAATACAAGATGATAAATTCATATGAGGAATCTTTTATTTGAAAAACTTTAACCATTTGATAGTTAAGGATTTTTGAATGGTTAAAATTTAACCATATTTTCATAAGTTAATATGAGTTGTAATTTTTGTTTGTCTTTTATTTTTTTGTTCCAAAAACACATTTTTTGAAAGTTTTAGATGAAAAAATATTCCTAAAAACTTTGTGGGTTTTCCTTTCAAGACTTCCAAATTCAAAAATCACATCAACTACATTAAATACAAGTTCTCACATAGATTTGGGAAGGTTTATAGGTGATTAAACATGTATTATTCAAATAATATAATAATAATAATTTAAGAAATAAAAACCATTTGAATCATTTAAAAAAATCTTGTTTGATCTTTCACTACCTTTGACATTGTTCTCAAAGTTGGTCTAACTTCAAACTATATTAATGTCTTCAAAGATGTAATTTTAAAATGAAATATTTGATAAATAAAATGTAATGTATCATATTATTACAACAAGTGGAGTGACTTGATGATAAGGGTGTTTGCCCCCATTCCTAAGGTCAAGGGATCAAACCTCATGGGTGGTGTTGTGTGTGGTCAACAATGGTATGTTGACCCAATATTCTCCCATCATAATCTTAGAATAGGTGCCTAGGTTGATTATGTGGCCTACCTACCTAACTAAGTTAGGTTTTTAATTTAGTGTAAGTAGTGACACATGTCAATAAATAATAGGTTTTAAAAATCATGAAATTATCAATAATATTATATATTAAATAATTAAAATTTAATTAATTTACATATTGATTAGTTAATTAATTAGCAAGTGAATTGTTTGGTAAATTTATATTTCATTTGAAAGTAACCTTCTTTCACTAGGTACTAATGAAATAAGTCATTGTTTGTAGCAATTGGTCCCCGTTCACTAGGGGGTTAAAAATTTCAGTAGGTAAAAATGTTCAAATTCACTCAAAATCTAGTGAAACCCAAAATGAATTAAAATGCATTTCCTAATACTGTTTCATAGAAAGGGGCATGTTTTTGTCACACAAAAAGTTTGAAATCAATTATATGATTTTGTGCATTTTTTTAAATTCTTTTTTAAAAAGAATGCAATTTAAACATTTAATATAGTTATTTTACAAGACTCAAAATGACAATTACATAATATCCAAATTATTTTTAAATATTTTTATTAATTTAACAAGACATCATTTTATATATTAATATATAACAATTCATTACAATTATAATAATGAATCCAAAATTATCTTTTGTAATCCTTTAAATACAAAGGTACACCAATGACAAATACACACACCCATGTAATTCGATAGGGGAAGGGAATGAAATTGTTAGGCTTGAAAGATTCATTCTGAAAGTGTACAAGATAATGTTATAATGTCACAAATGACTTGAAACCATAGACTTTGGATAAGTTTAAAGAATAAGAAATTGATTCTAGGATATTATTTTAACATATTCTTACTTACTTTAATGAGTTGTTTAACTAAAAGTGGGCATGAATGATTCAAAATTCATCCACAATGAAACGACATATGAATGTAATGATTTAGTTCATTTTTAAAGCCCATAATGAATGGATTAATGAACTATACCCACATTCTTTACTAGTGCATCACAACTACAAAATGTGAGTGCAATTCATTAGTCCTTGTTCATTCGACCAATGGAATCATTGCATCATCCCCATTAAGTCATGTTCACTCTATGAGTGAAATCACTACATCCCCATTAGGTCATGTTCATTGGGATTACTAACTTTGATCAAATTCCAATGAAATAATTCTAATGAAATCACTATATGTATACAGACACATTTTGTTATAGTGCTTCCGTTATATAAAATGAGATGTAATCATGACAAATGAAAGGCCCTCCATTTACACTTTCAAAAATCCTACAAAGACTTAACACGTGCCTAAATAGGACATCCTACTATCGAGTGATCCATTCCACCTAACAAGGTTGTGATCTGCTAATTTGGGACTGCAACCAGGTCCACCATGTCCTGGTCAAATAGGACACCCAAAGCAGCCAGTTGCGTACTATGGAACGGTCCATCTACCTAGGAAGGAAGGTGGCGATCCCTGTTGTTAGGTTGCAGCTGCGACTGGGTCTACCATATCCTAGTCAAGAGCTTCACCCGGCTTGTGCACTGGTGACGACTCAGAACTGGAACCAGCAGACCACCTCTAGGTTCTCTGATCCCTTCTAAGAGAAAACTCTAAAAGCATACATGAATGAATAAGAGCAGTGTTGAGCACATACCCAGATCCCTGGTAACTAAGGGCGAATTTAGACAAGGGTCCAAGACCTAGGGACTAATGAATTCAAACAATCTTATCCATCGAAAGCTTTAAATTGGTCCCAAGGCCTTTAGACAAGGGTCCAAGACCAAAAAGTGGCAAATTTTGAGGCTGAACCTACATGGCACCTGTTTTAGAGGAGCTCTCCTTTCAGCACTGTTTCTTTTGGGCTGATCCAATTGATTTCAAACCAAGAATCAGGATAGGGACAGTCCAACTCAAGGATTCAATTTACTTCAAATTATAGGTGTAAGAACCCTCCTACTATTGAAGAGTAGGTATAAGAACCCTCCCATTCATTCGCCTCCTATTCTACTAGGTAGGTTTGGTTCATGATAAATTTTGTCTAGTGCTTTACTATAGCTGAAGCTGATGGGTGGGATACATTCCATTTCCAAAATGCGGGGCTGGACCGGGCTATCGCCTCATCCTAGGCCCCTTATTTTGAGAATGCCCCCACCCTAGGGTTTTACCCTACACTTTCAGGTGCAGGTGGTAGTAGGCTAGCATCAGCCCTTCCAGACAGGATGAAGGACTTGGAAACATGCTTTTACACAGACACAAGGATTTGATGCACATTATTGCAATCAGAACTTGTTATGGGCAAATTTATGTCGGTGCTGAAACTCTGCAGATTTTCATGCATCCCAATTCGCAACTGACTTGATAAAGTTATCCGCAAATTGGTGCCCAGTTGGGCCCCACTCTCACCTCCTCTCTGCTCCCTCGTCCCTTATTTGGTGTTACCCCTAGAGTCCAGCCATTGGGGTCCAAGTTGGGAAAACCCAGGATGGGATCCCCAAGTCAGCCACGCATCAGTTTTTTTTTCCCACTCACGGGCTGCCCACCTCTAGTTTATGCTATTGGGACTAGGTATATGGGCTAGGGCTAGTGGGCTACGGGGCTATGGGTTTAAGGTGCTAGATGGTTAGTGCTTATGGTTAGTGGCTATTGGCCATTGGCTACTGGCTATTGGTTATGGATGTTTGTACTAGTGATATTATGGTTATGACTATTACTTGTGGATATGATTATTGGCTACTAGTTATGGATATTTACACTAGAATTAATATGTAATGGTTATTAGCTATGGATAAGGCTATTGCTTGTGGTGATGGCTATTGATTTTGGCTATGGTTGTTGCCTATTGTTTATGGTTATTGGCTATTGACTATTGCCCTTGGCTATGGATATTGGCTACTAGCTATAGATATCTACACAATGGGCATTATGGGTACAATTATTGGCTATGGATAAAGGCTAATGGAAATCAAGGTTTGTGAATTTTTTCATCACAATCCATCTTCCCACTAGAAGCACTAGAGATGAACATCATTTTCGCAACCCTAGAACTAAACCTCACCTAAAATAGGGCGATGCAATTCTTTGCCTTTGCCACACAACTCTCCTTCACACTCAAACTTCATGCATTTTGCAAACTTCAACTCTTTTGCACAGTCATTCAACCACCTTTGCATTAGTATTTTCTTGTTGAACCTTTCTCTCTACACTTTGAATTGAGCTATGATGTAAAACTCCCAACAATTGCAATTATGAAAATCAAAAGAAAAAATTGGACAAAGGAAAAGAAGTAGGCTCGCATTCTTGCATGGGTATAAACAAACTTTACATGAAAAGGTTTCATGTTAAATTGAGGCCAAAAAAACAATTTTGCCTTTCATTAAGGCCCTTTGTTTTCTTTTGTGTCATGTTTATGTTTCCATTTCATGAATCAAGTAAACACAAGCTTCCAGTGTCATGTTTGCCTAACTTTATGAATAATTTTAATATCAAGTTTCATTTCAATAACCGATCTTGTAAAAAATATGTCCTATACGTAGGAAAGATAGCAATAGGTGGATGAAACCCAACTAAATTAAAATCAAGTTTCAAGTTCCAAGGCTACTACCTATGCTACAAACAATAGGTATCATACATGTATAGGTAGGAAAGGAAATAGGTGGAGGAAATTCATCTTAATTGACTTAACATTAGGTTTCACCGTAGTAATTTTTTTAATGATAAGTAGGTAGGTAGGAAGGCTATAGGTGGCAATTAGGTAAGTAGATGCATGCAGATAATTTAGTAAGTAAATAATGACTAAAACCAACAACTTTTTATTGTTAAAGCTATATATAGCCAAAAAGTTATGTAAGAAATTTAAAATGTTAAAATCAAGTGTTTTGTGAGATTTTCAATAATAAAAATTCCACCAAAATTTCTATACATGGTTCAAGTATGTAACCAAGAATATAAAAGGATGTTTTGAAATTTTTACTTTCATATTTAACTTGTAGCCAAATCTGGTTAAATCTTCTTGTGGATCATTGTCATTTTGGCTACATCATAAAATTGACAAAACAACACTAGTTTAAGACAACATTTTCTTAATGGTGAAATCATCAAATTTTTACTTAAAAAAGGGGGCTCATACCTTGAAGCTTAAAAAACAAAGTTTTTTTAACAAAATTGCATAAAGGCTAAATCTATCACCAATTATTTTTGTTCACATTTTATATGAAAACCCCAAACCCATCACCATGTATGGCAAGCTTGCATATTACTACTAATTAAATTATAACATTTCTTAACCTTAATTAATTGATGTCCTAATTATTTTTTCTTCCTTCGTCAAAATCTCATTCATGTTCATTGTCTTCAACTATTGTCATTTGCAAAGGAGGTTTTCTCACTTAACACACCCCCAAATTCCTTGAAAGATTAAAATGTGAGTTCAAAAGTGAAAACAATAGAAGAAGGGGTTGAGGTACATTCCCTAACTCGTAGTACTTTGGGGGTAAAAAGGGTGTTTTAGAGCTCCAAGATGGGGACTAAGACGAGTGACAAGCAAGTCAATTATTCATATGGACCTACACAAACCAAACAATAAGTTGATTAATGCATAGTTGGAGCATTTTTGGTGCACGAACGAACCACGAGCATACATGGATTCACAAAATTCATCACGACTTAGACTTGGGGGAAGCCATCACCTTCCCCTTTATAATATTTTCTATGATTAGCCACGGTGGCTGCATCCAAATGTCATTTTCCCCAAGATTCCCAAGTTAGGATTCTCGAAATTCTCAAAATTAGGACTTCCACCACTTTGGAAGCCCATAACTTCTTGTCCAAACTTTTGATTAAAATAAAGTTTGATGAAAAGTTGTAGCCCTAGTTGAAATATTTCAATGATATGTGTCATGCCACTTGCACACAGTTAATTCAAAATGATTTTTAATTTTTAATGATCAAAAGTCAAATTAAAACTTTAACTCCTGGCCCTTCTTTCAGTCATAACTTGTGTTACAAGTATTCAAATGGATCATGCAAGCCCATTTTAAACATCTATGTCTCAAAAATATTTCAATGGTATAATGAACTCTTCAACCTAATGAGTTTTGAGCTTTCAAATTGTTATTTGAAGATTTGGGAATCTGTAGGGTTTTCAACACCCAAAGTGGGAGTCCACTTCAAAGTGTGTGGGTTCATTCCCTCACATTCTCGCACTCCCGGGAATGTGAATGTGACTCTTGGGTTGCATTTTCGGCTTGCCTTGGTCGTAAACCCAAGGCTATGATTGTGACATCACAATTATTGCGCACATAATGTTAAATGGGATTCCCATTACATATGAAGTTATGATGTTCAAGTATTCACATTGGTTAAAAGTTGTTAAATTATATCATGATTTTGCAACTTATTTTATTGCACCAAATTTCAAAATCCATATTTATATTTTGAAGAGACAAGATTAATACTTAAATTAAAAACAATTCATTCATTTTCATTTTCATGTTTTTTTGAAGTTTTTCAATCACATAACCATTTGTTACATTCATTCATGTAACCATTGCCATTCATTGTGTAAATGGCTATGGTGGTGCTACTTGTATTCATTGCATAACTATTTGTTGTGGTGTCACTTGCATTGTCATATTGCCATTGTTATAATGTTATCATCATTGTTTGTTGTGTAACCATTTATTGTGGCCTACTTACATTTGTCACATAAACATCTATTGTGGTGCTACCTACATTCATTCTGTAGCCATTTATTACAATGTTATCTACATTCATTGTATAGCCATTTGTTATGACATTACCATTGTTGTTTATCATGTAACCATATATTGCAACATTGTGTAACCATTTGTTGCATTGTTGCATTGCTACCTACATTCATTGCATAACCATCACAACTTGTAAAGTTTGTTAAAGCTTTAAACTTTTGTCAAAAATGGCATTTAATTTAGTCTTTCCTTAAAACTTTAGATTTCATTAATTTATTTTACAAATGAATATATTATGATCAATGTAGCATCATGTAGCCATGAATCCTTATGGCAAGGTAAACACAAAAGGTGAGTTTCTTTAACTTTATGTTGTATCATGCATATAAAACTAAACAA
>Ga0116226_10006778_pt1 | contig 10308 bp, 6 predicted proteins | sample S1TSphfallax_FD_89692 | JGI IMG/M metagenome (GOLD analysis project Ga0116226, IMG submission 89692) | Host-associated microbial communities from peat moss isolated from Minnesota, USA - S1T2_Fa - Sphagnum fallax MG | ecosystem: Host-associated > Plants > Peat moss > Unclassified | place: USA...
CACATTAAGGAATTGTAATAGTGTGATAACACCCTTAATGCCAAAGCTTGAAGTTTTGGAACATGTCTTCCAAACTTCTCCCACCAAGATACAAGGGCCAAACGGGGTTTCACAAACCAACAAATTTTCATGCAAAGGGCCCTTCCTTGGAATTCATCATCCAAAGAACTTTCATTAATGAAATCGTGATAATGAATGTTCAAATAAGATGTCCATCCATCTTGTAGTTTAACAAAAATATTACCGAAAGGATGATGCCATATTGAATGTAAAATGTGGGGCCACAACATGTATTAAACAATGAAACCACTCTTATTGTGAAACCACTCTTGGGATGCTAGCCAATGGTGCTACATGAGAAAATTGAAAAAAAAACTTAGTGCTCTCATGTTTCATTGCTTCAATGGCATTTTTTATATGCCCATAAATGTACTCCAAAATCATCGGTTGAGAAATGTCTATTGCATAAAAAAAGATAGTGCATTTACAAGAAGACACAAGAATATTGATGATGGAATTTTTTTTCAAATCACTCCATCTATCTAATGTTACATCCATATTTTTTCCATGATAGTTTAAGAGGTTTCAAATTAATGATGACATTTTGTACCCTATTGGGTGAAAGCATGAAATAAGGAGCCACAAAGTGCATGGACAATCCTTGAAAGCTATTTTTCAATATTTGAAAAATCACCATGGGAACATTATATATCAAAACATTCATTTAATTTTTAAAATAAATTCCTATACTTTCAAAGTTGCAACTACAAAATTTTCATGAAAATTCACCATATTTCAAGAGTCCTTTTATATGTTTAAAGCACTCAAAAAAAACATGGGGACATGTGGTTTTTTGTCTTAAAAATATTTTTTCCTTATCAAATGTTCACCAAATCATATCAATTTTTTTGTGAACTTTAATATATTTCAAAAGAAGGGATCCATATGTTCAAAACATTCAAAAAACATAAATACATATACACTTTTACATTTTGGTACTCAAACATCCTTAAGCACTATTATAATTTTGAATTTGTAATCATGGTCCAAAGTAAAGTTATAAATTTGGGTATAACCTAAGCCTTGATGCAAAAAAACTTGAGTTTTTATCATCTTATGTCACATTTGGCTTCAAATTTGATATTTTGTTTGAAAAAATGTGTGAAAAATGCAATATAAACTAATAGAAAACTACCACGTGGAAAATGAAGTCCTTGAAAAGGACTTCAACCTTGGCACAACTAGTTGCTTATTTCATGCTTTCATCCTATCATGGAAAAAATGAGTTCATAATGCATCCCTTCTTTGCCCATGAAAATCATCCACCCTAGTTTTTGCAGTCAAATTAATGATGGCCTTTGATGTGGGGGAATCTACCACATGGAAAAAAAATTACATTTGGAGATGAATTTATGTATGTTGTTTGCAACTTGTTACTTAAAAGCAACACCCCATGTCATGATTAGTAATTTGCATATGAAAAAAACATGGCCTCAATGATGGTTTAGAAGGTATGGGCTTTAATTGGGGTCTTGAACTTTGTACATCAACGATTAATGCAATAGACATGCTAAAGGAGGTCAAGGTGAGAACAATGTAGATATTGCCTCAAGAACATTGGGACAAGGCACAATGTCATGACCTTATAGACCAACCAAATTTGTTTTGATCTTGATGAACACAAGTTGATATGCTCCACCTCACAAAAAATTGCAATTCCTCCTTTTTTGTGCTTGCTACAATATTATGGTTGCTAATCACCATGACATAATCCCATGCACTATCGTATTGGCAACCCATCTTTGTTACATGAAGAAAATACAAATGTTTAAGTGAAACCTTTAATTAACCTTAAACCTTGAACCCTATAGTTTTCCAATCACCTTGAAATTTGCAAACTTGAGAATTTCAATGTTCATCAACAATAAAACAAACACATTGCATAGTACAAGAAATGTTCAACATGAAATCAAAACACTTGTGTATAGATTTAAAGTTCCAACATTTAGGTTACAAAATTTGTAAAGTTGCAAGTTATGGAATTATAGAATCCATGTAATAACAAATGTCAAAAACTTGAATTTGATAATTAATTATTTCTACGAAATTGCAATTATACACAAATTTGTATTTTGGGGGTTGTCCTTTGGGCACCCAAGTTCAAATTTGATTTGTTAACACTTTGGAATCTAAAAGGAATGTATTTATTCATTACCATAAACAAAAAAGGTTTGGTTCACCATCACACACCAAAATGATTCTTACAATCTATGTTGTTGCAAAATAAGTTATTTAAAAAATTATTTGCATGGATGAAGTGTGTAACTCATGTTACCAAAAGGTGATAATTCAATTTGAACAATTTGAAAATAGGAGCTCCCTTTACTATGCCAACTATTGCTTATGGGTGGTTGCAACATATGGTGATTCGCTCTTTGTGTCACAATGTAGTTTTTTACAAAACGTCATGCATACATTCACATGTTATTAACATGCCATAAGATAAAATATATATTATATTTATGATTATATTTAAATTATCAACTTGATTAAAAAAGACATTTACATAAGAAAATTACAACATATATGCACCAAATATACAATAATGGACTTTTGAAGTTGAAAAATATGGATTTTTTTTTGTTTGTGCCTTTTTATACATGCAATTTTTTGTATGATATTTATTTGGCATATCTTATAAGGACCTAATATATGATATATTATAAAAATAAGAACATAAATGCAAATGGTACCATAGTAAATAGGTAGGTAGATAGGGTACTACCTACCTACTTACCAACTTAGTACTTAGCTAGGGTAGGTGGGTAGCGAACTAGCTAGTGTATTTAATACAAATACATTACTTACCTACTCATTTAGGTACCATAGGTAGGTAGGCAAGTAGAATGTCATTTTTGTTTGTCCAACTTGACCAAATGTTTTATTTGACTAAAACCCATTAGCCATTTTGACCAAGGATATCATTTTTTGTCCTACTTAACTAGATGCCCCATTTGAAATTAGTAGTCAAATAAAAAATCATTAGTCAAACTAATCCAACAATAACCATAATGTCCATTCATTAATGGACCTCTAGTCAAAATGGACATTTCACTAATAAAACATGATCAATTAATCAAATTGGACAACTTGAAAAACCATTTTTTTTTATTAATGTCACATGTTTGAGGTGTCTATTGTGCATGTTAAGGATCAAGAAAACGGACAATTAATTTGAATATCTACACAACAAATTGCTTGTCAAGGGAATTAAAAACAATGTTCACCACTTTTTGAAAGGAAAATTATTTTGATTAAAACATTTATTTACAAAAAAGGCGAACAAACTTACCTAGTTGGCATGGAATTTAATCAATGGGAAAGGCTTATGATGGGTAATTGAATAGTATACAATCCATTTTTGGGTGACACAAAGGCAATTTTTTGGGGAGCACCTATAAGTTTGGTATGATATGTGTTGGAATATGATTGAAAATTATAGAAAAGACTCATTTAACTAATCTTTAACACTTGTATAATCAAAATTTGAAAATAAAATGTCATCATGTCATTACAAGGTGAACTTTTAAAACGATGTAACATCTTCAATCATAATCCATGAAAAATGGTATAGACTTTTATTACATAATAAACATGTTTGAAGTGTTGATTTTTTTCCCTAATATGATTATGAAAAAATTGTAATACTAAAATAAAGGTTTACAAAAAAGTTTAATCTTTTAATTTATTAGGTTTCCACCAAATTGCCAATAACTTACGAACTCCATGATTTATTGAAATGGAAAAATATAAAATTGTTGTTTTGTGAAAAATAACAATATTGCCCCATATAACATTTTCCAATTATAAAAGTTGAGAAAACCCATGTTTTTGCTTATAATGTTTCTCCTACTAATCAAATCAAAACATGTGTCACAATTTAGAAACTTGTAAATTTAGGGTTTATGTATCCCATTTACTTCTTACTTTCAAATGGATAATTTTATATTCCCAAGACACAAGACATTCGAACTAATTTTTTTGAAATAAAACTATGGACTCCACATGTGCCATTCTTGGTCAACCTTAAAGCGCAATCATAATCAAAAGAACCAAAAATCATGTTAGATGATGAACAAAAATCTTTCAAAACTATAAATTTATTAAATATGTTTTGTGATGTCACTTTAATGCCATGGTAATCATGGGAAGTTGTGCTAAATGACTAATATGAGTGCTCAAGAATTCAAAATAAAAAATAAAAAAATATATATTTGGTTTTGATAATAAACGACCTTGTATTATTCAACAATTGCATAAGAAAATCAATTTTATAAATTACTATGTTAAGGACTCTTTTAATAATGGAATTTTGATGAAAATTTCTTTTGAAATGATGTTAATTGATTACCCACATTCCAAAAACACTCACAATTTGAAATTTGTGAAATTTTAAATTAAAAAAAATCTATTGAATAAATCAATTTCAAAAGTCCTTTACCATGTGTAAATGTGGTGTAATGTACATGATATCTAAAACAAAGTTTTATTTTATGATATTAGAAAGAAAATCATAAAATAATTACCATATTTTCATATGATTTGAAATTAGGATAAATTTTCAAAACGAATTGCAAAATTTGGTAGAATTTGTACACTTTTAGAGAAAAATTAATTATTCATCAAAAGTTAATTTAAAAAATTACATGTATTGAAAAAATTACATGTATTTTAATAAAACATTGTAAAAGATTTCATCCAAAAATTCCTTTTTATGAGAAAGTGAAAATGACCCAAAAAAGGATTGTAGTCTTTGAGTCCTTTGTTGTCATTGGTTCATTTGATTGTGATTGCACCCTTTAGAATGCATTCACCCTAAATTATTGGACATATGAAAGGATGATTATCAAGGCAAAAAACATGTTTGATGCTAAAAGGAACTAGAAGAGGCCTTCAAAGTATGGATGAGGTGGGAAAACACTTGTTGAAACATTATTGGTAAAAATTTGTTACAAGTTTGCGGACCTATTTTGCTTTGTTGTTAGTTTATGTACAAGATGGGTTCATCATGTGGTTGGGTGTCAATGTGTCATGTAGAAAAAATCAAGAACAAAGAGCCCTTCATTCACAAAAATTGTAGTTATAAGCCAAGAGTTTGAATAATTGTATACAAAAATAGTTAGTGGTTACATGGACCTTGGAATCCAAGTCGTTTTTTTGTTGCATTTTGTTGCCACATATTTCCAATGCCTATATTCCAACCTAAAACCTCTAGTGATTATTGTTGGGCAATTGTAATAAATTTTAATTTTGTTCAATGTTGTGAATTATCACATGGATGTTTAAATGGAGGTACAATATGATTTCTCACTTGTTATTTCCAAATTTCAGTTATGTCCAACAACTTGTTCTGTTTTTTATGACAATTGGTCTTCATGTTATTATTACATATGTTAATATCTTTAATCAAACTTGTTCTAAATCTAAAATAATTTTTTTGTTTAAGGATTGTTAAGGAAGAGTAGACATGCAAGTAATAGTATGTAGGTTGATATCCATTGAATTGTTTTCTCTTTGCTTAATTGTGATCTTCAAACTTTTGTTGAGGTTGTATAACCCATGTTTGTAGTGCCTAGGTCCTTTAATGTTAGGTAGGCAATTCCAATATTGTTGTTGTTTAAGGTCTTTAATGTTTGCATGCATATTATGGTAGAGTAGTGCAACAACTAGTTTGTTTTCATGAGCTAGTGATAACAATTGAATCAAGATTGCTAAAAATTGTCAAGTACATAAAATCCCTTGAATCAACAATTTTTGAATTTATGTGGCAATTCTAATTTATTCCAACAAATACGGGAAATCCAAGTTTGAAAGGGATTTTTTTTACACCTAGTCATAATGCAACACCTATGGAAGATAATAACACCTTGCTTGAAAGGGAAAGGAAAAAAATGGTTATAGAGTTTGATGCTAATGACGCACGTGATGGGTTGGTGGGTTGTAAATATGTTACCTTGAATTTTTTTAATTCCATGGTAAAGTTAGTTTGTATGCTTCAATTGATCACAATTATTTCAAGCAGGCCACATTGTAGTTCTTAATTTAACAATGAATTTATATGAGATTGATGATAATTCACAAGAGTGATGCAAAGCTCAAATGATAGGTTTAACTAGGACCATTTATGTAATGCAAGTCACAATAACAAGTGAGGTTCATGTAAACACTTAAACACATCGGAGCATGTTGGAGAGCCCAAGTCAACAAAATTTTCTAACTAGTGCAATGAATGAGGTACATGTGGCCTTCAAGAGCCTACATTTTGGATTATAAACAAAAACCCCAAGTTTTAATTGTAATTTTCTTTTATAATCTTTTGGTCCTAACAATGGGTCTTGGTAGTATAATAAACAACAAATGTTAATATCTTGTGGTTCATGCAAGTAAATGGAAAGGAAGTAAATATTTTTGAAACAAATCAAACCCCATAGTAAGGTCTCACCATTAGACCAATGATTAAGATTTGTACATGGCAACTTTTGGTTGAAATGTTTTTCCTTAAATACAAGGAAATGTTTTCTTACCAAAGCTAAATTCGATATGTTATTTCTATTCTTCATATTTTTTTTGTCTATTGTCAAAAGTTCATGATAATGCACATATGGTTTAGCACCATGTACATATATGGTTATTGCCCCAAGTTAGTGGACACACATGTGTAGATTTTGGGTGCCCCCATCCAATTGATGGGTTGTTTTGAAGTCCACCCATCTACTTGGTTGGTTTGTTCTCAAAATATGAATGTTGGATAACTAATTTAATCACTTCTTATATCATTCTTTTTTGGGTTATCACTTGCCTTTTTGTATCACAAGGTTTCATATCACTATGAAATGTACAGAAAAATTCAAATGATTAAAATTTTAAATGATTTTTTTAATAAACATACAAATAATGAGCTTAAATTCCTTTAAATATTATTAAAATGAGATTTTAAAAAGTTTGAAAAATTATGCAAGAATTGATTAAAGTAAAACATGTCAATTTTAATATAATTTTATTTTGAGATATAAATGTTTAAAATTAATTTGATGTTATTTTAAAAGATTCAACAAGGCTTTGATGAAGATTTAATATCAAAAATATAATGAAGTTAATTTTTAATTGATTTTTTTTTGTAGTTTTGTTGCCTTTTATTTTAGAAAATTTTATTATTGCCACAAGATAGTAGACATGCATGTATGACTTTAGGTTTTACCAAGCATGTATGTGAGCAAACACTCCTAGTTAATTTGTACATATGGTTTGGTTCCATGTGGACAATAAATTAAAAAGGCAAAGGAACTAACTAGAAAAAATCTTCTAGTGTTAATATTTCAAGGTGGAAACAGATTAAAGTGGACTACTTTCCAGCATATGTGGAGTCCATGTTAGTGTTAAAATAAAATTCCATTTTACATTATAGCATAATAAATTATATTACACAAGTCATATGGCAAGGCTAAACAATTTGTTTTTACTTTAAAACTTTATCAATTGTACATAATTGTATAAAAATTTTACATTTAAAAAATAAGAAGTTGAAGTATTAATTCAAATGAATAAATGAATTTATAAAAAAAAATCCATATTTCATTGTGTATTTCAATTTACAGTTTAAAAATATTTCAATTTTTTTTTATTTTGAACAACTAATATTACTAAATTGCATGTGTGTACTACCTTACAACTAGTGTAGTTATGCATGTTATCCTACTTTGCAACTAGTGCAATCATTTCAATCACATATGTAGTTGTAATGGTAATATACTATGTGACTACCATAGTCATTTGTGTGACTATCATAATTGCAAATAGATGATATCAAATATTTAAAATAGAATTTTAATTATTTCATAATGCCATGTAGCAAATTATGGTTGCAAAAATAACAATTGTAATATCATCATTCCTAGAAAGTTAATCATTAAATTATTGTCTATTGCCACATGTCCATTTGATGAATAATCCTTGTTTGATTGATAAACAAAGTTTTGCTACATGGATACATCTTAACCAATCCAAAATGTAATTTATTTTATTATAAAAATTTAAAATTGTAATTACTATCTAATGTCATGTGTTCATCATTTAATAGATAATCCTCGCTCAATTGTTAAACATATTTTTGCCACATGGATTCATCTTAGTTAATCCAAAATTTAATTACAACTTTTTAAATTATAAATAATTATTATTTTTGATTTACTATCTATTGCCCTGCTTACATCATTTAACGAATAATCCATGACAAATTATTTAACATGTTTTTTCCACATGTACACATTTTAACCAATTCAGAATGTAATCACAATATTTTTTATTTTAGAAAATGTTTTTTTAATTAATCTATATTGCCAAGTGTATATATCTAGCAAATAACTTTTAACCAATTATGTCATATGTCAGTACACATTTTAATTATGAAACTAGTTGCAAATGACTATTCCACATAAACATATTTATCATTACATGTTATAGTCATAAAACTAGTTGCAAATGACCATGCCACATTGGATGGATGTTAGTTGGATGAAAAGTTGATGTGAGTTGCATGTTGATATGACTACCATTTTGAATGGGTGCCACATCATATTTTTTGTGACAAAAATTTGATGCAACTTATTTAGAGTGATTAAATTAAATTTGTTGATAAATAAAATATACATTTCTAGAAAGGCTTGTACACAAGAACCTCATTATTTCCTATTTATACATGTTCAAACTAAACACAATGTATGAATTCAAATTCACAAGTTAACAAAACAAATTTTCATGCATGTATTACAAATGAATAGGAATGACAATAGATTCAAATTCACCCCTTATATAGGCTAGTTGGTTATTACCAGTAACTAAACTAGTTACTAAGTATGAGCTAATTCAAATATAAAATACTAATTAATAATATAATTAACAAGGTAATAAATAACTAATTAGTTAACATTTACAAAGGTTATAAATTAACACTTTAAAAATTCAAAATTATTTATGGTGAACAAAATTGTAGTTGCATGTGGCATTTACAATTTAAAAATAGTCTTTCATGGCCAAAAAAAAACTAGTTGTTAATATGTAAATTTTTAAAATGTATTTCAAATGATTAATGTAATTGAAAATTCAAAAAAATATGAACTTTTCATGTACTTTGTTGCATCCTCTAATTGAAATCTATTTCAAATTCTGCATTTTACAATTAATTAACAAAATATGAATTTGTATTGTAGTACAAATGTGAAAAAAATTAAAAATTAAAAATGAATTTTTTTTGGCCTTGCCTTGAAATCATATTTTTGATAAGCACCTCCTACACTAGCTATTCATTGTAGCAACCCATTTCATGAATGTTTCAAAAACAATAATTTGAAAAATAAAATACTTTGCTAACTATACTTGTTGTGGATTAATGTTTTATTCACTACTAGATCATCAAATAGAACAATTCTACAAGGATGAGAATAACATTAACATGCATTACTTGAATATCCATTGCATTGCTTCTTCCATAAAATGTGGTGTTCTTCCATGTTGGATCATTATTGCAAAGGTCAAAAACTTGAGAATTGCATAATGCTTTAGTGTTGTGGTTACAAAACTTGTTGGTGTGCAAAGCTTGAAAATGTGCATTTGCTTCTTTGTTGGTGCATGATGGCCACAAAACTTGGTGGTGCAAATCTTGAAACTAAGTGAAGTTTTTGTTGTGCATAATGGCTACAAAAAGTGGCATGTGGTGCTTGAGTGTTGTGTAATGTTTCAATGGTATATAGTGCTTGGGTGATGTTGAGCCACAATGGGAATCTTGAATCTCATTGAGTTTTTATCATAAATAACATTTTAAAATTCAATTAAATTTCAATTCTAAAATCTTTAATCCATGTTATTTGCAACTATGGGTTGATCATTATAATCAATGAATCAAGAGCAATCATTTTGATGTTTAGTGATTTTTACAAGAATTAGATTTTATGCACATTTATCAACATTATTAACCTTCTTTGCCATAAAATGAATGTACTACATCCAAATATATTGTGTAAGCCAATTAACTATTACCAAACTACTCTAAAAAAAAGTAATTTCACTTATTTAATCCCACGTTGCGAAAATGTTCACTATGTCTACTACAATGAATGTTCACCACATTTGTTACAATGAAAATTCAATATGTGTATTACTTTCAAATGTGATTTCGTTTTTTGTTAATTGCATGAAATTTTTCCTATTTTAGGGTTTGAACTTGCCATAAGGGTTAGAGTAATTACATTATGC
>Ga0116226_10006779_pt1 | contig 10308 bp, 5 predicted proteins | sample S1TSphfallax_FD_89692 | JGI IMG/M metagenome (GOLD analysis project Ga0116226, IMG submission 89692) | Host-associated microbial communities from peat moss isolated from Minnesota, USA - S1T2_Fa - Sphagnum fallax MG | ecosystem: Host-associated > Plants > Peat moss > Unclassified | place: USA...
AGGGGAAGATTGATCACAAAGTTGTTTGACATAGTGAGACCATGTGTGATCAAATACTACATACACAATGATATGATACTATGTTTATACTGTATGAATCTGATGGGTTTCAGTGTGTTGCCATTTCGACTCGACAGATGGGGTCACAAATCAAACACTCTATATTTCAGGAATCCACTGAGTTAGCCATTCATGGGTGGCATGAAAAGGTTAAGGAGAAGCGCAAGAAAAGAAAACTCAATCATCGTCCTGTCTCATCATCTATACACAAGACTTTTGGTCTGTCTTCCAAGCTTAAGCATCACAATTCAACTCCATGCAGTGTGAGGCTTTCCAAGGGCCATGCAACCAAATCTACCCCTATGGATCAAGTCAACATGGAGCTTCATGACACACAAGATATTGTACAATCAGACAATTCAAAGCTTTCTGGTAAGAACTCAATCTCCTTCCTTTGCAACAACACATATTCAATGAAAAAAGGATTGCATGTTTCAACTAGTGTTGGGCAGGTACCTGGTTTGGAGGGGCAGAACCGCCGGTTCTGGTTCCAGTTAGTGAAAACCAAACCAGAATATACCTACCTCATACCAGCCAAAAATCAGTTTTTTTTGGTGGTAAACTGAGTTTCATCCTGTCTTTCCTTTTCCCTGAGCGCCTCAACTGCTGATACATATACTTGCACTGCTCCTACCTGTACAATTACTATAATTACTCTCGAACCTTGTGCATTAAATGCTGAGTTTTTCAGCATTATTTCATACCCAGATTTACACTAGAACAACTTTCTGCCCAGTGCTTTATGTTTTGAAAAGGAACCACCCACTACCAACAAAAGACCATGCTGGTATGAAAAAGTTTCAAAAATAGGTACGGTATACCAAGAAGACCAGGCTAGCATGTTCAGAAAGTCCATAGATACAAAGGACTGACACTAAAATCCAACAACACATAATTCCAAACCCCAGATTTTGATCACCATCTTCCGATGCACCAAAACTAGTTTTTAGCTTTCAGCAAATTGCAAGACTACAGGAGTTTTTCAGCCTTCACATTGTAGAGGATTATTATATGATGCCATCCATGGATGGATGACGGGACGGATGGATAGATGAAAGCTTCATTTCATCCTGACGTCCTTTACTATATGTAATGCTTTGTTGCATGGATGGGATGGGATGGGATGGGATGGGGGTGTGTGTTGTGGTGTTGGAGGGCAGTTTGAAGTAATAACAATTGTGGTAGAAGTAAAATACTGAAACTAATTGTTGGGTATTCATCATCAGATGGAACTCATATTGTGGAGATAACAGAACACTAGTCAAGCTGCAGCAGCCCTGGGCCAACAACAACCTGCAGCACCACCATAGTGCAACAACAAGACTTAGTGGGTCTTTTTTATAGCTTTGGTTTGGCCTGTGTGGTGATTAGAGTTTCCATAACTCTTCTTTTTTGCCTTGAGATACTTTTTTTAATGTAAATGGCAAGCAAGGCCACAATGTGACACACCCCTTTGTTTCATTATTAAGGTTGTGTCCAATGATGATAACCTATGGTGTTGTACCTCTGAAAACAAAGTACCTATATTATTATATAGCATTGGCCTTTTTTTTCTTCTGCTTCACCAAACTGGGCATTTCCTTTTTTTATTATGTAAATTAGTATGCCCGGTGTTTGTTGGGGGGCTTTTTTAATCACAATGGGCAGGTGTATCATGTTGAAATTAACATGGGGTTAATGTCATCTGGAAATTGCAAAAAAAATTGAAGTTTTCAAATGTGTCAAAAACAAGGAGTTGGTTGTGTCACACTGTGGCCTTGCGATTTACATGAAAAAGTATCTTAAGGCAAAAAGAAGAATTAATGGAAACTCAAATATTTCACCATGCAAAAATGTAATCTTCAAAAAAATCCTCTTAAAGAAACCAAAATCCTTCAAGATATTGTTATAACTTTATAACTAATCTCAAGTTTCAACACAAGCCAAAATATCATCTTTCAAAAATCAAAATAGACCTATTATTATTACCTAGGGGCCTATAAAAATCCCTTAAGCTACTATACTCTATAATGAATCTAAACACAATATCCTTGCCTCGGGTAGGCAAGGCCAATGAAAGAGCAGAAACTGCTTCTCCTGAAGTCAAATCCCTGATTGGGCTTTTTGGTACTACAAAAAGGATTAATACCTGGACTGGAGCATCATGCTAAAAGTGTTGGGTAAATCCATACCTTCAAAATGAGGGGGCATAAGAGGATCCTCCCTCACCCATAATGGGTACCTACATCAATATTTGTCAATTTTTTATTATTTATTTATTTATTTATCCCAACCCCCACCCATACATTTGAAAGTGAGATTTTGAAAAGTGAGAGGCCACTAAAACCAAAGCAAAATTTCCAATCGGATATTGTGACCTATGAAATTAACAATAGTGCAAGATTGTGTTGTGAGGATGAATCAAGGATGAATCAAATAATCTAGTCAATTTATAACAAGATTTAGACCATGCAATGGCTTTTGCCGGCTATCACATCTTGTGCAAATGTATCATCCCAAAATCATTTTTCAATCAAACTAGCAACTTTTTCCTATTCCAACATCCAAAATGTGCTCTTACAATGCATACGATTCTATACCCAAAACATGCTTTTTACAATGCATGGGTGAGGATAGTGGAGGATACTCTAAGAACAAGGCAATAAGTCCAACCCCACACTTTGAGAATGTTCCCCCCACATGTGGGCTTTACCCATGATAAAGCATAAGGTGAAGCTTATCATGACCCTAATAAACATACATAGATCACAACACGAAGCTTATCATTACTCTAAACATACATAGATCACAATAGGAGGAATGGAAGGGTTCTTATTTTTACTCCTTTAAGAGTAGTGCAAGGAAGCTTACACCTATAAGTAGGTGTAAACTCTTGTAGTTGTAAGTGTGGCCATACCTAGTGCTAACCCTAATGTTAGGTTAATGTTAACAATGTTAAAATGAATCATGAATTCACGCTTAAAATGTTTACTATCATTAAATTTTAAGTAATATATGAGATGGCATTTATGTTAAGATGGTGTTAATAACCATTGTTAATTAAGATTAATTTGAAATATATATATATATATATATAACAATTAATTAACATGTCATACCCTTTTGCTTTTCAAGCTCCATCCAACTCAAAGTTGCATGGTTGATTGGCATCCCAATTGGCCTTTACTACCCCAACCTCATGAATTGATCCCCAATACAAAATCAACTTCTTTGTCTACATGGTCCTAGTCAAGATGCACATTAGATGATGCTTTAAATGCATACAACACACTACATGTTATTTAAAATTGAAGGTAAAATCAACTTTTTTAGTTATGAAAATGAGTTGACAATGCTATTATATGAATTGAATGCAAGTCTTATTCATTGATAGAAGTGGTGAAACTATTTTCCTTTAAAAATCATAAAATGAATGTTACAAACCTAAAAGAGAAAAAAAAGAAAGGAATAAAAGTTTTCGTGTTTTCTTTTTAAATTGTCAAGAGAAAAATCCATTAGATGTTTATTTACAATAAATGCTCCTTCTAGAAGCTCCATATTCATTCACACATCACCTACTACTCACAATAATGAAGAAAACATGGGGAAAAAACTTGAAAATATCCAAAAAAAACCTTGAAAATATCCAAACTACTTTTGGAAAACAAACATGACTTCACAAAACATTAATTCCAAGGAGGAGGGAAAAAAATGATCTCTTGACAATTAATAAAACTCATGGGCATGCAACAACACTACACCAAAACATGGCATATAATATTTCAAATATTACTAGGTTTGTGGTAATTTAAATCACATATTATTACATGATTATGTAGTAAAATCAAACTCATGGCTTATGCCACTAGTAATAACTCTAGTCATAGTAATTTATGCAATTAGTCATGTGATTTCTATTATTACCATGACTTTGATTATTACAATTGGAAAATATACTTCAATAACAGATATTTATTGACTTATGAAATGTAGACACATGTTTAAGCATAATAAAGCCACATTGACAATCTAGCTACCTATGATTAACATAGCTTATGAACCTTGACTAAGCTAAAACCTCAAACAACCTAAGCTATGTAAGCATAGGTAGTCTAGAAGGTTAGGTAGATAAGTAAGTAGGATCCTATTTATTTATTTGGTCACAAGCCTTTTTTATTGGCTCATCACAAGTGGTATGTGCACTTTGAGTAAATTTAATGCATGTATTTTGTGTGAACTAATATTCTTTTTTTTAGTTATACAAAGGACATGCAATGAATTTAATGAAAAAGAAACATTACAACATTATCCCACATCATCCCTTGTCCCATACAAAAATAACTAACTTTGAACATTATTATATGCTCCATACTTTGTCCAAATGAAAGAATTGAACTTTATTTTTAAAGATCTTTCCAAGATGTACACATCTATAAAAAAATTTAGAACAAAATATCAAGTAATTTGATTGAAAATGCATTTGAATCTTCACTATTTCATACATTTAAACAACAATAATGTTTCAAAGAATTTTTTTTAATTTTTTTCATAAATCTTTTTGTAAATAAACCTATTTAGAACCAACATGAATTTGTTTTGAAATTTTAAAATCACATAAAACTAGATGTTAAATTTCCCCACCTTTCAAATATATAGTGATTCAATAAAAGCTATATAAATATTGTGTTGTATTAATGTATATTTATTTTATTTTATTTTAAAGTTTATTATGTAATTTATTAAACATATAATAATATTTGATTAAAATTCTAAAATAAAATATTAACATTACGTAAATTTCATAATTATTAATTTATAAACTTTTCTTTTAATGTCATTATTTTCATTAAGTTTTTATTTTGAATAGTAAGTTTTTATCTTTTTTTTAATGGTCTTTCAGTTCATTAAATGAAATTTAATATAAATTATAAATTTTTCCAAGTGGTACGACCAAATATTTTGATAGATTAATAAATATGAAAATTTCATAACTAAATAATTTTGGATCAAATTTATATTCTTGGCTACCAATTATATGAGATTGGTAAAACAATGCCATTTGGGGCATGCGGATTTCTTTTGAAATCCTTTGGATATAATTTATAAGATTATATATTGTTATTTAGTGTCAAAAAATTTCAAAGAAAATATTCATCAAAATAAACTTTTGAACAAGAGTCCCAACTCAAATGTTTCTTGAGTGAATATTCACAATGTGAGTCAAATAAAATTGGAACAAGTTCAACATTTTCATTTTTTATGTGTAAATTAAAAGACAAATTCCCAAAATATGGGAAATTTTGCAAAAGTTTCAAAACCACAATATTGAAAGAAAGAAAAACTTCAAATAAACCATAGCATAATAACAATCTTCATGAAAATGGGTGCATTCATAATCAAATGAACCAAAAAAGGCATCAAATGACGAAGAAAAACAATCGAAATTGGAGATATTTATATTTTACCATTTAAAACCATGGTAATCATAGCAAGTTGTTCTTTTTTCATTCATATGAATGTCAAAGAATTCAAACCAAAAATCCATTTGATAAAATTTTCAATTTGAATTTCAATTTAGGACCTTTGAAAATGAACATCTATTACATTACAAGGAATCAATTTTGTAAAGGACTATAAGAAGGATTCATATAATAAAACAAAATTGATTGCAAAAAAATAAAGAAGATAAATACTTAATATCCACATCAAAAAATCATGCATATCCTAAAAATATGTGGAATTCGAAAACTTTGAAAATTCAAAGAACTTTCTAAAATTGATCTAGAATTTTTGAATTTCAAAAGTCCTTTAAAAATGGGGTATAATGTACATGACATGTTTAAGAAAAAATTAGTTTATAGAAGAAAGCATTAAAATTAAAAGTCTATTTTTGGTTATGATTTGAAATTGTTATCATTTAAAAAAACAAAACACTGAATTTACAAGGAATCAACACATTTTCATATTTATTCAAAAAATTTAAACAAAAAAACATGTCATGTATATTTGGACAATTATAAACATTTATTACAAAAGTTTGCAAAAAAATTGTTTAGAATTTCATTTGCATGAAAAAATTATTTTTGGGCAAAAGAACATGTAGTCCTTTTCTAAATAATGTCATTGGCTCATTTGATCTTGCTTGCACCCAAATTTTATGTTGTAGAAGATTATGTAATGTTTATTACAAAATAATATATTACTATGTATCATTAAATCCAAGTTAGGTTCAATCTTGTGGACTTAATCTTACACCAAAATTATTAGAATTCTAGAATACATTATAAACCCATTGCATCCAAATGACAATATGTAATATGAATGCATTATATATTTGAGGGTGAATGAGAGTTTTCAATTTACAAATATGAGCCCCCCACCCCCAACAAATTATTTAATTTTGAAAATTTGGTCAAATAAGGTCAATGGCACACAAAATAATTAAAAAAAGATGACTATAATCATATAGAGTTGTATACTCATAAAAATGGCATAATTGTAAAGTATATATTATTCCATGACTAGATTGATTGATACACATTCAAGTCATGGATGCCATATTTTGGCATAATGCAACAAATGAAGATTGACACCAAAGGGGGAGCTACTTGATTTACTTACAATAATGACCACCACAACATGCTCAGCTCCTTTGGCTCCCTACTCCGTATAAAAACATGCAAAAGAAAAAAAATAAGAATAAGAATTAGAAGGTAAGAAAAAAAACTAAAAACAAATTGTTGACAAATTCCCTTACAAATAAAAACAAGATAAAGACATGGAGAGGAAAAGTCACCTCCTTTCAATGCCGCTCCTATTGCATTGGTAAAGAATTGTGCATGCTTCTTTCGAAAGGGGAGTGTTTTAGGAGTTCACTAAAAGGATTGTGCATGTTTCTTTCAAAAAAGGAATGTTTGTTGTCATGGGCGATGGCATTGAAAGGAGGCGACTTTGTGAAAGTTTCAACCCCATAGCAATATGGGGCATGAGATTTCTCTTGACCCTTGACCTCCAAAGGTTCCTAGGACCTCTAGTTGTATGAATGTTTCAACCCCAAAGGATAAATGGGTACATACCCAAGTTTGATAGCCATTAGCAATATATCCATGTTTTTGATAATCACACAACGTGGAAATATATCTTTAAATGGAATGGCACAAAATTTCAACGATGGATAATGTTGGGATTGTAATAAAAAGTTATTTGAAGGTCATATTTGCATTCATTAATGGGGGATAAATATCTCATGGACATTAGGCTTGAAAGTCTAGGTGAAAACCTTTATAATATAAAACTTGGAATCATAAAATCTATGTAATATGCCTACATTGTTGAGGGAATTTGTTCAAAGGTTGTGATTTCTATTCTCATACTGAAAAGCACATTGTCTAATATGGATTAAACCATATTGTGTTACGACTCTAGCCTTGGCCTCAAGATCAAAGCTTGGGCAAGATAAGGGAAATGAGTTGGAAGTGAAATCAAGACACCCTTGAACTCAACACAATTGTGTGAAGGTGCAAGGGAAGAAGCCTTAACATTACCAAGTCATTTTTTTCATTTTGAAAGTTGAAAGTTTGAGGTGCTTTAAATTTTTGAATTAAAGTTTTAGGGATGAAATGTTGTCCAACCTTCTTTAAACCATTGAATTGTTTTTGAAAAGTATTGCAATAAAGTAGGTTTCATTTTTTCAAAAAACATTCGTAACGATAATTATGGCCATTTGAATCAATGAGAATTGAACTACTTACTAAAATGGCTATTGGTCAATTAAATGATGATTTGAAAGTGTCAAATTAGTTTCAATTGGGGAGGTTGATATGTCATTAAAAAGTTCTTTTGAAGAATTACAAATTCTCCATTCAAAGCTTTCAATTTAGGTTTGAAATGAAAAAGTTATGACCCCCCCAAGTGGTGGGATTGAAATTTGGCATTTGCACCATTAATTCATTTGAATATAATCTCCATGAAAAATTACAAGATATATTATGAGGAAGGTGATTCCTCTTCCCAACTTTCGGTTGTTATGAGTCTTTTGAGTTTAGGATGTCACTTCCATTTTATTTCAAATGGTTTGCAAAGCAATATAGGGTCCAATTATTGAAAAATAATAATTTATAATTTACTTAAATATAAATAAAATTCTTATAATTAATTATGAAAATATATCTAAATATATATTATAATTTCATAACATATTTAAATATAACATTTTATCTTTCTAAAATATATAAGGAGTGGCATGTTTAAGTTTGTGTGTCTTAGTTGGTTTGTGTAGTTTTACATGAATCTAAACCCAATTCGGAAACCTCATCCTAATCCCATCCCAGAACTCCTCCTATGATTTTCTTAATGGGAATTATAGAATGCACCTTAAGTTTGCATTTTGTTGTACAATTGAGAATTTGAAAAGTTATTTTATTCTTGATATCATTTGACAATCCTAAAAATAAATCACAATGGGGTAAAAACAAAAAGCCAAAACCATGTTTTATTTGTGTGTCTATGGGGTACCCACATATCCAAAATACACATTATTATTATTATTGAAACCAAAAATGACTAATCAAATTGGGGTTACAATTAATTATTCATGATTCATTTCAAAAATATTTTCTAAAAAATGTGTTACCTAAGCAAAGATATATAGAATTTTTTAAAATTCCAAATTGGGTAAAGGTTATATAGGCTTTGCAAAACTATCAATTTGGGTAAAAGCAAATGACAAACATTTGCCTTATTCATAAGATGAAAATCACTTTAAACTTCATAATTATGGTTTTTTTTAATCAAAAATTGCAAAAAAAGTCTATCTTGCACACTATCTTTCCAACAATACCACAACCCAAAACGAAGGGCCCCATAGTTTGGGAAGGTTACAATATGATCGCAATCCAAATGAATAAAATGAACAAACACACATCTTAATATATAGACTAACACGATAGAATGGAACCAATCAATAGGCTTAAGAATACATTCAAAAAATTATTTTAATTTTTTAAAATCCAAAAAAACTCAAAGATTATATGGTAAGAATATTATTAAATTAATTAATGTAATAAACATAAACAAAATGCCAATACTAAATATATTGAAAAATGTGTCACCACAATTCAAACAAACCATAAGAATCACATGCATTGCAAAATATATAAATGCATATATGATATATAATGATTTTCACATATATCCTTTTTTTTATCATGTCCAAAACAATTACCCTCCCTTAGGTAATGGTAAACCTAACATATTTATTTTATTTATTTATTTATTTTATTTATTTTATTTTATTTTTACTTGGCTATAAGTAAAGGCATAATAAGTTTGAAATACCATAGTACCATGGCAAGTTCGACATTTTAGTGTTGAATAATTATTAAATTAAAAATGATTCCATGTTAAGAGAAAAAATTTAGCCTATTAAAACAATTCTCGATTTTTCATTGAAAAAATATTTCCCAAAAACAAAATTCAACATTTCTAAAAATAATGTAATGAGCCTTGAAGCTGCCAATGTTATATTACAAGATTTACCAACCAGGTAAGATAATAAGAAAAAGGGTAACAAATTTTTTTTACTAATTACGTAGGGTACCTATGTCTTTATTCTTGTACCCTCATGTCTACCCATGGGTATATCAGGGTAAATTATTTACCCACCCAATACAGGAAAACCCAAGACACTAAATTAATTAATTAATTAAAAATTAAATTTAGTTGCAACAAATTTGAGGTGCTTGGGGAGTGTTGGGCACAGGTTGCGGGCAGCACGAGAGAGAGAGAGGCCAGGGTTAATTGGAAAAAAAAAAAAAAAAACAAGTAACGGGCAGATGGTAGGGGAAGAGGAAAAAACAATTTGTTGCTCTCCGTGTCTAGGGTAATTAGAAGAAAAATAATTTACCCGTGGAGTAGGGTATGTCTTCAGTCTGTTACCCGGTTACATACCCGCGGGTATATCCAGGGTAAAGAGAAACCTATATGCTTTTTTTTGGTCTTATAATTTTAGGTTCTTTGGGAGCGTGGGGCACGGGTTGCGGGCAGGGCGAGAGAGAGAGGCCCGGGTTAAACCCCTGCCCGCCACCGGAAAAAATAAAATAAAAATGTGCCCCGAAAAACAAAGAAAGGGCAGAGGGTATGGGAAGAGGAAAAAAAAAAAAAAAAAACAAAAGGGGGGGGGGGGGGGGGGGGGGGGGGGGGGGGGGGGGGGGGGGGGGGGGGGGGGGGGGGGGGGGGGGGGGGAGGGGGGAGGGGCGGGGGGGGAGGGGG
>Ga0116226_10006780_pt1 | contig 10307 bp, 6 predicted proteins | sample S1TSphfallax_FD_89692 | JGI IMG/M metagenome (GOLD analysis project Ga0116226, IMG submission 89692) | Host-associated microbial communities from peat moss isolated from Minnesota, USA - S1T2_Fa - Sphagnum fallax MG | ecosystem: Host-associated > Plants > Peat moss > Unclassified | place: USA...
ACCACTACAACACCCCTCAAAGGTTGAGATTTCAACCTTGCAATATCAAATTGGGTGAGCAAATGTTGCATCCAACTTGGCCATAAGTTTCCAAATGCATGATTTCAAAGAAGACCAAATTATGTAAAACCTTCCTTTGAGAATGTAATATGTTGATGGATGTTTGAAGTTCTTTTGAAATGATGCCTCTAAGATTGAAAGGTCTCCATGGAAGGTTCAAGTTCAAATCACAAGCTCAACTCATGGATGCTTTGACACATGCTTCCTATTCAAAGCACAACAATGAGGCTCTCAATATTCTAGGAATTAGGGTTTTGTAATGAAAATTCTTCTACTAATTATTTAGAGTAGGTATTGTCCACTAAATTAATGAGGGTCAACAAGGTTTTGTGTTGAATGGGAATGGAGATTAAGAGGCAATTTAATGATGAAGCTTTAGCCTTCAATCTTGCCTTGATCCCTCCCATGTGCTGAAAATACTGGCAAGTAATATCCTAAAGAAATAGAAGCATTTTCCAAGAAACTCGGTGACAAATTTTCTTTACAAAGATTTATTTTGTAAAAATATTTTGCAAAGATTGGGATGTTGTATAACTCTTTGTTTCTATGTGTGTTCAATCATGACACAAGATCACATTTTTTTATTAGTGTTTGGGTATTATTTTCTAAATGAAAATTTTGCATAGGCTTTTTGGCAACACCTTGTCAATATCCAAGTGTAACATTTTGTCACACAATTCATCAATGCCATGACTTGCAAGTTTTTAAAATCTCTTCCATCCCCATAGATTTCAGCAATTCCACGAAAAATTCTTAACCTAACAAACGTCCATAATTCCATCCTAGGTTCAATTGATTCTTGAAATTAGAACTTGGGAAATGGCAATGGTCATCACAAAGGTATTTTTCACTTTTCAAAATGTCCTTGAAATTTATTTCTTGCTTTGATGTAGACCAAGGATCAATGGAACACTTTGAAATTAAACTTCGCTTACTGGATTTGAATTCTTGAACCAGTGTGCATACAAATATAAATTCATGTAGACACATTAACATGCAAAATTAAACTCTTTGGTTATCCTAAAACCTGGAAAACCCAAAAAAAAAAACTTGATTAATGACATGAACCTTTAATATACCTTGGACCATAAAATTTCAATTTGGTGATTACTTTCATAAGGGAGGGACTTATTGGTGCGGTAAACCTTGATTTGAGGAATGTACAATTTGTTAATTTAATTCAACCAAACCATATTTTTTGCGGTATGCAATACTTGCATGAAAGGCAAGAAAAGTTAAAACACATAATGACTAACACAATCAAAACAACATCACTCATACTAATAAACCATAAAAACTCTTAACAACAAAAACCACCTATTATGGTTGTTCATTATTTTGGTGTGAACACATCAAGATCAACACCCGTCATACAAATCATCCCACCATGCAAATAATCATGTGAACTCTTGCCATGCAAATAATCAAGATAGTTCGGACTAGTTTAACAAATAATTTCCCATGTACCACAATGCAGTTACTATCAACTCTTAATGGTTATTGCCCTCATACCTTAACATGCAGTTATTATTGACTTTGTGCGATTCATACATTCTATTATTCCTTTAGCCTATTACTGATAGGATAACTTTCAAGCAATAAGATTTTGTGTTTTTCTCTACATTAGATATGCAACTTTGGTTCTATAGTAGATTACTTACAAGTTAGTGTACTAGTTATTATTTATTAATATGAAAACATGCACAAGTTACAAATTAATGTACCAACTATTATTTATTAGTATGAAGTCATGCATAAATTTGTTTGGAAACAGTTGATGCCTTCAAGTTATGGGCCTACAATGTTTTTTTTAATAAGTTGCGTTTATTCATAAGCTTATTGATCGATTTACAAATATTTTGTTGGTAGGTGTTAGTCATGGAAAATTCAAGTAATAAGGAATCGGGTAATATATATCATTTTAATGGAGACAATTTCCATCTATGGAAGTTTCAAATGCATGCAAAATTCATGGGAAAAGAGCTATTGGGCATTATTGACAAAAATGAGGTTGAACCAACAACTATTGGAGTAGCTTAAACAAATTGGAATAAGCATGACAATCAAACAATTAGTCTTTTGTGCTAAACACTTAGTAAGATTTACTTGTAGTATGTTGTTGCATGCGACATTGCACATGTTATTTGGGACAAGGTCTGTGTTATCTAAGAGCACTCCAAAAAAATGTCCATGCATTACAACAAAAGTTTTTCAAATGTGATATGGTGGAAGGAGACACCATTGTTTTGTACATTGGTAAGATTGAAATGGTCATAATTAATTAGCCAACAAAGGAGATAAATTTTTTACCATTGGGGCCATCATTGCCAAGATCGTGATTATGAGCAACTTACCTGATAAATATGATAGTGTCATGTCTACATGGGATAACACTCCGAATGCTTCCAAGACTTTCGAAAATCTCATGCTTCGATTATTCTAACAAGAAACAAGATTGAATAATAGATTGGAGGGAAGTGTTGAAAAGGTGACAACATATGCAACCTTGTTGAAGGTTAGTGAAACATGAAGCAACAAGCAACAACCTACCCTTACGTATGAGGAATGCCATGCATGATGCAAGGAGATTGAAAAGAAGAAGAAGAACTCAAAGTGCCACAAGTGTGGAAGAAAGGGGCACTGGGTTCAAGAATGTGCATATGAAGATGTAAATAAAGGGAAAAAAAAAAGTGATGGGTCAAGTAGTAAGAAATTAGGAGGCCTTTACAAAGTTTTCATGGTGAGCTCATCAAAGCTTATAGTTAGCACCGGTATGATAGCGGTTGTATGCAACACATGACAAATCAAAGCTCATGGTTCAAAACTTTTCAATCCATCAGTAGAACAAAAGATCAACCAATTGAAAGCATTAGTGGAATCAAAACAAGAGCAAAAGGGCTTGGAGACATTTTGGTACAAATCAAGAAGGGTGACAACTATGAAATGAATGTGATGATAGATGTGTTGCATGTGCCAAATCTTAGCAAAAGCCTATTTCATGCTATACAATAGTGCAAAAAAACATTTTCACTTTGCACATGAAAGATGGTTCCCAATTGATCCAAGAAGGAAATGTGGTCATGACTAAGGTGACCAAAGACAAGATGTATTAGTTGGAGATAAAAGTTCTCACTCAAGATGATCTAGAGGTTGTGCATGCAAATGTCACAAGATTGTTTGGTGCTGAAACAAAGGAGGAGAACATGCAAACGTTGTCTATGTGGCACAAACAACTAACACATCTAAACCACACCAAGATCAAGAAAATGGCAACAATTGGAATGGTTGATGGCTTGATATTGGAAGGCAAAGAAGAATTTTTTTGTGTTGGTTGTGCATATGGGAAGAATCATAGGAAGCAATTTCCATGGAATGAGCCTAGAGAAAGATCACAACTACTTGGGGACCTTGTGCACATTAACTTGTGTGATCCAATGCAACAAACCAACGAAGGTGGAGCTCGTTTTTTTGGTCTTGTTCAAGGATGATGCTACTAGATTCAAAATGATTGAATGCATTAATCCAAAACAAGAGATGTGGTTTTGGCATGTTTGAAACAATTTATGGCATGGTTGAGGCATGAAACAAGGAACATGTTGAAATTTTTCCACAATGATAGGGGAGTGAATTCATTGGTGTTGAATTGAAGAGCTATCTCGAATAGTTGGAAGTCAAAGAAAAACTCACAACCAATTATATACCAAAATATAATGATGCTTCTAAGAGAGACAATTGGATAATAGTGGAAGCTGCAAGAAGTATGCTACATGCAAACAATATCCACATCAATTTTGGGGGGAAGTTGTGAATACATCAATGTATGTATTCAATAGAGGTGGGACAAGAACATTGGATAACATGACACATTTTGAAGCAAGGATCCAAATCAAGCCTCGAAAGGCCCACATAAGGGTCTTAGGATCAAATGTTTAAGTTTTCATGTTGTTAAAAAACTAAGACACAAGTTATTGCCCAAGAATAAAAAGGGGATATTAATGGGTTATTTTGACACAAGCAAAACATACAAGTTGTGGGATGTTGATGCCAAGAAGATTGTGAGAATCAATATATGTTGTTTGATGAAACCTTTGTAACGAATCCAACATCAAATGGAAATGGTTGAATAGTAAAAAAATTCCACCAAACAACCAATCTTGGTTGATAGATTACAAGATCAAGTACTATAATTTGAAGGGCATGCACGAGGAGTGGGAATAATGCTACCACCTACACCTAGTCAATCTCAAATTGAATTTAATAGTATGACAATGCCAAGAGATCCAAGAACTAGGTTGAATGAAACAATGGTCTAATCTTATATTTGAACCAGAAACACCACTAATCATAACAAAGTTGGTTGATGTTCCAAATTTGTGGTAGTAGGTGCACCAACTCACGAACTTGGTTCCAAACAGGAAAAACCACCTCCAAGGTATGGCAAGTGGATCTACCTTGTTGATCGGAACAATTATGCTTGTGCAACAATCTCTATTAGTATTCTTAAAAAGCTTGAATCATTTGAAGAAGCAATGGTATCTCCAAAGAAGGAACATTGGATACACGTGATGCAGGAGGAATTCGATTCTTTGATGGAAAATGGAACTTGGGAATATTAAAAGTTGCCAAAAGGAAGGAAGATAGTAAAGATTAAGTGGGTGTACAAATTAAAACTTGTAACTAACAAAAAGTGTGGATCATTATAAAGTTAGGTTGGTGGCTAAGGGGTTCACCAAAAAGGAAGGGGTAGACTTTAAGAAGACATTTAACCCAGTTGTGAAATTTGATTCAATAAAAATAATGTTTTCCATAACAACTGCAAAGGATATGAATATCACTCAATTTGACATTTGTACCACTTTTCTCTATGATGAAATAAAGGAAGAGATTTACATGACACAACGATTAGGATTTGAGAACATTAAAGAAGCAGGAAAAATTTGCAGATTATGTAAGGTGTTATATGGGCTTCGATAGTTTTCTAGAACTTGGAATAGGAAGTTCACATAATACAATCTTGTTACCACCACTATTGATGGATGTGTGTACTATACTACATTAGACCTTTGCTTAATTATAACCATTTTTGTGGATGATTGTATTGCATGCAATGTCAAGGAGGATTCCATTGAACACATTTTTTCTTTCACGGGTGATGTTTTCAAAATCACAATAGGGTATCCAGAAATGTATGTCAGGTTACATATCATTCAAATGAAAGAGGAATGTGTGATTCACATTGACCAAACTTGATACATTCTTTCCAAATTGAAGTATGGGTATGAGAATTGTAATCCATTGGTTATACATCTTGCCTTAATAGTGTATTTAATTTAAACTTGCACATGGGAGATGGAAGCACAAAAAATCAGTCGTCTTTCCGTTACAAAGAAATTGTTGGGAGCCTATAGTTTGCATAGTTGTTTGACATTTCATTTGTAGTCGCACGTGCAGCCAAGTTCACCAAAACCCCACAAATGTAACATATTAGGATATTGAAACACATCATGAAGTACTTGTAGGGCACTACTTCAATGAGGATTACATACAATGGTAGTAGTAGGAATTATGGTGTACACTCATAGTGTGATGCAAATTTTGCCATGGATTTGAACGATCAAAAGTCTTAATCTAACTTTTTACTTATGTTCAATGGAGGACATGTGGCATGGGGTTCATGGAAGTATTATTGCATTACGAGGAGCACCATAAAAGTTAAATATTTTGCCGCACATGTAATGTTGTAACTCAAGCCTTGGGCTTGCGACCAAGGCAAGAGCTTACAAAGGTGCAGGCCAAGAATGAGCCTAGGAGTCACAGTTCATGCTCCCAAGAATGCAAAAAAGTGTGAAGGAATGAACCCCCACACTCCCAAGTGAACTCCCACTTTGAAAGTTGGAGTCCCAATGGACTTTTGAATTTTTAGAGGGTGATTGTAGGGGTCAAAACTCATTGGATTGAGAGGTTTTTTATATCATTGGAAAGCTCTTGGAACGCAAATGTCTAAAATGGGCTTGCATGACCCATTTGGGTATATAGAACATAAGTTATGACCAAAAGAAGGGCCAAAAGTCAATTGGCAATTTGATTCCTGACCATTAAGAGTCAATAATCGCCTTGATTTTCCTTGCGTGCAGGTGGCATGTGACATACTATTGAAAGCTCTCAACGAAGGCTATAACTTTGCTTTAGACCTAACCTCAACCAAAGGTTTGCACATAAAGTTATGGGCCCCAAAGTTGCAAGAGTCCCAATTTAGGGAATTTTGGGACTCCAACTTGGGTGCTAGCCTTGTGGCCAAGCACAAAGAATACTATAAAGGGGAATGTGGTGGCTTTCCAAAGTCCGAGTCGTGGTGAGTTTTGTGAGTCCATGTTTGCCCATGGCTCATCCGTGCACCAAAAGTGTTCCAACTATGCACTAATCAACTTATTGTTTTGTTTGTACATGTCTGTGTGAATAATTGACCCACTTATCACTAAGCCTTGTCCCCATCCTGGAGTTCCAACACACCCTTCTACCCCTGAAATGTTGCGAACCAAAGAACGTACCTCAACTCCTTATCCTTTTGTTATTTTCACATTTGGACTCCTAGTTGAATCTACTAAGGAGTTAGGGGGTGTGTCATGTAATAACCAATGAATCACTTGGATGTGTAAATTTTTGGGAGATCTTGGATACGAATAACTAATTTCAACTGAGTTGTGGATCAACAACCAAATTGCAATTCAATTAGTGCAAAACCCAAAATTACATTAATGTACTAAACACATCAACATCAAATGCCACATAAAGGAGAAATATGAAAATGGTGAAATCACTATGGCCTACATCAGCATGACAAACCTTTTAATATTTTGATGAAAAATTTACCTTGTGATTGTTTTGAATGTTTTCACAATTTGATTGGGATGAACATAACAATTGAAGTTTTCACGAGTGGGAATTCTGGTGTGAACGTGTGAACATCGATGTCCATCACACAAATCATCCCACCATCCAAATAATCATGTGAACTCCTACCATGCAAATAATCAAGATAGTTTGGACTAATTTAACAAATAATTTCTCATGTACCAAAATGTAGTTATTACCAATTCTAAATGGTTCTTGTCCTCATACTTTAACATGCAGTTATTATTGGTTCTATGTAATTCATACACTCTTTTTCCTTTAGCTTGCTACTTCTAGGATAGCTCTCAAACAAGAAAGTTTGTTGCTTTCTTTTGCATTGGATATGCAACTTTGGTTTTACAATAGATTACTTACAAGTTAATGTACCAACTATTAATTACTATCAACATGAACTCATGCTCAAGTTACAAATTAATCTACAAACTATTATTTAATAATGTGAAGTCATACACAAGTTTGTCTAGAAATAATTTATGCCTTTACGTTATTGTAGTTCAAACCAAAAGGTATGAAATATGAAACCTTGGAAAAGAATTGAATGCTAAAGAAAGGCCGAACTAACCAAATCACTTTGGACTAGAATTATTTATAGTTAACTTTCTGATTCACAAATTTGGATTACAAGCAATGAGATAGATCATTAAATCAGAACATGGTTTCCAAAATTAAAATGACAATAAGTTCCCTAATCATCATTATTTCACCATCCATATAAAATTTGTACTAATCAAGTTCCATTACCCAAATCTCAAGTTTGACCCTACATCCTTGTGTTAAGGTTTTTGTTCTAAACTCATAATGAAATTCACCTTAGGTCACACAATGTTTTTTTATCAATTTTATGATATTTGCCCAAATGGTGATCATCCATAAATATACTTAACCAAATTTGGCAACATTGAAAACATGAAAGTAAAAAATCTTAAGTGCCTTATTAGTTTGTAAACAATTGTGGTGATTTTTGGCCTTTTCTATTTTCGATTTTAGGCAAAAAAATTCCTAAAAAAATAAAGAATTTGTAATAGAATATTCTTTTTCAGAAATATTTATCTCATTTTGGCGAAAATTCACCTAAAAAATGAAATCGTTCCTTAGGTGACCATAGGTATATCCTTAATTCCACATTGTGAGACAAAAAAATATGAAGATAAGATTTATAAGTCACAAGTTTTCTTCCCCATATCACAAATTTATCTATGTCACAAATTATGCAATTGCATAGTTCCAATTTTCAAATGCCCTAGTATTATTACATCTTGATACATCAGTCATTTAATTCACATCCAAACATGTGCATCATGTAACAAGAATTTTAGTTCATATCATTGTTAAACACCTATTAATAAATTGATTGTTAGACATCAAACATTGTGCACATTATTGCACATGTTTAGTAATATCAAGTCTTAAACTAAAAAAATGTTTAAGGCAATTATTGAACCAAAATAACATAATCAACCTTCAAACAATAATCAAGTTTTATATTAATTTGAATCCATGTTTGAATGACATTAATCAACCCTTGATCAACCTTAATTATGTTCTAATAACTTTGATATAACCTTGATTGCATATTATAAACCTAAACCAAATTAATTGGGAATCATCAAAATCACTTATCGAACCATATATAACCAAATTTTGGTAGTTGGAGGTAAACTTCCATTCATGACCAATCATATTGAAAAATAGTAAGACAAAATTATAAACACTTTCTTGAGAATTTCATTTCTTAAACTTTGCATAAAAACTGAAATTCGTTGATTTGTTTTGCAAAAATCTAAATTGAAGGTTCTTGTCAAGCAAAAGAAACCACTAAACCAACTTTAATATAAACTCCATAGCCCTTATGATTAAGGGCTAGGCTATTAAAAGTTTCCTACCTCGAAAAATTTATGACAAAATAAAACCCCTTGCACATATTTACTACTAGTTTAGATTGCATTCAAACTTGAAGAATAAAAAAAACCTCCAAACAACCTACATCAATAGCCTAGAAATTTTGTCAACACATGGGGTAACAATTGCACACCAGGCTCTCGAAGCTTTGTGGTTCCATAGTGATGTATGTGGCTCATCGCATGGTTGATGAACATGGATACTTTATATCGTTGTTGCATGAACACAAGCATTTCCCCTTTTGTAGTTGACCTCAAACTTCCAATGGAAGTAATGTTTCGTTCAGTTTTGAATTTGTAAAGACGAGACTGCTTCTTATCCATTGCACGCCATTTACCAATGATCTTTGGCTAAAGAGTTTTGTTGACGCCAGCATGCATGAACTGTCTACGACCTTTTGCAATTTCCTCTAGAATTTCTACATGGTAGAGAAAATTAAAATTTAAAGAACTTGGGCATTCATTTGGATTCACAAGAAAACCATCAAATTGAGTTTTTGAAGACTCCATAGTAGCTGCAATAGCACAACTATCTCCAAACGTGTCTATCATTCCCAAATTTCCTTGAACTTGCATCCCAACACCCACTAGTGGTATTTGAACTTGCACATTAGCTTGACTTGACTTCTGGTTTGTAATAGATCTTGAACCTGTGAATGTTTCTGTTATCGAGATTTTGGTAAGTTCTATGGAAGTCATTGTTCCAGATAAAAGTCTTGCAGCTAGATTCTCCTCACAAGTGAGAGAGATTGTGATATTATCATGATAATACCCCAAATCCAAATCTTCATGATATTTAAGTTGGCCCCCACCTAAATTGCATTGAGTCACTATTGTGGTGGTTATTTTGCGAATGTCTCCCAACTTTTCAAATTTGAACTTAAGTCGAGGGGCAATTGTTGCACTTTTTATGCGACCATCTGGTTCAGCAAGTTCGTCTGTCAACCCTTTATAGAAAAGACCCCCGGATTCTTGAATAACAATCACAGTCAAAGACCCATTCTTTTCTGAAACTATTGGTCCTCTTCCTGAAGGAGATTCAGAGAGCAACTTGAAAGGATTTCCTCCAAATAATTTCTGATCAACTTGCCCATCTAATTCCATGTGTTCACTTGAAGTGCCCCCTTGATTACGTACTGCACCTTCCATATGTTCATGTGAGGTAGCCCCTTGATCATGGTTTCCACCATCCATAGGTTCATTTGAGCTACCACCTTGATCACTAACTTTGCCTTCTATTGTTTCAATAGAAACATCCTTCAGATGTTGCAACCATGAAGGCTTGGCATTTTCACTTCTAAGCCCCATATTTTTAGCAAGCTCAAAAATAAGGGGAAACATTTCACCAGTTTGTTTGCTCATGTTATCCTCTACATACATGCAAAGGCCTTTAGATCTGAATCCCCCCAACCCAACTCCAAATATTTTTGATGATTC
>Ga0116226_10006781_pt1 | contig 10307 bp, 6 predicted proteins | sample S1TSphfallax_FD_89692 | JGI IMG/M metagenome (GOLD analysis project Ga0116226, IMG submission 89692) | Host-associated microbial communities from peat moss isolated from Minnesota, USA - S1T2_Fa - Sphagnum fallax MG | ecosystem: Host-associated > Plants > Peat moss > Unclassified | place: USA...
CGCTCACGCCGTCCGCGCCGAGCACTTTCTCGGCGGCGATGTACAGCAGGATCGTGCCGAACAGGGCCTGCGCGATTCCGACACCGCAAAGGATGAAATATTTCCACGCCGCCGCGAGGCTCGCGGGGGTCTGGTAAAGCGTGACGAGCAACACCGTCGACAGCGTGGCCGCCTCCATCGCGACCCAGAGAAGCCCGAGATTGTTCGTGGTCAGCGCGATCAGCATCGTCGCGACGAACAGCTGGTACATCGTGTGATAAAGACGCAGCGCTGCATGCGGCAACCGGCGGCGGCGCGTCTCGACACGCATGTACGGGCGCGAATACACGGCGGTCGTGAGCGCCACAAAGGCGGTCAGAACGGTGAGGAAGGCGTTGAACGGGTCGATGCAGAACTGCTCGCGCAGCAGCGTCAGCTTGCCCTGCGCGAGCACGCCGGCGCCGAGCGCGCAGGCGGCGATGAAGGTGACGGCGCTGAGCGCGATATTTGCCTCGGCGGCGCGGCGGCCGGCGCCGAGCCAGGCGAACAGCAGCGTGCCGGCGAGCGGCGAGCCCACGAGTATGAAGAAGGCCATCTCAGGGTTCCTCTTCGCCGGGGCCGAGATGCTCGAGGTCGAGACTGTCGAACTGCTCGCGAATCTTGAACAAGAACACGCCGAGCACGAGCATCGCGACGAGCACGTCGAGGGCGACGCCCATCTCGACGATCATCGGCATGCCGTAGGTGGCGCTCATCGCGCCGAAGAACAGCCCGTTCTCCATCGACAGGAAGCCGACGACCTGCGACATCGCCTTGCGGCGCGTGATCATCGTCAGGAAGGCGAGCAGGATCACCGCCACCGCGATGCCGACGGCGCTGCGCGTGGCGGTGCTCGCGAGCGCCGTGATCGGCTGGGCGAGCCCGAAGGAGAAGACGACGACGACCAATCCGATCAACATCGTGCCCGGGATGTTGAGCAGCGTGTCGGTGTCCCAATAGACGCCGAAACGCCGGATCATGCGATGTAGCAGCCAGGGGAGCAGACAGACTTTGAGACTGAACGTGAGCGCGGCCGACACGTACAAGTTACCCTCGCCCGTGCGCCAGGCGAGCAGCAAGGTCGCCGCACACAGGATCCCGCCCTGCAGCGCGAGAAGGTTCACGAGCGTGACGACGCGACGCTGGGCGAGCATTGCAAAGGACAGCAGCAGCAGCAACGCGGCGAGTGCGTTGAGCAGTTGCAGGACGAAGGGGCCGGCGTTCACGCCGCTAGCCACCGAGCAGGATGTGCACGAGCAGGCCGAGCACGGCGAACAGGAACGCGGTGGCGAGAAATTCCGGCGCACGGAACACACGCAACTTGGCCGACACCGTCTCGATCGCGGCGAGCGCGACGCCGGCGACGAGCAATTTCGCGGCCAGCACGGGCACGGCGGCGATCAGGGCGAGCGGTCCCGCGGCGACGCTGGCCGTGCCCCAGGGCAGAAACAAGGCGAAGCCGATGCAGGCATAATTGAACAGCTTGAGCGCCGCCGCCCATTCCATGAGCGCGAGATGCCGGCCGGAATATTCGAGGAGCATGGCCTCGTGGATCATCGTCAACTCGAGATGCGTCGCCGGATTGTCGATCGGCAGGCGCGCGTTTTCCGCGAGCAAGACCATCGTGAACGCAACCGCCGTGAACGCAAGACTCGGCGACAAACTGAGCGCCTGGGTCATGAGGCGCTCCGAGATCAGCGGCAGCGCGGTCGTCGCCGAGAGCAGCGAGGCGACGAATATGACCATGAGCAGCGCCGGCTCGGCGAGAAATCCCACCATCATCTCGCGTCGCGCCCCGAGCGTGCCGAAGGGCGTGCCGATGTCCATCGCCGCAAGCGACAGGAACATCCGCGAGGTCGCGAACAAGCCGACCAGCGCGATCGCGTCGGCGGTCGCCGCGAACGGCAGACGCGTGCCGAGCGACGGGATGATCGCCGCGGCCACGGCCATCGTGCCGAACACCACATAGGGCGCCGCGCCGAACAGCGGCGAGGCACCGTTCGCGACCACCGTGTTCTTGTGGAACAGCTTGTCCAAGCCGCGATAGACCTGTAACACGCTCGGCGCCGTGCGGTTCTGCGCCCAGGCCCGGCATTGGTTCACCCAGCCGAGGAACAGCGGCGCTGCGGCCAGCGCCGCGAGCACCGCGAGAATCTGCGTGAACCACTCGAGCGTATTCACAGCACCAGCCCAAGCAGCAGGATCAGGGTCACGAAGCCGTACAGGAGGTGTCCGGAGAGGCGCGTGCCCTGCAGTCCGGAGACGATGGCGGCAGCACGCTGGGTGAGCGTGCCCAGCGGCAGGTACAGCAGGTTCCAGAAGCGATCGCCGATCGTGACCCGGTAAGTCGGTTGCGGGTCGAATGCGGACGGCAATTGCCGCTGCATCGCGAAGAATGGTTCGAACAGCTGCCGGATCGGCTGACCGAAGCCCTCGGCCGTGTCCTGCATGCGCGCATCGAGCGGCCCGAAACCGCAGTCCCAGGGCTCGACCCGTATGGGGCGCCGGCGGTGCGCCAGGCGCACGGCGACGATCGTGAGCAACACGAACACCGCGAATGCGCCGAGAAACACCAGGGGAGCATAGGACGCTTGGGCCGCGCTCACCGGCGCGAGCAGCCACCAGGGAGCGCCGTTGCGGGGCAACCCGCCGACCCGCAATTGCTCCGCGACCCGTTGCAGCAGCCCCACCACTTGCGCGGGCAACAGGCCGAGACACACACAGGCCGCTGCGAGCCACGCGAGACCCGCGCGCTCCACCGGATCCGCGTCATGCGCCTCCGCGTGTCCCGCCTCGCGCGATCTGCCCAGGAACACGACCCCGAAGAACTTGACCATGACGTAGCCCGAGAGCGCCGCGACCAGCGCAAGCAAGCCCGCGCCCACCGGCAGAGCCATGTTCACGAAAGTATGCGGAACCTCGTGCGCGAACAGGAACGCCTGCAGCAGCAGCCATTCGGACACGAACCCGTTCAGCGGCGGCAGGCCCGCGATTGCGAGCGCTCCGACCAAGCTGAGCCAGGCGACCCAGGGCATGCGATGGATCAGGCCGCCCAGGCGCCCGAGATTGCGCTGGCCCGTGGCATGCAGCACCGAGCCGGTGCCGAGGAACAGCAGGCTCTTCATGAAGGCATGATTGACCGAGTGGTAGAGCACCGCGAGGAGGGCGAGCGCGGCGGCGAGCGGCAGGCCGGAGCCGTGGAAGACCAATGCGAGACCCAAGGCAGCGAAGAGAATGCCGAGGTTTTCGATCGATGAATAAGCGAGCAGGCGCTTCATGTCGGTTTGCGCGGCGGCGAACACGATGCCGTAGAGCGCCGAGAACAAACCGACCGCCACCGGGATCAGCCCCCACCACCAGGCGAGGTTCGAGATCAGATCGAAGCTCAGGCGCAGCATGCCGTAGACGGCCATTTTGAGCATCACGCCGCTCATCAACGCGGACACCGGCGTAGGCGCCGCAGGATGGGCCTCCGGCAGCCAGACGTGCAGGGGCACGAGGCCCGCCTTGCCGCCGAACCCGATCAGGCCGAGCACGAACGCCGCCCCGGCCGCGAGCGCCGAGGGTTGCGCGTTGCGCAGCGCCTCGAACGTCGCGCCGCCGGCGGCAGCCCCAAGCACACCGAAGGCGAGCAGAATCGCGAGCGCGCCCACGTGCGCCATCAGGAGATAGAGAAATCCCGCCTGCCGGATCGCCTCCACCCGCTGGTCCGTGACGACCAGAAAATACGAGGACAGGGCCATGAGTTCCCAGCAGACCAGAAACGCGTACGTGTCCGCGGCGAGCAAGACGAAACCCATGCTCGCGAGAAACAGGTGGTACTGGCAGCAAACCAAGCCCGGCGGCGAGCCCTGCGGGGCGCGAAAATAACCCGCCCCATAGAGGGAAACGCCGGCTGCGACGCCGCCGAGCACGACGAGATAGACGCTGCTGAGTGCATCGAGCGCAAGATGCGTGGGCCGGTTCGGCAATCCCAAGGCCAGCTCCAGCCGCCATGCCGGCGCTCCCGCCTGCATCGCCGCGAGCGCATGCAGCGCCGTCGCGGCGATCGCGAGTCCTAGGAGCGCGCCGAGCGGAAATAACATCCGCGTGCCGCCTGCTCGCGACGGCCACAGCGCGCCGCCCAAGCCGATCGCGAGCCACCCGCACAACAGCATGCCGATCGTGGATAGCGGGGAGCCGAGTATCGCGGGCACGACGGGGGTGCTTCCTATTCGACTTGGATGTGTGTTCCATTATAATCGCTGCTGCCGCCTTCACCTTCCGGGGTATGATCGGCCTTACCCCCAAGTACGAGGCAGCCTGCATTGGTGGATTCAACTCGCCCGCATCACGTCGTCATCGTCGGCGCCGGTTTTGGCGGCCTCGCCACGGCACTCGGCCTGTCGGGTGCCCCCGTCTCGATCACCGTCATCGATCAGCGCAATCATCATCTCTTCCAGCCGCTGCTCTACCAGGTCGGGACCGCGACGCTGGCAACTTCCGAGATCGCCTGGCCGATCCGCCATTTACTGCGCAAGCGGAGCGAGATCACGACGCTGCTCGGCATCGTCTCCGGGGTCGACACGGCGCGGCGCATGGTCCTCTTGGAGGATGGCGGCGAACAGAGCTTCGACACCTTGGTGCTCGCGACGGGCGCGCGGCATGCGTATTTCGGGCATGACGAGTGGGAACGCGATGCACCGGGACTCAAGACCCTGGAGGACGCGACCTCGATTCGTCGCCGAATCCTGCTCGCCTTCGAGCATGCCGAGCGGGAGAGCGATCCGCAGCTGCGCGCCGCGCTGCTGACCTTCGTGATCGTTGGCGGTGGGCCCACCGGCGTCGAACTCGCCGGGGCCATCGCAGAACTCGCGCATCACAACCTGCCCCAGGATTTTCGCAACATCGATACACGCCTCGCGCGCATCGTGCTGATCGAGGCCGGTCCGCGCATCCTGCCGAGCTTCACGCCGGATTTGTCGGCCTACGCCAAGTCCGCCCTCGAAGGCCTGGGAGTCACCGTGGAACTCGGCCGGCCGGTGCGTCAATGCGATGCCGACGGCGTCGTGTTCGGCGATCAAGCCTTGCCCTCGAAAGTGATTCTCTGGGCGGCCGGTGTCCGCGCCTCCGCGGCCGCTTCCTGGCTGGGCGTCGCTGCGGACAATGCCAGCCGGCTGCAAGTCGCCGCCGATCTGACCGTGCCCGGTCATCCCGACATTTTCGCGATCGGCGACACGGCCACGGTCAGCGCGTGGCACGGCAAGCCCGTGCCCGGAATCGCGCCGGCAGCCAAGCAGCAAGGTGCCCATGTCGCCAGGACCATCATCATGCGACTGCGCGGCGACGGCACGCCACGGCCATTCCGCTACCGCCATTCCGGCAACCTCGCGACGATCGGCCGCCGCTCGGCCGTGATCGACTTCGGTTGGATCACCCTGCGCGGACACTTCGCGTGGTGGATTTGGGGACTCGCGCACATTTATTTCCTGATCGGCGTCCGCAACCGTCTGGCCGTCGCGCTCAGCTGGCTGTGGATCTATTCGACCGGAAACAAGACCTCCTGCCTGATCACCCAAGGGGAAAAAAAGAGTGCCGCCCTGCGCGAGGGAGAGGCACTGCAGGAATGAGCGCGCCGCAGCGGCGGCGCCCCGAGCGGGAGTCAAGGACGGTCGTCGTGATGTTAGCCCGCTGAAATCTCTAAAGTTTTCTGGGTCCCGGCCGACCCCTTGAGAGCGCGCACGCATTTTTGCGTGCCCCTGCCGGGAGACCGAAGATGAACGAGCCCGCCAGCCGTGGCGCCTGAAGGCCTCGCGCAGATCGCGGATCGCGCCGCGATCTGCACGCGTCTGCAGATTGCGATCGATCGGGCGGCGCAGGACCCGAGGGCGGAATTCGCCGTGTTGTACCTGAACTGCGACCGCTTCCGCCAGATCAATGACACGCTCGGTCATGCGATCGGAGACGAAGTGCTGAGCCTGATCCCCGGCCGTCTGCGCTCGGTCCTGCGTGGCGACGAGCACGTGTCGGCGCGCATCGACGGCGCGGAGTTCGTCGTCCTGCTCGAGCATCTGGCGGCCGCCGCGGATGTCCACGCCATCGCCCAGCGGCTGCTCGACAAACTCGCGAAACCTTATGGCATCGGCTCGCACCAGGTTCACTGCGGCATGAGCATTGGTGTCGTGCTGCGCGCGCAGGCAGCCGGCGTCGCGGATGCGGTGCTGCAAAAGGCGAGCATCGCCATGGTCGAGGCCAAGCGCACCGGCGGCGGTCGTTACGTGATCTTCGAGCCGGCCATGCAGGCGCGCACGGCTCACCGCAGCGGGATCGAAGTGGCGCTGCGCCATGCGCTGGCCGGGCGGGAACTGTTCGTCATGTATCAGCCGATCGTGCATCTGCCGGGAACATCTCCGCGCCAGAGCCTCGCGGGCGTCGAGGCACTCGTACGCTGGCGTCACCCGACGCGCGGCCTCATACCCCCGCTGGAATTCATCAGCGTTGCGGAGGAATGTGGCTTGATCGGCGCGGTCGGCGACTTCGTGTTGTCGACCGCCTGTCACCAATTCGCCGAGTGGCAGCGCCGGCTCGGCGCGAGCGCGCCGCAGATGCTCGCGGTCAATCTGTCGCGCGCGCAGCTGCTGCAGCCGGAGCTGGTCGGCACAGTCGGCGATATCCTGCGCACGAGCGGCATGCGTGCGCAGCAACTGCAACTGGAAGTCACCGAGAGCCTGGCCGCACAGGACGAGCGCGTGCAGCGGCACCTGCACGCGCTCAAGGAACTGCGCCTCACGCTCGCCCTCGACGACTTCGGCACCGGCTACTCCTCGCTCGCGAGCCTGCACCAGCTGCCGATCGACACCGTGAAGATCGACCGCTCCTTCGTCGCCCAGGTGGACACCAGTCAACACCATCGGGTGCTCATCGACGCGACCGTGCGCGTCGCCAAGAGCCTGGGGATGAACACGGTTGCCGAAGGCATCGAAACGCGCGCGCAGGCGAGCGTCGTGCAGTCCCTGGGCTGCGAGAAGGGTCAGGGTTATTTGTTCAGCAGGCCGCTCGCGGCCGCCGACCTGCCGGTCTGGCTGCAGATCGGTGAATCGGCGCTGAGCTGACTGTAGGCGCCATCCGACCGCGGAAAACGCGTTGCGCCAGTGACGCAATTGCCTGACGGTCACTATGATTCCAACCGTGACCGTTGCGCTTCGTCATCCCGACGAGAGGTTGGATCATGATCACATTCAATGGTTCTGTTAAACCGGGTCTGATCGCTGCCGGCGTCCTGGCGGCGCTGCTCGCAAGTGGTTCCGCCGTCGCCGACGACGGCGTGCCGCTCAAGATCACGAACGACGGGACGACGGACATCGTCGTCACGGTTTATGACTTGAACGCCTTACCGCGACGCGTGGTGGTCGCGAGCCAGCGCATCAACGGATTCTCGACCGTGTCGATTTCGGTGACGGCCGGCGCCGACGGCATGGGTAGCGTGTCGTGGACCGCGACAACCGTCGATAGCGACGGTCGCCTGTGCGGACGTGCCGATCGACAGAATCTCGTCAACGATACCGAAGTGCACGTACACGCCGACGCGCCTTGCACGGCAACCTGAGGCTCGAGGGCGCGGCTGGAAACCGCCGACGCCCGCTATCTCAAAGTGGACCTCTCAGAGCAGCCGGCGACGGCCCGCCATCACGCCGAGGCCACCGAGCAGCAGCAGGCTGATCCCGTCGAGCGCACCACCACCGCCGCCGGAACTCGGCTTGGCGGTGACCGTCAATGACACGGATGAAGCCGAAGAGTTCACCGTGGCATTGCTGCAAATCAGCGTATAGGTGTCGGTGCCGGTCGCAGTCGGCGTAACGGTCTGGCTGCCGCTGGTCGCGAGCGTGCCGCTCCATTCGCCCGAGGCCGTGCAACTCGTCGCGTTCGTCGAGGACCAGGTGAGCGTCGCGGTGCTGCCGACGACGATCGAGCTTGCGGAGACACTCAAGCTGGCGGTGGGCGCGGGCACGGTGACGTCGAGCGTGACCGTGGTCGCCGCCGAATTACCATTCGCGTTCGCACAGACCAGGGTGTACGTATAACTACCGGCTGCGGTCGGTGCTTCGCTTGCGCTACCGCTGGTCGCTTCGGATCCGCTCCAGCCGGCACCCGTACCGGAGGCCGTGCACGAGGTCGCGCCGCTGTCCGACCAGGTCAAGGTTGCCGACGCGCCGAGTACGATGGAGGTGGCGCTCAGCGACATCGTCGGAGCGGGCGGCGGCGGCGGCGTGACCGTGAACGAAACCGAGGTCGGCGGCGAGGTTCCGAACGTGTTGCTGCAGACCAGAGTAAAAGTTTGCGTCGTCAGCGAAGTCGCCGTGAATTGCTCGCTGCCGCTGGTCGCCTCGGCGCCGCTCCAGCCATTGCCGGACGCCGTGCAACCGGTCGCGAAACTCGACGACCAGGTCAGGGTCGTCGAACTGCCTTCCGGGACGCTCGTCGCGGACAGCGCCAGCGAGGGCGCCGGCGGCGGACTGCCCACGTTGAGGCTCACCGAAGCGGTACCGGTGGCGCCGGTCGCGTTCGTGCAGGTCAGCGTGTAAGTACTCGTGCCGGCCGCGGTGGGCGTGATGCGCAAGCTACCGCTGGGATTTTCGGGGCCGGTCCACGCCCCCGATCCCGTACACGAGGAGGCCTCGATCGTCGACCAGGTCAGCGTCGTCGTCGCGCCGACCGCGACCGAGTTTTGCGACAAGCTCAGGCTCGGCGTCGCGAGTGCCGCATCGGCCTGGATGAACCCATAGCCCGCGTTGAAGTTGAAAGCCGAACTCGTGGGCACGGTGCCGATGGGCAGCGCGCTGCTCTCCAAGGCCGTGTAAATCTGCGTCGGAGTAATCGTGGGCGCCGCTTGCAACATCAGCGCCGCGATGCCCGCGGCGTGCGGCGTGGCGGCCGACGTGCCGAAAAAACTCGGCAGGTTGGAATTGCTGTCGCACTGTGCGTTGCTCGGTTGCGTCGCAAGAGGGGCGGTGAAGCCGAGGAAGGTGTCGTTGACGCCATCCGGACCGGTGAAATTGGGCTTCTGGCGCAGCTGGGGAGTCGCAAAGCGTGAGCCCGTGCTGCTGAACAGGATCGGCGCCCCGCCCTGCGAGGAATATGCCTCGAGTTGCGCGGGCGAGGTGCCGCATGCTGGCGTATCTATATAGTATGCGGCAGCGACTGCGGCGGCGCCGGCGGCGTTCGGATGACCCTGGATCGTCTCGCTGTTGGTCGCGTAGGAAGCAATCGGCGCGGGACTTGTCTGCCCGTCGGTTTCGACGGAGACGATCAGGCGGTGCGGCGCGCTCGACTGGCTGCTCGTGCCGACGTAAAGGAGTAGATTCTGGGTCGGTGTGTTCGCCGTTGCGGCGGCGGAATTGCCGATGATCAGAATTTGCACGGGATCGGCGCCCGTGGCGTTGAGACCCGTGCATGTCACCGCAGCGCCGTCGTAATTCTCGACGAGAACCCCGGTGGTGGCACCCGTGACGCAAATGTCGATCTGGTTCGTGGCCCCACCGCTGTTGGGCGCACCCGAGACATAGGGCTGGTCCCATTCGACCACGATCGCCACGTATTCGCCCGGGACCAACGCCGACAGGGTGATCGGCAGCGCGGTTGCGGTCGTCGCGCCGGTCGTATCGAAATTCAGCAGGTACTCGCCCGCATTGTTGGTGGCGCTGCTGGATTGCTGCACGGGGAAACTGGGGTTGGCGCTCTCCCAGGATGCGTCACCGTCGTTGCCGGCCGCGGAGAAATACGCCACGCCCTGGGCTTCGACGGTATCGATCGCTTGCGCGATGATGCCGTCCTGGTAGAACGGTTCGTCGAAATAACCGAGATCGTCGGCGATGACCTTGGCGCCCGCGCCTCCGGAGGACACGGGACTCGCAAGCGTCGTGATGCCCGTCGCGAAGTTGGTTTCGCTGTTGTCGCCCGTGTAGAACGCGAGGTTCGCGCCGGGTGCGACCGCGTGCACGATCTGTAGCATCGCGCGGCCTTCGTCGCTGAACGGCAGCTGGGTCGGCGCGCCATAGGCCAGGCAATCACCCGTCGCAGAGGGCGTCGACGTAAAGGGTTCCGCGAGCACGTTGATCGAGGAGGCCGCCGGCAGCGCACCGCTCGCCTCATCGTCCTCGGCCGTCGCGGTGAATCCGTTCGACGCGTAACCGTCGAGGCCGGAGGCCGGCACGCCGTTGGTCGCATAAACGGCATAACAATCGAAGCTGTCCGAGACTACGCCGACCGTGACACCGGTACCGGTCAGCGTCGAATAGGCCTGGCGTACCGCA